>Ga0307967_1001704_pt1 | contig 13149 bp, 9 predicted proteins | sample OrgLakmetagen648_FD_201828 | JGI IMG/M metagenome (GOLD analysis project Ga0307967, IMG submission 201828) | Saline water microbial communities from Organic Lake, Antarctica - #648 | ecosystem: Environmental > Aquatic > Non-marine Saline and Alkaline > Saline | place: Antarctica: Organic Lake... | reverse complement strand
GCCGACTTCGCGCGGGGCGTCCGTCGTGGCTTCCACCCCGAATAGCGCGGCTTCTAGGGTGTCCACCTGCAAGCCGGCGCAATTCAATTGCACGAACGGACCCTCACGGCGTTGCGACTTGGCATGAATGACGCGCGCCACCGCACCCTTACCCGCCCCGGCCGGACCGGTAATCAGCACCCGGCTATCGGCAGGCGCCACCTTATCTATCGCGCGGCGGACATCTTGGATGGCAGGTGAGATTCCGACCAGATCTTCGATCATTTGGCCGCCGGTCAATCGGCGCAGCGATTCGTTCTCTCGCCGCAGCTTCGATTCCGCAATCGCCCGGTTGACCGTGTGCAACAACACATCGGTCTTGAAAGGCTTCGAGATGAAGTCATAAGCCCCGGTTTTGGTGGCATTCACGGCCATATCGAAGGTGCCGTGACCGCTGATCATGATAACCGGCAAGGAGGGGTGATTGCGCTTGATTTGCTCTAGAATTTGCAAGCCGTCCAGGTCGCTGCCCGACAGCCACACATCAAGGATGACGAGCGATGGCTGGCGCTTGGCAACCGCGTCCAAGGCTTCGGCGCTGGTGCCAGCCTCGCGCGGTTGAAAGCCTTCATCCTCCAAGATGCCTGCGATCTGAATCCGGATGTCGGCTTCGTCATCGACGATCAGGATATCATGCGCCATGCGTCGATGTCTCCTGCGCTGCTTCGCTTGATGCGTCTGGTGATGCGTCTGGTGATGCGTCTGGTAATGCGTCCGGCGATAGGTCTGGTGCCCCATCTTGGCCCGGATCCGGCGCGCCTGCACGCGGCACGCGCAAGGCCACCATCGCCCCCTGCCCGCCCGGCGCATCGCTCAGGCGCAGGCTGCCGCCATGATCTTCCATGATTTTCTTCACAATGGCGAGGCCGAGGCCTGTGCCCTTGGAGCGGGTCGTGACATAGGGTTCCGTCAAACGCTCCCGATCCTCATCGGGCAGTCCCCGGCCATTGTCTTCAACCTCAATCACCACCGTGTCATCGCCATTCTCACTTTGCTCGTCCCGCAGGCGGATTGCGATGCGCCCCGGCGGCAGATCTTGTTCCGTCTGGGCGCGCCCTTCAATCGCATCATAGGCATTTTGCAGCAAATTGGTCACCACTTGGCTTAACTGGCGCGCATCACAGCGCAATTCCACTGCACCGCTAGGCAGGTCAACCGCATAGATGACATCAGAATTCGCGTTACGCTGAAGGAAGATCGCTTGGCGCACGATATCGCAAATATCATTTTGCGCCATGGTGGGCGCCGGCATCCGGGCGAAATTGGAGAATTCATCGACCATTCGACCGATGTCGCCAACCTGGCGCACGATGGTATCAGTGCAGGCAATAAAGGTCTCAGGATCGGTCTTTATCTCTTTGAGGTATTTACGCTTTAGCCGTTCTGCGGAAAGTTGGATCGGGGTCAGCGGGTTCTTGATTTCATGCGCGATACGCCGCGCCACATCAGCCCAGGCGGCCTTGCGTTGGGCGGCCAGCAGCAGGGAAACATCATCGAAGGTGACGACGAAGCCTTGCACCGCCAATTCCTGGCCTTCCTGGCCCTCTTCACGCTCCGCGCCGACGCGCACCAGCAGCGTGCGGGCATAGCCGTCGCGCGCGATCTTGATCTGTGATTCGGAAAACCGCCCCTGACGCTTGGCCCGGGCAGCCTCCAACAGCGCGCCCATTTCCGGCACGAGATCGACCAAGGGCTCGCCCCGATGCTCGTCAAGTTCAAGCCCCAGTAGGTCGGCGGCGGAACGGTTGGGCAGATCGATCCGCCCCTCCGCATCCAGGCCGATCACACCGGCCGAGACGCCGGCCAGCACGGCCTCGGTAAAGCGGCGGCGTTCATCAATCTGCTTATTGGCCTCCAGCAATTCATCGCGCTGGGAGCGTAATTGCGAGGTCATCCGGTTAAAGGCCCGGCTTAAAAGCCCCAGTTCATCATCCCCCGATCCGTCTTGCGGTTCGGGCACGCGGGCATCCAGGTCCCCGGCACGCACGGTTTCGGTCGCCCCGATCAAGGTGCTGATCGGTTGCGACAGCTGGCCCGCCACATTCAATCCCACCCAAACGGCGGTGAGCAGCAGCAACAGCGCCACCATCATAAAGGCCAGCGCGAAGGATAGCTTGAACTCGGATCGTTGGCCCTCAAGGCGCTCAAACTGCTGCACGGCGCCCAGGGTTTGTTCGATACGCTGCAAAACCTTCGGGTCCACCAACCGCCCGATATAGAGATACATGTCGATGTAGTTATCCAGCTTGATAATCGCGCGCACGCGGTCTTCTGCGTCGCTGGTTTGCAGCACGATTTCGCCTTGGGAGGCCTCGTTAATCAGGGATTCCCGGATCGGCTCGAATTCCAGGACCACGGTCAAACCGGCGCGGGCCACCACCTGGCGGGTGGCGCCTTCGAAGATGATCGCCTCGCTCAAATCCCGCAGGCGCAGTTGGATTTCCAACATCCGGTTCAACAGTTTCGGATTGGGCTGCAACACCCGCGCGTCATTATTCAAATCGCGCGCAATCCGCAGCGCATCGGTGCGGATATTCTTTTGATGTTCGTCCAAATAAGCCCGGGCGACCTCCCGACTTTCCGAGACGGCGGTGCGAACACGCTCGCTGAACCAGCTTTCCAGCCCCAGATCGAAAAACAGAAAGGAAAAAATCGCCACCACGATCGCAGGCGCGACCGACAACAGGCCGAACAGCATGACCAATTTGACGTAAAGCTTCGATCCGGCGGAGCCGCGGCGGCGTTCCGCCCAAACACCCACGATGCGCTTGATCACCACGACGCCGACCAGCAGCAGCAACACCAAATCCAGATTGATCAGCGCCACCAGCTTGTCGGGATCGTCATCGAAGGGCGGCACGCCGGTAAAGGCCAGATAAGTCCCCGCCCCTGCCGCCAAGGACATGCACAGCAGGATGATTGTCATCAGGCGCGCGATCTTTGGGCGGCTGAACCAGATCACCACCCGTCGGCCAAGGGAGGGGCGCGGCGCAGGCGCAGGCGCATCCGCCGGATCGTTCGAACCGGCGTCGCTTTCACGCTTTTCGCGGTGGTCGCTGAGTGCGCTCATCTTGACGTACCCCGTCTCGAACCGAAACGCTGGGCGGATAGAAATAAACCCAGCCTTCCCTCCCTTACGGGTTTAGCCGTTTCGACCGCCGCGGACCACCTGAATATCCAATTCGCGGATCTTCTTGCGCAAGGTATTCCGGTTCAGGCCCAGAAGTTCTGCGGCCTTGATCTGGTTGCCTCGGGTCGCTTCCAAACACAGTTCGATCAGCGGCTTTTCAACCTCCGCCAGCACGCGCTCATGCAGGCCGTTGGCGGGTAAATCGTCGCCATGGGCGCTGAAGAAGCGTTTCAAGGTGCGCTCCACGGCGAGGCCTAGGCTTTCCGCCTCCCCGCCACTTCCCTCCGCCCCGTCCGGCCCATGGATAAGGCCGTTCGGGCCTTCGGCAAGCTCGGCCTCGATCACGTCGGCGCCCAGCGTTTCTTCGGTGTAAAGCGCGGCCAGTCGGCGCACCAAATTTTCAAGCTCACGCACATTGCCCGGCCAGCGGTGTTGGCTCAATCGCTCCATCGCCTCGGGCGTTAGGTTCTTAGTCCGCAGGCCCTCGTCGCTGGCTTGGCCCAGGAAGTGGCGCACTAGGTCGGTGACATCCTCGCGCCGCTCGCGCAGGGGCGGCAAGCGGATCGGCACGACGTTCAAGCGATAGTACAAATCCTCGCGGAAGCGGCCTTGCGCGACCAAATGGCGCAAATCCCGGTGGGTGGCCGCGATGATGCGCACATCGGTCTTGATCGGCTGGCGCCCGCCGACGGTGGTGTATTCCCCTTCCTGCAGGACGCGCAGCAGACGGGTTTGCGCTTCAAACGGCATATCGCCGATTTCATCCAGGAAAAGCGAACCGCCTTGCGCCTGCTCAAATCGCCCGGCATAGCGTTGGGTGGCCCCGGTGAAGGCGCCTTTTTCGTGGCCGAACAACTCGCTTTCGATCAATTCACGCGGGATCGCGGCCATGTTGATGGCAACGAAGGGGCCGGAGCGGCGGCGCGAAAAGTCGTGCAGCGCGCGCGCCACCAGTTCCTTGCCCGTTCCCGATTCGCCCGTGATCAGGGCCGTCAGATCGGTGCCGGTCAGCCGGGCGATGACACGGTAGACCTCCTGCATCGCTTGGCTTCGGCCAATCAGGGGCAGGTCGTCGCGCTCTTCCGGCTCAATCACGCGGGTGGATCCGCTGAGCGTACTGGCGGCGAGCGCCCGGCGCACCGCCTCGACCAAATCCGCTAGATCGAAGGGCTTGGGCAAATATTCGAAGGCGCCGCGTTCTGTGGCCTTCACGGCTGTGATCAGGGTGTTTTGCGCACTCATCGCAATCACCCGCATCTCAGGCCGGTGCTTGCGGATCTGGGGGATCAGATCCAGGCCATTGCCGTCGGGCATGACCACATCGGTGATCACCAGATCCCCCTCGCCCTCACTGACCCAATGCCACAGGGTGGCGACGTTTCCGGTTGCCCGCACGTTATAGCCAAGCCGGCCCAACGCCTGGGTCACTACGGTTCGGATTGCCTTGTCATCATCGGCGACAAGGATGGTTTCCTCAGCCATGACTTGGGCCCTCCCCTACGGACGTGCTTCCGCCCGCCGTCTCATCCACCGTCTCGCCCGCCGTCTCGCCCGACATCTGGCCCGCCATCTTGGGGCTTTTCTTTGTGTGATCGCCGTAGGTTCCCGCGCGCACCATCGGCAACATCACACTAAAGACGGTGCGGCGCGGACGGCTTTCCACATCGATGACGCCGCCATGATCCCCGACCAACTTCGCCGCCAGCGCCAGCCCCAGGCCCGAGCCGCCTTGCTTCGTGGTGATGAAAGGATCGAAAAGATGGCGGCGAATATCGTCCGGAATGCCCGGTCCGTTGTCGCGGATCATGACCACCATCGGCAAATGCATGCGGGTGTCCAGCCCCGGAACTGCCAGGCGCACGCCATGGCGGAAGGCGGTCTTTATCGTGATCTCACCATCCGATACACCGGCCATATCAACGGCTTCCGCCGCATTCTTAACCAAATTCAAAAACACCTGAACCAGTTGATCCTTGTCGCCATAAACCGGCGGTAGGGAGGGGTCGTATTCCGCCGTCAGGCGGATATTCTTGGCAAAGCCGTTGCGGGCAAGTTCCAGCACGCGGTCTAGGACGATATGGATATTGACCGCCTCACGCTCTAACGACGGGCGGTCGGAAAAGACTTCCATCCGATCGACCAACTTCACGATCCGGTCGGTTTCTTCCGTGATTAGCTGGGTTAGCGCACGATCTTCGCCTGAGACCATGGTCTCCAGCAGTTGGGCCGCCCCGCGAATGCCGGATAGCGGGTTTTTCACCTCATGCGCCAACATCGCCGACAAGGCACTGACCGAGCGGGCGGCGCCGCGCTGGGTGAGCGCATCATCGATCTTACCGGCGATCGTGTGCTCTTTTAGCGTGATCACCACGCTATTCGGCGGGTCGCTTAAAGGGGCGGCGTCGATCGATAGCATGTGCCGACCGATCCGGGGCGTCTGTAATTGCACGCCGTATTCCGTCATGCTGCTATCGGTGCGCCGGACCTTGGCGACCAGTGATAAAAGCGGGCTATCATGCGGGATTAAAAGCTGCAGGTTGGTGCCGAATAACGAGGCGCGACTGCCGGCAAAGAAGCTTTCCGCCGCGCCGTTCAGATAGACCACATCGTCGTTTTTATCGACCACCAGCACCGGTTCCGGCAGCGCATCCAGGATCGCCTCAGGCGGCGGGCGACTGGGGCCGGCGGTTGGCTCTTGGGACTCGTCGGCGATTTTTAACATCACGCCGCCCTTTGCAGCGCGGCCTCGCCGACGCACAAGGCCCGGCGCACGACTTTCAGGACGGTGGCGGGGTTTTCTTCGCGCATCAAGTCATTGCGAAGGGCTGCTGCCCCCGCCAGCCCGGTCAAATACCAGCCCACATGCTTGCGCGCGTGCCTTAGGCCCCGATAGGAGCCGTAATGCTCCAACATCGCCTCGTAATGCTCCGCAAAGATATCGGCGGCGGCCTGGGGGCCAGGCGGGGCGGGCCAGTGACCGGTGCGCAGATACTGCGCCGCCTGCCCCACGATCCACGGGCGGCCATAGGCACCGCGCCCAATCATGGCCGCATCCGCCCCGGAACGGGCCAAGCACCGATCCAGGCTTTGCGCGTCGTTCACATCGCCGTTGGCGATCACCGGGATCGTGACCGCCTTTTTAACGGCTGCGATGAAGTCCCAATCGGCATGGCCGGAATATTTCTGATCGCGGGTGCGGCCATGCACGGTGACGGCGGCGATCCCGACCGATTCCGCGATGCGAGCGATTTCCGGGGCGTTGCGCGCGCCTTCCGCCCAACCGGTGCGCATCTTGGCGGTGACGGCAACGCCATGGGGCATGGCGGCGGCGACGGCGGCGCGCATGATGGCAGCCGCCTCATCCGGTGCGCGCATCAGGGCGGACCCGCAATATTTGTCCGTCACCTTTTTGGCCGGACAGCCGAAATTCAGATCAATGATATCGACGCCTAAATCCACGCAAAACCGTGCCGCATCCCCGACCGCCTGGGGGTCGTGGCCGGCAAGCTGGACGATGCGCGGACGCTCGTCCGCCTCCGCCTGCAAGCGCTTCAGCGTGACGCGTGAGGCGCGCACCGCCTCATGGCTGGCGATCATTTCAGAGACGACAGCCGGTGCCCCCAGCTTGCGCGCCATGCGGCGGAACGGTGCATCCGTCACCCCCGACATCGGCGCCAGCAAAACCGGCGGATCGATGGACAGGGTGCCGATCACAAGCGGACGCACGCCGCTTGGGCGTCCCCCGGGCGCGTCGCCGCCATTGCCTTGCAAATAGGCATTCATACTGATCGCCACCCCAACGCCTAACTATTAGGCAATTAAGGGGCTGTTGTAAGCCAAAGGTGCCGTTTCTGTAAAAGGAATTCGTAAAAGAGCCGTTCTAGCCCACAAGCTAGCCGACAAGAACGTCGGTCACGAATTTGACGCCGGGAAAGCCCAGGGTGACCAGCAGGTAGGCCACCAGAACGATCCGCGCGCCCCGGCGTCCGCGCAGGCCGTAGCGGGCGCGCGCCCACAGCAGGCCGCCGATCGCCACAAACCCAGCAAGGGTCAATAAGGTCTTGTGATCGAAGACAAAAATCTTGCCCGTCGCGACCACCAACGCGCCCATCCCGGTCACCAACCCCAGCCCCAACAGGAATTCGGCGGTGATCAGAAGGCGATGTTCCAACGCCTCCGCGTCCGCAGCCGCCGGCAGGCGTCGGGTCAGCGCGGTGGGGCGGCGCATTTTCAACGCACGCTCCTGCAAGGTCATGGCCAGCGCCGCGATCGCCGACAGGGTCACCACCGCGTAGGCTGCGACCGAACAGACGATATGCACCAAAAGCCAGGGCCCCAGGCCTGCATCGCGCGGGGCGGCACCCGGATGCTCCAACCCAATCCACACGCTGGCGATCAGGCCCAGCACCGCCAGATAGGGCGCCAGCAGCACGACAAGCCGCCGGGCCGCAGGCTCAAACACCGCGATCACGGCAAAAATCGTGATGCTGCCGGCGACCGTGACCCACAGGCTTAAGCCGAAGCCCGGTCGCCAGCCATGGCCTACCAACCCGATCGATAGCGCGACCGGACCGGCAACCGCCAGCGCCAAGGCGGCCCAATAAAAGCCGTCCTGCGTGACATGACGATCCGGCGCGCGCGCCAACAGCACGGCCACGACCGGCAACAGGCTTGCGACCGCAAGCAGTTGAACAAGGAGGGACATAGCATTCATGGCACGTTATATAACACCGTGCGGGGCCGCATACACGACCCCTATGAGCAGCTTTTTTGACTGAAGGCACGCGGATGAGCGAAACCGACGATATCCCTAGCGACGATATCCCTGGCCGGGGCCCCTCCATTACCGGCCCCTGCGTTATCGCCCCCTATGTCGTTGCCCTGGTCGTGGCGGCGGGCAAAGGTGTGCGCGCGGGCGGCGATCTGCCGAAACAATATCGGATGCTGGGGCAAGCCCCCGTTATCGCCCACGCAATTACCGCCTTCCTGGCCCATCCGCGCGTTGATGCCGTGCAGGTCGTCATCGCATATGGGGATGAAGGCGCCTATCACGACGCCCTGGGCCCGCTTGCCGCCCGGATGGGGGCACCCATCACCGGGGGCAGCACGCGCCAAGCCTCCGTCCTGCGGGGATTGGAGGGGGTGGCGAGTGCCCCGACCCCGCCCGACATCGTCCTGATCCACGATGCGGCCCGACCGTTCGTGAACCCCGCCCTGATCGACCGGGTGATCGATGGCGCAGGGCAAGCGGGCGCGGCGATCCCTGCCCTGGCGGTCACGGACACGCTGAAGCGCGCCCAGCCCGGCGGCCATCATATCGACGATACCGTGCCGCGCGCGGATCTTTACCGCGCGCAAACGCCGCAGGGCTTCGGCTTCCAAGATATCTTAGCCATTCACCGAACCGCCGCCTTAGAGGGGCTAGAGGCGACCGATGACGCCGCCCTGTTTGAACAAGCCGGTAAAACCGTCATCCTGGTAAAAGGCGATCCGGAGGCTTTGAAGGTGACCACCCCAGACGATTTCGCGCGCGCCGAACGGCGGCTGGACCAACGGCTTGAAACCCGCGTCGGCCAAGGCTTCGACGTGCACCGCTTTCAGCCGGGCGATCATGTGACCCTGTGCGGCGTACGTATCGCCCATGATCACGGCTTGAAGGGCCATTCGGATTCCGATGTCGGGCTGCATGCGCTAACTGACGCCATCTTAGGCGCGCTTAGCCTGGGGGATATCGGCCAGCATTTCCCGCCCAGCGACCCGCAATGGCGGGATGCGGATTCGGCCGCCTTCCTGCGCCACGCGCTAGCCCTGGCAGCCGACCAGGGCGCGCAGCTCCGCCATCTGGATGTCACCCTGATGTGTGAGCGTCCGAAAATCGGCCCCCACCGCGACGCCATGCGCGCGCGCATCGCCGAGATCACAGGATTGGCGCTGGCCCGTGTTTCCGTCAAGGCGACCACGACCGAAGGCCTTGGCTTCACCGGACGCGGCGAGGGCATCGCGGCCCAAGCGATCGCCACTTTGAAGGTGCCCGATGATGAATGAAACGCCCGACACCCAAACGCCGCCCCCATCTGGATCACCCCCACCCCAGCCACCCTCCCCTGCGAAGGCGGCCCCGGTGGCCGTGATCCTATCGCTATGGTTCGGGGCGGGCTTGTTGAAGCCTGCGCCGGGGACCTGGGGCTCATTGGTTGCGCTTGCGATGGGATGGGGGCTGTTGCTGCTTCATCCTTGGGCGCTTTATGCGGGCATTGTGTTGGTCAGCCTGATTGGGATTTGGGCGGCGGATGTTTATCAGCGGGTCAGCGGGCGTCACGATGCCTCGGAAGTGGTGATTGATGAGGTGGCGGGCCAATGGATCACACTGGCCGCCCTGCCACTGATCGGGGCCGCCGCCACCTTAGAAACCCTTGCCGCCGCCTTCGTGCTGTTCCGGCTATTCGATATCTTCAAGCCGGGGCCCATCGGATGGGCCGACCGGAAGGTGGCGGGCGGCCTGGGGGTGATGGCCGATGATATCTTGGCCGGGCTGGCCGCAGGGCTGTGCCTGTGGGCGGCGGTTGAATTCGGGGGGATTGGGTGATGTTTCCGGCGCATTTTCGCGAAAAGGCCGTGCAGGTGCTGGACGCCTGCCGGAAATCCAACCTAATGCTCGCCACCGCGGAATCCTGCACCGGCGGCATGATCGCGGGCTGCCTGACCGCGATTCCCGGCTCGTCCGATGTGGTGGAGCGTGGCTTTGTCACCTACACCAACGCGGCAAAGCAGGAAATGCTGGGCGTGCCGGAAGGCCTGTTCGTGCGCGGCATCGGCGCGGTCAGCCATCAGGTGGCCGAGGCTATGGCAGATGGGACCCTGGCCAACGCCCCGGTCCAGCTTGCCCTATCGGTGACCGGCGTCGCCGGGCCCGGCGCACAGGGCGACAAGCCAGCCGGCCTCGTCTATATCGGCTGCGCGCTGGCGGGCCAGCCAACGCTGGTGGAAAAGCATGAATTCCCCGGCGACCGCGACACAGTGCGCGCCGCCACCATCGCCGCCGCCCTGGATTTGGCGCTTCGGCGCTTAACCGACAATTAACCGCACCACCGCCCAGGCCGCACACGACGACACCATCCTTAAGGGCGTGCCATGCCGCCACCGCACCGGGCTTCGCGCACCGGGCGGGGTGAGAGGGCAATAGCCATCGGGCCCCCCGCCCCTATTGCGCAGGCAGCGCCTCAAGATTTCGGCAAGCTATATCGCTGCCCCCCTCACAGGCGCGCTCGTAAAGCGCCAGAGCGCGAGCGTAATCCTGGGGGACGCCAAGCGCGTTGTGGTGCATATAGCCAAGATTGGTGCAGCCGGCCATCTCACCCCCCTCGCAGGCGCGCTCGTAAAGCGCCAGAGCGCGGGCGTAATCCTGGGGAACGCCAAGCGCGCCATAGTGCATAGTGCCGAGAGCGTTGCAGCCGCGCATCCCACCCCCCTCGCAGGCGCGCTCGAAAAGCGCCAGAGCGCGGGCGGTGTCCTGGGGAACGCCACGCGCGGTTCCGTGCATAGCGCCGAGATTGTTGCAGCCGATCATATTACCCCCCTCGCAGGCGCGCTCGTAAAGCGCCAGAGCGCGAGCGTAATCCTGGGGAACGCCAAGCGCGTTGTGGTGCATATGGCCGAGGCTGTTGCAGCCGCTCATATTACCCCCCTCGCAGGCGCGCTCGTAACGCGCCAGAGCGCGGGCGTAATCCTGGGGAACGCCGAGCGCTTTTTGGTGCATACGGCCGAGGCTGGTGCAGGCCGCAAAATCGTCGGCGTCCTCGCAAGCGGCCTTCAAAAAGGGCTGCGCTTCTGCTGAGAGTCTGTCCGACAGCTCGTCAATGGCGCGGCGGCATTGCGCCGGATCGCCGGTTTGGCAGGCGAGGCCGAGGCGGCGCAGGCTTTCCGCCTCATCCTCCGTCAGGCGCGACGCGTGGGTGCAGAGGACGCCGCCATATTCCTGGCAGATATAGCCGTCGAAATCGTCGGGCAGAACCAGTTCGCTCAGCGGCTTGCCCCCAAGCAAACCTAAGAAAACCAGCCCGGCGGCGACGATGCCCATCTGGGTGAAGGGGCGATTATAGACATCCATCCAACGACCCAGCCCCAGGCGCGTGAACAGCCGGACGAACCAGGCCGACAGACAGAAAGCCCAGGCCCAGATTGAGGTCAGGAAGGTGGAATAGAAGAAGATCGCGAAGGGCGTGTAGGCCGCCGCCATCTCAATCGGATGCAGCAGGGGTTCGCCGCGCACCAACCGGAACAGCGTGATGGCGACCACGATGATCGCGCCCGACAGCACCAGATCGACCAGCAGCAGCAGAACCTGCGCGGGCCAGGCGCGCACATCTTCAAATTTCCGCAGCAGCCAGCGGGTTTCCATCAGCGAAAAGTAATCGGCGGCGATGTTGATCAAAAGCGCGAAGACCAGAAGCTCAGTAACGCTCAAAATACCGTCGGTCCGCTGCCCCAATAGGCCGAGGACCGGGCCGAACAACAGCCAGAGCGCCCCCACCGCGATCATCGAACCGATTGTCGAGCGGACCAAACGCTTCAGGCTGAAATGCTTCGCGCCCAGCAGCGCGTCGAAGAACAGCCCGAATTGGCGGGCCCAGCGCTCCTCCTCCCGCTCCGTCAGCCACAGCGCGACATGTTCACGCTCTTCATCCGGCAGGATACGACCGGGAAAACTGACGGCGAAATAGACCCCGCCCGCGATTGCCGCAGCCCAGACAATATAGTCCCAATCGATCATGCGGCGCATCCCCCCGGACAAAATGCTGGCGTAAAACGGGATACTATCGCATGACGTGCATTATGTCACCATGGCACGCGATCAAGATTTCGCAGATTTTGCCAGGATCGCGCGCAGGATCAGCGGTGCGATGATTGTGCTGACCACCGCCGTCAGCACCAGGGCTGAGAAGAGCTGGCGGGCGGTCGGGTCGCTGGGCACGCCATTGCCTTCAAGCGATGCGATGAGCCCCTTTTCGACGGCGATCGATAAGATCACCAACACCATCACACCACGCGCACACATCCCCGCCCCCACGGCGGCCGCCCCGCGTGCGCCAAGGCCCAAGAAATAAGCCGGAATGCCGGCCCCAAAGAACTTACCCAAAAAGGCCGCCGCCAAGAGGCTGGCCACCAAGATCGGCGCTGCCGTCACCGCGCCCAGGTCAACCGCCATGCCGATGGTGAAGAAAAATAACGGCCCCAGGACGCCGTTGACCACGCTGGCAACCGCGGTGCTGATGCGATTATAAACGGCTTTGCCAACCCGCTTCGGCTCAAAAAACATGCCGGCCATGAAGGGGCCCAGCACCCAATGCAAATCCAGGAATTCCGCCAGCGCGCCATAGGCCAAGGCGGCCAGGATCAGGGCCGAAAGCTCCACCGACATCGCCTGCATCAAGGCCACACCGCGCCGGATATGCGGATAGATATGCCAGCCGAACGTGATCGACAGCGCGAAGAAGGCGGCGACCTTGCCCAACAGGATCAAAAGCGTCCCCACCTCCGGCACCGACCCCGATTGGATGACCGCCAAAATCACCGCCATCAGGATCAACCCCAGCACATCGTCAATCAGGGCCGCGGCCAAGATAAGCCGACCGGTTTCGCTGGCCATAAGTCCCAAATCCTGCAACACGCGGATGCTGGCCGGTAGCGCCGTGATCGACAGCGCCACACCCGCCAGCAAGGCGAGCGGCAGGCGCATCTCATTCGCCGGCAGGAAGGCCCACATCACCGCAATGCCAAGCGCTAACGGCAAGGCAACGCCGCCGATGGCCACCGCGATGCTACGCCAGGATCGGCGCACAATCTCGGCCGGCTGCATTTCAATACCCGCCAGCAGGATCAGGGCGAAGATCGCAACATCGGCTGATTCTTGCAGAACCGGGCTGGATCGAAGGTCAAACAGCCCGCCGCCCTCACCACCTGCCCCGGCGCCACCTGCCCCG
>Ga0307967_1001700_pt1 | contig 13181 bp, 15 predicted proteins | sample OrgLakmetagen648_FD_201828 | JGI IMG/M metagenome (GOLD analysis project Ga0307967, IMG submission 201828) | Saline water microbial communities from Organic Lake, Antarctica - #648 | ecosystem: Environmental > Aquatic > Non-marine Saline and Alkaline > Saline | place: Antarctica: Organic Lake... | reverse complement strand
AATGCAAGGGTTTAGCTGTATCTCAGATAAAGACAGAAAAAATAGTGGCGCTGAACTTGGGGAACCCTAGGTTGTGCAAGTCATCATCAGCAAGCAACACACACTTTGATGTGTTTTTGCCTACTTCTTCTCGTGTCTTTAAGGTTAGCATTTTCCAGTTGCGTTTCAGCCCTTTTTTTACTTGGTTCGTTTTGAGGTTTACCTCGTTCTCACAGGTTGAGCAGCCATTCCAGGTTAAATGCCTTTGTAATCCAAACTAAACTAAACTAAACATCATCAGCAAGTCTTGTGTGAGAAGGCATGGCAGGTGTGTGCAAACTTCCACAGCTATGGGTGATACAAGATGTCGGTGGAACTTCATGAAACCTGCCATTCTCAATCCCGGACAGCGCTTGCACCGAGCACACGTCATCACAACAACAAGTGGCCGGAATTTCGCTCCAGCAATGTTGCATTTAACTTCCTTCTCGTCGCAAAAATGCAGCAACATGACCCCGCTCGGGAACCAGGCTTGCAATTCGCGGCATCGCCAAATGCTCCACACAGGGTCCATTACGTTGTAAAATCAAGTCTTCTTTACAGCTGTATAAATTTTATATCAAGGAGCTCATGGGAAAATTTCAGGGTTCACAACCAGGGCACTGTTCAACAAACGGAAAGCACCATCCTTCTCAGCATAAAGTTCTCACTCGATTTGACGAATAAAAGTTTTGGAGAAACGTCACAATTTTAAAGCTATAAGACTCTCAATTTCTCTAGCAATCCATAAGCCCTAGACACTTCGTGTCCTAGGGGTCCAACAAATAGTGGCGCTGCGCTTGGGTTCCATCAGAGACCTACCAGCTTGTGATGAGCTGGCTCATGAGCAAAGACATTCTTAATTCGGCTCACTTTCATTTAATAATGCCGTCACCATCTGCTTTGTCAGGCCTGCTTGTCAATTTAGAATATATATAGCCCAGTGCTGGTGCATGCTGTTCTCCACCCCGGCCAGTGCTTGCTTGCACAGAGGATGGAATGCAATTGTGCTCCAGCGATATTGAAAATAAACCACTGCTTTTCGTTTTAAAACATTGTTACACTACTACTCTACTCGGCATGAAGTCCAGAGTTTGGTGTCTAGTTTTTACTTATTTTTGGAGATTTATTAAAAACCCAGCCTTTTCTAATTTATAAGACTCTCTGTTCCACCAGCAATGCATAGGTCTAGGACATGAAATGTCCTAGTGACCAAAAAGAGACCAGCTTTCAGGCCGTTTCAGCCTGCGTCATGCTTTTGAAAAATTTTCAATGCTGCACTCTGAAACGTTGCCCCCCAACACCTACACCACAAGGTGTATTGCTTGGGTAATCAGGATCAGGCCTGTGCACTGTACGGTGTATGGTGCGGTACACTTTTTACTGCACGTACCGCAATTTTGTAAATCACGGCGTAATTACGATTTGGGAGGACCATAACTTACCGTAGTTACGGTAATTTACTGTACGGTGTACGGTACGGCGCCAAGCTGGCACTGCCAGTGCAAAAATGGTCTCAGAAAGGCCCCTCCACCCCAAAAACTCCCAATTTTGCTCCCCAGTGTGCTCCCCTTATGTGCTGACGCCACACAATGCTTCCCTGAACGACCCTGAGGCTGTTGGGGCTGCATCAGCTCGGGGAAGGGCCCAGCAGCGGCTTGCATGGAAACTCAAAGTCGGACGCACTTGATTCCTGGTTAATAATATGTGTTTTGTTTATAATCAATGGCTGCAAAAAGAAAACAATTATTTCAGGCCAAAATTGGAGCCAAACGGCCAAATTACGGTCATAATCTTACTGTACGATGTCAGACCGTCTTGTATGGTCCGACATCGTAATTTTGGCCGACCGTAATTTGTACCGTACTGTACGGGGTAATTACGGTCAGTACCGTAATTACAGTCCAATATCCAACTTTACGGCGTAAGTGCACAGGCCTGATCAGGATGCCCATCAATCTTTCCTTTTTTGTAGTAATGGAGGTATAAACTCTTGCTTGATCATTTGGGGGTTGCAGCCTGTGGTTGCCCCGTCTTCAGAAGCTCCTTCAAAAACTATGGCCCATTCCTTAGGCAGATCCAAGCACACACTATTGTGTTGCACCTGGGAAATCACCTTAATTCAGACTGCCACTTGGATAACGGTTGAAATCAACCGCTCAGTTGATGTCAATTGCTTTAACCGCATAATTTAACTGTGCAGTCTTTTGATTGACACAAAATAATTTTGTGCTGCGTTATTCACACACAGGAATTAACCATGTATAATCACATCTTTTGTAATGGAACGTGAGAGTATATAGATAGAATTCAAGAAAAATTGGTTGAAATGATGCGGCGAGGTAAGAAACGACAGAAAATGATGCAGGTAGCATGGCACTAGGAGGCTTGATGCCCTACATACTCAAGAGCAATGACTGTGGTGCAGCCTCAACAACCCCTCCCAGGCAATGCAGTCAGTTTATATCATGCAAAAACCCTTACACCCTGACGAGGGAGAGATGGACCTGGACTAGGAGGGGGATGAAGGATGATGAGCAGCAGGGGGTCATTTATGTAAGGGTGTAGACGGACACTCTAGCCTAAGCTCCTGACTTCCCCCCAAGAGGATGTTTGGCAGCATGTTAAGCCGGCCTTGCAAGCTTTGGTGTGGTAGACTAGAGCTCAGAGCCAGAAATAGCTGCTTGGACGAACAGATGCACACAGTCATATTTTTGCTCTTGTACTTTCAGGTTGTGTTTCTGTGCAGCAACTTGATAGATCATTCCTGGAGTGCAAAAATTTCACAACCTCCAACATGTTCCCCAGCTCTGTGGTATTATAATATAACGCACATGAAAAATCACTGCCCTTAAGTAACATTGTTGGGGGTGGCGGCGATCAAAATATTTACGTAACACATTTATGCGTTACCTTATAGATATTGCAGGGATTTTGCCAGGATTTTGGGGGTTGCGCTGATCAAAGTATGCTAGTAAAATGATTATTATTTTGGGGGATGGGTGACTACATGGACGTCGGCAGTAACTTCATAATAACACAGGACAAGACAATGTAGCATAATTCCATACCCCTATTGATACAATTTTTTGCAAGCAAAAGTTCAAATAATTAGCAGTTTTATTACGACAACAGAATTTTTTTGAAAGTGTTTGCGGCCGTGCGAAGCCCGGCCAGGCTTTGCACGCTGAATCAGGCAAAGGGAGCTTAGTGTTTGCGCAGTGAAAGTTGTCCCACCCATTGTGCTCTACTTTCTGCATAAAGCCCTTACCTCTACTGAGCTGCCCTTTATCTGCAACTGCTTGCGTACAAAAGACAAATCAAGGGGCTATTTATTGGGCCTACTTGGCCTAAACTTCGGCAGGGATTTCAAGCATTTCCTCAGAAAGCCAGCTCGAAAGCAAATCCCCCCATTTAACACTGGAAAGCTGGCTGGCCCATACTCCATATCCAGCCACCAAGTCTAATCGACCACCTCTATCCAAAAATTGTCATCTTGAAGTGTGAGCACTTCAAGACAGTTTTTTACAGCTAATTTGGGGCCTTGAGTGGTCTGATAAATACTGAGTGATCCACAAAGACTTGACCTGCGTGCCACATCAAAACAAGCACTTGTTCCCAACTTGAAGTCTCCATACCCATGTTCTTGGAAGGGTGCTTTGACAATGTTAAACCTGAAACCTGCAAGCTGATAGACACATGAGCAAAACAGCATGTTAAAGCATGCCCGTTTGGGACCTCAGGTAGCTTTGCCTGACGGTCGTCCCGACGCCAAAAGTCACCCCAAACAGTGCCAATAAGCCATTCACCCAATTCAAAGCCCCTTCTACCTCATCTAAATGCAACAAACTTGATTCTATATCTAAATCATTGACGTTAACTGGAACTACGGCATTCTTGCGTGTGGCTCGGTGCATAGTTTGCACCCACTTTGGCAGGGAAAAGATGATAAAATTGCACCGATCAACCTTTGCTTCAGCATTTAGGCTTTTAAAATGTCATATTACAATGCTGCAATGTCAAGTTTGGGGCAGGGGTACTGGGAATGCCGGCGAGTGGGAGGCAGGGACACAGGGAAAAAAGAGAATAATCTGTCGCTCCATACCTGCTACGAGGTGCAGCCTGGTTTTTGTTTGTTACCAGAGTTGCGGACCAAAACAAAGATTATTATAAAACTTAAATGGGGTCAATTAGTAGCCTGATCGGATTTTGGTGCAAAATTTTGTAGCGCAATTTTAGCTAAAAAAGGGAGCGTGAGTGTCAGCACCAAGCCAAGTGGGCGTGGGATCACCGGCAAAGGAAGAAGGCGGAAACAGCTATGGAGGCGGCAGCAGCAGCAGCAAGAAAAGCACAGGAGGAGTGGCAGCATGTGCAGAAGCAGCAGCAGTAGATGGAGATGAGGAGGCAGCAGCAGCCGCAGAATTTGAAGATGAAGTGGAAGCACCCAGCCAGCCAAAACATAAATGCATCATCAGCCGTCCAGAACGGGCAGTCATACATAGGAGGAAGACAGCCATGGCAGCGGCAGGGGAGCCAGCAGGATATGATTGGGTGCGTACTCTATATAGCTAGTTGCTTTACAGTTTTTTCTTTCTGAGATGCACACACACAGGCAGGCGTTACCGTGACATTTCACGAGGCACTGGAGGCAGGTGAGAGTACACATGCTAACGGAAAGCGGATGTGAAAGGAGGATTGCTGATGAACTTATTGATTCCTACTGCGCCCTTCAAGCGTATTCTGGTTGCCAAAGGCCAGGCCATTGTTTTTGTAGCTGACTTTCTCTGTAAGAGGGACAGGACGAGCATGCATCCAGAGTTGCATTTTTGTGTTTTACACCAGACCGCGGACCGAAATTCTAGCGAGCCACCCACTGGGTCTTTTTGTCTGCTTGTTTTGTAGACATGTGAGAAAACAATTAGCTATCCAACGCAACTTCCAGGTCCCAAAATGGTGGAGTGGAAGTGGATATGGATGGACAATTTAGGCTTGTTGGCACTAATTGGCCAGGAGGGGGGGGGGCTGCATAGGAACGACCTGACATGACTCTCCTATTTTGATTTAACAACAGACCCTTCCCTGCAGACTCTACTGTCAACTCTGTACCTTTGCACTTCTCTTCTAAATAACTTGCACTTCTCTGATAAATAACTTCTTGGTACAAATTTGCACGCTTACTCACTTGCACGAAGAGCTGAAAGTGCCGTGGTGTTGGTCTGTTGTAGTAGGTCTAGGGCTTGCTGTATGTCTACCCTTTGAGACGTTGTCTTTGGGGTTCGCAAGAGCCGAAGCGCATCATCTAAATGGAGGCTTACTTTCTCCTTTTTGCCTGCAAATATAAAGTTCGGGAACAGTTTAAAAAGCCAGAGAGTAGCCCAAGCAAACTAGGGACAGTGACAGCACTCTTTAAAAGTTGTTGATCTGTTGGGAGTTGCAGGGTCTCAGGATAGTTTTGGAAATGAAGCAGACCCCCTCGAAAATCCTGGTGTATGAAGCAGCAGAGCCCATGCTGCCGAGGTCTTTGCAGATTTGGTGCCTCGCAAAGCCTAAAACATGTTTCCCGCACAAGTTCTACTTCTCTGACGCCCCACCTTTGTCTGGCTTTTCTCCGGGAGGTCTGCCTGGGAATACACGCTTTTGATAGCTTTCCATCTCCTCAGCGCTCAGTCCTGGATGAGCCTGCATGCGTGGAGCGAGAACGTATTGCGCAAACTCTACATATTATCTGACTGATATGCACACCGACATATATTCCAAATACGTCTTTTACTGGCAGCGTGCAAGTGTGCACACAACTGCCGCAAGTTGGCGGGAGCTTCCCTATACAGTACATACCCTTTTTAACGCAAGACTTAGAGCCTGGGGGGTGCACACGTCAGTCCCATTGTTTTCTGCGTTGTCAAGCACTGCCTCCTCGATGCTCTGGTAAAAAGCCATCTGCTCGTTCAGGTGCTGCTGCCTGATTGTCTCAGCAAATACACCTTGGTTGAGGTCATTGTCGCTGTCAAACAGCCTGCAGGAGCAGATGGAAGGAAACAAAGGGAGCTAATTGGAGTGCGAGCACATCCAGGAAGAACTTTCAATCTGGACGCAGAAAACAATCCCAGCAGAGCTGCCTTGGCCCGTCAGGTTAAAAGTGAGTGCACTTATCATGAAAGTAGAGGTCTACAATTTAAAGCAAGGACATTTAAAGCAACACAAGGAGCCTGCTTTTGCTGCGATTGCCTTCATTTTGACAAGTGAAGAAGAGACACCATTTGCCTGGCATTCAATCCATCGACGCAGCAATGAGTGCGTCATGTTGTGTTCAACGCAGCAATGAGTGCGCCATGTTGTGTCAAGCATACACAGCAAGCTCAAACCTCTTTTCACCTGTAATAATTAACCAGCTCTCTCGGCTCGTCACTGTCAAGAGCGTCAAAGAGCTCCAACATTTGGTGCTCAGTCTTGTTCTTGAAAGACTTGCGCAAACCTGTTCGCATGTCATTCTTCAGCAGCCATCCAGTTGCCTGCCACAGGATAGAGTGTGCATGTGAGGGGATGCCAATTTTTCAGATGGAACAACCACCACAGGAACACAACTTTTTTCTAAGATGGTGCATGTTGTATGTGTGATGTGGGTGAAACGCTGAAATTGTGCAGCTGAGCATGGGCATCTGGAAGACTGAAAAGAAAGCTCAAGGCTTTCGTCACCTTGGCATTTGATTCCTGGTCAATGCGTTTCAGGGCATCTAAGAAGGTCTGCGTCAAACCGTCCTGGGCTTCCCTTATGTCCTCTCCAACCTCGTTAACAAAGACCTGCACAGTGATCAGTCAATCCCTTTGATGCACTACGAAGCATACACACAACTAAGTCCAGACGCTTGGTAATGCTAGCCTATGTCTGTTTTGAGGAGACTTATAAAGGGCAACTACATATTAAACAGCTAGTTCCTTGTACAGGGAATTCACCAAAGTAAGTGTCGGCACGCAATGCCGCAGAGTGCACATTGAAGTGCAACTTCTTGATGTGCACATCTATGCATTTGTCTGGTCTTTTTTTCTAAATCAGGATTCACACACCTTGATGAATATGCAGCAGTCTGGGTCATACCTGCAAATGAGTAGGTGGCAGTGAGCGTTCTGTACAAGCTGCACCTAGCCAAGAAAACATCAACAATTGACGTGTGCCTAGCCTCCTCTGGGGGATACCTGGCAAGGAGAAAATAAACGAGCCTTATCTTCAACAGAAAAAAGTGGCACACAGCAGTAGCCGGCAGTCAAAAAGTACTGTTTTGCCACGCTGATCTCCTTACAGATGCTTGGACAGGTTGAAAAGGAGGTTGTAGGCGGCTTCACTGAGTGTTTTGGGGGTGGTGAACTTGCGGTGCAGGTAGACATATAGGTAGTCTGCCAGGGTGATGCTGACGCCATAGGTGCTCTCAAATTCACGCTTATTCTGCCATATCACGTTGGCTGTCTTCTCTGCCTCTCCCTTGTCTAAATTCCTGCAGACAGGAGCAAGAGGACGTGGTGAAAGTTCTTTGCATGACAATAATGGTCAATTTCATGTCGATGTACTGACGCGCTTTGTCAATTGAGCTGAATATATTAAAGGGGCCACGGAAAAGGATTGCAGTACAGAGCATGTGTCTCTGTTGCTCACGCCGACATATTTCAATGGGTACCTCCTCTGATACAACGAAGTCAGGATATGCACACTAAGACAGACAGGCAATTTGTTCATGTGAGTAGCTTGATGCCAAAAGACCGGGCAGCATAAGAACATGATGATGCAAGGCTGGAAAACATAACGATGCCCAAGTCGTAACACTGATTATTAAGACCCTACCTGCTGTACACCTTGCCCTCATATTGCAGCACCAAAGGCACAGAGGGGTCTAAACCGAGCCCCGTGAAAAACTCAACCCGTTTCTGTGACAGCAGGTGCGTCAATGGGTGCGGTGTCCGTGAGACTTTGCGTTGCTGCAGTTTGACCTCCTGCTCCTTCAGATCCTCAGCCTGCTTTCGCTGCTCCACTATGGCTCTTCGGTATTTCACAGCCATCCTGTGCGTACACGCTTTGTGTGTGTGCAAGTGGGTACACGTGCTTGCATGCAGAGGTGTGTATGATAATGGTTTACATCTGGGTGATCACACACCTCAACTTCTTTAACTCACCCGTATTGTATCCTGAGTCCAATTTGGTTTTTATACCTTTTCAGTATCAGGAAAGCTTTGTAAGAAAGACATAAGACACCATCAAGGTCCGGGATGCAGAACCTCACAAAACGGCTTGCACAATTCTGCACACATCCACGTGTATAGACATTTCATATAAAATATTGATAGGCATTTCTCAAATGCACAGCACGTCCCCGCTCATCACCTGTGCTTTTGTAACAGCTGCTTTTCTAAGTGCTCCATACGTTCACGGGTGGACATGGCAGCCATCACGAGGGATTCCGTCAGTGGGCCTCCGATGTCGTCTGCTGTGCCACCAAAACGCTCTGACAGTATGCCTGCCAGAGACTTGTAGGGGGTGACCTCGACACCTGCACAGCACGCGCGTGTTGCGGTGTGACAAAGGTATGCAGGTGCGTTGCTAAGCAGAGAGATATTTTCTAGAGCTTTTTCCTCGCATCCTGCCTCTAAACTTCCAACTGCAAACCACTCGTGCATCTTGTTGAGCAATTAGAACCGTTGAAAGGTATGACACACGCACGCTTACCATTCGGTGATACACAGCCTAGGAGCAGGCAGGCCACACTGTCAGGGTCGATACCGTGGTTGGCCATTTGAGCAATCGCTTGCACGACTTCGGGTGCAAGGCTTTTCAGCATGCGTGGCACGTTCTGTGAGGAGATCAGGCGGATGAGCTGAGGCAGCAGGTCCTTGATCGGTGTCAGAGCGGCCTGGAAGAATTTAGACTTGCGTGGCCCCTTGACTCCTCCCCCGATGCTGCCTGGTCGGGACTGCATAGAGGCACCTCTGTGGTGGCCTCCAGTGCCTGCATATGTGGTTCATCATTGGACTGTGTAATTGGCTTGTACTATGTCTGTGATCAATTCATTCTCGCTGTTTCCAGCATCTGTCAACGATACATGGCTCTGCCCACATGTTGAGGGAAGAGCTATAAGCACGGACGTGCCAACAGCGCAAAACTACGTGCTGCCTGTTTGGGCAAACTAATTGAGCATCCCATACCAAACACTTCATTCATAGACTGTTAAGCCCAGATGAAAAGCCTCAAGCGCAAACAGCAGAATCATATTTTTTTCTCTAGTCCTACTGGTCACCCATCAGCAGCGTGCAGCACACAACAGCAGGAAAGTGCAACCTCACGTCCACACACCAGTCTTGTACATGCTGCTAGGCGCAATGCTTTTTGCATCATCATCTTCAGCACCAAGGGCTTCTGCCAGGGCCCCTGGCCCCTCTTCTCCATTGCCCTTAAGCGAGGGTGTCCATGTTCGGCAGCAGCCCTGTCAGGAAAGGGACAATATGCAGCGTACGTGTGTGATGGACCAATGCTGCATCTACAGCTGAGATTTTTTTTATCTTGGTGGCATATCATGAGCATGCTTGCAGCATTCTTTGTTTGTGCGACAAAAATGGCAGCAGTTGCAGCTCCTGAAAGATGGCTGAGCAGTAACAAGGGGATGATGCCAGCAGGGCCATGTGAACCTTGTTCAATTCGCCAAATAAGCGTCATCTATGTGCCAGTGATGCCCAGGCATCTACTCATCTGAACATCTGGTCATCTGAACACTAGCACGAATACCTGGAAAAGACAGGAGACCCTGAGGATGCATGCATGCATTTATAGAGCTAGTTGTATGCACTGGACTTTCAGAGACGGAACTTGGAGAAAATGTCCTCACCATGAAGGGGTTGACCCACGGCAAGATGTTGCTGCAAGGGAAAACGAGCCAGAATTGAAAAGTTGAGGGTTGGATTTTGGGATTGGCCAATAAGTGTTCCAGGATCTGTTCATAGGAAGCAACAGAAGAGGCAGAGGGAGTGCTGGAGGGATGGGTAAAAGATGCTACATTGACTGCTTTCTGCTAGCTTGGTAGTGAATAGCTTGTGGGCAATTGGATCGCCAAACTACAAGCGGGAGAGAAAGGAATGAGGTACGTAGAAGTTGCTGCTGCTCACGAGCTGCAATAATAAGGCTGTAAGACGGACTGTGCGTGGAGGTACGAATTTTCAAAATGTGGCACGGGAAGGCAGTGAAAAAGACTTACCAGTTGGTGAACGACACCCCCAGCATGAGGCGGTGCATGTCTTTTGGAGAGCAGCCCTCCCGGAGTGCCTGCTGAGCTAGAATAGTCTCCTCCTCTTTGATCTGCAAGCATGAGAATTCTATGTGTGTAATTGTGTGCATTGTGTATGTGACGTCATGTATACGTGTGTGTGTGTGTGCGTGTGTGTGTCTGCGTGTGTATGTGTGTGTGTGTCTGTGTGTGTGTGTGTGTGTGTGTGTGTGTGTAGGGGGGCGGGGGGAGGGGCACAGAGCCCACATCACCTGAGCCTTTATTAGCAAACGACTTCTGACCCTGCCTTACAGCACTGTTTAGCTGAGTCTAGTCGTAGACCCAACAAGTCATTTGTATCAGGGGGCTTGAAGGTGCAGACAAAAGACAGGTTGTACGCAGTAAAGGTACGCAGCAGATCAGCATGCACGTCAGCTTCCTGATCAAAGCACACACATGCACACGCACACGCTTACACACACAACTCCTATAGGCCACTAACAACACACATAAATCTAATACACCAGCTCACCAGTTCCCAGGGAGGCATTCTTGGTTGATGAGGGCGTGGCGTGCGCACAGCCAGCTTGGAGCACATGCCTGAATAGTCATTGCGCGCCTCAGACAGCTTATTGGTGAGGTACTGCACTTCTTTCTGGGCCTCATTGAAGTCCCGTTGAACCGTCTGTGCAAGAGCAGACACACGTTATGGCAGCAGCGTGAGCAGGTGCGTGCGTGTATGCGTGTAAGCATGCACCTGTGGCGCATGCAACCACCCTAGAAAACGTCGGCAAAGATATGGCAAGGCTGAACGGATGCCTAAGGAGGTGCGAGGTCACGTAGGCTATATCTTTTACTACAGGTAGGATTCAACACAGTGGGAGGTGCTCAAGGGTCAAAGAGTCTGACCCACGGCACATTCACGTGTAGAGCTCAAGCTTTTGGAAAGAAAGGTTCGATGAAGATAGTTGGTGCCTTACTGTCCCCCCTTCCTCTACTCACATCATGCTTTGCGTTGAGGTTCTGCACTTGTCGTTCGTAGATGCTGACGCTAATCTGCAGCTCATCAATCTGCTGCTGCATCAGCGCGGGGTTGAAGTTGGCCTGACTTGCGATGTGTGACTCCAGCTCTGTGACTTTGACCCTGAGCTGGTCGATATCTGCTTGCCGAGACAACACCCGCCTGAGGAATTAGAGCAAGAGGTACGGAATTGCTGGAATCCTAATAACAGCAGACGTGCTTGCCATCCTTTTGCACGTGCAGGAGCCCATTGGACAGGTAATGGCTGAAAACTGTTGAACCGCACACACACAAGGCAACGCAAAACGTGACTCACACCCAGCACAACAGCAGCGGTAAGCACCCCTCCTCACCTGTTCAAGACTTCGTTCATGTGCTTAACCTGCATTGTCAGCAAATTAAGACCCCTTTAGTATATGGCAACTTGTAGTAAAACTGTTCTTTGGCAAAGCCCCCTTGTGGGGGCGTGAGCCCTTAGCATTGACTAAATTCATACAAGCCTCCCCAGGCCCACCCAGGGCACCTCCCAGGCTGAGAATTGACATAGGCTCCTAATCAAAACCTTTACCTAGGCAGGGAAGAATGGGGGACCTGGGGTGCTGTGTGTAAAGTTTTAGAGCAACATTTTATATTTAAAGGCTGCCTAGGATTCCTCAGCCAAGCCCCCAGACCACTTTATGCTGGTGCAGTATCTAACAGCATACTTCCCTGGCTGCGTTTGATGAGTCAGGAGCCCTTGGTTGTGTTCCGGCTGCAAAGTTCACGGTCAACCATGCAAGCATGAGTTTTTGAACTCATAATTTAATTACGCTGATTTCAATGGGCTATTTATTTTTAGTTAGTCAGATGTCATGACGCGCGGAAGTTTGCCATGCGACCCTTGAGGAAGCAGTTCGTGTGAAACATTGTGGCCATCCTGGGCACAATGCTTGCACCTGCCCTGTCCTTTTGGAAGCAGCATATCCTCATGCCTGCCTCAGCAAAGCCAGCTCTAGTGCCATGTACACCACTGCAGAGTTTGTGGGGCAGCAAGGCACACACACACACACACGCACATACACACATATGCATATACACAAACACACACATGCATATGCACGCACGCGTTGCGCGCGTGATGGGCTTCGCTAACTTTTCAGCGTCGCTAGCGACGCTCTCCCGCTTGTCACGGATGACACTGAATGCGGCATGACTTAAAATTGCACATTGGTATGTCAAACAAAGCAGAAATTAAACGTATGTTTAGAACTGGTTCATAACTTCAAACATCCAGCAACAAAACAAGCCCTCTCCTCCACCCACCTCTTCCATCTCTGCCTCTGTCACTTTCTGATCTGCCTGCACTCTGCCCACCACACTGAGCTCACTCCGCCTGGCCTCTCGTGTGATATGCCTGATGAGGAGGCATAGACACGAGCAAAGGAGAGGAGCTGTTATCATTTCCTCTAAAAACTTCTGGATCCCTATCTGCCTGGCTTCTTGTTCAATATGGGGGGGTGGCATAGGCATGATTTTAAATGCACAGAGAAGAAATGCTGAACTCATTTAGTTTTGGATTTGCTGAGACATATGCCTGACCTCTTGTGTGATTTGCCTGGTGGGCCAGCATAGACACAAGCCATATGCAAGAAAGAACAGAAAGAGCTTGGGGGTTTTCTGTGAGCTGTTGAGCTGCATCAGCCTTGTGGGTGCGACATGCCTGGTGGGGCAGCAAAGAGACACGCAGAAACTTACATGCAGGGAAATATAGAGGAAAGAAAGCGAGCCCTTGGAGGATCGCCTGCAAAGCTGTCCATTTCTTCAGGCTCAAACGGGCTCATCATTCACCACATGCACAACGTTATGTAAAGCATTATGCAAAGAACAAACGGTCCCTATCCTCACACATCCTCCCCCACATTGAT
>Ga0307967_1001687_pt1 | contig 13229 bp, 13 predicted proteins | sample OrgLakmetagen648_FD_201828 | JGI IMG/M metagenome (GOLD analysis project Ga0307967, IMG submission 201828) | Saline water microbial communities from Organic Lake, Antarctica - #648 | ecosystem: Environmental > Aquatic > Non-marine Saline and Alkaline > Saline | place: Antarctica: Organic Lake... | reverse complement strand
GGGTTGTGGAAAGCTACTGGGAATAGTGAACCCTTCAAGGTCAGCAAAGGAGCATGCCACAGAGCGAGAGTGCAGGGGGCATACGTATATACGGTATTTGAAAACCTGACATACGGATCTAGCCAACCCTATATATACGATGTAATAAGGTATTTTTGGCTTGAAATCACAAAATATGCGGTGTATGTAAACATATATACACGGTTTTGGCCAACCCTACTTGTTCGCTGTACACCAGTATGGACTGCTATATGCGAAGCGAGCCTAAGCAACGCCTATAATTTGACACGATACAGGCTGATAGCAAATTGTGCAATGCATTTTAAAAGCAAAGGTAAAATTGAAATTTTACGCAGGCAACAAAAGGAAAGGAGTCACTTTGGTAATGGGTATTGTAAAACTCCGCCTCCACAACGCATCTTCATCACCCAAGCTTTCCGGCAGAATCTCAAGGTGTGACGCCAAGACCGTTCGCTGCATATTCAGTCCTGTCCACCTACCTTGCACACTGCGCAGGTCAACCAAACCCTCACCACTCTCAGGTTGACGCACAACAATATTCCAGATGAGGGGATATGTGCGCTGGCGGACATCCTTGTGAAGAAGAACATGAATGTGACAGAAGTGGATGTCAGTGGTAACAGGCTGGGAGCAAACGGAGCTAAAGCGCTGTCCTGTGTATTGGGGACCAGAGGGAGCACCTTAAAAACTGTGAGTGTGACGTGCCTTGTAACTCGTTCTGTGAGCACAACTTAATGTCAATTATGTGCATGTGGACAGCCCCTGCCCCTCTGAGATGCTCTCTTCCTCTCTTTCTTGTTCTTGTAGACAGGGAACCATGAAGTTATTGAATGAAATACAGGAACTGATTTTTAGGCGAGATCGCTGTCGTTGCCCTTGCCCTTTCCTTGCAGCTAAATTTGAGCCACATGCATTTCGGCGACAAGGACGCGTCATCCCTGATCCTCTCCTTGGAGAACAATCAAAGCCTGAAGGTGTGTGTATGAGAATGTGTGTTGCGTGTGCGTGCACTCTTAATCTTGGCTTTTTCTACCTTGCAGCCGCAGACTATTCTTTCCATTTCACTTCATACTTTCTACACCATTATGCTTGTAGAGCCTGGACCTTTCTAACAACGATCTAGGGGATAAGTCAGCCCTGGCTTTGGGTACAATCATAGGGGTAAGTCAATCATGGGGGTTTTACAATCATCAGGGGAAGGATGCTCAGCCTGGATGTTGCCTACCTGCTCATATTATCTGTTTATGAATAGTGCAGGCAGTAGCATTTCTGAAGTGCAAGCCCCAACAAAACACCCACAAAACACCGTCCTGCCCCAGCTCTCCCGATTTTGCATTTTAACTGACGAAATTATGGATAGCCAGTTTGAGCTCCAGGCTGTCAAGATGCAGATGCAGCAGCACATTCTAGGCGCTTTTTCACAACACAAGCATACATCCGTGGTGTCCCTAGGTCAAAATTCAAAAGGGATCTCTACGTTGCCTTTGTGACTCGTAGATTAACAATAGCCTGCAAGAGCTGGTTCTCAGTTGGAACAAGCTACGGCCTAAGGGGGTGACAGCATTTGTGGAGAGCCTGCGACCAAACCTTGCCCTCCAGGTGAGGACAGCGGGAGTATTGACGTTAACTACTCACATTTCCCAGGCAACGTGCATGTATTTGTCCTTGTCTTACTCTGTTGTGGAAGCATATTTGGGGTGGTATTGGGGTGCGACCTGGGACACTCCAAAAATGAAATGGAGGAGCTGTTTCAATTGCGTACAATGGTTACAATGGGGGGTGACCTTCAGCCAGGTTGTTTGGCTGATCGGCTGCTGATTGGCCTCAACCAGCCACAAATAGTAATAATAGCTATTTCAATTGCGTACAACAAATTGCGTACAAGAACGCAAGAAGAGGAATGCAGGGTTTACCTTGGTTGGTACTATTCCATTTCCCTGTCACGACCCAAGTCAAACTTTTTAAAATGTCGGCACTGTATTGCATAATTAAACAGGATTTCAATTTGTTGTATACATACGGAAGAATTCAAAACAGCACGTGCATGTGGTGCGCAGGTCATTCGCTCTGTCCATGGCCATTTATTTTTTTTCCTTTTTCCTCCAAACTGCCTCCACTTCCTCCAAAAAGCAGTTTTGGGCATTTAATGGATTAATCACATGCCATTTGCGTTTTTTTGCATACCATTTCAGCCTAAGAGCTTTGAGCTCTTAGTTAAGGCTGGTGTCTTGTTGGGTGGGAGGTGCAGCAACAAACTCTTCAATTGCCTATTTAAACTCCCATTAAGATTCCACCCTTGTGCAAATTACTACGCCTCTTTCTTATGCATTTCCGTTGTGCCCGTTGCTAAACAGCAACCCACCAAGATTTGTTTTATTGCAACCTATTTCCACTCTCCTGTCTTTTTTGTGGCTGGCTAACCTATTTCCACTCTCCTGTCTTTTTTTTGGGTGCTTCCCCAAACTTACACACACACATACACACACACAAAGCCTACAGCTCAAAGGGAGCATACCTGTAAGCGAGGCAGAAAGGCCATTTCTGTCACAAAGGCTTGTTATAGGCTAGCATCTCGTCATTTGAAAGGTGCTGACGTGAGTGCTGCTTTTTTTATATGCTGCCGATGTCCCCATGTTAGGTGTTAGGCCTGGCTTGGTGTGGGATGCAAGATGCGGGGTCTGTTGTTATGGGCAACACACTGAAGACTAACCAGGTGAGAGTGCAGCAGATGTTGTAGCGCATCGGCATGACAATTAATTTTACTGTAAGTGGTGCAATGGTGCAATTTTTTTTACGTACATATTTATTTTACGTACATTGCAGGGGTGCAATTTATTTTACTGTAAGTGGTGCAATGGTGCTGCTCTTTGTCTATGTCATTACTTAAGGTCAAGTCTTAGGCCTCCTGCAAGTTATAGCAAGATAATGTAGCAAGACAACACACAGCACAATGTCAATGCTATAATTTGCTTTGAATTGTTCGGTTTTCAGATATGCAAGAGAATATAGAGTAGAGCAAGTATCTAGGATTTCAATGATGATCGGAGCAGGATTGGGAAATTAATAGCATAGTAGCTTAAGCCTGCAAACCCTGATCCAAAATTTACAAATTTGCCGGGACAGTGGTCGCTGGAACATGCTGAAATAAATCTGTGTGCTTTCCTTTCTCAGGGGTTGGTGGATGTGGATCTTAGTGGCAATGGCATCACTAGCGAGGGCGCAATTGCTCTTGCCCAGGGCGTGGCTGCCTCAAAATCACTAGCTGCCATCTTGCTCGACAACAATGACATCAGGTGTGGCAGCTTCACACAGTTGTGTTGATTGACTCGTGTATGCATCAACCGTGCTCCTTATTGTAAAGGGCTTGTGCACGCGCGTCTGAGCACGTGCACACGTGCATAGAATGAGTTATGCGCTTTGTTTGAAGCCTGTAAGAAAATGAAGGGGACGGCAACCTGGGAGATGTTTTGCCCTTGACCTTAGAACTCGTAACGTAATAATTCAGTGGTCTGCACAATAGGTTAGAATTTGTGATCACACAGTTGACCCCGTTGGTACTCTCAGGTAGGACATTGAGTGGCACATTTCAGCATGTGGAGGTGTAGACCATACAATGTTTTCCCCTTACAATATCGGTAGTAATTCCACCTACGTCCCTTAACAATCATGGGCCTCTTCTATTGCATTCGTGCAAGGTTTGTCTCCAGCAGTGCAGCTTTCATACAAGTACTGGTTGTAGGTGTAGCAAGGCTGCTTTCTGTATATACCATGATAATAAAATAAATCAGTTGCAAGCATAAATCTTTTCCATCAGGACCTACCAGAAGTAAGGCTTTCTTTGCAAAAGTTACACATCTTGCAATTGTTTTTGTCAGTTTCACTGTCGCTCTCCCCTGCATCCTCATTTCTGGGTGCCTCTAAACTTCTGCTGCTGCTGTACGAACGATCTGGATCTGGATCAAATTGGATCTAAGTTTCTATTTTGAATTTGAATGAGACCTTGGACTCGAAATGGCTTTCCTGCTGCTTACGGATATCCGAATGCACCTTTCAGTCAAAAGTTGCAGCAGTTATGCCCACACATGCTCCTCTCCATGTTGGAGGGGATGTTGAAGGGGCTCGCAGCTGCGATGGAGGGTACGATGGGTCTGCCCACTGTGCCTGTCAACTAACATAACAGAGGCAGGACATAGCTTGTGAGCAATCAAGCCTAAAGGCAAGCAAGCTCAGGAGCTCTTGGGCATACCCATTGTCTGCCTATGAAACAACACAGGAGTCTGCAGTAGGAGTGCATAACCTACCACTAAGGGGGGAAGTTTTGGTTGCAATTAATACATAATAGCTTACTACCTGGTCTGAACAATACTTTGTTCTCTGCAAAACAATCCAGTGCAGTACGTTATCTTAAAGTCTGCTCTACCACAAAGAGGCGAGTAGGCAACCTTTGTCCCAACCCTGTCCATTCTTCAATTACTTCTCTTGGCGCAGGGAGGATGGCGGCAAAGCAATGTTGAAGGCCGTGCAAGAGAACAAGGGGCTTGTGGTGTGTCAGATGGAGAACACTAACACGAGTGCACAGCTACGTATTGCAATTTCCTCCCTCCTCGAACGCCGAAATGTTGAAATTTCTCGATCAAAAATAGTGCAGTAGCCTTACTGAGCGGGGGGCCAACTCGGTCCCTAGCTTGTAGGAATAATGCAGAGAGAGGGATTGCGTTTTGTACAATTTGTGGGAATACTGAATGTTCAAAATACGGCTTTTGTGACAGAGGACGTGTTGAGGCTTGTCAATGTGATATCACACTTTCATAGTCCTCCAAAATTCAATGAAAAAGTTTGCTTTTGGCTTCCCCTGGCTCTCCATATGTGCATTTAATTTCCACAAGAATGTCTCGGTAGCATGCTGAACACAAATTCTCATACATTTTTATGCTTTTTCAAGTTGTGTGTGTGTGTGCATGGTAGTGGTGGCTTTGTGTAACATACATGAAAATTTGCAAGCAGTCTATCACTTACAGACTTTTCCTTTTACTATTATTTTGGTAAAGTTTGAACATTGAAGTCCCAAGCTACTGGGTGTACACACATTTGTCGCATCACTAATGCAATAAAGGTGCTTTAGAAAAAAGAAAAAACTACGCAGGCAGTTTAAAACCATTTTCCACATGAACCAAGGGGAAGGAGCAGCACTTTAGTACCGGGTACCGTAAAATTCCTCCACCAATAGAATGAGGAAAAGATTAACGGGGATAAAGATGGTTGCAGGTTTGACCTTAAGCCGTCTCCTGTTGAGAGTCGATGATACCTAGTGTTGGAAAGGGCACATCTGGTATGGACAAGTCTGGCAGCGTAACTGACAGAACGAACATACGAACATGAAGCTTGGAAGCAAGTTTCTTAGCTCTTTGAAACTCAAGCCCCAGCTCCTTAAAAGGCTCCAGCGTGTGATTGTTGTAGATGGTGCCACCCACACCCAAAAGGATGATGTGGAGCGTATACGTAACGGAGGCCTTTGTGCTGTTCCTATCCAGCGCTCAGCTGGTTCTGCGGTCTAGTGTCCTCAAAGTACTTGATCTCGATGTGAATGTCACGTTGGAGATCTTTGGGCCGGTGTGGCCTATTTTGTGACTGAGTGCCTACTAGCCCTTTTCCTTTTTTTGGTTTTGTTTCAGGCTTTTTCCAAGCTTCCGCTCAGATGCCCCCCAGAGGCATATATGGCGATGTAACCTTACCTTACCTTAACCCCTTGTAACCCCTTACCTTATCTTTGGATCGGTGCTGTCTGGGGAAGGTGGATCTGCTAATGGTGGGCTGTGCTGCTAAAGTGGCCCCATTCTACCTCAGTTGCTCCCTGCCACTCTTAAGAACCAACCCCCCTTCATCGCCGTCGGAAAAGTCAGGGCTGTTGATTTAATTGGGTCGAATCAACCAAAAGCGTTGATTTCTAGTTGATCATTGATTCAAGCGGACTACAATCAACTGCTGTTCTGGTTGATTCAACTAGACAGGTATTAATTCAAGCAGTAATCAATGAGAAACGGTTGATTTCTAATCGATTCCTGGTTGATCATTGATTAAGCAGAAATCAACTGCTTGTTTCTTTGATTCAACCACACAGTTGATTCAAACAGTAATCAATGAGAAACGACGGTGATAGTTGATTTAAGCAGAAATCAGCTGCTGGTTTGTTTGGTTCAACCACACTGTTGATTCAACCAGCAACCAATCAGGAGTGGTTGATCTGAGATTGATTTTATGTTCAAGTTTTAAGGTTTCCAAGTGGGATGTTGTGTGACTCCGCAGCGACTGGGAGGTGCAGAACATTAATTCATTGTATATGCTAGTAGTGTGTACGCCATGCAAAACAACTTTTCTTTCTACAGTCTCAGTACCAAAGTTTTGTTCAGTTCCTTAACTTTAGCTAGGTCAAGTTCGCCCAGATGCCCTAGAGGCATAAATAGCGATGTAACCTTACCTTAAATTACCTTGTGTCGAGTTCTTCACATCTTGTGCAGCGTCCTTTGTGTTTTTCTCTAGTTTTCACAATTTGTCGCCATATACGGTCGATTGCTCCGTTACACACGCAGGTCGGCTGGTGTGATGCTTGGCAGAAGAGTTATTATACTACTTGCCAATGCAAGGGAAATCTAAACCTCTTTTTCACGTTATACGGTAAAAGTACGTGCTGGATGCCTACTTGGTATCAACATGCTCTGAAACTTTTTGTACGTCTCTCATAGCCTCACATCATATCTGACCAAAACATTCAAGAGATCCAGCTCATTTAGTACAATTGCTAGTGACAAAATACAAATGAACACCCGAGACTCAGGCAACATGCATGTTTAATTTCCAGCAAGAGCAAACAATTAAAACAGACTACCTAAACAACCCTCCTTCAAAGGGAGCGTCACAATTTGGAGAGCACACTGAATTACAGGGGCTTACTCCCCAGAGTACTTCGGTTGCCGTTTCTCCTTGAATGCCTGTAAGCCCTCTTGCCGGTCTTTGGTGTGGATGAGCTGCAAAGCAAGTTGTGGGTAGATCTGGCAATTGCCATGTCAAACAACTTACCTAATTCACACCTAGTTGCTGTATGTTTGTACAGTGGGAGGCTGCTGGCACCCGTTTTTTTATCATGTTGTGTACTGTGTGCTATTTAGAGTGACAATTGTGTGAAAATAAATGATACCAGCAGAGCTTTTTGGAGTGACTTGCATGATATGCGCCCCCCCTTTTCACCCAGCACGCAATAATGATTTTGATACGCTTGACTGATTGACTGAAACATTTTGCTTATATCAGGTGCTTGTGTCAGTAGCTCAAGGTGACCCACCTGTGAATAGTAGGCATCTTCAAGCTGCAGGCCCGTGTCCATACCTGTTGATTTGGCATGTACATTTGTCGGTCGACACACCTTGATAATGTGAACAATGAACACTGCGAGGCGATTACAGGGCGCATTTTGGAGCACTGCTGCTAACAAGTGGCAGCCTACCCTGAACACTTGCGCTGCGTTCTACGGCGCTCGGTTCCTGTGTGACTTTTCCCCCTTACACATCGTGGGGAGTTGTATTTGCAGACAAACCGAGTGCCAGCATAGCGTTGTTAAAGCAGTTTTTGCTCTAGGTGATATATCTACCAGGAAGGCAGGCGTAAAGAGGCTCACAGGTAACACAAAATGTGGGGGTGAATTGCACTTTTGTGCAAGTATAACCCTTCACCTACTACGCTACCTGTGTCCAAGCCATGATTTATGGCAGCTTTAGCCATGCGCAGCGACAGTGGAGCATTCGCAATGATGTCTCTTGCAAGCTCAAGCGACCTGTTGTGCAAATGTTCCGAATTGTACTCATTGATTGAGTTACACAGGAATAACAAGGATGTATGGATTGCATGCCACAGTGGTAATGTATAAGGTAGCCTGCAGGGACCAGCCAGCATCCGATCAGCCATTCAGCCTGGTTGGCGCCTGAGCTTTTGGTGCATCTCTGTGACACACCTAGCACACCCTCGTTTGTAATTCAAACAAATATAAACAGAGATGCCAGACGTTTCCTTTTAAGACTTTCCTAAATGCACGCTGATCCTAAATGCACGCTGATCCCAACCAGATCCCTAAATGCACGCTGATCATCACCAGATTCCTAAATGCTCGCTAATCTTTACCAGATTCCTAAATGCACCCTGATCCTAACCAGGTTCCCAAATGCACGCTGATCCTAACCAGCAAAGAGCTTAAATTCTACATAACCAACTAACTGACACGTACGCCACGTACCCACAGCCCACTTACTTTACAAATGCCTGCGGCACCACGTAGTCCACTAATCCAATCGCCTTTGCTTGTGCCGCAGTTACTTTTTTTCCTGTAAAGATGAGCTCCTTGGCAGTGGAGGGCCCTACAATCCTCGGCAAGCGCTGTGAAGGACCAAGTACACATTCTTCTGAATTGCAGAAAAAGTAAGCTAGGCAATATTGCCTGCATCACCTAAATTCCTCCACTACCAAACATGCAACCAGGTCATTCACGCCTAAGTGTACAGTCTTATATTTGTGCCTTGATGGTGGTAGGTATGCTCCATCCGCGACGGCACATTGTAACACACAGTCTCTATTAGCTCGACTTCAATGGGACAAGATTTCCAACAAAGAGCACAATGCAGACTAAACGGCCCAGCGCAAGATCTGAGCGGTCTGAACAAGGAATGAGCGTGAACAGGATCCAGAAATCAGGACTCCTTCCTAAAAGTCATCAAAGACTTCCAAACCTGTCTTTGATTGGGTACTTTTGCCAGTTATGGTAAAAGATCATGGTGTGCCTGTCTTTCCCTACATCTATCTACGTCTACGTCTACGTCTACGTTCCCTATGTAAGTGGCTGTCTTTCCCTACATCTTGTAGGGATTATAGATAACTGCCTCGTGAAGTCCTAAGTTTCAAGCTCCTACCTGCGTGCCACCGGCTCCCGGGATGATGCCTAACTTTGTCTCAGGGAATGCAAAGGCAGCGGAGTCACTCGCCACCCTGATATCTGTCGCCAGGGTTAACTCTGCTCCGCCCCCCAAAGCTAAGCCATCAACAGCGGAAATTGTGGGCATGGGCAGCGCCTGTGTAGATGCAGAGGGATGCAGATGTGCGCGTGTAAGCGCATGCACTGGTGTTTTGCAAGGCATGCATTTTCTGGAAAGGGCCAAGCTATCAATAGTGGCATTCATTGGGCAGAATGTGTGCGCAACATGCATGTGTTCACTGTTTGTGACTGTGTATGCTGGCACTCACTTTAAATGTACGTGCTATCTTGCAGATGATGTTGCGTGGTACAACACATGGCCAAATCCAACGGACAACTCTTCTAAATAATCTAGTAGGCGAGCAAGAAGGAAGCGATAACACACCTAACCCCCTCCAAAGAAGGCTTCCTAAGATATACTTATTCCCTTTTGCCTGCCTTGCCTGAATTTGGCCGAAAGTCTTGCGCAGTGAAGATACAAACTCCAGGGTCTCTGTGTGAGTCATGGTCGCCCTTTCCTTCAAGTCTGCTCCCGCACAGAAGACTTCAGGCACGGTGCTGCACAAAACAAAGAAACAAGAGATAGACCGCTCCTGAACATAAACGTTTTTTATTAGCTCCTGCAATTTATGGAGGAACTCAACATTCACCAGGCAGCAGCGACAGACATTCCAAGACTTGTTTTCCATTTTAAATTTTAGAGGAGCTGAGCTACGTATCCCACTTAAAGTCACCTGTGCCTGCCAATAAAGGACATGTGAGCACGTGCCTGGTTCAAATTCGGAAACACATCGCCTGAGTTAAGAAATGCTCCTCAAAGCTAGCAGGAAACCGATGCAGAATATTTTCTTAAACAGTTCTATTTTGCTTGCATCGGGCGATCAAGAATAAAGGTTTGTAGGAATGAAAGTAATTAAAAGTTACTTGTGCCCAAAGTTCCCCAAATCAGCGTGGAGTGCTGTTTAAATTGTTGTAGCCGTTGTACCCTGGCCTACGGAAACCGTTTGCAGCAGATTGGTTGTGGCCATGTGTGTGTGCACCAGACGTGTAAGGTGGGCCACTACGATTCCCTCCCGCATGACCATTAACATAAGGGGGTGGAGCGGGGGGCGGCATAGGAAAAGATTGATTAAAAGTAGGGGCTGGATGGAGTGGTGCATTATAATGTTGTTGAGGCAAGGAGTGGTTCAAAGTCTGAGTGGTAAAAGGTGGGCGGCGTTTGGGAAGAAAGGGAACAGGTGCTTTACTGACATCACCAGCCTTCACGCCCAACTTCTTAGCAAATTTCTTTGTACTAGATGGCAGATGACTGTGGTTTAGTGCGTTGTCTAGTTTGTCCCAACTGTATGTCGCTCCAAAAAAGAGATGATTAGATTGCTTCTCAAGCACCCTCAACACACCTTAAATCTCTGCCACCACTTTTTTGGCAGTCTTGTGTGGAGCACCCGTTTTCTGGATGTCGTTAAGGTTATACTCGGCATGCTTGAGTGCCCTGTGTAGCGGCTTGTTGAGCTCAACTAACCTGTCATCCCTCTCTTTCGCTGGATGCTTGTCGTTGAGGTTCGGAATATTTTTTGAAGCCAGCTTCACTTTAAACTTCTTCTTGCTCTTATTCTTGCAGTGATAGGCAGAGTCAGAATCGGTATCAGAGTTAGAAGAGGAAGAAGAGGTAGAAGAGGAAGAAGAAGACGACGAAGATGACGAGTCAGAGTCAGAGGAGGAATGTTGCGTTTGCGATTCTTGCTGCGCTTCTTGGACTTCTTGGACCGTTTCTTCTTATTAGCTTCTTTGTTTCTTTGGGCAGGGCGCGCATCAGGTTCAGGTTCCTCAGTGCCATACTCATTGCCGTTCTCCCCATCAGGAGCAATATCAGCTTCTTCGTGCATATATCCATCACCTCTACCACGGCTCCTAGTCCTAGGTCTGGAAGGTGGAGGAGGGGGGAGAACATCGATATCAACAACATTGCTACCAGGTTGTACACCACCACGACCACCACCACGACCACGACCACCACGACCACCACGACCACTCCCCCTTGACATGAAAAATTTGATTGCCGCAGCAGTGATAGAGGGGAAAGCGTCAAAGAATTCTCATCGTCCAGCAAGTCGTAGGAGTCGTCTTCGTTAAGAAGGATAGCCCAGAACATAACCAGCATCACCGAAGCAAGAAAGTACGTGGGGCTCATCACAAAATCAGAAGAAAATTGTCGTAAGGTAGTAGGGTCCCAAAAGTCAGGCGCAAAAAGGCGCGTGTCAAACTTAAGCCCAGAATCAATAACGGCTGCCCCGACGACGAGTCCCCAAGCCAGAGATATGACGTGCGCTCTCATGAAACTCAACAGGGTTGATGGAAAGGTCAGCTGGTGTGGACAAAGGTGCGGGAGAGGAGGAAGTATGTTTCAGCGGCAAGAACAAAAGCGAGTGCCCCGCCGTGTACAAGCCAGGTTGCAGCCTCCTCCATCAGGGCTGCAGCGAGCCCACCAGCGAACATTGCGACAGAGTCAAGAGCCTCAAGCGTCAGGAGCGAGAAAAGCCATGAGACAAGGGCCCACTGGGCCGTGGGTCGAGAATTGGGGCGCATAGCGCCTTGCAGGAAGCGACCTAGAATAGAAATATGCTAAAGAGAGAGTTGTGTTCTCCAAGGAATAAATAGAATGGAGAAGGGAAGCAGAAACCGGAGAAAACCAGAAAGTGAGGACATCTCACTTTATGCTACACTACAAGAACCTGAGTTCAGGTGTTTCACACTGAACTCATAAGTTCATAGACAAAGCAAGCACGATGGCTCTCATATATTGTCGCAGCCTATCAGGCGTCAGGGTTTGATAAACCTAAGAGTACATGCCTTTTTCCCCCCCCTAGTGTGTCGACATATATGGATCTGGGCAACCCTATAAAAGCAGCAAACTTAGGAAGTTACAGGCAACGCACAGTAAGCGCGCAGCAACAGTTTTTGCAGGGCTGGTTTTTACAGGTTACCAACATCTCGTGCCTCAGGCTTGTTGCTGCTTTGCCAGCTAAAGCCAAAGCCAGGCATGCAATTGACGTTTCTGACTCGCTCTCCCTAGTGTTTAAAATTATCACAGCAACAGTTTTTGTCGGCTGCCCGCCTGCCCGCCCACACACGACAACAACAACAACCCTCCGTCTCCTTTTTAACTTGTACAACAAGTCTAAACCTTTTAATGCACAAGATGTGCTCACCTGCGCACGATGACGCATCGTGTTGTGCGCTCCTGCCGCAGCACATCAAGGACACCAATCAATTCGCGCAGCATCTGCCGACCGATGGCGTTCCGGGCGTGCGTACGAGTGAGGCTGCATATGATGGAACAAAAGTGCTCTGTGTCAAAGCTGTGAGGGTTGTAAACGGGGTCAAGCAAGAACCAAGAACGTTGGCCTTAATTCCTCCCAAAAATGTGCCTGAGATCTCCTGTTTCAAGGTTCACTGCCGCCCTCAAATCGTTAAACATGTGCACGTGCATGCCCATTTCATCATACGCCGTGCTTAAGCGCACCGACTAAGCACACAGAAAAATACGAACGGTGGTCCCAACATTGTACGCAACTACCGGTATGGCCCTTCTCAGAGGTTACCTACCTCAAGACAGAGACCCCCTCCAAATCTGACAATGGCTCCACGGACACATGCAACTCGTTTTGCAACTCGTTGTTGCTGCCACTGTAGGTGCTGTCACTGCTGCTGCTGCTGCTGCTGCTGCTTGGGTCCGAAGCCTTGTCACGCAAGGCAGCAGAGCTGCACAGGGAACGGCAGGAAGCGAAAGCTGGTACCGCCGATGCAGACCAGCCAGGGGGATTGGCATGCAGCCTGGCGGAAGCGCAGCGCGCAAGCAGCAAAGCCATATGGCCTTGTTTCTGCTGCATCTCTTGCTGATCGTGAGGAGAGGGCGAGGGGCCTAGGAGCGAGGACTAGCCTGTTTCTGAGAAGGCTGCTTGCTCTTGCTGCGGAGGTGGGAGGCCGCAAGAGGAAGCACTGCAAGCCACAAGTGAATGTGATTTTGTGCGTATGTGTTATGTGTATGATGTGTATGAGTGCGTATGCAAGTAGGTGTGCACGCATCTGCGCATGCGTGTTTGTGTAATATGTGTGTGTGTGTGTGTGTGTGTGTGTTAGTTTTTGTGGATGTGTATGTGTGGGTATGTGAGTGTTGTGTATATGCGCGCGTGCA
>Ga0307967_1001678_pt1 | contig 13276 bp, 13 predicted proteins | sample OrgLakmetagen648_FD_201828 | JGI IMG/M metagenome (GOLD analysis project Ga0307967, IMG submission 201828) | Saline water microbial communities from Organic Lake, Antarctica - #648 | ecosystem: Environmental > Aquatic > Non-marine Saline and Alkaline > Saline | place: Antarctica: Organic Lake... | reverse complement strand
AAGCGCACCCGACGTCACGTCACCGCCGACCAGCATGGAATCGTACGCCGCGCAGCCGCCGAGAAACCCCTGGGCGTAGCCGCCAAGCCAGGCATCGGCAGCGCGGTCGTCGGTAAAGCGGCGCGAATCAAGCGTCAGCGCCATCCAGCACCAGCGCGCACGCGCGCCCATGGCGGCGATATCGCTTACCGCGACCGCCAGCGCCCGATGGCCCACGGCGCTGGCCGGCGCATCATCGGGAAAATGCACGTTCTCAACCGAGGTATCCACGCTCACGGCAAGCTCGTAGCCGGCGCGCGGCGAAAGCAGCGTGGCGTCGTCACCAATGCCCAGCGCCACGCGGCTGTCCGCCGCTTTTTCAGCCGCGTCAGATGCGGTGAAGTAATGTCGAATCAGGTCGAATTCGGCAAGCACAATGGCCCCTTAAACGCGATGGCGGGCGGCGTCAATACTTAGCGCCGCCGCGCGCTGACTTCGGCACTGCGCAGGCGGTTCGCCAGCTTGTCCAGAATGCCATTGACGTATTTATGCCCATCGGTAGCACCAAACGTTTTGGCCAGTTCTACGCCTTCGTTGATGACCACGCGGTACGGCACTTCCATGCGCCGCAAAAGCTCATAAGTGCCCAGACGCAGGATAGCAAGCTCCACGGCGTCCAGATCCTGAAGCCGGCGATCCAGCACCGGCGCCAGTTCACGGTCAATATCGCCCTTGAGGCGGGCGGTATTATGCAACAGCTCATGAAACAGCGCCTGATCGGCAATGCCCATGACGGTGGCCCAGTTTTCGTGAGGCTCAAGGTCGTCATCGGGCGCCTGGCTTCTGAACTCGGCTTCAATGGCCGTCATTGACTTCTGCGTCATCTGCCACTGATAAAGCCCCTGCACGGCAAGCTCGCGCGCGGCATGGCGGCTCTGCTGGGCGGCTGACGGCTTGCGTGGCTGGCTCATTGAGCCTCCCCCATCGTGCGCAACAGCGAGACCATTTCCATCGCTGCCATGGCGGCGTCGGTGCCTTTATTACCGGCCTTGGTGCCGGCACGCTCAATGGCCTGCTCAATGGTTTCCACGGTGAGTACGCCGTTGGCCACGGGCGTGTCAAACTCCAGCTGCAGGGTATTCATCGCCGTGTTACAGCCGCCCGCCACGTACTCGAAATGCGGGGTGCCGCCACGAATCACCGCGCCCAGCGCGATGACCGCATCGGGCTTGACTACCTTAAGCGCGCGCTTGATGGCAAGCGGCAGCTCCCAGGCGCCCGGCGTGTGAATAAGTTGAATGTTTTCGGGATCGACACCGTGGCGCACCAGGCTATCGACGGCGCCTTCCACCAGACTATCGACCACGTGGTGGTTAAAGCGCCCCACTACGATAGCGTAGCGGCCGTTGACGTCAAAAAAATTGCCTTCTACTTGAGCGAGCGGTTCCATCATGTCTTCCTGCTGATACGAAGGCGCTAGGCCTTGTCGTTCGGTCCAAAGCGCTCGACGACTTCAAGATCAAAGCCGGAAAGCGCGGAGAATTTCCACGGCGAGCTGAGCAGGCGCATTTTACCTACGCCCAGGTGCCGCAAAATCTGCGAGCCGGTGCCAATGGTCAAATAGTTGCCCGCACCGTCGGAGTCGCTGGTACGCGGTCGGCGTACGCGGTCAAGAAAGACATCCAGCTGGTCTTTCAAATCCGGGGACGGGCCGCCTTCGTCAATCAGCACAAACACGCCGGGTTCGCTCTGGGCGATCTCGGCAAGCGCCTGGCCGGCATCCCAGCGGTTCTTGTCATCCTGTAAAAGCCCGAGTACGTCGCGCAGGGTGTCGGCCAGATGCACGCGCACCGTGGTCGGCACGTCGGGCGTGGGCTGGCCGTTGACCAGCGCCAGGTGGTGCGCACCCTGAATACGGTCGCGAAACACGTTCAGCGTCATGTCGCCGTGGACGGTACGCTGAGTGCGCGATTCCACGAGATCAACCGTCTGTTCGTTGACGATGCGGTAGTGAATCAAATCGGCGATGGTGCCCATCTTGATGCCGTGCGCTTCGGCAAAGGCTTCAAGCTCGGGGCGGCGCGCCATGCTGCCGTCGTCGTTCATCACCTCGCAGATCACACCGCTGGGGTCGCAGCCGGCAAGTGCTGCCAGATCGCACGCGGCCTCGGTGTGGCCGGCGCGGCGCAGTACGCCGCCGGGTTCTGCCATCAGCGGAAAAATATGCCCGGGCTGGACAATATCGGCCGGCTTGGCATAAGTGGCCACGGCGGCCTGCACCGTGCGCGCACGATCCGCCGCCGAAATTCCCGTGGTCACGCCTTCGGTGGCCTCGATGGACAGCGTGAACTTGGTCCCAAAGCCCGAGTTGTTATCGCGCACCATCAGCGGCAGGCTCAGCTGATCGCAGCGCTCGCGGGTCATGGGCAAACAGATCAACCCACGGGCAAAGCGCGCCATGAAGTTGATATGTTCGGCCTCGACCTTCTCGGCGGCCATGATGATATCGCCTTCGTTTTCGCGATCCTCGTCGTCCATGAGGATCACCATCTTGCCCTGGCGAATATCGTCTACCAGATCGGCGATGGGGGCCAGCCCCCCAGCGGAGGATTGCGCCATGGAATCTCCCAGAGTTTTTCGCAATGCCAAAACGCCACACTGCGTGTATGACTATGTAATGGGTAAATAGCGACGTGAATAGACGCGCGTCAGGGTACCTTGGTATCGCTCGGTGCGCTAGTCGGTAGCGGCGAGGCAATTATCCGAAAGTCTTGCCCTACGGCGCGAATATCGTGAATGTGAAGCCGGCGCTGGTCGGCCATGCGCTCAAGCCCCGGCAGCGCAAACAGCGCGCGGGCGCCAGCACCCAGCAGCGTCGGCGCCATAAATAACCAGAGCTCGTCGATCAGGCCGGCATCAAGCATCGCACCGGCAAGGGTGGCGCCGGTTTCTACTAATAATTCGTTGACCTCCTCGGTGGCAGCGAGGAAATCCATCAGCGCGGCCAGATCCACCCGCCCTTCGGCGTTGGCGGCAAGCGTCACCACCTCGGCGCCGGCGGCCTCAAGGGCAGCGCGTTTATCTGACGCGTAACCACTGCCCTCAGCGCCGGGCACCGTGACCACCAGCGTACGCCCCGGCGCTTGCAGGCACGCCGCCGCCAGCGGCAGACGCAGGCGCGTGTCGACGATCACCCTGAGCGGCTGGCGGCGCGCGACTTCTTCGGCGTTATCAAGCCCCAGCTGGGCGGCGCGCAGGGTCAGGCGCGAGTCGTCCATAATGACCGATTCCACGCCGCTTAAAATCGCGCTTGAGCGCGCGCGCAGGCGCTGCACGTGGCTGCGGGCTTCGGGGCCGGTAATCCACTGGGATTCGCCCGAGCCCATCGCCGTGCGCCCGTCCAGGCTCATGGCCATTTTCAGCCTTACAAAGGGGCGCTGGCGGGTCATGCGCGCCACAAAGCCTGGGTTCAAGCGCTGCGCTTCTTCATGCAAAAGCCCGACGTCAACCTGAATACCGGCGGCTTCGAGTAGCGCCACGCCGCGCCCGCTAACCTGCGGGTTAGGATCCTGCATGGCCACCACCACCCGCGCCACGCCGGCACGTACCAGTGCTTTCGCGCAGGGCCCGGTGCGCCCGGTGTGGGAGCACGGCTCAAGGGATACGTAGGCGGTTGCGCCGCGGGCACGCTCGCCGGCAGCGGTCAGCGCGTTGACTTCAGCGTGCGCTTCGCCCGCGCGGCGATGAAAGCCCTCGCCCACCACGCCACCACTCCCCTCACCCTGGCGCGTCAGCACGCAGCCCACGCGCGGGTTGGGATCGCTGGTATATAAACCCTGCTCGGCCAAGCGTAGCGCACGGGCCATGTGTCGGTGGTCATCATCAGAAAACGCGGCCATACGCTAGCGCTCCTCGCCGGGCACGGCCGCCGTCTGATCCGGCGACTGCGATAATCGGTCGATTTCGGCACGAAACTCGTTTAAATCCTGAAACTTGCGATATACCGAGGCAAAGCGGATGTAAGCCACCTGATCCAGCGTATTGAGCGCCTGCATGACCAACTCACCGATGTCGCGTGCGTTGATTTCACGATCCCCCCGGGAGCGCAGGGTCTGGCGAATGCGCTCCACCGCCGCCTCGATGGCCTCGGCGCTGACCGGGCGCTTTTCCAGCGCGCGCAGCATGCCCGCGCGCAGCTTGTGTTCGTCAAAGCTTACCCGCGAACCGTCAGACTTCACCACCCGCGGCATCACCAGCTCGGCGGTTTCATAGGTGGTAAAGCGCTCGTGGCAGCGGGCGCACTGGCGCCGACGACGTACCTGATCGCCATCGGCTACCAGGCGCGAGTCGCTCACGCGGGTGTCGTTGTCACCGCAAAAAGGGCAATGCATGGGATTAACCTGTTTCAGGAATACGTCTTACCGGTTAAATAACGCTAGCGTTAACCGGCTATTGTAACGATTTAGCACATAATCTGCAGTGTTTATCACATTTTGCCGGCCGTTGGCATAATTCCAAGCTAATCTTGGCCTGCCAGAATTAGCACGATTTATCCTCTCCTTAAAGGTACCGATCATGACTCCACGGCTTCTTTATCGCGCGACCCGCCGAACATTGACGGCAGGCCTGATTGGCGGGCTGAGTGCTGGCGGATTGAGTTCGGTAGCGCTTGCCAACGACGCGCTGCCCGCCGCCGTTCAGGCACTGACCAACCAGGGGATCGAAATCCACCAGCGCTTTGACGCGCCCGGTGGCCTGACCGGCTTTGGCGCCAGCGCTCAGGGTCAGGAAATGGCTATTTATCTCACGCCCGACGGCAAGCACACCCTTGTCGGCACGCTGATGGACGAAAACGGCAACAACCTCACCGAGCCCCAGCTCGACAAGCACGTTCGCGCCCCGCTTGAGGCCAAAACCTGGGCATTGCTGGAAGACAGCCGCTGGATACAAGACGGCGACACAAGCGCCCCGCGCATCGTTTACACCTTTACCGATCCCAACTGCCCCTACTGCCAGCAGCTGTGGGAAGCCGCCCGCCCTTGGGTAGAGGCCGGCGAGGTTCAGCTGCGCCATATCATGGTCGGCATTCTTGCGGCTGACAGCCCGGCCAAAGCCGCGACCATCCTCGCCGCCGACGACCCATCAGCCGCCCTGCGCGACCAGAAACAGGGCGAGGAAATCACCCCCAGCGCCCAGCCGCGCAAGTATGAAGAGCAGGTCTACGCCAACAATCAGCTGTTTGAAAGCCTGGGGCTTTTCGCCACGCCCACCAGCGCCTACCAGCGCGAAACCGACGACGGCAACGTACGCATCGAGCGCGTGCAAGGCATGCCCGGCGAAGACGACCTCATCAAGATGATGGGCAGCGAAGCACCGTAAGGGCATTACAGGTTTGCATAGGAGGCCGGTTCACCGGGCGATAACAACCGGCACAACGCAGGTTTACGTAGGAGGCCGGTTCACCGGGCGATGCAGGCCAGAGGCCTGCCTGAGGCTATCGTGGCAATACCGTCGCGCGGCAGAGCCGCCCTCCTACAACAACCGGCACAACGCAGGTTTGCGTAGGAAGCCGGTGCACCTGGCGATAACAACCGGCACAACGCAGGTTTGCGTAGGAGGCCGGTTCACCGGGCGATAACAACCGGCACAACGCAGGTTTGCGTAGGAGGCCGGTTCACCGGGCGATGCAGGCCAGAGGCCTGCCTGAGACTATCGTGGCAATACCGTCGCACGGCACTTGCACCCGTTTTGTGGGTGAAGCCGCCCTCCTACAACCACACTGCATCCCAATATGGGTATTGGCCTATATTATCGACCAAACCTGCTCGGATTGGATTAGCCACGATATAACGCGCCACCTTGCGAATATCTTCTTCGGCACGGAGGGCATGATCATGAAAGCCGTCGTCCCAAACTGACTGTCCAACGGCTATAGATACCTTGGCTTTATAAAGCCTGACAGCCTGAGACAGATCACCGTCAAGCCTCAGCAACCAATGCACATGATCAGGCATAACAACAAAAGATTGAGTGGCGCCATGCCGACAAACGGCTTCTTCTCCAAATGCACGGCACGCTGCTCTGGCATAGCGGTAATCAAGAAATATAGCCGACCGATGACTTGTCACCATGGTGACATGATAATAATGCCCAGTCAGCGAATGACGTCCTTTGCGCAGTGAAACCTGGCCCGGGGCTGTCATGGCACACCTCGTCCATTGAGTGATGCCTTTCACTGTAGCTCGTAATGCGCCATCTTGCTGACCAGCGATAAAGGTTCGGTCGCGCGGCAGAGCCGCCCTCCTACAACAACCGGCACAACACATGGCTTGCGTAGGAGGCCGGTTCACCGGGCGATGCAGGCCAAAGGCCTACCTGGGGCTATCGTGGCAACACCTTCGCGCGGCAGAGCCGCCCTCCTACAACAACCGGCACAACACATGGCTTGCGTAGGAGGCCGGTTCACCGGGCGATGCAGGCCAAAGGCCTGCCTGAAGCTATCGTGGCAACACTTTCGCGCGGCACTTGCACCCGTTTTGTGGGTGAAGCCGCCCTCCTACAACAACATGCGCCGTCTTGCTGACCAGCGATAAAGGTTCGGTCGCGCGGCAGAGCCGCCCTCCTACAACAACCGGCACAACGCAGGTTTGCGTAGGAGGCCGGTTCACCGGGCGATAACAACCGGCACAACGCAGGTTTACGTAGGAGGCCGGTTCACCGGGCGATAACAACCGGCACAACGCAGGTTTACGTAGGAGGCCGGTTCACCGGGCGATGCAGGCCAAAGGCCTGCCTGTGTCATCGCGAGGCGTTTACGCCGTGGCGATCTCCTTACTCTGCCGCTGGCGAGCAACCTCGAGATTGCTTCGTTGCACTCGCAATGACACAGCAGCGTGTAGCGATGCAGACCCATGAGCCCATCAAAAACCCCGCGGCCTTGCGGCAACGGGGTTAGTAACACGAGCAGACCGCAGGCGGTTTAGCCGTCGAGGGGGTCGGGATGCTCGCCGAAGTTGGTATGGTCGCCCAGACGCTTGCCGTCAACTTTCTGGCCGTATACGCCGTTGTGCTGATGGAAAAGCTCCTCGACTTCATCGATGGAATCCACCGTGCGGCGACGCGGATCCTGCGGGCGTTCGTGGCTGTTAACATACGCCGCGACGTCCCAGGACTCTTGGTCGCTCAGCGAGTAGGGCTTGCTCAGCGGCATATTGGCCTTGATGAAGTTGGCAGCGGTGTTGATGCGGTGCATCCCCGCGCCCCAGTTGTAGGCGCCGTCGCCCCACAGCGGCGGAAATACCTGACGCTCGCCAACCATCTGCCCCTGGCCGTTATCGCCGTGGCAAATGACACATTCGTTGGCATATACCTCGGCACCACGCTCGCGGTCGGGTTCCTTGGCCGCGTCTTCCAGGCTCGGATAGCTACGCCCCGGCAGCGAGGTGTTGTTGGGCGCTTCGGTTGCCATCCAGTGCAGATAGGTTTGCAAGGCCACCAGCGGCTCGCTGCCTTTCTCGGGCGCCTCGCCGTTCATCGAGTAGGTAATGCAGCCCTGAATACGGTCAGACAGGGTATTAACCTTGTCGTTTTTACCGCGGTAGGCCGGATACACCCCAAAGGCCGCCCACATGGGCGCGGAGTGTGCCAGCCGGCCGGCATCGAGGTGGCAGTTGGAGCAGTTCTGCTCGTTGAACACGTTTTCGCCGCGTAGCGTCTGGGTGTTGACGAACAGGTCACGTCCCAAACGCACCATTTCATCGTACTGGCTGTCAGAAAGCTCGGATTCTTTCGGCGGCGTGAAGGTGACTTCGCCGTCGGGCGGCTCGGGCAGCTGGACTTGATAGTCACGCTCAACGTCGCCGTCCTGGGCCATAGCCGAAAGCGAAAGACCCAGCGCCGATACCCCTAGCGCAGAAACTACCGTGCCGGCCATTAGCAGGCGGGATTTGTGCAGGCTCATTGACCGTCCTCCTCTTGCTGGGCACCACGCGCCTCAAGGCGCTCGGGAAGCGTAGCGTAGTATTCCGCGATCATATCGATCTGGTCGTCATCCAGGCGGTTAGCAACCCCCGCCATCAGCTCATTGGGGTCGTTGTGGCGCTCACCGCTGCGCCAGTGCTCAAGCTGCACTTTGAGATAGGCTTCATGCTGGCCGGCAAGCGGCGGGAAGCTTGCGCCCACGCCCTGGCCGTTGGGGCCGTGGCACTGGCTGCACGCAGGAATGAAGTTGTCGTCTTCCCAGTCGCCGCGGTCGGCAAGCCATTCGGCGGCATCGTCCGGGTCAGCGGCGTGGTAGGCGGTGGGCAGCTCGGGCCATGCTTCAAGCCCCGCATAGTACGCCGCCACATCGGCAATTTCCTGCTCGTCCAGCATGCTGGCAAACGCTGCCATGCTGGCGTTGGCACGCTCCCCGGCCTTGAAGTCATGCAGCTGCTTGGCGACATACGCCTCCGGCAGCCCGGCCAGGCGTGGCCAAGACTCCGCCTTCGGATTATTCTTACCCATGCCGTCGGCCTGATGGCAGGCCACACAGGTGGCAGATACCTGCTTGCCCTCCTCGGGGTCGCCCTCAAGCGCCGAGGCGGTGCCGGCGTAAACCCCGGCACTCAGTAGCAGGCTAAGCCCGCTGAGCATTTTTTTATTCATCACGGTCTCCCCTTGCGTTATCGTCTCCCCGCGGCCATCACGCTGCCCGGGGGTGGTTGTACCGTTTTATCCTTCGTCAGGGATTACGGCCGGCACAATGAATTCTACGCTAAGCCCTTTAGTTCCGACGCCAAGGCCTCCGCCTTCCGGGCTGTGAAATGCCAGGCGCCCGCCAAAACGCTCGGCAATAGCGGCCACAATGGCAAGCCCCAGCCCGCTGCCCTCGGCGTTGCTGGCACGCCAGAAGCGTTGCGTCAGCTGTGCAAGCCCGTGGGGCGAAAGCCCTTCACCGGCATCGCGCACGCAAAACGCCAGCTCTGTTCTTTCCCCAAGTACGCGTGTCTCATCTGCGTGTGTCTCAAGTACGCGCGCTTCAAGCCAAACCGGCGTATCCGGCGGGCCGTGACGCAGGGCGTTGTCCAACACGTTGCGCAGCGCCGTGACGGCAAGCTCGTGGGGCACTAACAGCCGCGCATCAGGCCACTCCCGGGCCAAGTGGATCCGCTCGGGCTGGCCGGTGTCTTCCACCGCGCAGGCGGCAATGGCGGCGACGTCGCTTGATTCATCCGCGCCCGGGTGGCGGCCTTCCACCCGCGCCAGCAAGAGCAGCTGATCAAGCGTATTGTTCAGCCGCACAATGCCCTGCTCTGCATAGTGTAATGCATCAAGGGCGGCCTGCCCTTTTACACGTTTGGCTACCTGTACGTGGGTCTTGATCGCCGTTAGCGGGGTGCGCAGCTCGTGGGCAGCATCGTTGGTAAAGCGCTGTTCCCGGGTGAAGGCTTCTTCCACGCGCGCCAGCAGGCCGTTGAGCGTGTCGATCAGCGGGCGAATTTCCGCCGGCACGCCGCGCGCCTCCACCGGCGAAAGCGTCTCGGGGTCGCGGTGGGCAAGCGCCTCGCGCAGGCGCACAAGCGGCGCCAGCCCGCGCCATACCGACAACCACAGCGCGATAAGGCTGCCCAGCAGCGCGACGATAAACGGCACCACTGCCACGCGCAGCACGCCGTTCATTAGCGCGTCGCGTTCGTCCAGACGGTCGGCAGTGGTAATGGTCAGCCCACCGCGCTGGTAGGTGAAAACGCGCCAGGTAATGCCATCTTTCCGGCGGTAGACGTGGCCTGGTTGGCCCGGCGTCAGCACGCTTTGCATATCGCTGTGGGTGCGCGCCATGACCTCGCCGCGCGGCGAGTGAACCTGGCAGGCCAGCCCTTCGATGGAGGGGATTGAAAGCGAGCGGCGGTCGGCGTCCTGCCACACCTCCGGCGGCAGCTGCAGCATCAGCCCCGCGACCATCCTTGCTGACTGCGCGAGGCGCTGATCAAGGGTTTCAACGAGCTTGTCTTCCAGGTCGCGCACCAGCCACGCCGCGGCGCTGGCCCATAGAAGCGCCAGCGTCAGCCCCAGGGTCAGCAGCAAGCGCGCGCGTAGGCTCATACCACCCTCAGCGCGCACCGGGTACGGCGACGGCGTCTGCGCGCCCCAAGCGATAGCCCAGCCCGCGCACGGTTTCAATCAGGCCGTTGCCCAGCTTGCGGCGCAGGTGGTGAATGTGAACGTTGAGCGCGTTGCTTTCCACGTCATCGTTGAGCCCGTACAGGCTGTCTTTAAGCTGGCTGGCCGAAAGCACGCTGCGCGGCGCGTACAAAAACGCCTCCAGCAGCACCAGTTCGCGGCGCGACAGTGCTACCGGCTCACCGTCAACGCTGATCTGGCGCGCCGCGGGGTCAAGCGTCAGCGCGCCGTGGCTGATCAATCCGCTGGCGCGTCCGGCGGCGCGGCGCAGCAGCGCGTAAAGCCTGGCCACCAGCTCGTCCAGATCAAAGGGTTTGATCAGGTAATCATCCGCGCCGCTTTGCAGGCCGTCTACCCGGTCGCGCACGGCGTCGCGGGCGGTCAATATCAGCACCGGCGTCTGCACGCCGGCGGCGCGCCACTCTTCCAACAGCTGCATGCCGTCACCGTCGGGCAGGCCGCGATCCAGAATTACCACGTCGCTGTGAACCGACTGCATGGCCCGGCGCGCCTCGTTGACGGTCGGCACGCTGTCGACCACAAAATCAAAGGTGGCCAATCCCGCGCGAATTCCCGAGGCCACCAGGGCGTCATCTTCTACCAGCAATACATGCATAGCGACTCCTCTCCTGTTAGCGTGCAGCTTGCCAACACAGGATTAAGCGTAGGTTAAGCACGGCCCGCTCAAAACCGGTTGAGCGGCACCTTGAGATACACCTGGCCGTTGTCGTCTGCCGGGGGCATTTGGCCGGCGCGCATATTGACCTGTACCGAGGGAATAATCAGCCGCGGCATGGTAAGCGTGGCGTCGCGCTCGGTGCGCATGTTGACGAAGTCGTCTTCGCTAATGCCGCCGCCCACGTGCACGTTACCGGCGCGCTGGGCGGCCACCGTAGTGACGTGCTCGTGGTGCTCGCGCCCTGGCGCCTTGTAGTCGTGGCACATAAACAGGCGCGTCTCGCTCGGCAGCGCCAACACTTTGTGGATCGAGCGATACAGCGCGCGCGCATCGCCGCCGGGGAAATCACAGCGTGCGGTGCCGTAGTCCGGCATAAACAACGTATCGCCGACAAAGGCCGCATCGCCGAGCACGTACGTCACGCACGCCGGCGTATGCCCCGGCGTGTGCAGCACTTGGGCCTGCAGTTCGCCAATGGCAAAGGTATCGCCTTCGCTAAAAAGCACATCAAACTGGCTACCGTCGCGGGCAAACTCACTGCCGGCGTTGAACGCTTTGCCGAACACCTCCTGCACGGTGGTGATATGCGCGCCAATGCCAAGCCTGCCGCCCAGCTGCTGCTGAACATACGGCGCGGCGGAAAGGTGATCAGCATGTACGTGGGTTTCCAGCACCCACTCCACCGTCAGGCCGTTCTCGCGGACGAAGGCGATAATCGCATCGGCCGAGCGCACGTCGGTACGGCCGGCGGCATAGTCGAAATCGAGGACTGAATCGACAATCGCGCAGGCCGGGCTTTCCGGGTCCTGCACGACATAGCTGTACGTGCTTGTAGCGTCGTCAAAAAAGGCGGTTATCACAGGTATCATCGGTATGGGCCTTCTGAATTTTAAGGAATAAACATATTCCATATTTACTCAAAAGGCTGTCACATAAAAGCGTAAAGAAACAGTGCCTCGAAAAAACCGGCAAAAGCCTTGGTTTTTACCCACAAATAGCTATATTACAACTGTACTCGCTGGCGCACCTGTACATATATTTATGTATACGGGCTCTCCACCGGCACTGCGCCTCCCCCGCCAGTACCGGCAAATGCCAGCGGGTACAATGAACCAAGCCCTTGCCCGCCCTTCTACCGGCGGGCTTTTTTTATTCCGCGGGTGGCGGTTTAGTCACGCGGTAGTGGCTGCCTTGTTGTCTGAGCGGCGAGGTTGCGCTGTTTACCTACGTACCTAGCGCCACGGTCGAAAGCTTATCAACCGCCCATACCTTGAGGGATAAGGCCCAGGTTATTCTCGACCTCCTGAACGCCGGCCACGCGCTCGGCAGCGACCTGCACGGCTCGCTTCTGATCGTGGCTCCTTACCAGCCCCCAGAGCTGAACTTTGCCGTCAGTCACGATAACGTTGGGCCGATGAACCATTAGTCCGGCATTCTTCTTTACTTCCTTGAGGATGGCATCGCGGATCTCGCGGTCACCGCCGCTGCCGGCCTGAAGGCGACTCGTCGAGAAGCCATGCAGCAGGTTGGAACGGCTGATGATACCTACCAGCTTGCCATTGCGCACCACCGGTAAACGTTTGATACGACGCTTCTCGAGTAGCACAGCGATGCGATGCAACGACTCCTCCTCGGTGATGGTAAGAGGTTTTTTTGTCATCACTTCGCTCGCCCTGCGTCCATGGTTTCTCACATAGTCCGCGGCATTACCGCCGTTACCAAGGAGCCTCAGCCACCAGGACTTGTGACGGTCGGAGTCGCTCAGAACTCGGCGCATCAGGTCACCTTCACTGACAATGCCGAGGACCCTGTCATCAGCATCGACTACCGGCACAGCGCTGATGCCGTGCTCCAGCAACAGACTCGCAATTTCGCTGACTTCGCTGTTGGAATGAACGGTGATCACATTGGGGGTCATGATATCTGCGGCTTGCATAGGGGGCGGCCTCCAAAGGGGTAGATAACTATTGTTTTGAGTCCCACCTTTATAAGCTAACCACACTTTTTTTGCACCGCCTATTCCGGACAGATTTTGACTGCCCATGTCTTGTCGTTTCAAGCTGTCCTGCCACCGCCTTATCAAATAGCGCGTAAAGCATCGCCCAATCGGGCGGGGAGTGTCAGCTGTCCTTCGACATTCTGCTTTACTTCCTTGAAGATGGCGTCGCAGATCTCGCGGCCACCAAGCCGGCGAAAATTATTCCACCAAAAAGCACAATGAAAAACGATGAAGACAGACACGTACGACGACCCCAACACCACCTCTGCCCTGTCGGATAAAGCCGCTTGGTACGTGGTTCAATGTAAAGCCGGCGAATCGTTTCGCGCTGCGGAACACCTCGACCACCAGGGCTACCAGGTGTTTCATCCCGTGCTGAACGTCCAGCGCCGCCGGCGTGGGCGGCTAACCAGCGTATGCGAGCCGCTGTTCCCGTTTTATCTGTTTATCTGCCTGGA
>Ga0307967_1001675_pt1 | contig 13286 bp, 10 predicted proteins | sample OrgLakmetagen648_FD_201828 | JGI IMG/M metagenome (GOLD analysis project Ga0307967, IMG submission 201828) | Saline water microbial communities from Organic Lake, Antarctica - #648 | ecosystem: Environmental > Aquatic > Non-marine Saline and Alkaline > Saline | place: Antarctica: Organic Lake... | reverse complement strand
TATCGTCCTGTTGCCCTTTATTGCGTGGTACCTCGGCGTCTCTCTTACCCACGCCTTCCAGATGGATATCTCGTTCTCGATTTTTTATGTGATCTACGCCTTCGTTTTTAACTGGGCGTACGATGTTATTTTCCCCGTTGGGGCGGGGCATGTACTCGTTGATTCAGAGGCTAAGTGACGGGGTGAAGGGCGGCTTCAAGTGCCAAGTTGTTGAAAGATGATCAAGTCAGACGGGCTATTTGCTTTCTCCCCTATCGTTGACTAATTTATAAAGATGTGCATTCGCACACTGTACGCCACGTTACGCACCATGCAACACACCCTGAAAATAGTGGCATACAAACATGTATTCCTGAACTCAGAATTGATAGGGGATGATGATCATGCGCTTTTCGTTCGGTAAACGATTGATAGTAACGTCATTGGGGGTGGTTTTGGGCACGGTATTAACCACCGGTGTCGCCTCGGCTCAGTCCACCACGTTCCTCACCATCGGTTCGGGTTCCACTTCCGGACTGTACTACCCGACGGCGGTCGGTATCGCCAAAATTCTCAGCGAAGCTGACGTCGACTTGCGTGCTAACGCGCGCTCTACCGGGGCCTCGGTCTTCAACGCCAATGCCATCGGCGAGGGCTCGCTGCAAATGGGCATGATGCAGAATAACATCGCCTATTATGCGTATAACGGCACTGGGGTAGAGGCCTTCAAGGACAAAAAAATCGACAACCTGCGCGGCCTGATCGGCTTGTATCCGGAGGCCATCCATATCCTGGCCCGAGAGGATGCGGATATCGATAGCGTCGCGGATCTGGCCGGCAAGCGTGTCTACGTTGGCGATGTGGGCTCGGGTACCGAGCAGGACGCCATGAATATCATGGCTGCCTTCGGGGTGACCTTCGATGATCTAAAGGCCGATGTGCGCGGCAGTTCCGGTGACGCCGTGGGGCTACTGCGAGATGACAAGATTGCCGCCATGTTCTACACCGTGGGCTTAGGCTCCTCGGCGATTGTCGAGGCGGCACAGACGGCGCCAGTTACCGTCATATCCATCGATCAAAAACCTCTCAAGCAGCTCCAGGAGGACTACGACTTTTACACGCCTTTCACCATTCCCGGCGAGACCTACCCCGGTGTCGATGACGATGTGCAGACGGTGACGCTCAAGGCCATGCTTGGGGCATCAGCCGAGCTATCCGAGGACGACGTCTATACCTTCATGAACACGGTGTTCAATGAGAAGCTGGATACCTTTTATAGCGATATCCAGAACCCGAACCTCAAGAAGTTCTTCACCGTTGAAGCGGGGCTGGAGGGTATGTCCATTCCCCTGCATCCCGGTGCAGTCACGTTCTTCGAGGAGCAGGGTGTTGACGTGCCCGATGAGCTTAAGCCCCCCATGTAACGATCGATGAAACTATCGATGTAGCTATCGATGTATCGGGTCCTGGGTGAGCCGGGGCCCGATCTGTCACCGGACACTCAAGGCTGACTAAGCAGCCGCCATTACAGTGAGCGGGGAGCCATGGCCCATCGAGCGACGGATGAGGAGGCGGGTGATAGCGCCGAGGCTCTGCGTATTGTTGAGAGCGAATATGGCGCGCGTAAGCCGCATAGCCACTGGCAGCGCTGGCTATTAGTTCTGATCGCGGTGAGTTGGAGCCTGTTTCAGCTCTACGCCACCTATTTTGGTTTGCTAAGCCCACAGAAACTCGGCGCGATACACTTGGCCTTCGGCTTTGCTTTAGCGTTTTTGTCCTACCCCGGTAAGCGCGGTCCTGGCGAGCGCATTCCTTGGTATGACTGGCTGCTGGCGGGTGTCGGCGTGGTCACGGCGCTGTATATCGTCGTCAACTATTACAATCTGGTCGCGGTCCAAGGCGGGCTGCCGATCACCCGTGACGTAAGGATGGGCTCACTTCTGCTGATCACGCTGGGGTTGGCGGCCTCACGCATTATCGGTATTGCGCTGCCCATTATCGCTAGTATTGTCATCCTTTATGGCATCACCGGCCCCGCCGGCATCATTCCGCTGACCCCGCCGGACGTGCTCTTCCTGCACAACGGCTATGACTGGCGCCAGATTGTTCAGCAGCTGTATATCACCACGGAAGGTATCTGGGGGACGCCGATTCAGGTGTCTTCATCTTTCGTTTTTTTATTCGTGCTATTCGGTGCCCTTCTGGATCGGGCCGGCGCCGGGCAGTACTTCGTCGACTTGGCTTACAGTGGCCTGGGTACTTACCGCGGCGGCCCCGCCAAGGCGGCGGTGGTGGCGAGTCTGCTGACCGGTATCGTCTCGGGGTCTTCCACTGCCAATACGGTGACGACGGGCACCTTCACGATTCCATTGATGAAGAAAATCGGTTATCCGCCGCTCAAGGCCGGTGCCATCGAGTGCGCGGCCTCGACCAATGGCCAGCTGATGCCGCCAATCATGGGCGCCGCTGCTTTTATCATGGCGACCTTTTTAAACATGCCCTATTCCGAGCTGATTCTCTACGCTCTGGTGCCGGCGCTGTTGTCCTATATGGGTCTGATATTCACCGTGCATCTGGAGGCGCTCAAGCTGAACCTGCCCGGCATGCCACGCGCCGAGCTGCCACCGTTCTGGCCGACGTTCATAAAAGGCATTCACTATCTTGTGCCGGTGGCATTTCTACTCTACGAGTTGATGTGGGTGAAGCTCACACCGGAGCGCAGCGCGCTGAACGCACTAGTACTGTTGGTCATCGTGATGTTCGTACAAGAAGCCTGGCGCGGCCTGCAACATGTGGGTGGCGCGAAAGGCGTTGTCACGGGGCTCTGGCAGGGTGCCAGGCTGGTTTTCGAGGGGCTTGAGAAAGGCGCCCGCAACATGACGACCATTGCGATTGCCACAGCAGCGGCGGGCATCATCGTCGGCATGGTCACCATGACCAATCTGGGCTACGGGCTGACCCAAATTATTGGCGTGCTCTCCATGGGCAATATCTGGCTGGTGCTTATTCTCGCGGCGCTCACCTCGCTGATTCTGGGAATCGGCCTGCCGACTACCGCCAATTACATCGTGATGGCGGCGCTGGTGGCGCCGGTGATTGCCAATCTGGCAAGCGATGTGGGGCTCGACGTGCCGCTGGTGGCCATCCACCTGTTCGTTTTCTATTTTGGCATTCTTGCTGACGATACGCCGCCGGTGGGGCTGGCGGCCTATGCCGCCTCGGCGATTTCCCGTGCCGACCCGGTACGCACCGGTGTGCAGGGGTTCATCTATGACCTGCGCACCGTGATTCTGCCGTTCATGTTCTTCTTCAATCCCGAGCTGATCCTGCACGTGGATAGCTGGCTACGCGGTGGCTGGGTGATCTTCACCGCAGTCATCGGCATGCTGGCTTTTGTCGCGGCAACTCAAGGTTATCTGGTCACCCGGATGCGTTGGTATGAGCGCCTGCTGGTATTGGCCTGCGCGCTGGCGATGATCAAACCGGGGTTGGTGACCGACCTTGTCGGTCTGCCGCTGCTGGCGCTGGTCTTTGTTTATCACCGTCATCGCTCGATGGCCGGGGGCGGGCCGTCGTCGCTGTTCGGTCGGGGAAGCTATTCCGCCGAGCAGCGAGCGGCTAGCCGCGGCGATGGTGTCTGACCAAAGTAACGCGATGGTCTGACCTTGACTCGAGTTAGCCAGCGGGGTCGGCAAGCAGGCTCTAGGCACATTCGCATCAAGCGTCGGTCAGGTTTGCTATCCTGTGCGGCGCGTATCGTCTTCCCGCCGCTGGGGGCAGCCGCTTTCGGCGGCAAGGTGTATGGTGTTGCCCCGTAAGATCTGGTTGACTGCTTTTGCAGCTACACCCATCCCCGTGAGAAGTGGGCTTGAAGGCCTGGCGCGCCCGATACGCAGAGGTTGTAACGGGCGTATCTCAAGTTAATACATAGAGTTAATCTTGGGTGCCATTCCTTTTCTTCTACTAGGTTTCAGGGGGCCCGCAGCGCGCAAAGTGAGCGCTGTGGGGAAAATAACAAAATGCCGGTCGTTCAGGAGTTCAAGGAGTAAGTTATGGAACTGATGTATCAAGTGGAAGATAAGCCCCCCCTGCCCATCTCAGTGTTGCTCGCGGCTCAGCATTTGCTTGCAGCTCTGGGTGCCATTATTGCCGTACCTTTGGTGGTTGGGGGCGTTTTGGGGCTACCCACCCAGGATATGGTGATCCTGGTGAATGCGGCGATGCTGGTGTCGGGCGTTGTAACGATTCTGCAGTGCAAGGGTGCAGGGCCGGTGGGCATTCGGTTGCCGTGCGTGATGGGCACCAGTTTTACCTTCGTGGGCGTATCCATTGCCATAGGGTTTGAGCATGGTGTGGCGGGTATTTTGGGCTCGGCTCTGGTGGCATCGCTGGTGATGATTGTGGGTAGTTTTTTCATGCCTTTTATCCGCAAGCTGTTTCCGCCGGTTGTCACTGGCACGGTTGTTACCCTGATTGGCCTTTCGCTGATCCCTGTCGCGGTCGACTGGCTGGCAGGCGGCCAGGTGGGGTCCGAGGGTTATGCCAAGCCCGCTAATCTGATGATTGGGCTGCTTGTGCTGGCGCTGGTTATTGCTCTGTCACAGTGGGGGCGCGGCATTCTGGCAGCGGCTGCGGTGGTGATTGGTATCGTAGTGGGTTTTGTGGTGTGCATTGCGTTTGGGCTGGTGGATTTTAGTCCGGTTAAGGAAGCCTCTGCGGTGGCCTTGCCCAGTCCGCTGCACTTTGGCCTGAGCTTTCCCATTAGCGGCATTATTGGCATGAGCGTCGCCTATCTGGTGACCATTATGGAATCCACCGGCGATTTTATGGCGTTGTCCGATGCTACCCACCGCAAACTAACGGGCAAGAAGCTGTCTAGCGGCATTCTGTGTGACGGTCTGGGTTCCGCCCTGGCTTCTGTGTTTTCTACTACGCCATTTTCATCCTTCTCGCAGAACGTAGGCATCGTTGCGATTTCCGGCGTGGCCAGTCGTCATGTTGTTGCCATTACCGGTGGCATGCTGATTCTGGCGGGCCTGTTCCCGGTACTGGGGGCTTTGGTGGTGGCTATTCCGCTGCCGGTTCTGGGTGGCGCAGGCCTGGTCATGTTTGCCATGATTATCTCGGCTGGCATCAGCATGCTGTCGCGGATTGAGTTCAACAGGCGCAACATGCTGATTATCGCGGTCAGCATAGGCTCTGGTATGGCGGTAACCGTGCGCCCGGAACTGCTCAGCTATCTGCCGGAGTTTGCCAAGGTGGCGCTGGCATCCGGTATTACCACAGGCTCACTAGTGGCACTGCTTCTGAGCGGCATTTTGCCCGGGCGTGAGGCCGTCGTGTTGGAGGACGAAACAGAGGCCTAAGCTTATTTTGCGACCTATAGCTGGAGTTGGCTGACTCGCTTCATCAGCCGATTCCAGTCGATTGGCAGTCGTTTTTTCAGGCTCGAAAACTGCGCGGCTTTCGGGTCGAGAGCTTCAACCGGCTGTTGGCTGGCTGTAGGGTTTCGGATGATCAAACCGGGGTTGGTGACCGACCTTGTCGGCCTGCTGGTGCTGGTCTTTGTTTATCACCGTGATCGTTCAATGGCCGGGGGCGGGCCGTCGTCGCTGCTCGGTCGGGGAAACTATCCCGTCGAGCAGCGAGCGGCTAGCAGGGGATAACTCCTGTAGGCGACTTGATCATTCAGGAGCCTGCAGATAGCAATATAACGTCTAGTGGCAGCTCCAGGGTTCCTTGGCGGCATTGTCCTTGATGTTTTGATCGACAAATCGGTAGTGCTCTTCCTTGGCGCGGTTCCACCAGCCTTGATCAATGGTCATGCCCTGTTTGGTTAAGATGGCTTCCACGTCTTCTATGCTAATGCGTGATGCATCGTACGCTAAACGCAGCATTTTTTTATTGTCATCGAACGCCACGCTGTTGAGGCCGTAAAGCTGGTCGATTTCCTCGACTGCCTGCTGCAAAGTTGGGGGCTCGATGAGTCTGAGCTTTAACTTTCGCGTGACCAGGTTCACTTTGCTGACGCCAAGTCGATACTGGTTTTGCATGGTAAATTTCCCCTGCTTTTTTCCCATAGAACGTATTTCTTCAAGTGCAGAGAGCGAGACGCGCCTTCTATTCGGCTGCCTGCTCAGCCGGCGCTTCCCGCTCGCCATGATCAGATCTTTACCCGACGCAGGCGCAGCGCATTGGTGACCACCGACAAGGACGATGCACTCATCGCGAAGGCGGCAAACATCGGCGAGATCAGGATGCCGAAGAAGGGGAACAGAGCGCCGGCAGCGATTGGCACGCCGATCGCGTTATAAAACAACGCGAAGAACAGGTTCTGACGAATGTTGCGCATCGTGGCTTGGGACAGCTTACGGGCGCGCACGATACCGTCGAGATTGCCTTTGACCAGCGTGAAGCCTGCGCTTTCGATCGCCACATCGGCGCCGGTACCCATGGCGATGCCGACATCGGCCTGGGCCAGTGCCGGGGCATCGTTCACCCCGTCACCCGCCATGGCCACCTTGTGACCATCGGCCTGCAGCTCCGTGATAATGCGTGCCTTGTCCTCGGGCAGCACATCGGCACGAATGTCGTCGATGCCCAAACGCTCGGCGACCGCTTTCGCCGTACGTTCATTGTCACCCGTTGCCATGATGATGCGAAAGCCGAGGTGGTGAAGCGCCTTGAGCGCATCGGGCGTGGTTGCCTTCACCGGGTCGGCAACGCTGACCAAGCCAGCGATGGCGCCGTCGAGCACGACGAACATGACCGTTTCGCCCGCGTCTCGGCGAGCATTCGCGGTGTCTGCCAGTTTGCCGCCGTCGAGGCCCAGCTCCGCCATCAGCTTGGCATTACCCAGCGCTACCGACTGGCCATCGACAACCCCCTTCACGCCCATGCCGGTGACGGCCTCGAAATCGTCGGCCTTGCCCAGCGTAACGTCGCGCTTCTCGGCACCGGTGACGATGGCCTCGGCCAGCGGGTGCTCGGAGCCTTTTTCGAGCGTCGCGGCCAGGCGCAGCACCTCGGTTTCGTCATGGCCCTCTTCGGGGAGCACGGCGACGAGCTTGGGCTTGCCTTCGGTCAGGGTGCCGGTCTTGTCGACCATCAGCGTATCGACCTTGGCGAAACGCTCAAGCGCCTCGGCATTCTTGATCAATACCCCCAATTGCGCGCCGCGCCCGGTGGCCGTCATGATCGACATGGGCGTGGCGAGTCCCAGCGCGCAGGGGCAGGCGATGATCAGTACCGCTACCGCCGACACCAACGCGTAGGCTAACGCCGGCGCCGGCCCCCAAATCGCCCAGGCGATGAAGGCAATCACGGCGACGCCGATAACGGCGGGTACAAACTTGCCTGCGACCTTGTCAGCGAACTTCTGGATCGGGGCGCGGGAGCGCTGAGCATTTGCCACCATTTCGACGATCTGGCTGAGCATGGTATCGCCGCCGACCCGAGTGGCCTCCATGACCAGACTACCGGTGCCGTTGATTGTGGCACCCGTCACTTTATCGTCTTTGACTTTTTCCAGGGGCACCGGCTCTCCCGAGATCATCGACTCATCGATGGATGAACGGCCTTCGACCACCACGCCATCCACTGGCACCTTGTCGCCGGGCCGTACCCGCAGGTGATCGCCCACCTGCACGTCTTCCAGCGCGACTTCCTCTTCGGTTCCATCAGGCCGAATCACCCGGGCGGTCTTGGCCGCCATGTCCAGCAGCGCGCGGATCGCCTTGCCGGTGCCTTCCCGTGCACGCAGTTCCATTACCTGGCCCAACAGAACCAGCGCGACGATCACCGCCGCGGCCTCGAAATACACGCCGACTGTGCCGGTTTCGGGATCACGGAAGCCCTTGGGGAAGATGTCCGGCACGAGCACCGCGACGATGCTGAACAGGTAGGCCGCACCGACGCCCATGCTGATCAGGCTGAACATGTTGAGGTTCATCGTCCGGAAGGAGTTGACGCCGCGCACGAAGAACGGCCAGCCTGACCACAGGATCACCGGCGTCGCCAGGACAAACTCGATCCACATTGAGGTCCGTTCGCCGAAGAAGTCGCGGATCGCGGTGAGGCCCAGATAGGGGCTCATCGCCAGTACCAGCAATGGGATCGTGAGGACGGCCGCAACCCAGAAGCGTCGGGTGAAATCGATCAGCTCGGGATTTGGCCCCTCGTCGCCTCCGACCGCCGCGGATTCAAGTTCCAGCCCCATGCCGCAAAGCGGGCAGGCGCCAGGCTTGGTTTGCCGCACCTCGGGATGCATCGGACAGGTGTAGACGGCGCCGGCATGCCCGGCCGGCACCTTGTCGTACTTGCCGCCGCGCACCGGCGCGGTGGTTTTAGGGTTGGTGTGATGAGCGTGCTCATGTGCATGACAATTGTCATGGCTGGAATGCGCCTGTGAGTCGCTGTTGTTGACGGGCACAAGGTGCATGCCGCACTTCGGGCAGTCACCCGGCTGGTCAGCCACCACCTCCGGGTGCATCGGGCAGGTGTATTGGGCGGCCTCCTGCTTGCCGTGCTGCGAGTGTTCCTGCTGTTGAGTCATGAAATTGTCTCCGTCACCTTGGTGGGCTGGTGGTTCTCAACGTTCTATACAAAAACCGTCAATGCACAAGATCGTGCTTGTGTTGCTCGTATTCCTGCTGGTCGATCTCGCCTCGAGCGTAGCGCTCCTGCAGAAGCTCAAACGCGGTTGGCCGCCGTTGAGAAACGCCATCGCCTATCTCGCCCCGGCCCCGGGTCAGGCCACGCACCAGGAAAACGACGAGAGCAATAATGGCACCCCAGAACAGCACCATCATGAGCCCGCAAAGGAGCATGTACCCCCAGTTGTAATTTCCCATATAGGCCAGCATATTTCCCGACATAGTCAGGTCTCCTTCTATTGGTGGTTAACCCTATTGACAGGTTCTGATACGAGTCTAGAACCTATGGGTTACCCAAGGGTCAAGCTAGAGCGTCCTGGACGCATGCCACGCTTGATCCTGGTCAACTGTCAGCCTATGCAGTGGAACTGAATCAACGCTGAACACTTGCGTTGAGGTGAGACGCTTGAGGGGGGATCACAGGTCTTCCATCCGTGCCGCGTCCCGGGCGATACGCATGGCTTCGTGTTTCTCGAGCTCCATGAGCTGCTCGAGGAGCTCGCGAGACGACGTTACTTCGGCGCGTGAATGCAAGTAGCGATATAAGCCAATGATCTTTTCATGCACGGCGAGCAGGGTGGCGACAACTTGGCGCGTATCCATATCGCGAAACTCGGCATGACACTCCTCATGGGGCTTGACCGGATATTTCTCGAAATAGTCATAACACCAGGTATTGAGCGCCGCAGGGGTGGCATGCTGCTTGGAGTCACAGGTCATTTTAGGAAGCAGCATTCAGGTCAGTTTCAGGTTGGCGCTGTATAAAAGAATGCCCAACACCTTCAGGAGATAGACCTTATGCGTACCTCTTACCTGACATCCGGCCTGCTGTCGCTGTCGCTTGGCCTTTTGACCACCACAGCCTGGGCGTCGGGCGAGCACAATAGCTCGCACCGCACGATGGACAACGCCGACATTGACCGTACAATTCAGATGGACGCAGGTGATATGTGGTTTGCCCGTGACAATATGCAGATCAATGCCGGCGAAACACTGAAATTCGAGGTTACCAACACGGGAAACCTAAAACATGAATTCGTGCTTGGTGATCCTACCGCTCAAACAGCGCATCGCGAGATGATGCAGAAAATGAGTGGCAATGGTGAGCATGGTGGGCATGATATGGAAGAAGGCGAACACGGCGGCCAAATGCCTTCCATGACAATTGCACCCGGCGAAACCGCAACGTTAGTGTGGACCGCCCCCGACAACGTCGAGCATTTAGAATACGCCTGCAATATTCCCGGGCACTATGAATCAGGCATGTCGGGAGACATTAACTTAATATGACATCAATTTATGAAACTGTTGCTACTTGAAGATGACGACCTGCTGGCCGAAAGCCTGGCAGAGAGTCTGAAAGACAGCGGCTATCTTGTTGACCTGGCCGCTTCACTGAGTGCGGCCAGGTCACTTATGGCCACAGAACACTATGAGCTTGCGATTCTGGATATCGGCTTGCCCGACGGGTCAGGCCTGGATCTTCTCGCCGACTGGCGCGGACAAAAACGCAATACGCCCATCTTGCTGTTAACCGCACGAGATACATGGGAAGACAAGGTGGTCGGGTTGGAAACGGGGGCGGACGACTACTTGACCAAACCCTTTCACGAGGCTGAATTACTTGCGCGCTTAAAAGCCTTGCTACGGCGTCGTTCGGGACAGTTTTCAACGCAGCTATCGCTTAATGGCGTGCAGCTGAATGAGGGCAACCAGACCGTCACCGTCGCCGGCAGGGAAGAACAGTCCCTGACCGCGACGGAGTTTCGCTTGCTGCGTTACCTGATGCATCAGCCTGATCGCGTTCATTCCAAGGAACACTTGCTCGATCAGCTGTATACGCTGGATCAGGATGCTGCAGCGTCCAACCTCGTGGAGGTCTATATTGGACGTTTACGCCGCTATGTCGGCAAATCCTTGATTCAAACGCGCCGCGGTCAGGGGTATACGTTTGTTTCACATTAATCGACGCAGCTTACGCTTTCGCTTGTTAGCGTGGTTAGGCGGTGTGGCGCTGGTGGCAGTCAGTGTGACGTGGATACTCCACGGCTTTCTCCTCCAGAATCTTGCCCGGGAGTTTTTGGGCGGACGTCTGCAGCGCGAAGCCGAGCACGCCATTCTGCAGCTGAAACAGGATCGTGTCGGCGTCCCGACCACGCTCGACTCCGTCAGCCGGGGCTATCAAGTCTTCCATCATCTTTATGTCCTGCGCATCAACGATACCGTAAGTGCTTCTGATTCACACTGGCAACGCACCCTTGATCCGCTGCTGGATGATAGCCGTGATGCCCTGCTCGAAGTGACCAGGGGAGAGCATCACCTGTTAGTGTATCGGCGCCATTTTGAGTGGCAAGACACTACCGGCGTGCTGCTTATCGGGGAGGATTTCTCCCGCGTGGAGGCGGGACTGGCAACGCTGCACTGGTGGGTCGGCGGCATTGCCGCAAGCTTGCTCTTACTCCTGGTCACGTTAAATATGCTCGCGGTAAACCGTGGCCTTACGCCATTATGGCAGCTGCGAAAACAGCTTGAAGCGCTACAAAAGGGTGAGCGCCAGCGCCTTTCGCTTACGGCACCTGCCGAGCTTGATGCCCTGGTGGCGCAGCTCAATCGCTTTATGGACGATATCGACTTGCGCCTGCAGCGCTCGCGAGACTCCGTCGCCAACCTGTCTCACGCGATGAAAACGCCGCTAGCAGCCGTCACACAGGTACTCAGAGGCGGAAGGCCCATTGATGACGAGCGTCGCCACAAGCTGCTCATGCGTATCGAGGATATCAACGCCCAGCTTGATTCCGAGCTACGCCGCTCACGCATTGCAGGCCCCAATGCCGGCCGCATGGCGAATATAACGCACGACAGCACACGGCTTATCGACATGTTTCGCTGCCTGTATCCCGGCAAACAGTTCCGCCTGATACACACCGCACATGACCAGGAACAGATACCCATCGAGGCCTACGATTTTTCCGAAATTCTGGGCATCGTGTTCGATAACGCCGGCAAATGGGCCGAAAATGACGTTGTTCTTGAAATCACCACTTCCGCCAACATGCTGATTTTCACCTTCGATGATGACGGCCCGGGCGTGTCGGATACCGACCTCGCCCGGCTTGGCCAGCGTGGCACCCGGTTAGACGAACGCCACCCCGGCTACGGCCTGGGCCTTTCCATTCTGACCCAGCTGGTGGCCCACTATGCCGGACAGTCACGCTTCACCCATAGCCCTCTTGGCGGACTGCGCGTGGAGGTTGCCTTGCCCCTTCCCGATGACTCAACGGCACCTTCCATTTTTCATTTTTGATTCAGCTTCTGCCATCAAACTGGCGCCATTCACCATTGATGGGAGCTGTACATGGCACACTCAGGTATCATTTCCTGCCCGCTGTCTCGCCGGCAAATGCTCAAGGGCACTGCTGCGCTGGGATTGGGCTCTGCCGCCGCCATGGGGTTAAGCCCCGCCTGGGCCACCCCCTGGGGAAAAACCAACACCTATGCTTACGGTAGCGAAGAAGGGCCTGAAATCGCGCTGGCCATCCGCCGTGAATCCTTCTCCATTGCAGGGCAACAAGCTCGCCCGATCACGCTCAATGGCACCAGCCCCGGCCCGATGATCCGTCTTCAGGAAGGGCAGGATGCCGTGTTACGCGTCACCAATCTGCTCGACGAACCCACCTCCATTCACTGGCATGGCATGATCCTGCCCATGGCAATGGACGGCGTACCCGGCGTCAGCTTCGCGGGCATCGCCCCCGGCGAAACCTTCACCTACCGCTTTCCCGTGCGCCAGCATGGTACTTACTGGTATCACAGCCATTCAGGTCTTCAAGAGCAGCTGGGGCATGCCGGCCCGCTCATCATCGATGCCGCCGAGCGCGAACCCTTTCGCTATGATCGTGAACACGTTTTGCTGCTGACCGACTGGACATACGAAGAGCCTGCAGCGGTCTTTCGCAACCTGAAAACGATGGAAGGTTACTACAACTATCAAGAGCGCACCGTGGCCGACTTTTTTGCCGATGTGCGCAACAAAGGCTTTGCCGCTACCGCTGAAATGCGCAGCATGTGGGCAAAAATGCGCATGAGCTCGCGTGATATAGCCGATGTTACCGGCAGCACTTACACCTATTTGTTAAACGGCCATTCGCCGGAAGAAAACTGGAATGCACTCTTCAAGGCCGGTGAGCGCGTGCGTTTACGCGTGATTAACGGCTCCGCCATGTCGTATTTCGATGTGCGTATTCCCGGGCTGAAAATGACCGTCGTGGCGGCTGACGGCCAACATGTACAGCCGGTTCCCGTTGACGAGTTTCGTATTGGCGTCGCTGAAACCTATGATGTTCTGGTATCACCCGAGGACGACCAGGCCTATACCATTTTTGCCGAATCCATGGATCGTAGCGGCTATGCCCGTGCCACGTTAGCGCCGCGAGAAGGCATGCAGGCTGACATTCCTCCTCGCCGCCAAATTGCCGACCGTGGCATGCAGGCCATGGGGGCTGGTATGGGCGATATGGCCGGCATGCAAGACATGGATCATGCCGATATGTCGGATATGCAGGGCGGCATGGCCGGCATGGAAAACATGGATCATGACGATATGTCAGGCATGCAGGGTATGGCCGGCGAAAAGCAGCAGAACCGTGTCAACGG
>Ga0307967_1001673_pt1 | contig 13289 bp, 12 predicted proteins | sample OrgLakmetagen648_FD_201828 | JGI IMG/M metagenome (GOLD analysis project Ga0307967, IMG submission 201828) | Saline water microbial communities from Organic Lake, Antarctica - #648 | ecosystem: Environmental > Aquatic > Non-marine Saline and Alkaline > Saline | place: Antarctica: Organic Lake... | reverse complement strand
ATCAGCGCTTCGATCGAGATGCCCTGATCAGAAAGAATCGTCGCTACCCGCGCCAGCACGCCGGGGCGGTCTACCGCGAGCAGGCGCAGGTAGTAGGCGGTGGTAATGTCTTCCATGGGCATGATCGCCGGTGCGCTCATGTCCTCACCCACGCCGCTGAAGGCCAGGTACGGCACGCGGTAATGGTGGGCGGTGTTGATGTCGCGCGCGACGTCGAGAATATCGGCGATCACGGCCGATGCGGTGGGCTCAGCACCGGCGCCGGCGCCGTAATAAAGCGTCGGGCCTACGGCGTCGCCCATGACGGCGATGGCATTTTTCACCCCGTGAACGTTGGCCAGCAGCCGATCCTTGGGAATCAGCGTGGGGTGCACGCGCAGCTCAAGCCCGTTTTCGGTGCGCTTGGAAATCCCCAGGTGTTTGATCACGTAGCCCAGGTTATCGGCCTGATCCACGTCTTCGGCGGTGATGCGCGAAATCCCTTCGGTGAAGGCTTTTTCGAACTGCAACGGCACGCCGTAGGCGATAGAGGCCAGAATGGTCAGCTTGTGCGCCGCATCAATACCTTCCACGTCAAAGGTGGGGTCGGCTTCGGCGTAGCCCAGCGCCTGCGCCTCGTCCAGCACGTCTTCGAAGGCGCGGCCTTCGTCGCGCATGTGCGTCAGAATATAGTTGCCGGTGCCGTTGATGATGCCGGCGACCCACTCGATGCGGTTGGCACCCAAGCCTTCGCGCAGCGCCTTGATGATCGGAATCCCACCGGCCACGGCGGCTTCGAAGGCAACGATGACGCCCTTTTCGTGGGCGGCCTGGAAAATCTCGTTGCCGTGAACGGCAATCAGCGCCTTGTTCGCGGTAATCACGTGCTTGCCGTTTTCAATCGCAGCCAGCACCAGCTCACGGGCGGTGTCGTAGCCGCCGATCAGCTCGACCACCACGTCGACGTCGGGGTTAGCCGCCACTTCAAACACGTCGCTGGTGGCCTTGATACCGGTGATGTCGCAATCTGGGTGGATGCTGCGATGCCCCACCTGCTCAATCACAATCGGGCGCCCCGCACGCCGCGCAATATCCTCGGCGTTGCGCGTGAGTACGTTAAAGGTGCCGCTGCCAACGGTGCCTAGTCCACAGATGCCTACTCTCACCGGTTCCAAAATACATCCCCTTGTCGTTGTGCACCTAACGGTGCAGTCAGCGTTATGTCGCGTTGCGTTCGGGTAGCGTCGTTACGCCAGAATATCGCTCTAGTCGTCAAGCCCCAGCATGGCGCTTAGCCGCTCGGGCGGCACAAAGCCCGGCACCAGTTGGCCGTCGGGCAGAATAATCGCTGGCGTGCCCTGCACGCCCAGCTCCAACCCCAAAGCATACTGCTCGGCGACCGGATTGTCGCAGCTGGCGTTTGCCACAAGCGTCTCGTTATTAAACGCTTGGCTCAGCGCCTCGCTGGTGTTATCGCTGCACCAGGCCTGCTGCATCAACCTGGCCGCCGAGCTTTGCATGCCGCCGCGCGGAAAGGCCAAGTAGTTAACCTCGATGCCGCGCTCGTTGAGCTCGGGTATGCTTTCATGCAGCCGCGTGCAGTAGGGGCAGCTGGTGTCGGTAAACACCGTAACGGTGGCGCGAGGCTCCTCCACGCCGCGATACACCACGCGCTGGCTTTCCGGCACCTCGGCAAGCGCGTCAGCGCGCTCCTGATTGTTGTCCTGCTCGGTCAGGTTGACTAACCCGCCGTCGTCATTCTGATAGAGATCCCCCACCACGAAGTGGCTGCCGTCAGCGTTGGCATAAAACGACTCGCCGCCTTCCAGCTGCACGTGATACAGGCCGTTCATCGGCGTTTGACTGACTGCTTCCACCGGGACTTTTTGTCCGTTAATACGCAGCGAATCAGTCAACGCCGCAGGCGCTGACTGGGCGCAGGCAACCGCAGGCAGTAACGCACCGGCCAGCGCCAAACTGGAAATGATGTTTCGACCCATTGTCGTTCAACCTCGTGGATGATGATCGGCATGCAGCTGCTCCAGGCGCGCCTGGGCAACATGCGTGTAAATTTGCGTGGTGGATAAGTCACTATGACCCAGCAGCAACTGTACGACCCGCAAATTGGCACCATGATTCAATAAATGTGTGGCAAATGCATGGCGCAGCGTATGCGGCGACAGCGGCGCCTCGATGCCGGCGCGCAGCGCGTGCACCTTGATGCGATGCCAGAACGTCTGACGCGTCATGCTTTTATCGCCACGCCCGGGAAACAGCGCCGGGCGCGTGATGTCCTGCATCAGCGCCGGGCGCGCCGTGTCGATATAACGCTCGAGCCAGTGTGCGGCCTCCTCACCCAGCGGCACAAGGCGGTCTTTATCGCCCTTGCCGCGCACCCGCACCACGCCTTGGCGCAGGTTGATGGCGTCAACGCTCAAGCCTACAAGCTCAGAGACGCGCAGGCCACAGGCATACAAAAGCTCCAGCATGGTGCGGTCGCGCACGCCAAGCGGGGCAGCGGTATCTGGCGCGGCCAGCAGCCGCTCGACCTCGTCTTCGTCAAGCACATTGGGCAGGTTCGGCCGCACCGGCGGCAAGCGGATACCCGCCAGCGGGTCGCTTACCACGTGGCCGTAAAGGCGCGCCCAGCGATAAAAGCTGCGCAAACTCGACAGCAATCGGGCATTGCTGCGCAGCTGATAGCCCTGGGCGCGGCGCGTATCGAACCAGCTAACCAGCGCCCCCGCCGGCGGCGACGTAAGAACACTGTCATCAAGCGCATCGCTATCGGCCTGAAGCGTATCGCGCCAGGCTTCCAGGTCGCGCCGATAAGCCGCTAACGTATGGGCACTGGCGCCGCGCTCAAGCCATAGCGCGTCGAGAAAGGCATCGATCAGATCCATACGTTAGTGGCCTCTCTTCCTATTTTTCCGTTGTCGATTGTCCGCTCTCACGTGTGTGCCAGACAAACAAAACCCCGCCCCGCAGAGCGGCGACGGGGTTTTGGCAGCCGGACGCCAGAGCGCCCGGCACGGTAAGCTCGCCCTTAGGCCAGCTTTTCCTTAATCCGCGCTGACTTGCCGCTACGCTCGCGGAGGTAGTAAAGCTTGGCTTGACGCACGTCACCGCGACGCTTGACCTCAAGAGAATCGACCAGCGGGCTGTACGTCTGGAAGGTACGCTCAACGCCAACGCCGTGGGCAATTTTGCGCACGGTGAAAGCGGAGTTCAGGCCACGATTACGCTTGCCGATTACGACGCCTTCAAAGGCCTGCAAACGCTCGCGGGTGCCTTCCTTTACCTTGACCTGAACGATAATAGTATCGCCCGGGGCAAAGGCCGGAATTTCCTTGCTCATCTGCTCGGCTTCAAGCGCCTGGATCACCGGTTTCTTACTCATCGTCTTACTCCTGATATTTCGTGTGGCTTACCGCTCAGCCATGGGAGGCGGAAGCCGTGATCCCGGCGCTCAAAGCGAGTGCGCGGGAGTCGTTATGGGTGACGCAAGTGCGTAGCTAGTGGCCGTCGCCTTGCACCGCCGCCTGATCTACCTGGTCTCTGGCCTACCGAGTAGTCAGCGCGTATTCCTCGATAAATTCATTCAACAGCCGCCGCTGGTCTTTATCCAGCGCCTGTTCATCGACAAGCTCTGGACGTCTGAGCCAGGTACGGCCCAGCGATTGCTTCAGGCGCCAGCGCCTGATCGCCGCATGGTTACCGCTCAACAGCACCTCGGGCACGCTAACCCCATCAATCACTTCCGGGCGCGTGTAGTGCGGGCAGTCAAGCAGGCCTGCGTTAAATGAATCCTCGGTGGCGGAGTCCTGATGGCCCAGCACGCCGGGGATCAGCCTTGCCGCCGCGTCAATCAGCACCATGGCCGGCAGCTCGCCGCCGCTTAGCACATAGTCACCAATCGACCATTCTTCATCGATGTCACTGTCGACCACGCGCTCGTCGATACCTTCGTAACGCCCAGCTACCACGACTAGCGGGCTCTGCTCCGCCAGCGCCTGTACGCCTTGCTGATCCAGCTTTCTCCCCTGGGGGGAAAGATAGATCACTTTGGGCGTTAGACCGGTTGCCTCAGCCGCGCGTTGGCGTGCGTCGGCAATCGCGCCGCGCAGCGTATCCACCTTCATCAGCATGCCGGGGCCGCCGCCATAGGGGCGATCGTCGACGCTGCGATGGCGATCGGTTGCGTAGTCGCGCGGGTTCCAGTATTCAAGCGCCAGCTGGCCTTTCTCCACCGCCCGGCCGGTTACGCCATGTTCCGTCAGTGCGGCAAACATGTCGGGAAAAAGCGACACGACGCCGACCCACAGTGCGGGAGCGGGAAAATCTTCTGCCAGCCTCAAAATTCCGGATCCCAATCAACGCGCATCCAGCCTGCGTCAATATCCACCTCGGTGATAACGTCACCGGGCAGGTACGGCACCAGCCGCTCGCGTCGATCGATGGCGTCACGATCACCGCGCACCACCAAGACATCGTTGGCGCCGGTCTCGAACAGGCTACTCACCCGCCCTAACCGTTCGCCGGCACGCGTGAAAACCGCCAAGCCTTCAAGCTCATACCAGTAATACTCGTCATCGGCAAGCGCGGGAAGCTCGGCCTTGGGCATCAGGATCTCGGCCTGAGACAGCGCCTCTGCCGCATTGCGATCACTCACGCCTTCAAGCTCTACCACAAGCCCCTTGCCCTGCCGACGCCCCTGAATAACGCGATAGCGCTTAAGGCTTGTGCCTTGGCGCACCCACCATTCGGGGTAATTAAAGATGCTGTCCGTGGGGCTGGTGTAGGCATACACCTTGAGCCAACCCTTGATGCCATGAGGGCTTGTCAGTTGGCCCAGCACAACGTGCGCATCCGGCTCGCCGCGGTTAGCCCCGGACGACGGGATGTTCAGCGTAGACTCTGGCATCAAACCACCTTGGGGCATCAGACAACCTCATAAGACAACATGGCAAAGCAGCGCTTAGGCCTTTTTGCCGGCTTCCTTGACCAGCTCAGCAACACGGTCAGACAGCTGCGCGCCGTTACCCTGCCAATGAGCGATGCGGTCCAGATCGACGCGCAGACGCTCTTCCTGACCGCGTGCTACCGGGTTGAAGAAACCCACGCGCTCGATAAAACTACCGTCACGCGCCTTGCGCGAATCGGTAACAGACAGGTGATAAAACGGACGTTTTTTGGCGCCACTGCGTGCCAAACGAATAGTAACCATACGATAAATATCCTTCGGTTGAGGTTACGAGAGCGCCATGCCGCGGGGCGTACCCACGCTCTATAAAGAGATACACGCTCTGTAAAGATATAAAGGTGCTTGCTTCAATCTTCACGGGCGGCGCCCATAGACGCAACGCCCACGCATGAAGAGGCCGCATTCTACGCAAATGCGCAGGTTTTGGAAAGCCTGACGCGCGAAAAGCCGGAAGGCAGAGCGACCGGCATCCGGCACTGTTAGCGCCGGGGCAAGCCACCTGGCCCGCCTGGCCCGCCAATTCCGCCGGAACCACCCTGGCCATTGCCGCCCGCCATACCCGACATGCCGCGCATCATTTTTTGCATGCCGCCTTTCTTGCCGGCTTTTTTCATCATTTTCTGCATCTGCTTGTGCTGCTTGAGCAGACGATTAAGGTCCGGCACCTGCAGCCCCGCACCGGCGGCGATACGCCGCTTGCGCGAGCCGTTGATGATCTCGGGCTTGTGTCGCTCTTTGGGCGTCATGGAGTTGATCAGCGTCTCCAGCTTACCCAGCTCCTTCTCCGGCCCCGGGCCCTGGGCCATTTCGGCCATTTGCCCCATGCCGGGCATTTTGCTCATCAGGCCGCCCATACCGCCCATTTTTTTCAGTTGCTGCAGCTGTTCGCGAAAATCCTCCAGATCGAAGCCGTCGCCTTTCTTGACCTTTTTGGCAAGCTTTTCGGCCTTGGTTTTATCGACAGTGCGCTCGGCTTCCTCGATCAGCGAGAGCATATCGCCCATGCCCAGAATCCGCGACGCTACGCGGTCAGGGTGGAACGGCTCCAGCGCGTCGACCTTCTCGCCCATGCCCATGAACTTGATCGGCTTGCCGGTAATGTGGCGCACCGAGAGCGCTGCACCACCGCGGGCATCGCCGTCGGCTTTGGTCAGGATCACACCGGTGAGCGGCAGCGCTTCGTGGAACGCTTTAGCGGTATTGACGGCGTCCTGGCCAGTCATGGCATCGACCACAAACAGCGTTTCGTCGGGCGTCACGGCCTGATGCAGCGCCTGGATCTCGGCCATCATCGCTTCATCAATAGCTAGCCGTCCGGCGGTATCGATGAGCACGACATCGTGGAACTGAATCTTGGCGTGGTGCATCGCCGCCTGGACGATATCCACCGGCTTTTGATCCGCCTGCGAGGGGAAGAAGTCGACCTCCACCTCGCGTGCCAGGGTTTCCAGCTGGTCAATCGCGGCGGGGCGATAGATGTCAGCCGAAACGACCAACACCTTCTTACCCTCGCGCTCGCGCAGGTAGCGCGCCAGCTTGGCCACCGAGGTGGTTTTACCCGCGCCCTGAAGGCCAGCCATCAGCACCGCAGCCGGCGTGCTTTTCAGGGAGAGCCCTTCGTTGGCCTCCCCCATAATAGCCTCAAGCTCCTGCTGGACGATCTTGACGAACTGCTGGCCCGGCGAGAGGCTGGTAGAAACTTCCTGACCCACCGCGCGCTCGCGCACGCGATCGACAAAGGCCTTGACCACCGGCAGGGCGACGTCGGCCTCCAGCAGCGCGCGGCGCACTTCGCGCAGGGTGTCCTTGATGTTGTCATCGGTCAGGCGTGCCTGACCCCTGACCGTTTTCAGCGTCTGTGAAAGACGTTCACTAAGATTCTCAAACATAGGGCTTCTGCCTCCCTTGTGGTCACCAGACGCAAGCGCCCTGGACAAGATGCCCGCGATTATACGCGCTGGCGGCGCGAGTCTCCATCCATCACCGCTGTGCGAGGCCCCAAGGATTCGTTATAGTAGTAAATTAGTTAGCCTAAGCCGGCGGTATGCCACATTTCCAGCACGGCGTGCCGGCTATTAGTTGTCTTTATTTTCACTACACCGCGCCGCCTGGCGCATGGATGGCATCATGCAGGCGCTGCCTTTCGCCACGATTGCTCTTGTTCTTTACGTCGCCGCCGCCATTTGGCAAGGCATGGCGCTGTTGCGGCGCGTGCCGCCGCGCCAGGGCATCGTGCGCCTGCTGGCTACGCTGGCGCTACTCTTACATATCCCCGCGATTGTCGAGCTGCTGGGCCGCACGCCCGGCTTTTTGCCCGGTTTTACTACTAGTATTGCGCTGTTTATGGCGGTAGCCGCCAACGTGGTGCTGGTGGCCAGCTTATTCAAGCCGATTCTCAATGCCGGCATCGCGCTGTTTCCGCTGGCAGGCCTCACTCTGCTGATTGCCACCGGCCTGCCCAGCCACGGCATTACAGGCGGCATTACGCCGGGAATATGGCTGCATATCGTCACCTCCACACTGGCCTTTGCCGTTCTCGCGATTGCCGCCGCGCAGGCAGTGCTGGTCGGGCTGCAAAACCAGGCGCTGCGCCACCACCATATCCGCGGCATTGTGCAGTCCCTGCCGCCGCTCAACACCATGGAGCGGGTTCTGTTCGAGCTGATCTGGGCCGGCATGGCGCTGCTCAGCGTCTCGATTATCAGCGGGCTCATTTTTATCGACAACATGTTCGCCCAGCATCTGGCGCACAAAACCGTACTCTCGTTTGTCGCCTGGGGCGTGCTGGCCGTGCTGCTGACCGGGCGCTACCGCTTTGGCTGGCGCGGCATGCGTGCGGTAAAATGGACACTGTGGGGCTGCGGCTTTTTGCCGCTGGCCTACTTCGGCAGCAAATTCGTACTCGAAATCCTGCTGACGCCTTGACACGCCACTCCCGGGCTTCTAAAAATCGAGTCTGAAACGCGACAAAGGAACTTTCAATTTGAGCGACGACTTCCCCGTGGGGTTACTGTTCGGTCTGCTAGCGTTGCTGATCCTGCTATCGGCGTTTTTCTCCAGCTCTGAAACCGGCATGATGACGATCAACCGCTACCGCCTGAGCCACCAGGCTAGCGCCGGCGACACCCGTGCCCAGCGGGTGGTGCGCTTGCTCGCGCGCCCCGACCGCCTGATCGGCATGATTCTGATCGGCAACAATTTCATCAATAACCTCGCGGCCTCGATTGCCACTATTATCGCCATTCATTTTTTTGGCGACGTATCAGGGCCGGCCATCGCCACGGCGCTGCTGACGATTGCGATTCTAATTTTCTCCGAGGTAACGCCCAAAACCTACGCCGCCATCAAGCCCGAGCGCATCGCCTATCCCGCCTCGTATATCCTCGAGCCGCTACTCAAACTTCTATACCCGCTGGTGTGGCTGGTCAACATGATCTCCAACGGCCTGCTCCGGCTAGCCGGGGTAAAAAGCGTTAGCGGCGGCGGCGACAGCCTGACCCGCGACGAGCTGCGCACCGTCGTTCACGAAGCCGGCACACTGATCCCCTACCGCCACCAGGCCATGCTGCTGTCGATTCTGGATCTGGAAAACGTCACCGTGAACGACATCATGGTGCCCCGCCACGAGGTCATCGGCATCGATCTGGATCACAGCCTTGAGGATATTCTGACCCAGATCCGCACCAGTCAGCACACCCGCCTGCCGGTGTACAAAGGCGACATCAACAACATTATTGGCATGCTCCACCTGCGCAACGCCGCGCGCTTTCTGTCGCGCCCCAAGGTGACCAAGGCGGCCATCGTGCAGGAAGCGCGGGAGCCTTATTTCATCCCCGAGTCCACACCGCTGCACACCCAGCTGCTAAACTTTCAGCAGCAAAAGCGCCGTATCGGCATCGTGGTAGATGAGTACGGCGACGTGGAAGGCTTGGCAACGCTTGAAGACATTCTGGAAGAAATTGTCGGCGAATTTACCACCGACGTATCAGAGGCGCGGGAGATTTACCCCCAGGACGACGGCAGCCACGTCATTGAAGGCACCGCCAATATCCGCGAGGTCAACAAGGCGCTGGGCTGGAAACTGACGACTGACGGCCCCAAAACGCTCAACGGGCTGATTCTTGAGCACTTGGAGGCGTTTCCCGAAGGGCCGGTGTGCTTGCAAATCGGCAACACACGGATGGAAATTCTGGATATCCGCGACAACCTGATCACCTCGGCGCGCTGCTGGCAGCCCACGCGGCTGGCGCGACGCTAACGCTCGCTGCGCCGCCAGATATCCTCGTCGGCGGCGGCCTTAAGTACGCGCACCCGAGCTTCAAAATAACGGCACAGCGCTTCGTTCTGTACCGCCTGAGGATCGACTGGCGCACCGAAGTGCAGGCTGACGCGGGCGCGAAAACGATTCGGCGGCTTGCTTAGCGCCTTCCCGCCGCAGTGAGATGTCCATGACCCCCAAAGACCGGCAAGCCCGGCGGGCACTACCGGTACCGTATTACGGGCAAGAATCGTCTCAAGCCCACGGCGAAACGTATGCACCTCGCCGTCGGTGGTCAGCTTGCCTTCGGGAAACACCATGACCACCTCGCCGTTCTCAAGCGCAGCGCTGATGTCGTTCAGTGCGCGGCGCAGCGCACCCGGGTCGCGCTTTTCCGACTCAATCGGAATAGCGCCCACCAGACAAAACAGCCACTTGAGTCCCGGCGCGTCGAAAATCGGCCGGTCCATCACGAAACGTAGCGGGCGCGGGCAGGCCCCACCCAACACTAACGCATCTATATAGCTAACGTGATTACACACCAACAGCGCGGCGCCGTGGCGAGGAATATGCTCGCGGCCATGCATCGTCAGGCGGTAGCAAAACCGCACCAGCACCAATATCAAAGGCCGTATGACGCGGCACAACATACCATGTAGCCGTTGCCGCCATCCTTTCACTCCGCCGGCCCCCGATGGCACAAACCGGCCAACACCGTGGTCAACAGCTGATCGAGCAGCTCATCGACTTTAAGTTGCTCGCCCTGCCAATAGCCCAGCCGCTCGTTGAGGCCAAGCTGCACCAACCCGTGAACGCTACCCCACAGCATGCGCGCCAGCTGGCGCGCCTCAAGCGCACCAAGCGCCGGCTGAAAGATGCGCAGGCAGGTTTCCACCTCAACAAACAGCGCCTCGATCAGGCCGCTTTGCCGCTGGTCAAGCTCGCCCTCTTCGGCCAGCGGGTAGTCAAATAACAGCTGCCAGCGGTAGCAGTCCTGCTCGGCAAACTGCCAATAGGCATGCGCCAGCGAGCGCAGCCAGGGTTCCGGCGCATCGGTTTGCAGGCTGCTGATGGTATATTGTAGGCGCGACAGGGTTTCGACGTTAACGTGCTGCAGCAGGTTATGAAAACTGCCATACAGCTTAAGCAGTGTGCTCGGCGCACAGCCCACCTCGCGCGCGATGGCACGCAGCGACAGGCCGTGTACCGGCTGCGCCGTTAGCCACCGGCCACAGGCAGCCATCACCTGCGCGTGAAGGGCATCGGGCGCATGCTGTCTTGGGCGGGCCATGGCAATCTCTTTAGGTTAGCGCAAAGGAGGTTTTGCAAGAACAAGGGTTTGCAAAAACGTTATGCAACGCAACGGGCACAATGGCGCATTACGCGTTAACGTGGATGGTCGAACGCTTAGGATACCCTAAATCGAACAGCGTTTTCGAGTCGCTTTTTTCAGCGTATTTTCTATCCGTCAGCGTTGTCATCCACGACCGTTTTCACTGGCTATCCACTTTCATCAACCACCACGAGAGCACATGACCGGACGCCTTTACGTCGCGCCGATAGACCTGCCCCGGCTGCTGCCCCGAGTAGGGGTCGGGCACACACCCGTCACATCGCCCAACCTGGCGCCGCGCCAGACGGTCTCAGCGGTACGCTGGGCCCAGGGTGAATACCAGCTTGACCCGCTGTTCTGGGGGCTGACGCCGCCGTGGCTTGAGATACTTGACCACGCGCCCCACTGCGCCCGAGCTGAGTCGCTGTCATCGCGGGCGATGTTCCGTGATGCCTTTCACGCCCGGCGCTGCTTGATTCCGGTCAGCGGCTTTTATGTCTGGAAGCCCCAGCCGCGTGGCAAACAACCCTACCTGATCACCCATACCAGTCGCGCGCCGCTGCTGCTGGCCGGGATTTGGTGTCGCTATCACACCACGCTCACCGCGTTTACCGACTCCATGGCACTCATTACCGTACCCGCCAACGCCTGGCTTGAGCCGTTGAGCGACCGCCTGCCGGCGATTATCGCACCGGAAAACGCCGAGCGATGGCTACACCCAGACACACCGCTTGAACAGGTTGAAAGGCTTTTAACCCCGGCGCCGCTAGAACTATTGGGCGCTTTCCCGGTATCCAAACACGTGAACAATCCCGCCAACCAGTCGCCGGCCTGCGCTCACCCCGTCGGCGCGATGCTGACCTGGCAACCCTGACAGGAGATCTCCCATTGTTACACGCCACCCCACCGCTGCTGGGCGCAACGCTAATGCTTGCGGCCGTCTGGCTGCCTGCCCAGGCCACCGACATGCCCCATAACCCACGCATTGCCGAAACCACCGCGCCCATCAAAAGCCCGTTTGACAGCCGTGACTATCGCGTATTGACGCTGGACAACGGCCTCACCGCGTTGTTGGTCAGCGACCCGGAGGCCGACCAAGCCGCCGCCTCGATGAACGTCAGCGTCGGCAGCTCACAGGACCCCGACGATCTGCAGGGGCTGGCACATCTGCTAGAGCACATGCTGTTTCTGGGCACCGAGCCCTACCCACAGACGGACGCCTATCAGGGCTATATCGCGCAACATGCCGGCTCGCACAACGCCTTTACCGCCGCTCAGGACACCAACTACTTTTTTGACATCGAGCCTTCCGCGTTGCCCGGCGCATTGGATCGCTTCAGCGCGTTTTTCCTCTCGCCGCTGTTTAATGCCGATAAACTGGAAAGCGAGCGCAACATCGTGCACTCGGAATACCAAGCGCGCCGGCGCGATGAAAGCCGGCGCGAGAATGACGTACTTAATCAGGTGCTGAATCCGGCGCACCCCGCCACGCAGTTTTCCGTGGGCAGCCGCGAAACACTGGCGAACCGCCCGGCAGGTGAGCCGACGCTGCGTGAGCGAGTCATCGACTTTTATCACAACTACTACGGCGCCGGCGTCATGCACCTGGCCGTGGTAGCACCACAGCCGCTGGACGAGCTGGAGCAGATGGTGAGCCAACGCTTTGCCGCGCTGCCCAAGCGTGACCTTAAGCGCCCGACCACCGACGTATCCTTGGTCAAGGCTGACTCGCTGCCGCGCTACCTTGAGCGTCAGACGCTGAAAGACAGCCGCCAGGTACGCTTTTTGTTCCCCGTTCCCGACCCGCAAGACAACTACGCGCAAAAACCCACCCAGCTGCTTTCACACCTGCTGGGTGACGAGGGTGAAGGCAGCGTGCTGGCCGCGCTGCGCGACGCCGGCCTGGCTGACGGCCTTTCCGCCGGTACCGGCCGCCGCGACGGCAAGCATGCGCTGTTCAACGTGGCCATCAGCCTGACGCCCGAGGGCGCCAAACGGCTGGAAGATGTTCAGGCCACGCTGTTTACCGCCATCGACAACATCGCCGCCAACGGACTTGAGGAATGGCGCTACGACGAGCAAGCTCGACTGCAGGAACAGGCGTTTCGCTTTCAGCAGCACGGCGCCCCCCAGCACGAAGCCACCGCGCTTGCCATGCGCCTGTCGCGCTACCCCGTCAAGGATGTGCAGTATGCTCCCTACCGCATGGACGGCTTTGATGCCGAACGCACCCGTACCTACCTTAAGGCGCTGTCGCCCGACAACCTGATCCGCATTTACGCCGGCCCCGAGATCGAAAGCGAGCGCGTTTCACCGTGGTTTGATACCCAGTGGCAGGAGGTAGCACCTAGTGCGGCCGGCCATGCCCTGGCCGAGCTGGCTCTGCCCGCCCCCAACCCCTTCATCGCCAGCGACCTGACCCTGCAAAGCGGCCATGACGACAGCCCCACCGTGCTTGCAGACGACGCCCACTTTACCGCCTGGCACATGCAGGTCGAGCGCTTTGACACACCCAAGGTAGAGTGGCGCATCAGCCTTCAAAACCCCAGCGTCAGCCGCTCGGCTGAAGAGGCTGTGCTCAACCGCCTGCTGGCCGCTTGGCTTAATGACAGCCTGAACGAGGCGCTGTACCCCGCGCGGCTTGCCGGGCAGTCATTTAACGCCTACCCCCACGCCCGCGGTATTACGCTGGCGTTTTCGGGCTGGCGCGACGGCCAAGCGCCGCTGATCGAGCG
>Ga0307967_1001671_pt1 | contig 13300 bp, 9 predicted proteins | sample OrgLakmetagen648_FD_201828 | JGI IMG/M metagenome (GOLD analysis project Ga0307967, IMG submission 201828) | Saline water microbial communities from Organic Lake, Antarctica - #648 | ecosystem: Environmental > Aquatic > Non-marine Saline and Alkaline > Saline | place: Antarctica: Organic Lake... | reverse complement strand
TTCACAATCTTTTGAGATGAAACATAATCGTCAAAATATATTTTTAGTGTATAAACACCATTTGGATAATTAGATATATCAATTTGGGTTTTAGGATTTGTCAATGTATTTATTATTCTACCCGAAAGGGTGAAAATTTCAATTTTACTAATTGTTTCAGACTTTTCCTTGTTAATATAAATCATATCAGATGAAGGATTTGGAAAAAGTTCAACCTCTTTGAGAGCATTATCATTTAAACCAACGGTATTTACATATATATGATAAAAAGATCCACCAGTTTTCGAACAACCTTTAGAATCGGTAACAGTGGCTGTATAGAAAGTTGTAGTACTTGGACTTGCCCAAAAACCTGATGCTAAATTCGTATCGCTTAAACCATAAGATGGATTCCAATCATAGGCAGATGATCCAAAACCACCGCCAATGTTTGGTGTCTGGTTAAGGTAAACAGAATCTCCTTCATTGATATAGATATTATGATAAGATAGATGTATGCCAAAGAGTGATGTTGTCAACTTTAAAGTGTCAAAACTATGACATCCCTGATTGTCTGTAATCTTTAAATATATCGATATGGAATCCTTTAAAAAACTACCATTATATGTAAAAATTGGATTAGCTATAGAAGTATCATTTATCATATTGGAAGCATATACGTATGGAACTACTTGCGATAAAGTAGGGATAGGATCTATACTCCATTTATAAGTATATGGCGGTGTGCCTCCAAAAGCTGTTGGGTCCCCTCCTAATTGCACAGAGGAGTCTCTTGAGCATCTGTGAATATCTGGACCAGCATCTGCAATACATTGTGATAAGGAATAATTACTATAAGTCAACAAAAATGATGCTGTGAATATTAAATATAATGTTTTCATAATAACGATTTTTAAATTAGCAAAGCGGAATATTCCGCTTTGCTAGATTATTAATTTTATTGAACTACCAAGTTTTTAGCATCTTTTGCAACTCCGTCACAAACCAGTACAACAGTATATACTCCTGTTTGAAAAGATGACAAATCAATGTTTGTTTCTAATAAATTAGTATCTATGATATAATTGTTTGACACAGTAGCTGTTTGATTAACTAACATAATATAAGCCGATGAAGCCTTATCAGCGACATACTCAACCTTTACTATATTTGAAGCAGGATTGGGTGAAATGTTTTCTATCCAAAAAGGATTTACTGTAACTTCCATTTCATCATAATCCTTAAAGCCATCAGCATCAGTAATTACCTCAAGTTTGTATTTACTTGTTATATCCGGACTAATTGAGAAAGCTGATCCCTCATATATAAGTTCGCCAGTCTGATCATACCAATTATAGGTTGCAGACTCATTAATAAGACTTGCATTTATTGCCACCGACTCTCCTTCTTTGATTTCCTTATTTGCTCCTGCATCAGCATCAAAAGGATTACGTTTATATCTATTTATATTAAAATGTACTCCACCTAGAATTGAATCTCCATCAGCTAAGTATTGTCTTACATTATAAGTGAAATTGGGTTGATCTGTTACTTCGTCAACTAAAAAGCTAAACCCAACATAAATAGGAATTCGCGTGTTTGCAGGAAACTCGATATTAGAAATTTTAACAGTATCGCTCAAAAGTAATACTTCTTTTTCTCTTAAAACTCTAATATCATCTCTGTTGGTTAAATGTGATTCTAAAAGATCCCACCCTAAATCATCAAAAATAATTTTAACTTCAGCTTCTTTAATAATAGATTTTTGCAAAGAATCTTTTGGTACTGAAAATTTAAGGTTAATTATATTCTCTTGCGATTGAGCGTTGCCAACAAACATATACTTTCCATGGGGATAATATATATCTTCTATTATTCCAGGTGCTGCAATACCAGGTGCAATGTCTATAACGGTAACATTCTTTAATGCAATGTTATTATTGTAGAAAACATCATCATCAATTCGGTTTGGATGAATTGTAATATTATCAACTGGAGAGTTTTCGATTCTAGCAAGGAGACAGCTTGTCCAATTTTGGTGGATGTATGGGTTAAGAATATTCCATTCGAACTCAATAATGGTGTCTTTACCAGCTCCTAAATTCCCAAGATTAATTGAACCTATTTGATCACCAATTGTTGGTTGAGAGCCATCCCAGTTTTGAGGCCATGAACTCCAACTTGAAGCTTTACTCCAATACAAACTTAAATCTTCACCACCTGATGCGTCAACGCAACTTTTATTGCGTACTCGAACATATACGTACACGGGTGATGAAGAATTATACTCTGGTTCTTGATGAGTTTGGTTATTAAAGCCATCCTGTTGATTTCGAATCCAAATATCCACACTTTGATCCCTATCCTCTTGCCAGTAATATGGATATTGTTGATTTCCAAAATCTTCTGGTCTATCTTTTATGTATAGGTCAAGTGTTGAAGATTGTGCTTTTTGAGCTTCCAAAACCGCTTTATAGGCATTTACCCTTCCTGTTCCTACACCATTAGGAAAGTTAGCAGCATCAAGAATAGGATCTGTAGTATTTTTTAATATATCCTGACACAATGAAGGTGACATACAAGGATTTACAGAATACATTAGAGACGCAACTCCTGCAACAATAGGAGTAGCAAATGAAGTGCCTGACCATGAGCCATAATAAGGCCAGCTAACACTTCCGCAATCTGTTGGTTTTGCTCCCATCACTTCGTAACCAGGTGCACACAAATCAACATCTGGGTAATGCGAATGCGTACCATTGGTTGAGTCGCTTTTTATAAATTGATGTCTATCATCAATTCCTGTACTTGAAACAAGAATTATTCGATCGTCATAATATGGTGAGAGAGGAAAAAAAGCTGAGTGGTTTACTGAATCCAGTGAACTACAAAAGTTGTGGGTTCCCGATCCATTACCAGCAGGCATTATTATCGTAGTTCCATTATCTAATATTTCCTTAACAATTAAGGCGTGAATCCCTGTTGGATCAGGACATGATGACCAACCACCAGCTGAAGAGGTTAAAATATTAGCACCCATTACGGTAGATGCGTGCAAAGCCCTTTGGATATAATTTCCGCTCCATGCCTTATAAGCAATCATCTTCGTGTTAAACCCAATAGCCGCATATGAACCATTTGGAGTATTACCAATTTCAGTAGTTTCACCTGAAGCAAAGCCTGCGACATATGTTCCGTGACTATTAAATGGATCGCAACCATAGGCAATACTGTCGTATGGATCAAAGAGAGGATGTATTTCACCTGCAAGTTCAGGATGGTCAATATCGAAGTCTGTGTCTAAAATGGCTATTTTCACATTAGTATCACCCAGTGTAATATCCCAAGCTAAATCTGCTTGTATTTTTTTAAGATGCCATAACCAATCGTCTGGTGAATACCACATCCAATCTGCAGGCTCATACAAGGCTATATTTTCATAGTCCAATCTTTTAAATCCTGAATACAGATTTGAGAACCTTGATTGTAAGTTACTCATCAAACTATCAATGTTACAATCGCATTCTACTTCATACACTTTTTGAAGCGCAGGAGTTTTAGCGAATGGTAAGGCTTTTTCGTATCTGCTTACATTGTAACTTGCTAAAACACTATTCACTTGACTATTATTTGTAAATCCATCTTCACCTTCTTCGGTTAATGAATTAGACGACATAACCCAAAACTTATCATTCACTTCTACAGTTTGAGCATTCGTTGATGGGGTGAACATTAAAAATGACATCACCACAATTATTATTTTATTAGTTATTGTTTTCATAATTATTAATTTTAAAGTTAAAAAAAATAGTTGACATATTTTGTTCCATGTCAAGGTGGATAAGAATGCAAAAGGTCTATCAACCTAATATTAATAATTTGTAGTATGTGTTTTCCGTACTCCATTTTATGTTGGGTAACGGTTAGTATATGAAGCGTAGCATCCCGCAGGGTGCTATGATTTCATATATAGTGTTATGGGCTGGGGTTTTATATAGTATTGAAAAGATTATTAAATAGGAAAAAAACCTTGTCTTCCACTATTATTGTCACCTGTAAAATGTATGTAATTAATTTTTGAAATAACGTCTTCATTTGGATCCTTATTGTCAAGCATAATTATTTGTCTGTCATTGTTTAGAGACGCTAGATCGTTAAAGAATGCATCTTCCATATCTTTTGCAATTTCTACAGATTTGATTTTTGATTCTTTCCCTTGATAAGTTGTCAAAGGTGAGTCAAGAATGATGGTTCTAGAATGAGGTAATGCATTATTGATACAATAATCCATTAAGCCAAGTACAAATGAAGTATATGTGATTGCACGCATTCCTTTGCCGTGTGCTTTGCGATTCTTACTATTTAAAACGATATCAAAAGTTCTATACGAATCATCAAAATTCACATTAGATAAATTAGGATATTTCCAATTTTTAAGGATATTTTCAATGGAAATACAAAATTCCTTGAATACTGTATATTTTATACCATCAGTTTGTTCGCCTAATTTTGGTTTTTTTGTTAGTTCTTTTTCTAACTGACTTTTCTGTAAAAAATAGTTATCAAGTTGTTGTGTCAATATCTCCTTTTCTTTAACCATTGACAACTCTGTTAGCAGGTTGTCGATTTCATTTTTTGTAGATGATTTTATAGGTTCTAATTTTTGTTGTATTTCAATATTGACATCATTATATCTTGTTCTTATGGCCTTAAGTTTTAATGTTCTTTCGTCTTTATCAATATTTAACTGTTTTAAAGTACTTTCAAGTTCAGCAAGTTTTATTCTTATCTTATCTAATTCAACTTCAATTGAGTTCATTACGCTAGAAGATTTCTCACCTTCTTTAATTATACAATCATAATGTTCTTTGTCCATATCACTACCGCATAATGGACATTTTATTTCAGTTAATTGAGAAAAATACTCTTCACCTTCGGTAATAAATTCAAGTCTCTTTATGTCACTGATATAATGTTTCTTCAATAGTGAAAAACGATTTGAAAGTTCTGTTTGGAGTAATCCCTTTGATTCAATGGTATTTATTTCATTATATAATTCTTGTTTTTCATTACCAAGTTTTTCCAATTTAATACTTGAATCCTCCAAAACCAATGTTAGCTCTTCGAGCCTTTTTTGAAATAACAATTGCTTGTCAATCGGACTTTCTTCCTCAATTTGATTCAGTTTTTTTGATATTTCTTGGATAAGTGAATCTGCAAATTCTATTTTACCTTTTATTCGACCTGTAACAACTTTAATATCGTCAACTTGCACTAAATCTTTAGCATCTTTACCAGTAAGTAATATCTCGAGTACAGACTGCTCTTGTGTTTGTTCCTTAAATTGACCAGAATAAACAGGAGATTTTTCAGTAATAATTCTCTCTTCGTCAATCAAAGTAAGTTTAGCAATATCTCTAAAGCTAAGTTCTCTTTTAGTATTTTGTTTGTCTTTTCTAACATAGGTTTCACCAAAACCGCTTAATGATAAAAGAAAACTTGAAATATTATCATCATTATTACTTGAATGTTGACTTTTTAATTCCTTTGAAACACCTTGTGTTAAAAATTTTTCAATTTCAACTGCTTTAAGTTTAAATTTACCACCACTTAATTTTCTATTTAGCGTATAAGTGTTGTTTGTAAAAGTTTTTATCTCTAGAAACACATCTGTATAACCAATGCTCTCTGGAATATCTTTAGGAGAATCACCACCGCCTAGCATAAAATTAATGCAAGCAAAAATGTATGACTTTCCAGTGTCAGACAGACCAGAAATAACATTAAACCCTTTGCTAAATTCTAATTTGGCGGTCTTAATATGAAGACCAGTCACCTGTAATTTGCTTATGTAAAAACCAAAATTATTATCCATTTCTGTTACCTCTTAAAAGTGATTCTTTTGAAAATTCGCCTCCCCAAACGTCCATATTGTTTTTAATAAATAACGAAAGCTTTTCGTCATTATAAGCTTCAAACTTGGATACCAGCCATTTCGAAACATTTTTTAATTGACTTGCATATTCGGAGTTATTGTATTCCAAAAACGGCTTTGTTATTTCCGTTGCAGAGTATAAAATGCCTGTTGTGTCAAATGTTGATTTGATTAATTGTTTGCTATTCATTAAAGTTAATCCCTTCTTAACTATGTCTCTCTTTATTAATATCTCTGAAGTTCTATGTGGAATACTTGGATGAATACTTGTTGGACCATTTGGCACATCACTAGAGTGAATTAAAATATAGTCGTAATAAACTAATCTTTGCAAGTCACATCCTTTAGGGTGTAGTTCATTTAAAATATACAAAATTCTAAGCCCAACTTCGAGTGGTGAATTAAAAACAGTTGTATTTCTTTCTTCGAAAGGATTCATTTCTTCACCCATTTTAATTTGTTTTCGTTTGCGAGATGATGACAAATACCAATTTTATCTCGCATCTGTGCTTTTTCCAGTAATGCGTTGCCACCTAGGTTTAGTTTTGTGGCTTCATTGGTTGTTTTTACAACATTCTTATATCCACTAATATGTGCTCCATTACTAACATCCACAACTCCCAAATAGACCTCCTCTTTTAAATCTTCAAAACAATTGTTGTTTGGTGGTAGATGGTCTCTGCTGAACTGATTTAAAGCTTCAGCCCAATAAAAACAGCTTCTATTTCTGTTGAAGTGTTCGAAATAATCATTATGTAGTTTAAGGTCTTCCAATTTATTTATAGAGGTTTTAGTATGGTCTGAATAAGCCTCAAATAATTGTTCAATAAATCTCAATGAATACTCTTTTTCTTCAAATGTATTAATGACAGGCCTATTTCTTTGTTGTAAACCACCGCCAAAACGTGAAGCGAAATATCTCGTTTGTTTATGTTGTTCAATTAATTCTTGAGGATCAAGTGAAGTAAAGATTGAAAAATCAATTCCTTCAATATGTTTTTTTAGGTCTGCTGTTAATTCAACTTTCTCAGTACTTGTAATTTTTGATTTACATTTATCTTCCCATTTTTCGATTAATTCCTCCTTAAGTTTTTTAGGGGTATCTAAGAGGTCTCCTAGTGTGTTCCCAACTCCTTGAGGTGCAACGAAATAATACTTTTTAGGCAGTCCGTAATGGTTGTTAAATGTGTAATAACAAAGTTTACCTAGCTCCAGCCAAATGTCTCCAGGGTGTAAAGGGTGGTCATAATGTTTGCATTGATAATTATCCCAATCCCCACCATCATTAATGAATGCAATTACATCTCTACCTTTGTCACCAGCCCCAGCAGGCTTTCTTACTTTTATATATTTTGATTTGCAGTACCCAGCAATCCATTCTCTAATTATATCTTCAAAATCTTCGGCAGATACAATTTTAAGTCTATCGATTGGGGGAATAGGAGTGCCAAGAATAACATCACTGTTCGATAACAATCCAATTGATTGTGGCTCTGTAGGTTCTATAAAATCTTCTTCTTTCAACTAAATATAATGTTTTACGATTTTCTTTTTTTAGCCTTGCCCATAACATGCCGATAAAATACATGTGTTTTATCCGCCATATCTCTTTTGACTCAAATTTAGCAATTCTATTGGACTTTAAATAATTGTTATATAGCTAACTGCTACCATGGATGTAAACATCTGTAGTTAGTTATCGATTTTAAAGAATGCAAAAAGAGTAGTCAACCCAGTACAAATCACCTCCAACCACTAAAATCACTTTCCTAAAATAGATTTATTAACCGTTTTACCCATAAGGAACACCGGATCCGTCAACAGGGTATTCAGCGGGCTCCACTGAGGGATTCGAAGTGTTGGCCTATCGGCACGCCGAATACTTAGTTGTTATGTGCCGTTATTCTTGTCACATTATCTTTTTTAAAGTTTCTTCTACACTGTCATAGTTGGGAATAAGTCCAATTTTCACTCCCATGTGTCTCAATGAGACATCAAGAAATTCCTGAACCTTATCAGATTTTGATTTAGTCTTTATCCATAAATGAGTTAATGAAATTCCTTTTCCTTCCGTTACACTATTTAGTTCTTTTAAATATGCTTGATTTGTCCAAGATAACCATCTTCTTATGTTTGGGTCTGACATTGAAAGTCCAACAAATACTAATTTACTATTTGTTGCACTATATAAAAATGTTGATTGTGCCCAACTATGCATACTACTAGCTACTTCATTGTATGAACTTTCTAAAAAAATTAATGAATCTCTTGAGTCTCTCGTTTTATTCGTTGCTTCTGTAGTTGGTGAAATTGAGCCGTGTAAATGAAAAATTGGAATACAGTTAGACCAACTTTGAAATGTTCTTGTGACTTTTCTATAGTCTTCAGTTGGTTGGTGATATTTACCTGTCTTCGCTGACTGGTATTTAATATTAAATAGTATAATTAAAGAATGTAATAAGCTGTCGGCATTGAAAGTTATTATTGCAGATGGTAATTTTGAGTTATCTTGATATTCCACAAGTGCTCGAACAATTTGAAGTAATGTTTTGTCACCATAGTTTTTCTCAAAAAATTCGCAAAGTTCATAAACCTTTTTTTGCTTTATTTTTTTTGGAGACTCGAACATCAAAATCAAATCGTCTTGAAGATTAGATTTTTCTGCTAATGCTAACAAGTCTGAATATAGACAAGTCTCAAGAAGTTTATTAAATTCTTCAATTGATTTGCCTTCCGATTTAAATTGATTAAAACAACCTTGTATCCAGCTATCTAGCGAAAATCCAACATTGTTGGTATTTTCTTTAAATTCTTCTTTTGTCCAACTAGTCTGAAAAGTTTTATTAACAAGTCTTAATGTTAACTCATTCCAGTCAGGAAGTATTCCGCTGCAAATACCAGCACCGAGACACAAAATCCAATTTTGATTGGTAAAACTCCTTAAGTAGTTTTTAAACTTTGTTTCTGATAAGTCGATTGTTTCGATTGACATATTTCTAATTTTTACTCCAATAGTTGAGCCTGGCTTAAAGCCAAGCACCAACCAGTAACCATACCCGCCCAATTTGTCAAATTTTTATTCTCGTGGACGGAAGGAGAATCGACTCTTAAATATTTTTGTTTCACTGATGTCGTCTTTTATAATGGCACATAACGTTTAGTATAAGAATAGTAGCGGATTAAAACGCACTAATTTTTCGGTTAAACACAGACCTTTTTTATATTTACTTACTTTCAATTTAGCACTAAAACAGCTATTATTTTTATACATTGTTGTACACTGGCTTTTTTTCATCTAGTTGATTTTCAGCGTTGGCAAAGACATACTCTTTTGCAATTTTTGGCGTAGTGTTGGCTGGTGCGAATTGCAAATGTGTATGGCTTTTAGCGATGGCTTTTTCAATACTATTTTCCTTCTTCAGTAGATTACTCAACGAATTAGAAATATGCCACATCAATACTGGTGGAACAGCATTTCCAATTGCTCGATACTGTCTATTATCTGAAACACAATCTAAAATAAATTCTTCTGGAAATGATTGAATATTAGAAGCTTCTCTTGGTGTAAATCGTCTATACTTGCCTTTTATCTTTAGAACTGGGTCTGTACTATTTAAACTAACTTTTGCTAAATGTGAACTGATAGTATTACAAGGTTGTTCAGGGTCTTGGTCACGTCCTTTATTCATTTTTTCTCTAACTCGCATCATTCCTTGTACAGCCCTTTCGCTAAAAAACCACTTTTCATCTTTGTTAGCTTTTAAATCTATTACTTCTTTTAATTTAACTTTTGAGCCATTCAGCGTTGTTGGTTTTGGAAATTCAAAATAGACGTAATCTTTATAGTTTTTAAATCCAATTATAAAAACACGTTCTCGCTTTTGTGGTATTCCATATTCAGATGCGTTAAATAATTGATATTTTACGTAGTATCCTGCTTTTTCGAATTCTTTTACAATCATTGGAAATGCTTTTTTATTATTTGCAGAAAGTAATCCTTTGACGTTTTCTGCAATAAAAAATCTTGGTTTTTTCTCTTTCAAAACATTAACCATTTCAAAAAACAGCTTTCCACGGTCATCTTTATATCCAAGTCGTGGTGGATTCTGGGCACTTATTGAAAAAGATTGACAAGGAAAACCACCCAAAAGAATGTCGTGTTCTGGAAGCTTTTCAATTTCCAAGTCTCTGACATCTTTTGTTTCACATTGATGCTTAAAATTACTGTTATATATTTTAGTTGCATATGGGTCATTGTCTACAGCATAAACAACTTCAAAAGGTAAAGAATTATAGGTTTTGTTCAGAAAACTAAAGTTTCCTTCAATGCCTAAATCCATACCGCCACAACCACTAAATAATGATATTACTTTTAGTTTTGTATTTCTAATAATGTTTGCCATTGTCCTGCTTTTTGTGAAAATTCAACCACTAAATTCTTGTCGACTTTAATATTACCTTGATTATACTGTTCAACTGGGTTTTGAATGATAAAAACATTCTTACCACTATCGTTTGCCACTAAATAATAAATGAAATAATTATTACCTATGGTGTCTGCTGTGTCCCATTCATTTGGTGTAAGTTTAAATCTATTATTTTTTAATGCCTTTCGAGATTTTGTTGTCTTAACTTCAATATATCTTTTCCTTTTTTCGATTTCAACACTTTGAATATCATATCCAACTCCTAGAGGCGTTGGGATTTTGTTTATTAAGTGTTGTCTTTTAGTTTCTTTTGTCCTTAAATATTCGTGAGCAAGTATTAAGCTCTCTCCATAATCTCCAATGATTTTTGTTGGAACTGTTTTATCTCCCTTAATTCGAGAATAATATTCTTGAATAATACTAGAGATACTTTCTGATTCAGATGCACTTAATGAAGGTGCAAAAGCTTCTATGTTGTCAAAACTATTTACATAAGAAAACCAATCTTGTTCTAAATCTGCTATCTCTGGATTAGTTATTTCTTTACTGTTATAGTATTTATCGTAACCCGAATACCATTTTGAATTATTTAAATGATAATTAATTGTGTCTGTGTTTTCATCATTTAAGTAATAATAATATCCTGTTCCTTTATCATTCAGCAGATTAGCTAAAACCATATAATCTAAAATATCTCCTGCATATCTATGTAAATCTCCTTTTGAGGGATATTTGCCTGTTGTAGGATTCTTTAGTTGTTCATATTTATGATTATAAGATATTTTTTTAGTTCTATGCTTAATCATCATTTTAGCAACATCTCTTGGGTGTTTCCCATCTCTAGTTACTCGTAAATCAAAGTAGGCACATTGAGTTAATTCCTCTGCTGTAAAACTAAATGGTTTTCCAATCAATTTTTCTCCTTCAATTAGAAGTTGTAAAATGAAATTACAAGGTTTAAACTTTACACTTGCTTCAATTTGTTTAATTACATTTTGAGATTTTATATGTCCACCTGGATATTGAAATGAAAATAAAAAATAGTTAAAGAATTCATCTAAATATTGATTGTTAGACAATCTAATTGCAATTAAACTAGGTTTTGTTAACCCATCTTTTTCTTGAATAAATGCAAAGAGGGCAGAGATTTCTGTTCTCCAATTATCTATTGTTTTTTGAGTAGAAGAGGCATTTTTCTTAAAATCAAATAGTACTTGATTTAGATTTTCTTTGAATTCCTGTTTTGGTAATACTTCCATTTCAGAAATAGAAGTAGAAACGTACAAAAGCACCTCTTCAACATCATTTTTAAAACGAGGTCTTACGTGATGAAGTCTAAAAAAATATTCATCAGGAATTTGATATGACTTAACTAAATTCATAAATAATTTTTAATTGTTTCAGCCAAAACCTTTGCTAAAACAGGTGGTACTGCGTTTCCAACTTGTTTGTATTGACTGGTTTTACTGCATTGAAATATGAAATCATCTGGAAATGACTGTATTCTTGCACTTTCTCTTACTGTTGGAACTCTGTTATACTCGTAATGAAAATGATGTCTATGACCTGTATCGATAGTAAAACTAGGTTTCTGACTGTTAAGTCTAGTCCAAGCTATATTAACTTTTCTCGTTTCGTGTAGTTCTTTTGGTAAACTTTTATAATTACCTCCATCTGGCACCATTGAAATTATTTCAATAGTTTTTTCTTTATGCTCTGTAATTTGATGATTGAAAATAAACTTATTACCATTTCGCATTTGTTTTTGAAATGGACTTTTATAATTATTTAAATAAGGTGTTCCATCATTAATCGTATGTTCAGTTAAATCTGAAATAGCTTCTTCTGAAGATGTTTTATTGCTTGGTGTTGTTGGAATTGGGAACTTAAATTCTATATCACTTTTTAAGCCTACAAAAAAGGCTCTTTTTCTATTTTGAGGCACACCATAATCAGAAGCCAATAAGATTTGATGTGAAACTTTATATCCAAGCTTCTCAAAATCTTTTATTATTTGATTTTTAATCGCTCCTTTTCCCATAGACATAATGTTAGGTACATTTTCCATTAGAAATGCTTTAGGCTGAAAATGTTCTACGAACTTTACAAAGGTTTTGTAAAGTTGATTTCTTTCATCTTCAACTATTCTTTTTCCTGCAATAGAAAAACCTTGACAAGGTGGACCTCCAATTATAACGTCTACCTTATCAATATTTTCATTTTTCGAAACTGTAATTGGATTCAATTCAAGTAAATCTGCAACAATTCCATTAGAGTCTTTATGATTAAAATTAAATGTTTCTATGGCATCTTTCCATTTATCTATACCTAATGATATTTTATATCCTGCATCAATAAAGCCTTGAGATAATCCTCCACAGCCACAAAAAAGGTCTATTACAGTGTTTTTTTTAATCATTTTCAAAATTTAATTTTCCTTGTTTGGTATTAGTGTTTCTTAAATAGTTAGCTGTGTCTTCTGCGACACTAAAAATTGATTCAGAGCATTTGTATTTAAATGCTTCTCGTGCAAATTTGTCAGCAAAGAATAAGTCAGTTGCTTTTTGCAAATCGAGGTTGAACAACTTCGATAATGATTTGAGTTTTGACTTGCTGAATTTTTGAGTTCCGTTTTCAATTCGACTGATTGCACTCGAATTGATTCCGATTTTTGCTCCAAATTCAGTTTGAGTCCATTCTCTCTTTTCCCTTTCGGTTTTTATGAAATGTCCAAAACTTGCCATTTTTCTGATTTTATCAATTTAGGATTTGACCTATTTTTAGCAAATGTAATATTAATTTGCGAATTTTATATCAAGTCGATGTTTTTTTTGGGTGGCGGTGGGGAAGTGAAAGCTCTTTTTATTTTGTGAGGAACGAGCAAAATAAAATGTGCTTGAACGTGCGGTTGGCTCTTTTTTCAGCTTGTGTACAACTGGTTATATGTTTATAAAAATAC
>Ga0307967_1001669_pt1 | contig 13309 bp, 13 predicted proteins | sample OrgLakmetagen648_FD_201828 | JGI IMG/M metagenome (GOLD analysis project Ga0307967, IMG submission 201828) | Saline water microbial communities from Organic Lake, Antarctica - #648 | ecosystem: Environmental > Aquatic > Non-marine Saline and Alkaline > Saline | place: Antarctica: Organic Lake... | reverse complement strand
CAGGATTTTGTTGTTTTGATAAACACGGATACCTGGTGTTGCTTGCTGTCAATAACAGATTATATCCTCTCATTATACTTAATTGTTCACAGGCTTCAAGATCATTACAACACACGAGTGATGGAACTGTGTTGATCAGGCAATTTCAAAAAATGTCCGCCGCCATGCAAAAATGTATCGACACATCTCTGTAAGAAAAATAATTGCATTTAGAATGCCAGCGGCGTGGATGAGGAAAGTTAGCAAAGAAGCCAAGTCTCACCTTGACCCAGTCAAAAGCGGTGCCTTGCAAAAGGAGCACAAGTCCCATTGTAGGCCTTATGAGAGACTCGTGCACCTGTGCTGCCCAAAGACCTCCACGCCAGGATGTCATGTACATTGTATGGTTATCATGCTGCAGGGCCAACTGCACAGTTGAAAAAATTATAGTGAGTTTGTCAACCCACCATCGATGCCAAGTATGAGTGAAAATGAGAGCAAGGTAATGGCTCATAATTAGATGGCCATAAAATATTAATAACTGACCCTTAAAACAGAGTTGCTGATTTGCTAGCAAAATCCGCTCTCACCTTGGTCCTCCCATCGGCATCTTTCTTAAAGTAAAGAAAGACAATGCTTGGTATCACCAGGGGGTTGAAGGATGTCAGCCCCCCCAGCTTGATCTGCACAAGGCAGTTGGTGTTTCAGGGCATTTTACCTCACTTTTTCACTTTAGCTGACTAAGCACATCTTGATCAAAGTGCTACAGCCTATAGCAAAGAGGTGAATCTGAAATTGTGCATTCTATCATGCCGCCATGTAAGTACCTTAATTATATTCAGCAGGAAAGGAAGCGGCGACTTGTTTAGCTCTTTTCACCAGCAAGGTCGCTTGTGTAAAACTCCTAATTAGACAACGTGCTTCACCTTCAGGTCGACCCAAACACATGCTTTGCTGGTGCCAGGCTTCAGGAAAAGGTCTTTGCAGGTAATTGCGTACTCTTTGTAGTTGCAAGCACAGCGGAAGACCTGTGTGACGAAAAGGCAATGCAGACAGTCTTCATGTCTAATTGTTACGATGGGCACTGAAGTTGTCTTGAGCCCAGGCTCTTGTGAAAACTGCAATGAATACTCTGACAGCAATCTATTTCTAACATCATATCTGTTATAGCAGTATGAGGTGCACAACATACACTTGGTCTGCAGGCTCTGGCCCCGGAATGTTCACCTTATAGACGCTTTCCCTTCCCCTCACGTTGCCTAAGGGGTGCACAAATTCGACATCAGGCAACATATAGTTCTGGCAAATGTATCTTTGAACCTGCAATTATTATTTGCATGGAAACACGCGGTGAGCAGGTGATAATACTTTGGAAAAAGTAACTTGCGGCGACTGTAATGGCATGCCTTCTCTCATGACGCCTGTCTAAGCAAGGCTCTCAGCTCGTCGTGAGGGCAAGAATGAATTTTAGTGCATGCTGAGCACAATGTATAAGACGGTAATAAGGTGAGATATAAATGTCAATGCCTTGTATGAACTTGAAAACAGAATCTACCCGCAAGAAAACGGTGAAGTAGATTGGTCCTGAGGATAATACTCAGTATAAAGTTGATCAAAGAATTAGAAAGAAATCGGTCAAGACCTGAGTCCAGCATGTCCTGCTCATTGCAAGCACCCCTCATAATGCAATCCTCAAACTCGATCAAGCAGTATATCAGAGGGGGTCATTTGAGCAAATGTCTAAACATTCTCCTTCTTGCATTAAAGGGGCAACCACTCTCACGTCAATTCACCGAATTGAACCCAATCTAGCTTCATACTGTTACTGATATTATAAGCTACCAGAGCATGTGCTCAGATTTAGTTAAGTCGCCCTGCGTAAGGAATGACAGGGCTATATGCACACATCGTGTACCTGTACCCAAAATAGGTGCTCTCCATGGGAAATGGTGCATTTTTTGCATATCTCGCCAACCACTTGCTCTTTTTGCTCCATTGTTTTTGCAATGATCTTTATTTATTATAAGAACTCCAAAACATCTCTCAGTTTGGTGCGCTGCCTGGTCAGATACAGCATATGGCTGTTCAAAAAGTAGGGTTCACACCGCGGCTGCTGAGGCAGGTGGCCCTAATTTGCACGTTTTAAGCTCAGCTCTGATAAGTAGCATAGATTCCAATGCAGTTAAGCTTGCAAACAGTATACCCATTTTGGGCCTCAGATAACCCCTTTGGCACTGGTACATACCTCTAGGTTCCCTGACACCATCCCAAGCAAGATGAATTTCAATGTTTCCTCGTCGACCTCTGTCCTCAAATCAAGCTCTTCTTTTGGAGCCAAACCATCAGGACCATAATTGCTCAAGCTCTGCGCAAAATCCTGAGCTCGCAGTGGGAGACCTGCTTGTTTTTGTATGTTTGTGCAGTATTTGCACATCAGTGTATATACATGTGCGGCGTTTGTGCGTGTATTGTGCTTTATAAGCTCGTTCTTAACAATGTTATGAGCAACTTAATATCGTCCTTACCTGCTACGGCTTTGCTCCTAAGCAGCGAGCCCTCAGGCGGCGCTGGCACATTGCCTGGTCCGTATTTGTGGCCAATCCATTGCCATGTAGTTGAGTCCATCGTTTTGGGCACTCTCTGAAGTCCTACTTGCTCACGGGTGCCCTCTGAGAGTGCTTGTGCAAAATACCTGCTTATACTCTTTTTTCTGTGGGGTCCCGATATCAGAAGTCGAATTATTAAGTATTTTAAAAAATCAAGCTAGATATATTACGACAATTTGCAAAGAGATTCGCGAATAATGGACTCCTCCACCTTTTTCAGCAGAGCTGCTGTCGCCCCCTGCCTCTCCACTGCGCCCACCGGTAGATGGATATGTTGTGCGCTCTTAATCTCTCCCTGTTTAATAAGATTGTTAAGACCTTAAGTTTGTGATGGCTGCTCAACACCAATAAAAGAGAAAGCACCCTTCTGTTTCTATCAACTTTCCAGCCTTAAGTTGTGGCAGCTGAAATTGCTGTTCAATTCCAAAGTACGGCCCTTGAAGTTCTGACCTTGGCGATTATATTTTCTGTGTATGGTGGTCTTACCTCGTGAAAAACTGTTTTATCCTTCATTATACTGTTATAATGGACGATGAGAGTGTATACTTTTATGAGGAGCCACGATGGTAATTGCATTGTGGTAAATGTTAAGTGTTGAGGAACTATGCAAGGCCAAGGAGCAGACATGCATGATGAGTACATGCTATGAAACAGTTCTTCAGAGATGTTCGTATTTCCTATGTATTGATTAGGCAGTCAGACTGCAATCTGAAGGAACTTTTCTGTTTGAACTTTTCATCCATCTTCTCCTTGGTTCTTCGCCTGTATTAATATATGTAAAATCACAACAGTAAATTGTAAAGGTAAATTGTTTAGCTCGCCACAAACTAAATGTAATATATTGCGTCATCCATTGAACCAAATAATTTATAAGCTTTCGTCGAGCGTGGTGAAAAAAATCTGGGAAATACATAAAGGATGTTACTCACAAAGTCTGCTGTGTTCTCTCTGTTCCTCTTCGCATGCTCTTACGCACAGCTGCAAGGGGCGAGCGACCAGCTGCCCAAAGCTCAGTGCCCCTCCACTCCAAACGACAGGCAACTTGATCTAGACGAAGCTTCCGAAGCATGCGGTACGTAGAATGAATTAACAGAGGGCGTAGAATGAATGTACTATTTTTCCTGCTGTGGCAAGGATCACCGTCCGTTGCATGATCAGCAATCCTATCCCTGTGTTTTTTGACCTGCAGACCCTGACAGCAAGGACTACTGTGCTCAGTAAGTGTATCAACTCCTGAACAAAAATCAATGCATTCACCAGTATTCCTGATTTCATCATTTTATCCAATCACATGCATGTACAGCAGCTAACCGTAAGCAAACAAACTCAATTTGTGAATGTGCTGCTGCTAAAACTTGCAGGTATAGCTGCGCCCTGTTTTCAGCATTCAAACCGGAGCTCAAAGAAGCAGGCCTCTTCAGCGTTCCGGAGGATGGCTCGTGAGTCTGTTTTCATGAAAGCCTCTACTATCCAACAGCGCGTTGGGTTCCTCCAGATCGATCTGAGGATGCATACAGTGTTGCCTTATTAGTGATGTTGCCTGTGCTCTGATCTGCATTGCAGAAATAATGAGCAGGGTTTGGCTAATGCATTGACTAGAGGGGCTGCTATCATCACCCAATGGTAAGTCAGCATAGACAGTTCTTGGCAAATTTGCTGCTCAGTGTTTGATTGACCGAGTAAGTGACGAAACCCCAAGCGAAAGCGTTCCTGACGACATTGCCGGCGCTGGATCTGAGCCTTCAAGTGGAGACCCAAGTGAAGATTCTGGCAAATCTTTGGATGTGCAGGATTACACGCCTGAAGACGTGGAGGAGGTGAATTTGTGTGTGTTGGGGGAGCGGCCACAAGCCACGCGTGAGCTGTCCTATATATATTGACACGACTTGTGCTGAATTATGCTTATCTTTGACGACGTAAGCTTTTTTACAATTATTGACACGACTTGTGCTGAACTCATGCTTGGGTTTAATGCTTGTTTATACAGACAAAGCATACCCTTCCACTTGCCCAATTAATGATACTACAGGATGTCCAAAACGCTACCGGTGGGCGCAGTGGAGAGGCAGGGGGCGACAGCAGCTCTGCTGAAAAAGGTGGAGGAGTCCATTATTCGCGAATTTCTTTACAAATTGTCGTAATATACCTAGCTTGATTTTTTTAAATACTTAATAATTCGACTTCTGATATCGGGACCCCACAGAAAAAAGAGTATAAGCAGGTATTTTGCACAAGCACTCTCAGAGGGCACCCGTGAGCAAGTAGGACTTCAGAGAGTGCTCAAAACGATGGACTCAACTACATGGCAATGGATTGGCCACAAATACGGACCAGGCAACGTGCCAGCGCCGCCTGAAGGCTCGCTGCTTAGGGGCAATGCTTTAGCAGGTAAGAACGATATTAAGTTGCTCATAACATTGTTAAGAACGAGGTTTGATATGCACAATACACACACAACCGCAGCACATGTATATACACTGATGTGCAAATACTGCACAAACATACAATTACAAGCAGGTCTCCCTCTGCAAGCTCAGGATTTCGCGCAGAGCCTGAGCAATGGTCCTGATGGTTTGGCTCCAAAAGAAGAGCTTGATTTGAGGACAGAGATCGACGAGGAATCATTGAAATTCATCTTGCTTGGGATGGTGTCAGGGAACGTAGAGGTATGTATATAGTGCTCGATTGAGTTTGAGCATTGTTTTATTAAGAGCACTGCTTGCAATGAACAGGACGTGTTTAACGAGTCATTTATGTGGAGACTCCAGTCATGTACATGCATGGGCAACATACTTTAATTGTGCAGTATTTCCTTATGAGTCACTCTAAGTTATAGCTCTCTTTTTGAATTCTTGGGGTGGAAATGATAACGTACAGTGGCTTCCTAATTATTAAGTGGCAGATTGGGTTAGTTGCTAGTCTCTGGGTCTCTAGGCACCGCTACATATCACTATATTCCTGTCTTAATAAACTGTGCTCATCACAATTGTGATGACCTATGCATGCTTGTACGATTTATGTTTTCCTCACAAGCACCTTGAATGCCCGCCGCTTCTTGTACTTGCAGGGTAGTCAACAACAGTCACTGCAAGCTCACAAACAATTTCTCAATTCTAATGGCAAACTGGCACCGACATCTGTAAAACAGCCGCAAGAAACTTGCATCGCTCTCCCCACCATTTCCTATTTATACAGCACCTTCAGCGGCTTAGACATCGGGCTTTGATTTTCAAATGTCAAGATGCTTCATGCTACGCAGCGCTCTGTCAACTATGCTGCCAAACATGTCCATACTAGTCGGCCTTTCTATTTATTGACGTTCCTCATCAGGAGCCGGTTTTAGGCCTGGCCTGCAACCTACCAGGTCTACATTGGTTCATCCAACTTTTTGCAAATGGAAGGGAACAAACGATACTTTGTGACTCTTTCTCTTGGTTAGAGTCAGGAGTAGTCTTCCCTGCCTGCGAAGTTCCACATAATGAAACCTAGTCTGACTCGCATTCCCGTTTTAATTGCAGGTCCAGAAATATGTTTGCCAGAACTATATGCTGCCTGATGTTGAGTTTGTGCACCCCTTAGGCAGCGTTCGGGGGAGGAGCAACTTTTACCATGTAAGTAGGTTTACCTGGTAAGTAGGTTTCCCATTAGTTTTCTGGTGTTTAGGGCAATTTGGTAGATGAAAAAGATAATCACCAACAAAAACAGTAACAGCCTGTATTCATGCAAAATGCTTGCGTCCTAATTGCAGGCGTTCCGCTGCGCCAATAACTATGCAGATTATGAGATCACCCTCCGTGATATCTTCTGGGCAGCAGGAGATGATAGGTGTTGCGTTTGGGTGGATATGAAGGTAGATGTTTTTGGTACGAGCACTCACTGCTTGATCTGTTGCACTGACCAAGTGTTAGATCTAGGCCAAATCAGGCACGCTGTCCATGCTCTGACAACAGAAACGCCCCCTTTCTTGGTTGGGTGATCAATGAATTGGGTGCTCGATAAAATGGTGGTCACATCATCGTCGCTCCGTGCTGTCCTCTGTCCTGGTTTGCAGGTTAAATCAACTATGTCCACCTTGATGTCTGTCCAACGTATCATCATTCCATCAATCATTCTCGTTTACTTCAAAAGAGATCCAGCAGATGGAAGGATGAAGGTGAACAAAATGTCAGAATATTGGCAGTGGATTTTTGAAAACGATAACCAGTGCCGTGGGGTATTTTAATGAGTGGAAGAACCACCTAATACAGAGTTTTGATGATGCATAACCTTGCTTAGTTGACCCAACCCTTTTCTGCTTCTTGGCTGTGCAGCTTGCACCACAAGCTGCCTTTGGGATGTGATGTGTACATTGACAACTGTGTCACGGTCGTTAGCTGTGGAGGCATGTGGTGTACACAATAGTGAGAACTGTGCCTCCCCTCTGTGCCACTGTTGCTATGCCTTTGCTGTATCAATGTGCCACTGTACCTCCTCTCTGTGTCACTGTGTCACTATACCCTATGAGAAAGGATGTCATAATCCTCCCACGCGCTCCATACAGTTGGCACTGCAGCATGACAACATGACAGTGAATGCCAATATTTGGCGTGGAGGTCTTTGGGCAGCACAGGTGCACGAGTCCCTCATAAGGCCTACAATGGGACTTGTGCTCCTTTTGCAAGGCACCGCTTTTGACTGGGTCAAGGTGAGACTTGGCTTCTTTGCCAACTTTCCTCATCCACGCCGCTGGCATTCTAAATGCAATTATTTTTCTTACAGAGATGTGTCGATACATTTTTGCATGGCGGCGGACATTTTTTGAAATTGCCTGATCAACACAATTCCATCACTCGTGTGTTGTAATGATCTTGAAGCCTGTGAACAATTAAGTATAATGAGAGGATATAATCTGTTATTGACAGCAAGCAACACCAGGTATCCGTGTTTATCAAAACAACAAAATCCTGCTAGCTTCCTTAATCCTTAATTGTATTTTGCAGGGCAAAATTCAGGGCGTTCGCATGCAAGTCTTTGGGCTGCAGCCACCACCATCAAAGGCCGCAGATCTGCAGGGCATGAGTGTGGATGCATGCATGCGTGCTGCTGTAGCTCAACTTGCACAGGAGGGCAAGCTGGTACGCATTTTGTCAACCAGATCAGTTTTCTAATGGATTGCAAAGAATAATCCCAGTTTCGGTTAATTTCAAGTAATCTTGCACGCAGTATAAGCTTGGTTATCTTCACGCACCAGCGTCACCTTACAACATCATCTACAGCGTTTCTTTAAAGAGGATTATTAGCTAAAAACAACCTAGATACGAGCGCAAGGAAAGCATTGTGAAACAGCCAGGGTGCATTATTTCCGCCCTCATGCAAGCTCTGTCCACACGTCTTATTTTGCAGGTCGGCCCAGACAGCACAAAAGGCTATGAAGTGCAGTTGCCCTACAAGTTTCTCAGGGACGCAGTTGGTTTGTTTGCAGGTCTGGGAGGCCTGTTCGCATTCGCCTTCAGCACTGCGCTCTCCCTTATTGCTGTATCCCTTTCCTTTTATGGTTAGCGCCTACATGCATGTACAAGTAATATTACTAGTTGTTGTCACGATGAATCGTGGTATTAATTTAATCTTGATCATCAGAGCATGTGTGAGAGTGTGAGAGCATTTAAGTACTAAGAGTGCTGAAAGAGCATGTCTGTTACAAAAAAAGAGGCGTTACAAATCGAAAATCGCAGAATTGCCACACAGATTATTGCCATTAATTAGTGTGATTATTTTCAGCTGTATGATGTCATCTCTGCCTATCTTCATCAACAATATACAAAATGTTACGCATAAACTTTCCATGAACTTTCTATCCATAGCCATAAAACACGGTACATCTCGCAAGGGTGTCATGCCCATGCCTTGGGCAACAGCGACAAATTGTGTGATAGTTGGCATCAAAAACTGTTGTATGCCTTGTCAAACACGCTGGATGTGCTTGTCTTATTGATAACCTTCATCTCCTGGATTAGGTAGATCTAGTGTATATCATCGGCATCATGTGACATCATGTGAGCAGTCTAAGAAGTACCAGGGGATTCCTGTAGTGTGAAAGATTTCTGTTTGCCTGCTGTTCATATTTATGTGCTACACAATGAGACCGGAATGTCTGGGTATCAGTACCAGCTCTGGAAAGGGGCAGTGGTGCGTCAGCCAACAAAGATGAAAAGAAAAAGCTACGCAGGCAGTGAAAACCACTCCCCAAATAAATTAAGGAAAAGGAGAGTCACTTTGGTACCGGGTACCGTCAAAATCCTCCACCATTGAATAAGAAAAAGAGCAATGGGGATCAGGAGAATTGCATGCTTTACCTGAGACCTTCTCCTGATGAGATTTGATGAAAGTACTGGAAAGGGCACGTCTGGTATGAACAAGTTTGTCAGCGTAATTGACAGAATGAACATGAAACTTGGAAGCAATTTTCACAGCACTTTGAGAATTAAGGCCCAGCTCCTTAAAAAGGCTCCAGCGTGTGATTGTTGTAGATAGTACCACCCACTCCCAAAAGGATGGTGTGGAGAGTAACTGAGGCTCCTGAAAGGAAGGTGCAGAGGCTTTAGTGTTGTTCCTGTGCGGCGCTCAGCTGATTCTGTGGTCTAGTGTCCTCACAGTACTCGATGAGGTGAATGTCACGTTGGAGAATGCTGAGACCTTTGGGTCGGTGCTGTCTGGAGAAGGTGGATCGATTGGTGGCGGCTGGCGGTGCTGCTGAAGTGCTCCCGGTTCTCCCTAAGTTGCCCCCTGTCACTCCTAAGAACCCACCCCCCTTCATTGCTAGTCTGTTGCTTTTTTGATTTGCGGAGATGGGAGCAAGCAGTACAGCATCCGGACGGCTGGAGGTAAACCTATTTTTGTCTGGGAAGCGGGGTGGAAAGAGCCACTTTGGTACAATCATAGTTTCAAATGTATCGGGAACCTGAAAATTTTGCACAGCCAGCCGTTCGCAGCTGCCTATATCCAAAAAGACAAAGCAGGACCCTAGGGAGCCTGTTTTGCTGATGGCTTTGAAGGTCATGCTGCATGCTAAGTTGTGTCTTTCAGTGATCATATTCCTTATTTGTGTGTGTTGGCATCCAGAAAGGATATGCAAAGCACTGTCTAGTTGAGGGCAGAGGGGCAAGTTAAGAAGCTAATCAAGCGCTTAATCCATACCGCATGCTTTTAGTTGTACAGGGTTCCTGTCCTGTACTTCATAATGATGCACTTGGTTTTAATAGGGACATATGATGCTTTTAGGTAAGCGTTGCTAGCAGCTCCAGTGGCAGTGCCATTTTTGATAAGGGTCTGGTAGTATTCATGGTAGTTTGCTACGGTATTGGCATTTCCTAGTTTGTAGAGGAGGTGCATGTGTGCTTGCAAGGCGTCATGGTAATTGGTTAGGTACCAAAACCTTAAGGTAGGTGACTGGGCTGTGTTTGGTTGATGTTGCAAAATTTGATGTTCTTCGTATTCTTTTGCAAGCCAGTAAATGCTGTAGAAGGGATTTCCCTCAGGGCCAGCTGTTTTGATGGAGGTATCAGCAACGCCAGAGTAGGTTGTGATTGACTTTTTAGGAACAGCGTCAGCACATTCATTGCCTATAATGCCTGCATGGGACTTGACTTTGTAAAAATGAATGGGCGGTGGTGACTGGTGGATTGCTTTGGCAATGGATTGGAGGACATCTCCTTGGATGTGGTGGCAGTGGAGGTTTGGGTGTGAGAGCTGCCCTTTAATTTGGTGCATTGAGGTTAGGCTATCTGTGGCTTTATGGGAGTAGCCGTGAATGATCGCGGCTGCTTAGCTGCTAGCTCTGCACATGAGATGGTATTTTAATACCTACTCCTCTTGGGTTCACGTAATGGGATACGTTTAAGCAAGGGTGGTATACACCTGATCATGTGTCTTGCCCTTCTTCGTGTTTTATAAGACTATGATCAGTGTAGGTCCAGTGCCGCCAATCTTGTACTTAACGGATCAGGTTTGGGCTGGGGATGTGTTGGGTTGCTTTGTCAGAGCTTTAGGGTCAGTCCAGGGTACTTGTTTTATCTTGGGGGCCTTGTGGGGTTTGACGAAGGTGGTCGCTGGGTAGTTTCCTTGCTTTAAAAAGGCCAGGGGTATCTTCAGTGCAAAGTGCAGAGGGGTATGGATTGTTATCAATGCAATTGATTTCCCACTTTGCCTCAGGACATCCGCCTCCTCCTCCTGCTTTGGCAACCTTTAGCCAATTGTTGTTGTAGGCTTTAAGGCAATTTCTGCCTTTAGTATTCCATATGGCAATGATTTGCAAATACCATGTTTGTTTGGGAAGTGGCGTCTGTATTGTGTTCCAGAAGGGTACTTTTGCATATTGGAGTTGAACTGATGGTATGGATCCCCATAATGTACACATGTGTGGGAATTTGCGGCAGAGGGATGCGTAGGGACTTGTGGTCATCCTTTTATTCCATGAGGGAAGAAACATCAAGGTAGCCGTTGCCTCTGTGCTAAGGGCAGCGGAGTAAATTGCACGCCTTGTTGCTAGATACATGGTGTTTTCATTGTAAATGGGATGGCAAATAAAGAAATCAGTGAACTTGGAGGAGAAGGCGCTGCAGTATGCTCCAAAGGCCTTATCTCTTGGGTGTTCATTCCATTATTACGGGAATGTGGGGTCATGGTCAAGGGGGGATACCATTTTTTCCTTAGTGACTAGGGCCCATTTTTGTAGGGCGGTTATAATGTGGGGGGAAGCATCCATGAAAACGAGTTTTTGATCTTTTGGTTTGTATGTTTGGAGGTAGCAATATCATTGCGAGTAACGAGGCTTACAATTTCTGATGCAAGACTCAGGGGGTGGTTGGATGTTGTCATGTAAACCGCTGTATTTTCCTTTTCATAACCCCATTGAAGAATGTTGAAGCGCTCAGGGGTGAGCATGCCTTTGCATTTGCCGTCTACGTTGTAGATGCAAGCTACTGTGGCAGTGTACACTTCTGGGCGTACAGGGTCGTCTGAGGGAGATTCGGTGTTGTTCCTTGGTGCTTCATGAGATCAACGTCAGTGATCCAGTACTTGCAGCGCCCAGTGGCTACAGTGTCTTCTTGAGGGTTTTGTGGGCTGTATGTCAAAATTAACTTTGTTCCGGAGTTTGATGTCATAGGGCTGGTAGGAGTTTCTTTCTAGGTTGGCTGAGAACCCTTGTTTCAAAGATCATTAAGAGGTTTGTCCGGTTCAGGTTGCACTAGGATCGGTGTCGTGATATGCGCTTCATACATTTGGAGGCTGCGTCTAAAGCTTTCAAAAGTGTTTTGCAGTTCTTCTGGCTCCTATGTTAACTTCCACGAGACTTTCACCAACTCTCTTTTGAGAGATTTAGAGGTCCGTTCTTTCTTTTCGTTTTCCTTTAGGTTAACACAGGCTGGGCAGGCCCATTTGTCATTGTTGTCGATAGCCTCTCGCTCATTGGCATTGTAGCAGCTGGTTTTTAGTAGGCACTGCCAATGGTAGGTACGATTACAGACGTCGCGTATGTTCATGTCTTTAAAGGGAGGGAGCAGATCCAGTGATTCAAGTCCTAGAAGGTAGGAGCATATTTCACAGGATGCACATGCAATATCAGTGTGAGCAGCAGCTTGAGTGCGGCAGGTCATTGATTGAACATTTACAGAATTAGGATGAACCTGAAGCACCTTTGTCCCATTAATCTAAATAGCACTTGAGTTGAACGCGACATTTGACTCTGCGTATTCTTCTCTTTTTCTCATGCAAGGGCTCATCAGCCACACTTTATACTCCCCTTGAATAGGTGGCGCATGACTGGCTTGTCTAGCCACACGTCTCTGGGCCCTTGCTTAGCGTTCAGGGTTTGGTTCAGGGTTTAGTAGTTCTTGGTAGTGATACTAGTTTGGCCTGACAGGAAAGACAATTCAATTGGCAAAAATACGCATAACTTAAGGTGGTTCCAGCTCTTTTGAAATTTCTTCATTAAACAGGTCTGGCAAGAAAGGTATGATGGGTGATCTAGTCTGCTCATATTGCTTTGACTTATACTGGTCACGTATTTCTGCTGCACACAAAGACATCTGCACCATTCTTCAACGAGCCTCCACTATCCTCCACACTCTATTTGATAGTGGTGGCACCATCTGCAACAAATTTAATAGTTTTTTTGGCATGTTACATAGGTCAAGGGGAGATAGCAAAACTCCCTACTATGAGGCTGGAAACAAGCCAAAACCAGCGCGGCAGGATGGGAGAAAAGGAAAGAGGGGGGGTAAGTTGAAGTCTGAGAACGAAAGTCATGAAATATACGCGGAGCACAAGGCAAGAGACGGAAAAAGCTGTGCACCCATGTAAGAGGCTTTAAAAAAAAGAACGGGCCGAGTGCAGATCCAATACAAGCCTAGGGGCACTCAATCAAAGGCAAGGGAAGCGAAAAAGCTCGAGATTCTGCAAGGTTCAGGATTCAACAACACATCAACTAACTCTGCATCATTTTTCGAATATCAATAAGACTGGCACATCCTGCTTATCGAACAAGTCATACAACGCATTCTCAACTATCAACCAACTAACTGCTCGTCACACAACTCATCGCTGCCACTGATTGGGCGTTCTCTTTCTTAGCCTTCCCTGTCTCACTTCCATTCACCCTCTTTTCTTCCTGCCTTGTTGATTTATACTTTAGGCATGTTACATAGGTCAAGGGGAGATAGCAAACCTCCTACAACGAGGCTGAAAAG
>Ga0307967_1001668_pt1 | contig 13320 bp, 8 predicted proteins | sample OrgLakmetagen648_FD_201828 | JGI IMG/M metagenome (GOLD analysis project Ga0307967, IMG submission 201828) | Saline water microbial communities from Organic Lake, Antarctica - #648 | ecosystem: Environmental > Aquatic > Non-marine Saline and Alkaline > Saline | place: Antarctica: Organic Lake... | reverse complement strand
TGGACTGAGTATACGGATGTGGAAGAGCGCCCGGAGTTTACTCTCCGCAATCGAGGCGACCTAGGAGCGGTCAACAACCGTGAATTTTTCTGGACCCGTCTTGGCATTGAAAGCAAGACGCGTTACGAGAGGCAGGAACGGCCCGTCAGCCAGCTAGTGCTGGGCGGTGACTTTGCGCTGACTGATCAATGGCGCGTGGAAAGCAATATCAACAAGACTAACGCCAAGGAAATAAATCCGTTCCTAACCTATTCCGAAGTCGAAAACCGTACCTCGCGAGGCAACCTCGCGGACGGCGCTATGGCTAACCCGATATCGCTCAGATTGAACGACGAGGGGTTTGCGATACCCAGTCTCAATCCCGATTTCTCCAACGGTTTGACGGCCGAAGACATGGCATTTCATAACATCTCCCGTTTCCGCGATATCACTTCCGATGTTGAAGAGGACACTTTGACTTTCGACGTCGATCTGACCTGGGACGGCAACTGGTCAGATCGGCCAGTGACCTTTAAGGCCGGGGCCAAATGGATTGATCGTGACAAGTCCGTGGACGACCAAGACACGCGCTTTCCCTATCTGGGGGATCTGAACCTGGAGTCTGCCGGCGCCGGTACGTTTTTTCAAGATGTCGGTCGAGGCGAAGCCTACTCTCAATTCGGTTTTCCATTCCGTATCCCAGTGCCAGATATCAACGGTTACAGAGCTTTTTTTGAAAGCAATCGTGAGCAGTTCCGCTTCGATGAGGCTGGCTCCGCGGCAAACTCCATTGAAGACGACTACACGATGAATGAACAGATTGCCTCCGCCTATGCCATGGTCAGCGTAGACGTGCTGGATACGCTAATCCTCATTGGTGGCGTGCGTGTTGAGCGGACTGACGTAGAGGTGTCAGCGTTTTCCTTCATCAGCGCAGTGGAAACGTCGCTACCTCCTGAGTTGTCGCGTGTCAATGAGCTGCCCTTTGGTACCAGTGATATCATTGAGACTAACGACACTAACAGTTTTACATCGGTGCTACCTAGCGTCATCATGCGCTGGGAAGTGGCACCTGAATGGCTGATGAGAGCATCGGTCAGCACCAATATTGGCCGTCCGGACTATCCCGATCTCGCGCCCATCTCCACACTGGCTGTGGTAGAGGATGGCCTGCAGCCAGGCAGATTTTCCGCTAGGAACGAGATTGGAAATCCTGATCTAGATCCGTTACGCAGCACCAACTATGACCTCTCTCTAGACTACTACCTGCCCGAAGAAGCCGGCGTGGTTTCGGTCGGCGGTTTCTACAAGAGCATTGAGGACACCATCTTTTCCTTCATAAGGGAAGAGACTGATTTCACTTTCGCCGGAGTGCTGTTCGATGACTACCGGGCCCAGACCCTGGACAACGCGCGCCGGGGTCATGTTTCTGGCTTGGAGTTCTCGTTGCAGTACGATTTCGTCTCACTGGCTGAACCGTTCGACGGGTTTGGTTTTCTTGCCAATGCTGCCCTGATCGACTCCGGTGTCCGAGTCAACCAACGCCCCGGGGAAGAACTACCGTTCTTCAACCAGGCTGATCGGATCTACAATGCTCAAGTTTACTACGAGAAGTATGGTTTCCAGGGTCGTCTTGCCTGGTCATACCAGAGTGAGGCGCTCTTCGGTCAGATTACCAGCGACGCTGCTAATGATCTGTACCGCGCTCCGCGCGAGTCACTGGATCTGAAGTTGAGTTATCAGATCAACGACCAGCTACGGGTCTCTTTCAGTGGCAAGAATTTGACCAACGAAGCCGATCGTAACTACGTCAATGGCAACCAGTTCTACACCACAAAGAATGTCAGCAAGGAGATTTACGGCCGCGAGTACAGACTTGGCCTTACCTGGGCGCTGCAGTGAAAACCGGGCTGGTAGCATTCATGTGTCGCCAGGGGATCGGGCTTGCGCTGCTTTTTATGTGGGCAACAGCGCCGGCACACGCCGAGCCGCCGGTATTGCTCGGGCGCATCGTGCAGACGTTTGAAACATTCGATGCCCGTCAGGGTATTGCAGTTGATGATGGGCACTTCTACGCCGTGAATAACTTCCGAATCACACAACATGCGCGTGATGGTGGCGCGCCTCTGCTTCAGTGGGACGGACGGTCGGACGACAATGGTCCGCTGGTGCACCTGGATAGCGGAGTGATTCACAAGGGGCGGCTCTATGCTGCCCACTCTAACTATCCGCACTGGCCGATGACTAGCTCGATTGAGATCTGGGAAGCGGCAACACTGGAACATATCAATTCGATCAGTTTCGGCATAGACGCAGGTTCGATGACCTGGGTAGATCGACATGGCGGTCACTGGTGGGGTGCCTTCGGTAACTACGACAAGGTGCAGGACGGTCAACAATACCCCTACGGTGAAACCCATCATACCCAGGTGGTGCAGATGGACAACGACTTCCGGGTGTTGCGACGCTGGGTCTACCCTCCGGAACTTTTGCAGCGAATGCGCCCCATGAGCAATTCAGGCGGCTCATGGGGGCCGGATGGTCTTTTGTACGTGACCGGACATGACCATCCCGAAATCTACGTGGTGGCGCCACCGACCACGGGGTCCACCATGGACTGGTTGGCCACTATCGAAGTACCGGGGCTCAATGGTCAGGGTATCGCATGGGACCGCAGCGTCGATAGTCGAGTCCTATGGGCGATTCTAAAAGAAAAGCGACATGTGTACCGCATAGAGATTCCACTGATCGATATCGCTCGGCCGTCCGAAGACAATCGCCGTTATCCCGGCGATTTCACCCAAGACTAATAAAAAACAAACGCTATTAACTGGGAGAACAACATGCAGCGCACACGCAGACAGTTCATTAAGTCAGTCGGCCTGATCAGTGCCGCCATCGCTGCACCGGCGCTCATCATCCCGCGCGTCCATGCTCAGCTGCGGCTTCCCGATGATCCGTTCACGTTGGGCGTTGCGTCGGGTGATCCACTGTCAGACGGTTTCGTGATCTGGACCCGGCTGGCACCACTGCCGATGCTGGAAGATTACGGTATGCCCGACGCGGCCGTGCCGGTGGAATGGGAGCTTGCGGAAAGCGAGTCTATGAATCGCATCGTGCGAAGCGGTACAGCCGTTGCGGAGCCCGCATGGGGACACAGCGTCCATGTTGAGTTTCAGGGCCTGACGCCGGGGCGCGACTACTGGTACCGGTTCCGTTTCGGCGACCATGTCAGCCCAGTAGGCCGCGCCATCACCACGCCCACAGAAGGCAGTGCCGTGCCGTCCCTGCGCTTCGCATTTGTCTCCTGTCAGCACTATGAGCGGGGTTACTTTGCGGCGTACCGGGACCTGGTGTCCCAGAATCCCGATCTGGTGATCCACCTGGGCGACTACATGTACGAGAATGATCCGGGCCGCTTCGCCGTGCGCCGCCATACCGGCCCCGAACCGCTGACACTGGCCAGCTACCGTCAACGCTACGCTTGTTACCGTACTGACCCGGATCTGCAGGCGGCGCACGCCCATACGTCGTGGTTGTTCACCTGGGATGACCATGAAGTGGACAACAACTACGCCAAGGACCAGTCCCAGGATTTTGATGAGCCGGGCCGGTTCCTCCGGCGCCGTGCAGCCGCCTATCAGGCTTATTATGAGATGATGCCGCTGCGCGGTAGTGCCCGGCCGCGCGGACCAGACATGGACATCTATCAGCGGGTGGCGTTCGGAGATCTGCTGGCTTTCCACGTGCTCGATGACCGCCAATACCGCAGCGACCATCCCTGTGATTATGACGGGGGTGGGCCGGTGGTACTGCCGGCATTATGCGATGAACTGAACGATCCCTCGCGCACCATGCTCGGCGACCGTCAGGAGCGCTGGTTGCGAAATCACCTGCGTGACAGCCGCTCGCGCTGGAACGTCCTGGCCCAGCAGACGCTATTTGCCGAATTCAATCGAGGCACACCGGAAGTCCCTGTGTATGCCACCGACGGATGGGGTGGTTATCCTGCCGCAAGAGACCGTATTGTGCGGTACTTGCAGGACTACGGTACTGCCAACCCGGTGTTCATCGGCGGAGATGTGCACTCCTACTGGGTTACTGATATCAAGGCGGACTGGCAAAATCCCGATTCCGCTACGATAGCTACGGAGTTCGTAGGGACGTCAATTACGTCCGGTGGTGGCGACATGGACACTTACAACGCTCTGTTGCCTCACAACCCGCATGTACGCCACATTGAGACCCGCGAAAGGGGTTACGTCTTGTGCGAAGTCACGCCTGAAGAATGGCGTGCGACTCATCGCAGCATGCCCGACGCCAGCGTGGTGGACCCGAATGCTACCCTGAGTGCGGCCAGAAGCTTCGTGGTGGAGAACGGGACGGCGGGTGCCCAGCGCTCATGAGCAGTTGAACTACAGTCGCCCAAGTAAGCTGCCGGTATCGCTTCTGAAAGATTTTAAAAATTATGCTGAGGTAGGCCATACATATTGAGGGATCGTAATTCCCCATCAGCCTGACCGGCGGATCTATTTGACGTTAACGTCGGTCTCCAGATCGCAGATAATTGGCATGTGATCGTAAGCGGTGATTTCCGATGGCTGGCCAGTGAAACAGTTGCCGACGAAGGCATCACTGGCGACATGGTCGATGTTGAACGCGTTAGCGTAAGTCGGCTCGGACTGCTGGCCGACCTCGCTAATCTGGTAGAATGCTTGTCCATTGCCAACAAAATCATTCCAGCGCCTGGCGCTCGCGTCGACCGCAGTCCGTCGCCCCGGGTCAGTGTTGAGGTCGCCTAGCACGATATTGCGGTCGCCGTTGACCGCGGGCTGGCCGTTTCCGTCGCGGATATCCACAAACACCTGATCGAATTGCGCGACCCGGCAGTTTTGATCATTCTGAGTTCTGCCGGAGGTGCCGTGGATATTGACGACGGTGAGGCGGCTCCCACCGGAGAGTTCGATCAGGCCCCGAGCAATCCGCGTGCCGCCACCGCAGCTTTGATCCACGCCAGCATCCAGATGGTCCAGGCAGACGGCGCTGTCACAGCCCAGGATGCGGCCGAATCCGGTGTGGACAGCCAGGCACTTATCCGGCCGACCGGGATGGCAGGCGATCTGATAGTCCGGACCGAGAATGTATTGAGCCACGGTCGGGTCGCCTGGCTGCCAGCCCTCGCAGATAAATCCGGTATGGAATTCCGGCGGAATCTCTGGACAATTGCCGGGATGGAATATTTCCTGAAAGCCGACAATGTCGGGCCGGGTGGCATCGAAGAAAGCGCGAGTATCATCCATGACGGCGACAAACGCCAAGCCGTTGCCATACCACCGGTCGGCGAGTTCGGCATCATCGCAGGTGTATTCCGCAAACTCGCTGTCCTCACAGGTCGAGGTGCCGGTGTTGAATGTCATCACCCGGATATTGGGCTGGGTGACCGATTTTGGCGCGCTGTCATTGCCGCCGCAGGCAGCCAGCAGGAGTAATGCGGCGATTGCCGTTGGCGCAACACGTGTCAGCATGACCAGAATCCTAATAGGTTTGTAGGGGGAAAAAGAGCTCACGCGGCTTCTTTCTGTCCCTTTAGCATGGTTGAGGCGGGTGACAACGTGATGACACTGCTGCTGCGCAGGCCTCTCCTATTTCAGCAACTTTTTTAGGTCGGTAGTTACCCGTCCCTGTTCGTATCGCTTAGGCATGTTAGGAATCGATGATGGTCTTGCCGATGGGGGTCTGCGCCAGCCCCGCTAGTCTGAGATGCTGAATACCGAATGAAATTTCAATAAACAGAAAAAAATAACGTGAAATTTGCTCGTTGTCATGGCAGGATTTCGAAACTCAGCGCGCCATGTCGTTGCTGATCAAATTCGTCTATGCTGTAAATTTCGACGCGGTGAACGCCCGGCGCAAGATTCTCCGGCAGGGGTAACTCCCAGATATGTGCGGAACGCGTAGGCCTGCTGATTGGGTGATCAGAGTTTTTCAGCTGCTCATAAAGTCTTTCTGCAAAGGGGTCAGTGCGCACAGCATACGTCATGGCTCGCCTGTCACCCTTGTTCAGTGACATCCAGACGTTGTCCCTGACGCCGCCGTCAAACAGGTTCACCACGACCTTGGCTCCGGGGATCAGGTGGCCGCGATTTATGCTGCCTTCAACGGGCTTGATTAACAATGGGTCCAGCGTGATGCGCATATGCTCACTGGCATCGGCACCGTAGGGGAACGGCATGAATTCCGGTGTGACATCAACGTCGTCAAAGCGCAGCAGGTAGAAGCCATTGGGTGTACCATCCTCCATCATGGCATCGTTGACGCCGCGAAGATCTTCCGGACCAGTATGCCAGCCATTGCCGCGAACCTGTGCCAGGGTATGGGCGATCCAGGGTTGACCATGCCAGCCGTGACTGTGGTCCACCTCGACTTTCCAGCTGTTGCTGGTATCGTGACCGGCCATGCCGTAAATATGCTCGAACGGCGCAAGAATATCGAGCAAGGCAGAAAAGTTTTCCGTATGTGGTCCCGTCGCCGGCTCGGCGCCGCTGTCATCAACTGCTTCCGATACCAGTGGAATGTGTGATGCAATAACGATCAGTTTGTCGCGCGGGACGTTGGCGAGATTGCGCGCCAGCCAGTAAAGCTGGTCGTCATGAATATAACCACGATAACGTCCGCCATCGTCCAGGCGCTGATCCGCACCCACGTACTCGACATTGTTGAGCGCTACAAAATGCACATTGCCGTAGTTAAAGGAATAGTAGGTGGGGCCGAAGTGCAGTTTGTATGTTTCGTTGGCGAAACGTGCATCGGGAGACTCAAAATTCAGGTCGTGATTGCCTGGCAAGTACCACTGCGGCATATCCATCAGCGCCATCATTTCCTTGTGGCGGTCGTATAGATCTAGGTTGTCATACACCACGTCACCGACAGTAATGCCAAATTCGGCTGAGAACGGGTTGCCGATCAACGTGGTCCCCAGGTCTTCGCGCAGCTTATCCTGATCAAGATCCGAACGGGCCTGCGGGTCTGCAAAGGCATGCGCGTCAAACTGTAGGCTGGCATTCTCAATGACGGTCAGTGGGAAATCTATGGTGTCAGGCAATGGCCCGGTGGCGCCAACCACCGGGAATAACCAGTCAACGTCGGCACCGTCAATGTCAACGGGGGTGCCGTCAGGGTAATGGCGGTAGTAGAAGGCCGGAACGTTGTTTGCATCAACCGCCACGCTGTATCCTGACGGTTGCGAAATAAACAGGATCTGCAGCGGTGCCAACGCAATTTCATAATGTCCGTCGGGCCCTGTCAACACAACCTCGCACCCATTGCTGACACTGACACCGGCCAGTCCCGTCTCGGCGGTATTCAACTGCCCATCGGCATTGTCATCGACAAAAACAGTACCGCGTGCGATGTCACTGTTTTGGGTCGGGTTTGTGCATTGGGCGGCCGCGTGCAGGTTTATCAGAAGCGCGCTCAGGCCGATTACCCACGACAGTGTTATTTTGCTTTTCATTACCGGAGTCTCCTGTTGAAGGTTCGATGCTAGACAGGATTATTGACAGTACCGTGACAAGTTTGCAGTCTGGCGCACGAATACCAGCGCTTCGCGCTATACCCAGCGTGCCGGCCACCCGGCTCAGTTTGAGGCTTCAAAGTGTCCGAAACACGGGGGCATTCCAGATTGCCATTCATTTCGCGACCATCGCGGAAGCCAATGATCATTGGCGGTGAAGTGTCCATTGAAAAATATTGAGGGCGAAATGTGCGGGAGTTTTGCGGGTTTGGTTGTGCATTATTGTGCTTGGTAGTGCAAAATCCCGCAACGGGCGCACTATTAAAGTTAATAAAAACAGATGTATAGCGTTTTCCAGTGAGGCTTCGAACCACTTGGTCGGGAGTTCGAATCTCTCCGGGTGCGCCAAACAACAAAAGGTCCGCTTTATGCGGGCCTTTTTTGTTTGTGGTATCCGGTCAGTGAGAACTCCCCAGTTCGACAAAATTGCCTGTAGCAATTTTGCATGAGCGCAGCGAACCCAACGGGCGAGGCCCATGGATGGGCCGAGTAATCTCTCCGGTTTCCTAGTGGTGGCATTAGCTAAGAAAATACAAACACCAAAAGTTATGCACCCGCAGCTCAGCTGCATAGAGCAAGTGGTTTAGAACCACTTGGCCGATGGTTTGAGTATTTTCTGAGACGCAATAATTATCACAAAAACTGCCACATACAAAATGTTCCCATCGGGCTATTAGTTTGAATGCCGTTGTTAGTATGGGATTCTTGCGGGAGCTGTCTTGGCGCGGCCAATTAGGCGATATTAAAATCTACCATCCGGACCGTGCTGGTTTGCTCTAGGTGCCTCATCGAACACGGCCGTGACTGCCCCCTCTGGGAAAGGATTTTCTAGATCCTCGACCGAGAACGTGTGAACCGATGGAAATACCAGACATTGGATATTATAGGCCAGAAGTGTCCGGGAAAGCGGCATGAGTGCATTATGAGGCGGAAAAGTGTTTAGAGAGAAAATGGCGATTTAATGCCCATGTTGAAATCTGTTTCTTCCGCCGCCACCATGGGCATGACGGTCGCCTGGAACAGCATGGCAGGCACGCATGATGCTAATAGCACTGCAATCAGTTTAGCAGCTCAATCAATTGTTTTGTTATCGTTGAGGTTGCTGGCATTGCTGATCGTGGTCACCTCTCCACTTCTGCCGACGGGTGTGGCGCCGGGGTACAGCTGGGTAAGATTTTCTGCGGGGGCCGGCCTGGAAAGGTAATATCCCTGTAAATAATCAACGCCAAGTTCAGCGAGCTGGGCTGCCTGGTCTGCGGTTTCAACACCCTCAGCAATTATCTCTAGTCCTAGAGACCAGGCCATTTCCACAATCGGTTTGACCAGCGGGGCCTGCCCCGAACGAGTAATTTGCTCGACCAGGGCCCGGTCAATTTTCAGAATGTGTACCGGCAGTTTGTGAAGGTAGTTCAGCGAGGAATAGCCGCTGCCGAAGTCGTCAATCGCGATACGGAAGCCGCAGTCACGCAGGTCTTCTAGAACCTGCAGACTGACAGTTTCGGATTGCATCATGGCAGTTTCCGTAATCTCCAGCACTAACAGATGTGGCGGAATTTCATGTGTTTTGGCAGCGGACAACAATAATGCGGTGAAACCTCTTTCAAGCAATTGCAGGGGCGAAATATTGATGTTCAGGAACACATCCGGGGCGCACAGTTCTTGTTCACGCCAATGCCGGAAGTCGCGTAAAGCTTGTTCCAGTACCACTTCTCCTAACTGCGTGATAAGACCTGCGCGCTCGGCCATTGGAATAAAATAATCCGGTCGTATCATGCCTTTCTTGGGGTGTTGCCAGCGAACGAGTGTCTCCAACCCGGTCATACCGCCTGAAAGCGAGTGATGAATAGGCTGGTAATAATTGCTTAGCTGGCCGTGCTTGATGGCGTGACTCAGGTCATTGAGTATGGAAAGGCGTTGGCTCGCCTCGTCCTGCATAGACTGTTCGAACACACAGCGTCTGGATGAGCCTCCCTGTTTGGCACGATTTAATGCGGTGTCGGCATTACGAGCCAGGTCGTTGGCGATGCTATTAGATTCCTGGCAAGCAATGCCGACGCCGGCGCTCAGTGATCGCAAATGCAGGCTCCCAACGTCCAACGGCAACGCCAATGCCCGTTGTAACCGGCCGACCAAATGGTCAACCTTGTCTAGAGAGCCTGTTGGCGCATATATTGCAAATTTGTCGCCAGCCCAGTGGGCGAGCACTTGTTCTTCTTCCAAACAATCACGGAAGCGAGTGGATAAGGTAATCAATACCTGATCTCCTGCCTCGTGGCCCAAGCTATAGTTAATGGTGTCGAAATCATCCAGATCAACAAAGACCAGTGACTGGGCGTGAGTTTTGCTGGCATGTCGCTCAGCGATGATTGATTCCAGGTATTGTCGGTTCGGAAGGCCCGTGAGAAGACTTGTATAGGCAGCCTGTCGCAACGCCCGGGCTGCGCGCCTTGCCGATAGCGCTAACATCGCAATCAGAAGGTTGGTCAACGCCAATGCTACGCTGAGCGATAAGGCCGTTTCCCAAGAGGCGGGGACACCATAACCGGCGCCGAAGAGGCGTTCGCCGGTTATCAGCAGTAATGCGCTTGTCACAATGGCAGCAGCGCCCCCTTTGGAGCCATAGAAGTAAGCCAGAAGTGACACCGGCGCAACATGTACCCACCAAAGCAGGTGCGAGGTAACTCCTGTGACTGGCATCAACAAAGGATGCACCACAGGGGCGCCATAGAGCAAAAATATTGCCAGGACACTTACCCGATTTATCTTATATATGGAATGTTCGCTCATGGCAATGAGACGGACCGCCTGGCGCTTTGTTACAGGTCAGCGCGCCTGAATCATTTATCGGTATTGTGATCAGGCTGTAACAGACACACTTAATGTCAGTCTTTAATGTTAACTGAGCATCAGTCGTCAGTCGGTCTGTGAAAATTCGGAGGAAAAGGCATGAATCAACGAGCAATATACGTCACCCGGCTGCGCGAATGTCTGACATTGGCAGTTCTATTGCTGTCTGCCTGTGCGGGTGCCGGTCAGGATCGAAGTACAGGTCTGGCGTTTGATGCTGATGACTGGCCCGGCACGGATTTTTCCCGGTCACAGATCGACTTGACAGAAGTCATGTCTGGCGGTGTAGGAAGAGACGCGATTCCTTCCATTGATCACCCCCGGTTTATTTCATTTGCCGAGTATCAGAATATCCAGGGAATTGATGCTATGGAGCCCGTTATTGGCCTCAGTGTCAATGGAGAATTCAGAGCCTATCCACTTCGGGTAATGATATGGCATGAAATCGTTAATGATGTTGTGGGTGATGTCCCCGTCGCAGTGACCTATTGCCCGCTTTGTAATACCTCGGTCGTATTCGACAGGCGAGTTGATGTTCGCGTACTGGAGTTTGGTACCACGGGAAATCTCCGGCATTCAGATTTGATCATGTACGACCGCCAGACTGAAAGCTGGTGGCAGCAGTATGGTGGACAGGCGATTGTTGGCGAGTACGCAGGCCATGAATTGGACATACTGGCGTCGCGGCTGGAGTCGCTCGCCGAATTTGGTGACAGGGCACCCGAAGGACAAGTGCTGGTTCCCAGCGACCCTAGTGCCAGAGACTACAGCGCCAATCCGTATGTGGGTTATGACCGGGCGGCATCGCCTATGCTGTTCCGTGGCAAAGTGCCGCGCGGTGTATCGCCCATGATGCGCGTCATTGCTATTAACGACACGGCCTTTGCGCTGCCATTACTGCAGCGCGAGGGCGAGCTGACCCATAACGATCTTGCAATAAACTGGACTGCGGGTCAGCGCACGGCCTTGGGACATCGGCAAATCTCCAGTGGTGAGGATGTAGGCAGTGTGCGTGTGCAGCGAAAGGGTGATGATGTGCCTCATGTGGTGACCTTTGCCTTTGCGTTTTTTGCGTTTCATCCTGAGGGCGTTTTATTTACCCCCCAGGGTGAAGTCCGAGGGGGGCAGTAGCGTTTAATGGACAATCGTCAGGTAACTCGCTGCTGTTATGGTTTCCCCAGCGTGAAGCGCGTATCGAAATCCCGCAGAATGAACACGGCCACGCAGGCCGCCAACATCGGCCATGCCGCAAAAAACAGCAGGTTGCTGAAAGCATCCAGGTACTGATTGTAGGAGGACAGCGTTGATATTGCATGGAAAACCAAGACCGCGCCGTATGACCAGGTTTTCATGAAGCCGGCGATAAAAGCCAGAATGATAACCAGCTGGATTGTGCCGATGACATAGAACGCCGCCGCACCCAGGCCGCCGATCGAGTAGAAATTCTCGAAAATGCCGGCAGCATGTTCAGGGTTCACTAACTTATCCAGCGTCCACATCAACATGACGATAAAAATGCCTGCGCGCAGCAAAAATAAAGACCAGGTCAGGCGGTCTTTGGGCACGCTGATAGTATTTGTCGATTCATTCATGGTCGAAGTCCTTTAGGTCTGGCTGTGGAGGGTAATGTTGAGCATGACCAGAGCCATGCCGGGAGTTTACTGTCTGGTTTTGCGATAAACCGCATGGCTTAGAGTACAATTAGATCAAAATGTTACAAATGCCGGTATGTCACCAACCGTTTATTTGCACGAAGGGGCGCTAGTCTGATGCTTGATCGTTATTTGCACCCATTGCTGAAACCGCCTCTCAAAAGTATTGTGCGCTTAACAGGAAAACTGGGCTTGAGCGCTGACCAGTTCACGGTGCTTGGATTTCTGGTCGGATTGCTGGCGGTGCCGTTTATCATTTTCGACTGGTACGTGCTGGCACTGTTGCGTTTTGTTTCTGGCCGCAGCATTTCCCATGGATTGCCGGTGTATTCGCCGCCATCTGTTTTATTACCACGATGTCCAGAATACGTTTTGGTTATACAACGTTGAGAGCTGTACCGTAATTTATTCTCTCAGCTGATCGCCTGCCTGATGTTTTGCGCTATCCATTGGGATTGATGTGACGGAAACGTGTCCGGTTACGCGTAACATAGGTTTGCATTGTGCGTCTGACTTGAAATATGAGAACTTCTCAAGGAGAACTAACGTGCGGTCGCCCGCTACTACAACTAAATTTGCCGGTATATTTTCGCGCCGCCTGGCATTACCAGCGTTTATGACTGTTACGATGCTGGCGTCTTGCCCCGTAACGGCGCAAAACAGCGAAGAGCAGGCCGGTGCAGAGCAAACCAGTGAAGAGCCCGTCGATATTGAGACCTTGCTGGTCATTGGCCAGCGTGGGCAGGCTCGCTCGGCGCTGGACTCACCCGTGCCAGTGGATGTATTCACAGCTTCGGATCTGAAAGCCATCGGGGCCATGGGTAATGAGCTGGGTGAGGCGCTGGCAGGCATCGCTTCCTCGTCTTGGATTACTAATTTAGCACTTTAGTTGGAAATTTAGCACTTTACGTGGAAAAGTTTAGCGCTTTAGTTGTTCGCTCAACCGACTAATAATGGACACTCAATACACATTCACTAATTCCGGTAATCTTTATTACCGGAATTAGTTTAACCAGGTTGGCAGTCCGCGAAAAACCAGGATTCTCATCATCGTCGACAAGAATGCTCGGCGTTTGATATGCCCCTTTGTTACACGTCAACACCCAGTCAAGAGTGCTGACAGTGTCAGCCGCCGATATACGACATCTCAACTTTCGTCTTTTGTACAGCCGCATTTGTGCGAATTTCCGAATAGCGATCTTCACGCTGGTTCCAGATCAATCCTATGGCTCTGGCGATTTGTATATCGCTTTTGCCTGAACGCATGAG
>Ga0307967_1001645_pt1 | contig 13444 bp, 11 predicted proteins | sample OrgLakmetagen648_FD_201828 | JGI IMG/M metagenome (GOLD analysis project Ga0307967, IMG submission 201828) | Saline water microbial communities from Organic Lake, Antarctica - #648 | ecosystem: Environmental > Aquatic > Non-marine Saline and Alkaline > Saline | place: Antarctica: Organic Lake... | reverse complement strand
GGTTTTCTTTGATGTAACGCATCGTTTTTTCCAAAGCCGCCCAACCTTCAATTCCCAGGGCTTCATAAAAAGCGACATTGGGTTTATAAGCGACTGCCAAATGATGCGTCGCGTCAATTATCTTTTTATTAAACTGAAAAATGGCATCCTTGTTTTCTTTTATAGAATCGGGAAAGCGTTTAAGGTCAGGGTCCAACCCGATACAGAGGAAGGATTTTTTCTTTTTTATCTGCTGGAATAACTCAGAATTTGTCATTGTTTGAAAAGGTTTCGGGTTTCGGGTTTCGGGTTTCGGGTTTCGGGTTTCGGGTTTGCCCTCCTTCGCTCTGCTACGGCGGGCAGGCGGGTGAACGGGCTTGCGGTTTTGCCGGTTTGCGAGTGTTCGGGTTTTAAAAAAAACACATTAAATTCAATATTCAGTATTCAGTATTCGATATTCACTATTTTTAAATCGTATTTCCCACTTCGTATATCTTACTTCATATTTTGAATTTAGATTAGTTGAGTTTTTACTTTTTCTTGTTGTGCCAGTTCTTTTCGACATAGACGATAAACTTATTGATTTTCTTTCCGAATTCGTCATATTCATCAATCAATTTTTCAGCCTCGGTTTTTAAATTTGGGTAAAGCACTTTTATTTTACGCAAGTGGTTAACAGTTTCGTCATTACTCGAATGCGAATAATTTAAAAATTTTATAAAATCAAATTTATAACGGTTTCGGCCATAGCCCTCAACAATATTTGAATTTACAGAATCAGCACTGCGACGAATTTGACTCCCCAATTCATAAAGCTCATATTTGGGAAGTTGTCTTCAAAAACGATGCACCTCGATAAACAACCGAAAGGAAATTTTATAGATATCGAGTTCTTTATATGTAAAGGCCATTTTTTGAAAGCTTAAAAATTTATAAGTTTAAAACTTTATCAAAAACCCATATACTCGCATATCCGAACCGAATACCCGCACACCCAACTCACAACGCATCCGAGGCTTCTTCCAGCTTTCGCGTATTGTCAACCAGTTTCAACTCATCAATTATTTTTTGAATATCACCATCAATAATATTGGATAGGTCATAAAGCGTCAAATTAATACGGTGATCGGTCACGCGGCTTTGTGCATAGTTGTAAGTCCTGATTTTTGCACTTCGGTCGCCACTGCTCACCATTGAGTTGCGGCGCTCGGCATCTTTTTCTTGTTTTTTGGCCAATTCCATATCATAAAGCCGCGAACGCAACACGCGAAAAGCTTTGTCTTTATTTTTATGCTGGGATTTTTGATCCTGGCATTGCGCAACAATTCCCGTTGGCTCGTGTGTTAACCGCACAGCGGAATAAGTAGTGTTGACCGACTGCCCGCCTGGTCCTGAAGAGCAGAAATAATCAATGCGCACATCGTTGGGATCGACCTCCACATCAAATTCTTCAGCTTCGGGAAAAACCATTACTGTGGCAGCACTTGTGTGAACGCGCCCCTGGGTTTCGGTCTGTGGAACGCGCTGAACACGGTGCACACCAGCCTCATATTTGAGTGTCCCAAAAACCTCTTCGCCGGAAACCTCAAACTGGATTTCTTTAAAACCGCCATTAGTTCCTTCGCTAAAATCAACGGTAGAAACTTTCCAGCCCTTCTTTTCGCAATACTTTGTGAGCATTTTGAAAATATCACCCGCAAAAAGACTGGCTTCGTCGCCTCCGGTACCGGCACGGACTTCCACCACAGCGTTCTTTGCATCTTCAGGATCTTTGGGAATGAGCATCATCTTTATTTTTTCCTCGAGCTCGGGCAATTTTTTACCTGCCTCTTCAAACTGCATTTTGGCCATTTCCACCATTTCTTCATCCTCGCCACTTTTGATGATTTCTTCCGCCTCCTTTTTATTTTCGATCAATTCAAGATAGTTTTCACGTTCATCCATCAACTCCTGGAGATCTTTATATTCTTTGGTCAACTTGACATAACGCTTCTGGTCGGCGATAATCTCTGGCTGGATAATCAAATCGTTGACCTCGTTAAAACGTTGTTTGACAATATTTAATTTCTCGATCATAAATTTTGCTTCTAATCACAAATTTACGACAATTTAAAGGCTTCCCTAAGGAAAATTATTTCTGTTTTTGACCCGGGAATATTTACCTTTAATACCCAATGTGATTTTTAATATCGCAAAAATGCTACTTATATCAATTCAACTTTAATTACGTCAAATCATTGGTATAATTGGTCACCTATCCTATAGGATTATTTTCATCTTTCACCCCATTCCCAAGTGGAAGCACAGAAAAGCAATCACTCTTCTACACAGGGTCAGTCAGCTGTCTTACAATTAAACACTGTATTTCAGGTACTATATTAAGCATCGATTTAAATTTATGTTTGTAATTTTCCAGCTACTTTGAAGACTTAAAAACGTGTTGGTTTTACAAATAAATAGTTGAACGGATCAGATGGCAAAAACAAGGGAAGAACTGAAAAAAGAACGCGACGAAGAACGCCAACAAAAGAACATTGATTCTGAGCTTCAAAAGTCACAGTCTGAAGAGGATTAAAAAAAATCCCATGGCGAAATCTTGAAACAACAGCTCGTTGAGGGCTTGGAAATTTATGACCGCAGTTCGAGCAGCATTTTTTTAAGCTCGCTCACGGCAGGTCTCGAAATCGGTTTTAGCTATCTATTGTTATGCACGCTGTTTCATTTTTTAAATGGTCATTTTTCCTTTGATACCATTTATAAATTACAGTCGCTGGTTTATCCCGTTGGTTTTATTTTGGTGATTATGGGGCAATCCATTCTTTTTACTGAACAGACCAGTTTGCTGACCTTGCCGGTTTTAAACAACAAACTCTCGATTGGAAGCTTGATGAAATTATGGGGATTGGTCATCAGCGGAAACCTTGTCGGTGGTTGTTTAATGGCGATTTTATTGACGTGGATTGGGCCGCAATTGGGGTTATTTGACGAATTCAGCATTACCAATATTGCCCTTCACGTCTCATCCAGCCCGGTTTATGTCATTTTTGTCAGCGCCATTCTCGCCGGGTGGCTAATGGGTTTACTCTCTTGGCTCATCACCTCTGCCCGCGACACCTTCAGCCGCATCACCCTGATATTTATGGTCACGGGAACAATGGCATTCACTGGGCTACACCACAGTATCATTGGCAATGTTGAAGTTTTTGGCGGGTTTTTAACTTCGCCGGCAATCCAGTTCACAGATTATTTGAGTTTTCAACTTCTCGCTTTATTTGGGAATGCCATTGGCGGTGGATTTTTTGTCGCCCTGTTGAAATACCGCGCATTTGTTTATGATATTGGCGTGCGCCGTTAGATTTTAATTCTAAAGTTTTAATGAACAGAAGAATTCCTTAACCACCTGTTTTAAACAAAACAAAGTTTTAGCTATCTTGCCCGTTTTTAAAACTAAATCATTATTATGAAAAAATTAATTGGAACCGCTGCGGCTGTGCTACTACTCATCAGCTGTAACAGTCGAAAACAACAAAATACCGAGGATCAAATAGTTACAAAATTGGATTTGGTCAACGTTGAAAATGATAAAGTAAAAGTGAGTGTTGACCCCGCAAAATTTACTTCGGAAAACACGACCTTTTACATTCCAAAAACTGTTCCCGGGACTTATGAAAACAACGATTATGGGCAGTTTATTGAAAACTTAAAAGCTCTTGATTATCAAGGAAATGAACTTTCTGTGGAAAAGGCGAATGAAAATTCCTGGAAAATCAGCAATGCCGAACAACTGGATAAAGTGACTTATGAAGTGAATGACAGTTATGATGTGGAAGGTGAAAACGGTGTCTTTTCGCCGGCCGGTTCAAACATTGAAAAAGGTGAAAATTTCACGTTGAACCTGCACAGTTTTGTGGGTTATTTTGAAGGCTTAAAAGAAAAGCAACATAAAATTGAAATCCTGCGCCCAAAAGATATGGTTGCCGGCACATCACTGAATCCAGTGGTTGACACGACCAATGCCGATTATACCGTGGACGAGTTTACCGTGCCGCGCTATTTTGCTGTCACCGACCACCCGATAATGTACAACGCCCCAGACACAGCTTCCTTTAACCTTCAGGGAATGAAGGTGAAGTTGAGTGTGTATTCGCCCAATGGCATTCACAATGCACAGGAAATCAAGCCAAAATTAGAGGAAATGATGGAAGCCCAAAAGTCTTTCCTCGGTGAAATCGATGATACTAAGGTTTATTTCGTTCTGCTTTACCTTTCCGATACTGAAAAGACCGATGCCAGTGGTTTTGGCGCTTTGGAACACCACACCTCCACAACGGTGGTCTTGCCGGAGACAATGAATACCGAGCGGCTCAACGAAACGATGAAAGATGTAGTTTCTCACGAGTTTTTTCACATCCTTACGCCCTTGAGCATTCACTCAAATGAAATCCATTATTTCGATTATAACGACCCAAAAATGTCAGAGCATTTGTGGATGTATGAAGGCACCACTGAATATTTTGCCAATTTATTTCAAGTCGATCAAGAGCTCATCGACCATCGCGGGTTTTATGACCGAATGGCCGAAAAAATCGCGAGTTCGCAGAATTATGACGACACGATGCCGTTCACTGAAATGAGCAAGAATGTGTTGCAAAAAGAGTATCACAAGGAATATTTAAATGTCTATCAAAAAGGCGCACTCATCGGGATGAGCTTGGATATCCGCTTGCGGGAACTGAGCGGTGGAAAAATGGGATTGCTGGATTTGATGAAAAAACTCAGCGATAAATATGGTAAAAATAAACCCTTTGAAGATAACGAGCTCTTTCCGGCTATTGTTGAATTGAGTTATCCCGAAATCGGGGATTTTTTAAGGACTTATGTCAGCGGAAATTCCTCAATCCCTTATGGAAAATTCCTCAATAAAGTGGGTGTGGAAAAAACAGAAAAAGAAAGCTCGGTCTATTATTTACTAAAAGACCGGCAGACGCCTTATATTGATGTCGATCAAGCTAAAGGTGAAATTTTCTTCCGCGAGGGAATTGAGCTGAACACTGCGCTTCAAGATCTGGGCGTCAAACAAGGCGATGTTTTGGTGAGTGTGAATGGCACCGGTTACAATTTAGAAAATGTCAGGTTCCTTGTCCAAAATTCCATTTCCTGGAAGGCCGGTGATAAGGTGAAAATGAGCGTCAAACGCGATGGCGGGGAAAAAGAACTTTCCGGAACCTGGACCGCGCCAAAAGCAATGTCAATGAGCCTGGAGGAAATGGAACTTCCAGCGGGCAGCAATAAATTGAAATTGCGCAAAGCCTGGCTCGGTGACGGTGCTTGATCATATTTAAAATTAAACTAAAGCGGTGCTAATAACACCGCTTTTTTTATTTTTGTGTTATGCTGAACACGCTTAAATATAAAACCGCCCAAAAAAGCCTTCGGTATAATTTAGAAAACCACACGCCACGGCTCAAAACAAAAATCCAAAAACTGGGGATTTTATCAGATCAAAAGATCGGTCTTGAAACCGAAGAAATTCAAAATATTTTTAAAAATTCCGGTCTATCGATTTCTAAGCTTACTTGGACTTCAAAAGAGATAGGGTCTAAAACTAAAGGTTCTTTTTCAAACACAGATTTAGCTTATTGGGGGAAATTCAAACCTGGTTCAGAAGCTGCAAAATTTGCCTCGACTGAATTTGATCTGTTAATTAATTTTTGGCAATCTGAAACTGATGAGCTTTTACTTTTGGCCGCAAACATAAAAGCCAATTTTAAGGCCGGACTTCCAAACCCCGAAAAAAAGCTCAACGATCTGGAAATTAATACGGATAAAAAGAGCTTTTATTTTTTTTGCAAAGAACTCAACAAATATATCAAAACCATAAATTATGAATAAATTTAAAGGGACTGGCGTCGCCTTGATCACGCCTTTCAAAAAAGATGGTTCTGTCGATATCGCAGCACTCAAAAAACTGGTCGCTTTTCAGAAGGATAACGGGATTGATTATCTCGTGACCCTTGGGACGACTGGCGAATACCCAACTTTAAATATTGAAGAACGTGAGATCGTCAAAAAAACAATACTATCAGAAAATGATGGGCAGCTTCCTTTGGTCCTCGGCATTGGCGGAAACAACACCAAAGCGGTCGCAGCGCAGCTTCAGGAAGAAGATACAACAGGCTTTGACGCGATCCTTTCCGTTTCGCCATATTACAACAAACCCGCCCAACAGGGAATGTATCTGCATTTCAAAAAACTGGCGGAAGTAAGTCCGTTGCCCATTATTTTGTATAATGTCCCGGGAAGAACAGGATCAAACATGCAGCCCAAAACCGTTTCCCGGCTCGCCCGTGATTTTGAGAATATCATCGGCGTTAAAGAGGCTGGCGGCGATATGGCGCAGGCAATGGAAATGATCGCTCAAACACCAGCCAGTTTTCAGGTTATTTCAGGGGAAGATATTTTAACCCTTCCGATGGTTTTGGCCGGTGGAGCCGGTGTGATTTCAGTGACCGCACAAGGCTTTCCAAAACCTTATTCTGAAATGGTGAAATTAGGCTTAAGCCGAAAAACCGATAAGGCTTATGAATTGCATTATAAACTCGCACCGGCCACGGGACTTGTTTTTGAAGAGGGAAATCCTGCGGGGATCAAGGCCGTGCTCAACAAGTTAAAGATAGCGGAAAAGGAAGCAAGATTACCTCTAATTTCAGCTTCTTCTAGATTGACAGAAAAAATCAGTAAATTTGTTGATGGGTTTTAACTAAAAAAATAGATTATGAAAAGAGCAAGCTTACTCATCGTTCTTGTTTTGCTTTTAGCGAACTGCAAGAATGAAAACAAGGAAAAGAAATCAGAAGGATCCAAAAATGGGGAAAACCCTCAAATGACCTCAGAAGGGGAGGCTAAAAAGAACCGAAAAAAACAGGCTTCAGAAATTTCAGTGATGCCTGTGGAGCACGCTTCCTTTGCGGTGCAACTCGATGAAAAAACCTTTTATTTTGATCCTGTGGGCGGAGCTGAAAAATACAGCAAATTGCCCGATCCTGATTATGTGTTTATTACAGATATTCATGGGGATCATTTAAATATCGAAACTTTAAATGGAATTATGCGCGAAGGCCTCCAATTTATAGTTCCCCCAGCAGTTTATCAAAAACTGCCCGAAAAATTAAAAAAGAACGCCACCAAGCTTGAAAATGGGCAAACAAAAAAGATGAGCGGCATTAAAATAAAGGCTATCCCGATGTATAATTTGCCGCAAAAAAAAGATGCCTTTCACCCCAAAGGCCGCGGTAATGGATATGTTTTAGATACAGGAAAAAAAAGGATCTATGTTTCAGGCGATACCGAGGACATCCCTGAAATGAAGCAGTTAGACAATATCGATCATGCCTTTATTTGCATGAACCTTCCCTATACCATGCCCGTTGAGAATGCCGCAAAAGCTGTACTGACTTTCAAGCCCCAAACAGTTTATCCTTATCATTACCGCGGGAAAAACGGTTTTAGCAATGTGGATGAATTCAAGAAAATTGTGGAAAAACAAAACCCAAGTATTAATGTCGAGTTGTTAAATTGGTATCCAAACAAGGACGAAAAGTAACAGGGAAGCCACAAAATTGATTTTATACCGAATGTGATTTGTAATGTCGCATTAATGCTTCTTAAAATCTAACCCGGCATTAGACCTTTGCAGAATTTCTATTACGGCATTATAGAGATAAAATAGTATATCAGACTCCCCGTGCCCCAGAGCCTGTCCGCCATGGTGGATGACAAAGGTCAAAATAATGAGAAGCTGAAATGGAATTCAGCTTCATAGATTTAGCTTAGCTTATAACGGCGAGGAAACTATTTGAATTTCAATAAATTTATCTATTCAGGATATTCGATCCGCAAGTGGTAAATATTCTTGAGCTTCTGTTTCAGGACTTTTTTAACGCTCTGAATTTCTTTGAAGTTTATAGTCGCATTTAAGAACTGTCTTTCCTCCATCTGTTTATTGATGATTTTCTCAACAAATTCATCAATCAAAGAAGATGTGGGTTCTTTCAAGCTTTTGCTCGCAGCTTCAACACTATCGCTCATCATCAAGATTGCCGTTTCGCGGCTAAAAGGTTCAGGGCCTTTATATTGAAAATCAGAACGGTCCACTTCGCCACGCTCATCATCAGAATCTTCAAGTTTTGCCTGGGCTTTTTTATAGAAATAAAAAACTGCGGTGGTGCCGTGATGTGTCCGAATAAAATCAATAATCCTGTCCGGCAGGTTATTCCTCTTTGCAATTTCAATTCCGTGAGAAACATGATTGATTATAATGTCAGCACTTTCCTGGGGCGTCTTTTCATCGTGAGGGTTAACAGATGTTGTTTGGTTTTCGGTAAAATATGTCGGGTCGGTCATTTTCCCAATATCGTGGTAAAGTGCCCCAACACGAACGAGCATTGCATTTGCCCCGATTTCATTTGCCGAAGCCTCAGCCAGGTTAGCCACATTTAAACTGTGGTGAAATGTGCCCGGGGCCTTGTTTGACAATTCCTTCAGCAAAGTAGAATTAGTATCGGATAGCTCTAGAAGTGACATATCCGATATTAAGCCAAATATTTTTTCATAGGCATAAATCAGTGGCTGCGCGAATAAAGTAGCCAGTCCAGCCAGAATAAAGAACAAGAAATTTTGATAGTTGATGGCTTCAATATTACCCTCTTGAATTATGCTGAAAGCAAAATAGCTCAAAATATAAATCCCCGTAATCTTTCCAACGGTCAAGAAAAGGTTTGCCCTTCTGTAAAGTTCAGAAATGGACAAAACAGTCATCATGCCAGCGATAATGTGCAAGAACATATATTCATAAGAATTAGGCACCACAAAACCCAAAAGCAGAACGGTGACGACATGGGTTATAAAGGCTATCCGGGCATCAAAAAATGCTTTCAAGGTCAAGGGAAGGATGCAAATGGGAACGATGTAAACATAAGAGACATTCCCGCGCAACACCAAAACCGTGATAATAAAAACAAACAGGATATTGAAAAAGATAAAGGTCAATTTCGTGTTATTCTCGAATATCGCTGACCGGTATTTTTTGATATAAAGCATCAGCATTGCAATCGCGAGACAGGTCAAAATGAGATAGCCGGCAAAAACGGTATTATAGCTTGATTCCTTTAAAACTTTTGACTCATATTCAGATTTCAGGGACATCAGCATTTGATACTTATTGCCCTCCACGACTTCGCCCTTGCTAATAATCCGGCTTCCCTGGGTCACAATTCCCTCAACATAGGAAATGGAGTTCAAACGTGATTTCAAATCTTTCTCAGTGAGTTCTTTATTGTATAAGACATTAGGTTTAATAATCTTAAAGAACAGTTTTTTCAGTTGATTATCAAACTCGGTCAAATTTGCACTTTCAATGCCCTCTTCAATATAATCCCCTATTTCACCCTGCTTCAGAATATTTTTATAAACCGCTTCCTCGACTTCATTGCCCTTTTTCAGATAAACCAGCTTATTTTTTTTAACCGGTTCCACTTCTTGAATAAATCCATATTGATAAATATCATCAATTTCATTTTCAGCAAATTTCAGCAATTCTGTCCCGTTTTGGCGAATTATGCTATCTACAAAAACCAACTCAAACTGTTGGTCGAGATTTGATTTTACACGTTGCGGAATTTTAGAATTGTAATCAAAAAAAGGGGTATGGTTTTCTTTGATCTGCCGTTTTTCCTTTTCGATTTTATCTTTCGATTTTAAGATGGAAAAATCAAATGGCGCATAATAATTTTCATATTGCCAGGGCTTTCCCTTGACAATTTCATATTTAAATTTGCTGCCTTTCGGAAAAAAATAAACCAAAACAGCGACGGTAACCACAAAAAGGAAACCTTTGTAAATTGCCGCCTGGTTTTTATAAATTGCGTTGAGAAAGTTTTTCATAGTGTCTTTTAGGCAATGCCCAAAGTTAATAAAATTTTATCTCTAATTTTTGTTGTGTTCTTTAGTTCACCATAAAATGATTAAATTCGTGAATTCATTAAAATCAAAGAGAAATTATGAGCAAAGAAGTTGTTATAGTCAGTGCATCGAGAACCCCAATTGGAAGTTTTATGGGAAGCCTTTCCACGGTTTCCGCCCCAAAACTGGGTTCTGTTGCCATAAAATCAGCCTTAGAAAAAATAAATTTAAACCCAGATCAGGTTCAGGAAGTCTTGATGGGCAATGTGGTCTCGGCCGGAATCGGTCAAGCACCCGCGCGCCAGGCTGCCCTGGGTGCCGGCATTCCAGATTCCGTTCCCTGTGCAACGGTCAATAAAGTCTGTGCCAGCGGAATGAAAACCGTGATGCAAGCCGCACAGACTATTGCGCTGGGCGATCAAGATATTATCGTCGCCGGTGGTATGGAAAACATGAGCCAAATCCCACACTACACCTCAATGCGAAAAGGGAAAAAACTGGGCCCCGCAAAAATGGAAGACGGCTTGATGAAAGATGGTTTGGTCGATGCTTATGAAGGTGATGCGATGGGCGTTTGTGCCGATCTTTGTGCCAGCGAGCATAAATTTTCACGTGAAGAGCAAGATGAATTTGCGATCCAATCTTACAAACGTTCTGCCGAGGCCTGGGAAAATGGAAAATTTGACGAGGAAGTCACACCGGTTGAAGTCCCACAGCGAAAAGGCGATCCCATTAAAGTCGATCAAGATGAAGAATATCAAAATATCAAACTGGAAAAAATCCCGGCATTGCGCGCCGCCTTTTCAAAAGATGGAACCGTGACCGCAGCCAATGCTTCCACAATCAATGACGGCGCCGGCGCTGTTGTGATGATGAGCAAAGAAAAAGCAGAGGATATGGGCTTAAAACCATTAGCGACAATTAAAGCTTATGCAGATGCCGCGCAAGAACCAAAATGGTTTACGACTTCACCCGCCAAAGCATTGCCAAAAGCCCTGGCCAAAGCAAATATAAAACAGGACGATGTTGATTTCTTTGAATTCAACGAAGCCTTTTCTGTCGTTGGTCTGGCCAATATGAAAATTTTAGGTTTGAGCGATAAAAATGTAAATGTCAACGGTGGCGCTGTTTCACTGGGACATCCGCTGGGTTGTTCTGGCGTGCGCATTTTGATCACCTTGATGAGTGTTCTCAAACAGAACGATGCAAAACTCGGTGCAGCGGCCATTTGTAATGGTGGCGGCGGCGCATCATCAATGGTCATCGAGCGCAACGCTTAAGCACAGGTTTTATGCAATACGGAATTTGCCCGATCAACAGCATCGCCGTGAGGGCTGAAGCAAAAAATGCCAGTGAAATGGTCACCCAGCTTCTCTATGGCGAAACCTTTAAAATCCTTGAGAACACTGAAAAGTGGTGCAAAATCCGTATTGCCGATGATGGCTATATCGGCTGGATTGACCGCAATCAATTTGAATTGTTGGACAAAGCTGAATTTGAAAGGCAAAATGCTCAAACCGAACAGTTTCAAGCTGACCTCATAGAGTTTGTGACCAATACCAAAAAGGAATTGCAGCCGATAACGCTTGGTTCAAAACTAAACGCATCAAAACTTCTGGGCCATCATTTTGAAGGCCGCAGTTTTTCAGGTAATAAACCAAAAGCCGAATTTATAAATTCGGCTTTTCTTTATTTGAACGCGCCATACCTTTGGGGCGGAAAAACACCTTTTGGGATTGACTGCAGCGGTTTCACCCAGGCGATCTATAAAATCAACGGCCATCAAATCAAACGCGATGCCTCTCAACAGGCCAAAGAAGGAAAAGCCCTGAGCTTTATCGAAGAAAGCGAGCCCGGTGATCTGGCGTTTTTTGATAATGAAAACGGAAAAATAATCCACGTGGGGATCATTATGAAAGACAACCACATTATCCACGCCCACGGAAAAGTGCGCATCGACCGCATCGATCACACCGGCATCCTCAATGCCGACACTGGAAATTATTCACATAAATTGCGGGTGATTAAAAAAATTGTGGGATAACGACTTTTTTCTAAGGCGCCTTGGAATTGCTGAGTTTTGATTAAAATGTTTGTTTTTCCCTTAAACTGATTTGTTGCACTATATTTTATCCAGCGGACTTATGATCTTTCTTTTGGAAGAGTCGGTGAGTTCGGTATAAACCATTGTTGTTTTTGGAAAATAATTTTGGCTTAAGGTCAAAGGTTTTTCTGTAATGCAAATTGTCCGGCACATACCAGCACGTGTTTGTTTTGCTGTATTTTGCGGTGGTGTGTTCCTTTAAGTGATTTATGAGTTTACGTTCAAAAGGAAAACGGATCCAGATGATATTTTTCTGGCGATGCTGGCCCGGTTTTGGGTCAAACAGATTGGCTTTGAAATTATTCATAACTTGCGCGTTTTGTATATCAAAAGCACACATAATTATTATTAAATCAACAGTGATATACAAAATACGCAACAAATAAATACTCCTAACGATCTGGTTAGTAAATAATTAAAATTCATTGGTGGTTTTTCCTGAAGTTTGAGGCAAAAGTTGTAAACTTGCGTATATATATATGAGTTGGCAGCAAGCTAAAAATCTTAATTCTCATAAAAAATTATGGTGGAAAAATGGAAATATGGAAATCTTGCTTTAAATTTAACTGAAATTGAAGAAAACAGCGAAAGTGTACTTCTATATTTGAATAAACAATTTGAGAAAACTTATAAAGAAGACCTAATTAATAAAATAGATTCAAATTTTCCGATTTATAAATATTATTTACACGAAATACAACTTTTTTATTTTAAAGAGCTAAATTCTAAAATTAAAGAAGCTACTAATTGTTTAATAATTGAGGCCTTTACCGCTTGTATAACTTTAACCAATCATATTTTGGAAAGAACATTGAAGCTTGCTCTCATACAAAATGAACTTGGGTTATTACCAATTGAAATGAAAAATTGGAATCAATTTAAATCAACTTATGATAACTATTCATCTGAATCAATGGGTAAAATATTAAATATCTGTAAAAATGATAAAAAAATAATCAATAAAGCAGAGTATGATGAATTAGACCAATATAAAAAGAAATTTAGAGATGGATTTTCACATTTTACACCTAAAAAAATATTAAAAAATGAAAAAAGTTTAAGATTTGCATTTCATAATTCTATAACTAAACCACCTAAAGTACAAGAACTGAGTCTTAGAAAAATCCCAACTAATTTTCAATCTTTATTAGTCGATGAATTCTCAAAGAAAAACGCAAAAGGTTATTTAGAATTTGTACTTAAAGTTATCAGACATCTTGAAAGAACTTTAAGTAAAAAAATCAAACATAAAAATTGAAGGAAAAGCCAGCTGCCAACAAAGAACTGAGTTAAAAACCAAACTAAATTCCAATTAAATTTAGACATAGGTAATGTGGCATTGTTGAAATGGAATAAATCTTCCTTCGTCGATTTATTTCCAGTTCAACAAGCTATGACCTC
>Ga0307967_1001642_pt1 | contig 13456 bp, 11 predicted proteins | sample OrgLakmetagen648_FD_201828 | JGI IMG/M metagenome (GOLD analysis project Ga0307967, IMG submission 201828) | Saline water microbial communities from Organic Lake, Antarctica - #648 | ecosystem: Environmental > Aquatic > Non-marine Saline and Alkaline > Saline | place: Antarctica: Organic Lake... | reverse complement strand
CATTAGATTGTTATAGTCATTTCTAAGTTTGGTGTTGATTAAACTTAAAAGTAGATTTGCGTCCATATTCGCGTTTAATTCCATGATAACCTCCATTCTCTTATAGTATAGCACGGACGCTTATTAGAAATAAAGTGAAAACATTTGACAAAAGGTTGAGAATTCATTAAAGTGTTATAGGCTTTAGAAAAGGGGGAAAATAATGAACATAAATGTAGAAATCAAACGAATCTTGTGGATCACACTTGGGACACTTATCTTTTCTGTAGGGATCAGTTACTTTATCGTACCTGCAGACCTTATTCCTGGGGGGATTACAGGCTTTGCACGGCTTTCACAATACGGAGCGACGCAATTTGGCGTAACGCTCAATCTTGGGCTTTGGATTGTTATTCTCAATATCCCGATTATGGTCCTCGGACTTAAAGGCATATCCAAGCGGTTTGTTTATTATTCAACCTTTTCCATTGTGCTTCAAGGGATTCTTATTGGTTTGTTCGAGGCGAACCCTATCATAATTGGAGAAGAAATCCTCGCGATGAGTATCTTAGGCGGTGGGTTGGTGGGCTTAGGGGCCGCGATGACACTTAAAAGTGGTGCGTCTACAGGCGGTATAGACATCGTCGCTCAGTATCTTTCGCTGAAACTGCAAATCAGCATCGGCTATATCGGCATTTATGTGAATACGGTCATTCTCGGCATCTCTTTGTTGGTCTTTGATGCTCAGTTCGCCTTTTATACGCTGCTTAGTTATATTGTCACGAACATGTTGATTGATAAATTGCATACGGCCTATAAACGGGTGCGGCTTGATATCTTATCCGCTCACGGCGATGAAATCAAGGACGCCATCATCAACCACTCCATTAGAGGCATGACTGTGATGGACGCCAAAGGCGCTTATACCAACGAACAAAGACAAATTTTGTGGATGGTGCTTCAGGTTCATGAAGTCTATGATATTGAAAAAATCATCGAAACCATTGATCCCAATGCGTTTATCACTATGACACCGGTGCATCACCTCAATGGCTTCTTTCACAAGATTCTCTTATCTTAAGTGCTCTTTTGGGCACTTTTTTTTATGCATAATGTCCATTATGGTTTATAATGAACTTTAGTACATTTAAGTTTCTGAGGAGGTGAAGCATGGCAGTCCAAAGCATTTCAGTGAGAGATTTAGTGACGTTTTTATATGGCACCGGAGATCTTGAGAGTCAGACCAAAGGGAAAAAGAACCGTCTCATAGGCCAAACGCTTCACTTAGAGAGACAAAATACCTATCAGGCAGATGACCAAAGCGAAGTCACAGTGAATTCCTCGTTTGAAGACAAAGACTTTACCCTTCACCTTAGAGGCCGGATGGACGGTCTTTTGATGCGTGAAGACGCGTGGATCATCGAAGAAATCAAAAGCACGCACACTTCACTTAAGCTTATGAAAGAAGATACATTCCCATCGCACATGATGCAGGCACGCTTTTATGCCTATATGTATATGCTTGAGCATGATTTGAAGGCCATGACTGTTTGGCTGACTTACATTCACTATCCTACCAAAGCAATTAAGACGTTTAAAACCCATGCGACGTTTGAAAGCGTAAAGACGGATGTCATGAAAGCTTGCAAGGCGTATAAGAAATGGCTCATCATCTATGAAACCCACCAATTTGAAAAAGAGAAGTCCCTGATTGGGCTTACCTTTCCCCATGAAGGATACCGCGAGGGGCAATACCATTTCATGGGCGCAGTATATAAGACCCTAATGAGTGAAGACATCATGTATGCGACCGCCCCTACAGGAATAGGCAAAACCATCGGTGCCTTGTTTTCGGGGTTGAAGACCCTAAAGGACGACAAGGAGAAACTTTTTTTCCTAACGGCTAAAAACGCTGGCAAGACAATTGCCGTTAAGACCATGGAGGACTTGAAGGCTCACGGTCTGAAAATAAAAGCGATTACGCTGAATTCAAAAGAAAACATGTGCCTGCGCGACGAAGTGGACTGCGACCCTGACATATGCCCCTACGCGAGAAGCTACTACGATCGATTGAGAGGCGCACTTGAGGATATCTTCGTTCACGATGACGTGTATGATCAGGATCTGATTATGAAGTACGGCGAATACCATAAGATATGTCCGCATGCTTTCGCGCTCGATATTTCCAATTACGCTGATGTGATTATCTGTGATTTCAACTATGTCTTCGATCCGAGAATCAAGTTGATTCGCTATTTTGAAGATACTGCCTACAAACCGAAACTGTTAGTGGATGAAGCGCATAATCTAATTGACCGCACCCGCGCAATGTATTCTGCGAGTCTTGCAATGTCGAAAATTGACACAATGATGCATTCGCTCAAAGGCATAAAACCGTCTCCTTTAGGCAAAGTCTTCAATCTTAAAAGGGAAATGGAACGGTTGATCGAGACCTACGAAATCAAAAAAACTGGCCTTTATATCGATACGTTTATAAGTGAACCGTTGCTGGGGGCATTAAGCAGCCTTGTGATGACCCTCGCCGACCTGCTAGAAACCCATAAGAAGCACAAAAAGAGAAAAGCCATACGAGAGGCTTATTACGAGGTCTTGGAATTCAGTCGCATAAGCGAATACTTCACGAGCGCTTTTCGTTTCACCATAGAAGAAGATACAGAATCGAACGATATCACGTTCAACATCGTCTGTCTTGACGCCTCGGTGCCCGTGAGTGAAATCGTGAGAACCTACTCAAAGGGTTCGGTCTTTTTCTCAGCCACGCTCAAACCATTTGAGTATTTTGCGAACCTCATTACAAAAGGAGAAGGAAAGCCTTTTGAAGTGCCAAGTCCCTTTGATCCAGATAACCTCGGGCTCATGGTGGATATTTCCACCTCTACACGGTATCACGACAGACCCATGAGCACAGGGCGTATCCTCGATACGCTTTATGCCATGCTTGAAAGCAAGCAAGGCAACTACATCGTGTTCTTTCCTTCCTATAAGTATATGAACATGGTGCTTGAACTATTTGACAAAGACGTCTACCACGTCATGGTTCAAACAAGGGGCATGTCCTTAAGAGAACGTCGTGATTTTCTAAAACGCTTCAAGGCACCCACCACGAAGTCGAAGATACTTTTTTCCGTTCTCGGAGGCTCGTTTTCTGAAGGCATCGATTATGTGGGAGATATGCTCTCGGGTGTCTTAGTTGTCGGGGTGGCATTCCCCGCGCTTTCAACCATGAACAAACTCTTGAGGGATTATTACACCTCTGTAGGGTTAAACGGTTTCGACTACGCCTACACTTACCCAGGCATGAACAAAGTCATTCAGGCTGTCGGACGCGTCATCAGGCGACAAGAAGATAGAGGCATCGCGGTATTGCTTGACAGTCGCTATGCCATGACGAAATACAAACGTCTCATGCCCACACACTGGCGCCCAATTATCATCGAGGAAGAACATTTCATTCAGACATTCATCAAGAATTTTTGGAATACATCCAACAATTAAACGCCAACAATATAGGTGTTTGCACTGCCTTGTGGTGTTTTAATCGCTATTTTCACTCATAGGCTAAAGTAAACGCAACACATAATCGGTGATTGAAGTCTAAGGTTTGTAAAAACTCTCAACAAAGGGTATAATTAAGCCGCACTCATGGAGGACAAAGATGAACCGCTTGACCTTTGTCGTATTGAACAACACAATCCTATTAATGTCCATGAGCATTCTTATACGTTCATTCCATTTGAAAAGACAAAAAGACACGCTCGATTATCATAAGTGCGTTAAAAAAGCCTTGGAAGATGCGCTGATTTCCATCATGATCCATGAAGAAGACGGCAACGTCGTCCTTGTCAGAAAACGTCTGCTTGATAAGACAAGTTATTCCAAAGAGAGCTCGCTACACTGGATGAGTGGATCAAGAAAGTCTATTTAAACAGGACTTTTTGTCTACCAAAGAAAAAATCATGACAATATTTAAAACGGATGATTTGAATCCGAGGGAGAATTTCCCATCCCCACCAAAAACAATGAAACCTTTATCTGGGATTTTCACAGTTCCAATATAGATAACTTTACAGGAACTCAAAAAGCTGCGCTTTCCTTAGCGAAAGACGTCACAATAAAAGACAGCTTGGACGGTGGTGACTTGTGAGAACTTGAAATGTCAGGAACATTCACGACATTGGAAATATATCAATCCCCGACACAATCTTCAACAAACCAGCCACTCTCTCAAAAAAAGAATTCAACATCATTAAAAAACATACAGAAACAGGCTATCAGATACTCAGGGCCGCCGATGAATACTCAAACATCGCAGAACATGCTCTTTATCATCATGAACGGACGGCGCAGGGTATCCTAAAGGATTGAAAGGCGACAAGATTCCTCTATTCGCTTGAACATCAGCGTAGCGGACGCCTTTGAGGCCATGACCTCCCACAGACCCTACAAATCATAAAAGTCCATTGAATGGTCACTCAAAGAACTGAAAGATCATGCCGGTACGCAGTTTGACCCAGTGATTGTGGAAATATTTGAGAAATACGTTTATCCATCCTTAAAATAAAAAAATATAAATATATTAGGAGGCTTTAAATGAAACGTTTGACAATTGGCATCATCCTAGGCGCCTTGCTCGGGGTTGTGTGCATCATAGGCGCCAATATAAGAAGCGAAGAGGCCCTCGAGCCCATATACCTAACTGCGTTTTGGTATAATCGAGTCATTATCGGAATGGCGATTGGCTTGACTGGGTCCATTTTAGACCTTAAAAAAGTGTTAGTGAGAGGTGGAATGATTGGTTTTGTAGTCTCTTTTGCCTTTTATCTCACCACCGGATTTAACGACTTTGTCGGGTTCTTTGCAGGAATTGTATATGGCGTTATTATTGCCTATATTTTATATCTTTATGACATAAAAAAAGCTAAATAAAAAAATCCTGCAGAAAATGTTCTGCAGGATTTTTAATTGCAATCAGTATTCTTTTACCGGCTTTTTAAGCGCCAAGGCCATGAAAAAGGCCATCAGGCTCATGCCCATCATGATGAATATTGCGGCGTTGTAATCTCCGGTTATGTCTTTGGAAATGCCGAAAGGCAGTGCACCGAGTGCACTTCCAATGACCATGAAAATCGTTCCGGCGCCCCGAATAGAACCAAGATGCTTTCGTCCGAAATAACTTGGCCAAAGCGTATTCATCGTCACGCTTTGAAGTGCGAACGCCATTCCGTAAAAGAGAATGAAGCCAGTTGCCGTTATTGGACCACTCACAAAAAATGCAAGCCAGGTCATTGACAAGATAAACATGAACTGTATCATGGAAAAAACAATTCGAAATGGCATTTTGTCTATGACACTTCGGGCAATAAGCGGCATGATGAAGGCAGGAAGGGCGATGAGCCCAATGATAATCGCCGCACTTTCCTTACCTACACTGCGCATCTCCATGATTGAGAAGAAGTGGAACGTGACGCCTGTTGTAAACATTGGCGCAATCATGCTCATAAGGCCTGCAAGCCAAAACGATGGTGTCTTCAAAGCCCCGCTTAAGGTAAAACTTTCCCTTTCCACCGTCTCAAGTGCTTTTTGTGCGGCCTCTTCATCCTCATGATGCTCATTTTCCACGGTCATGTCTATATCTTCAGGTTTGTCGATGACGAAAATCCATGCGAGAGGGACAAAAATGACGAGGAGTAATAAGCCCCACACACGCCAGGCATTCTCCCAGCCCATTGTTTCAATCAAAAAGAGATTAAACCGAGGCACTAGCAACGTCGCGAACGTCGCGCCTAAATACATTAAACTAAGGGCAAACCCACGCTTTTTGTCAAACCACTGAGGCACAAGACTTGAAGGAATGAGGGTCATCGACCCTTGACCAAAGTAACGAAGAAGAAAGAACCCAACGAACATCATACCAATATTCGCGACGAAACTATTGAAAAACGTGGTGATGGCGAGTAATATTCCTACAATAACCAGCATGACCCTTTGACCGTACTTATCGGTAAAGCGTCCCATAAAGACAATAAGCATACCACTGATTACGGTAGCAACGGAGTAGCCCGTGGAGATTAGTGTACTTGAATAATCGAATGTTTCTCCATACGCATCGATGAATACACTAATCGAATAGGTTTGCCCAGGAGCGGAGAAAAACACGCCCAAGGCACTCACAAGGACAATGACCCATCCGTAGTAGAGTTTATTATTTATTTTTATCGCCGTGTCTTTCATGTTTAGCCTCCTTCACACGGGAAAGATTATATCAAAAAACTAGAGCGAAATAAAGATAAAGATTTGTTTTAACTATTAAAGTATGTTAATATATAAGTAATCGAGCTAATGCCCATTCTTTAGGGTTATAAGTTTGACAAAGCCAAACCCGGAGCAATCCGGCGACGGAAAACTATAGGGTCTCCTTGAGACAGCCAGTTACCTTGCTTATCCAAAGGAAGTGCTAATGATGAGAAAAATCATTGTCGCTAGTGCATTAGTTTTATTTGTATTCACATTGAGTTTTAAAGTATTCCTCGATTGGGATGCGTCCAATCATTTTAAACATGATCTCATGCTAAATGGGTATCATGTCGAGGCTACAGCCACAACTTATAAACCCGGCCAAAACCTCGTGCCCAAAAACACCTTACTTACGGTTGGTGATGTGGATGAAATTAAATACACTTATACCCTTTTGGTACTTCCCGAACGCTCGCTAGATTCGAAATTTCAAACACTCGTACTTAAAACCGCTGACGGTGAAGTGACTGACAAACATGATCTTTTCAATATTAAGAGTGAAGTACTCTCTAATCAAAATTTAAAGAATAAAGACTATGACAGAGTAGTGATGGAATCAACTTTGACATTGTCCAAACCTGAAACGCGCGATCAGATAGAGTTTCTCCATAATGTACTCAGCATGTCTTTCAACATCGCACTGAATGTGGATAACTAACCATTTTAAGCGTCATTTTTGTATAAATATCTAGTTAATTCATACAAACAAAATCAGACGAGAAACCCTAATATACGGCTTTTAAACATATTTTTAATAAAATGCAATGATTTCAAAACATTTTTCTTGACATCCTTGTAAGCTTAGTATATAGTAAAAATATAAATATTTTAAATAAAAGCCAAACCCGGAGCAATCCGGCGACGGAAAACTATAGGGTCTCCTTGAGACAGCCAGTTGCCAATGGGCAACTGGCTTTTTTATAGCCTTTCTTGTACATTGTGAACTTCAATAATGCTAAAGGCAAAAATAGAGAAATCTATTCACGCAAAGCTATAGGGCCTTAAATGGTAGCCAGCTGTCATAATATCCTTCTTAGGATGTGACAGTTTTTTTAATAACTGGGGTTACACTAAGATGACCATTGCCACTTAGGGAGGTGATGCTATGCCGGGTGCCAAGAAAATTCAATTTGGAATTCTTGGCTTACTAATCATCGGATTTGTATTTACCGTCTCTTCTGCATTGGCTTACTGGCAAGAAGTGACTGTATCAAACACTGTAGATGTCGTTGTTATCCGTGAAGGCGCAGAATTGATCGTCGATGATCTTAATAATAAATTGGACGACAAGCGTTTGGTGCCTCAAGGGTATCGCATGTTTACAAACGATGTAGATGAAGTTGAGTTTACCTACAATGCAGGAATATCAAGAGAACTTATCAACTCGGTCAATCTTCACATCTCAGCCACAAACATTACAATCGGTGGAGAAGAAACCTACGCCCAACTCGTAGATATCAATATCTTAAACCAGGGCGACAAAGCACAAACAGATCTGTTCAACGATACGGTAAGCATCACCATCGTAGTAAGGCTTATCGAACCGATTGATGAAGCGGAAGCAGTTCAAAAAGATTTGGACACAAGCCGTGTGAATGTCGAGGATTCAAAAGAAGCCTATGAATCCATCAAAGGCGAGGTTATAGAGTTTACACTAGAATTCAGCCTCAGCAGTAAAACCGAAAGCAACAATGAAAACTAAAATATAAAAAAAAAAAAGGAGTTTTAAAAATGAAATCAAGAAAAATGATCATCGCAGTATTACTATTTGCAGCAGTCGCTGTATCTTCAGCCACATTCGCCTTCTGGGCAAGCGGGGTAACAGGCAACGATGATACCGCTACTGGAACAGTCACCATCGGAGAAGGAGATGCGGTTACAACTACCGTCAACGTCGCTGATTTAGGCGCGGATGGAACCCTTGTTCCTGTTGGTTTTACAGGCACAAACAACGAGGATAAAGATTTCACAGTAGTGTGGGCAGGTTCTGGCGCTGAGGGTGCCACAGGAACTTTGGCAGTAACCGTAGACAGTAAAAGTCTAGGAACCTTAAGTGCTTCAGAAATTGAAGGCATGTTCACAATTAACACCTCAGCTACCCCAACAATCACCGCAGGCACTGACTTGACTTATACAGTCAACGTTGAGTTTACCAACGAACCTACCGATCTAGCCATGTATAATCAAGTCGAAAACGGCAGTCTTGACATTGAACTGACTTTTACTGTCACAGCTGACTAACAAATACGCCTTGATTTTAACACCATTAAATTTATGACAAGCAAGGAGGAATGACCATGCGAATGAAACTTAAATTAGGTAAAAGAAAAATTTTGATTTTTGTCCTTGCATCACTCATGGTTCTTTCCTCCCTTTTTATGGTTAGTGGTTCCTATGCCTATTGGAGCAGCGATGTTTCTGGAGCAAATACTACTGCCATAGCTAGCATAAATATCGGAGAATGGAATCAAGTATTTGAATGGAGCTCCGACAACACGTACTCCCAAGGCGACATAGTAGAGAGAAACGGCGTTCTTTATGAAGCTAGACAAGATAATCCATTTTTCACACCTGGAGGCTTTCTTTCTTGGTGGAGTTGGAGTCGTTTGTAAAACAATTTTAAATTGGCACGGAAGGCTTTCTTTCGTGCTAATTTTTGTATATAATGACAGTATAAAACGATCATGTATTTCGAGGTGAACTATGACTGACACTAATACTAAAAAAGGCCCCAAACACTGGATTAAATCAACACTTTTTTTCTTGCTCGCAGCGCTCCTTCTCGCTTACATACTTGTTGAAGCTTTTGCCCCGAGTCAAACGGTCCGAATTTTCGGGTTCAAACCCTATGTAGTTCTGACGCAAAGCATGGAACCAAAAATTAACGTCGATGATGTAGTTATCGTAAAGAGACCGAATACAGAATCTCTTGAAGTTGGAGACATTATCACCTTTTCAGTCGACATTAATAATGATGGAAATGATGAAGTTGTGACCCATTACGTCTATTCCCTTGAGTATGATAGTTCCATGGCCCTCACAATAAAGACCCACCCGCACTTTGAAAATCCCGACAACATAACTCCTGACAGGTGGGAACTCAGTGAAGACAATCTCCTTGGCGAACACATATTGACCGTTCCATATATCGGCCTTGTCATTCGCTTTTTACAAAGCCCTTTCGGCATCGCCGCACTTGCGGTTAATGCCGCGATTGTAGTTGGCATTATCTATCTTCTTAAAAGAGACAACCCAGCAACTAGCGAAAAGGAAAAATAATCTATCTTCGAGAAAAGAGGTGGGTTACTTTTGCGCTCACTCATTCATAAAATACACAGCTTAACCAAGTCGAAGATCCCTTTCAAGCTTCGAAAACCGTCCAAACGAACACTCATTTTCTCAGGGTTTTACTTTGTGCTCGGGTTTGTAATCATTAATGCAATCTTCATGTCGCTATATTTTCATGACAATGAATACAAATACACTGTGTTCTCGCACTCATATATAGAAGCCATATTACCCGAACAAGCCACGAATCAAACACTAAGTACCGGTGTTGTGCGCATTAAAGACACGTCGTTTGAGGCCTTTAAAAAAGGTGACTACGTCGTCACCTATAATGAAGACAATCAACTGCTTGGAACCGGAATCGAATTTCCTCTTATCTCAGAAGTGATTTCCGTCAATGAAACCGCCGAAACACTTGTAATCACTTACGATGACGTAGTATCCATCTCAGTTTCACAAGAAGAAGTTATCGGTGAATACCAGCGTGAAGCTGGATTCATTGGCACCTATTACTACACAAACATGTTTTTAAGAGGCTATATACTATTGATGTTTAGCCATATCATTTTGCTATCAGGATATTATTTTGTCTTCATTTATGACAATCCTCAACGATTTTTATCAGAAAAAAGACGTAACACCGTGCCATATGATAAAAAACATACGAAGCATTAAGTTTTTCGGATGACTCCAATCCAAGACTTGATGTTTTTTTATTTATTAAATTATAGAAACGGTTATTAAAGATTATTTCTAGTACCAACGCCCTTTTGAATACGTCATAGTATAGTAAACCCTAAAAGCATGAAACAATTTTTATGACATAGTTTTATGTAAGCCTATTCAAATGCTTCATAGTTTGTTATAATCTAGGTAACGTGCCTCAAGAAAGGGTGCTGCCATGTTTAAAGTATTACTCAAAAGAATAAAGCAAAGTCATGCTTTTAGGTATGGCTTTTTATAATTTTAATAACAGGAAGGAAGATTCTATGAACAAGGGCTACATATTAGGACTCGATATTGGAGTAACGTCAGTAGGATGGGGCATCATCGACCAGGACCATGAAATCGTCGATGCAGGTGTAAGACTCTTTGAAGAGGCAAATGCGTCCATGAATGAAAAAAGGCGTGAAAAGCGCCATGCCAGGCGTGTAAAAAGAAGAAAAACACAAAGAATCATTGAAATGAAACGTCACCTTTTGAGACACAACATCATCGGTGAAGGATTCAAACCAATGGGAAACCCTTATGAATTAAGGGTCAAAGGATTAAAGGAAAAACTTGAAGATGAGGAAATGGCAACCGCACTTTTACACCTTGTTAAAAGAAGAGGCTCCACTTTGGATACCGTCGATGTCACTGAAGACAAAGAGGAGCTCAAGAGTAAGGAACAACTTTCCATAAACACAAAAAAACTGAAAGATGAACACAAGCATGTCAGTGAGGTTCAGCTTGAAAGATACAACGAAAGAAAATCTATTCGTGGTGAAGACAATATCTTCAAGACTGAAGACTATATAGCGGAAACAACAGCAATACTAAACACCCAGGATAAGTCGGAAGCTTTCAATGAAAAAGTTATTGAATTAATTTCAAGAAAGCGGCATTATTCTGATGGGCCGGGATCTAAAGACTCACCCAGCCCGTATGGAAAGTTCAGGCTAAATGAAGAGGGAGAAGTTGAAGAAGTAAATCTTATTGAGGAAATGCGCGGTCATTGCAGTGTCTATAAGGATGAACTGCGAGCCCCCCTTGAATCCTTTTCAGCAGAACTGTTCAATTTTCTCAACGATCTCAACAATCTTAAAATCATCCACCGGGAAGAAGAAAAACTTACCGTGAATGAAAAAGAAACCATTATCGATAAAATCAGGGAAAAAGGCTATCTGTCTCCAAAAGCGAAGCCACATGAGGCAATCGCTAAAATCCTCAATATTGAACCTGAAACACTTTCAGGCTTCAGAATCAATACAAAGAAAAATCCTATTATCACTGAGTTCAAAGGGTATCAGAAATTGCTCAAGGTATTCAATAAACACGAAGAGTCATTAATAGGCAAAGACAAGATCCTTGATACGATTTCAGAAATTCTCACTAGTCACAAAAAACCGTCTGAACGAATTGAAGCGTTTGAATCACTTGGTCTGAATGAATTGCTAATCAAAGACTTAAGCAATCTTCCCGGGTTTGAAAAATATCACAGTATGTCTTTTAAAGCCATCTATGAAATTACTTTGGAGTTGCTTGAAACCACTAAAAACCAAATGGAAATCATTACCGAAAATAATCTGGTAGTTCCCGAAGCGCCCAACAAACTCACGTTGGATGAAAATCTTATACTGAGTCCAATCGCAAAAAGAGCCCACAGGGAATCTTTGCGAGTCATAGAAAGACTCACACACAAGTATGGTGACTTCGATAAAATCGTCATTGAAACTACACGCGCCAAAAACACTAAAGAAGAAAAAGATGACATTAAAAAGCTTCAGAAGATTCGCGAACAAAGAAACGAGGAAGTGCAAGAACTATTGAAAGGTTATGGAGAACAAGCCAATAGAATCAAAGGCAAAAAAGCTCTAAAAATTCGTCTATACAAGCAACAAGACGGAAAATGTGCTTATACTCATAATCCTTTGAGTCTTGATGCCATTGTGAACAATCGAGATTCCTATGAGATCGATCACGTCTTACCCTACTCCGTATCCATGGACAATTCACTGAACAACCAAGTGCTTTGCGAACACAAAGCCAACCAAATTAAAGGTAATAAAACACCTTATATTTATTTCAAATCCGGGCAGGCTTACGGTGAGGTAAAGACCTTTGAAGCTTTCAAATCATTGGTATTATCCAACACAAAATACCCTAGAAGAAAAAAAGAACTTCTTCTTAAAGAAGAAGACATCACCCGCTTTGATGTAATGCAGGAATTTACGGAAAGAAACCTGGTAGATACATCATACGCTATTCGCTCTCTTATGAGAACGCTAAAAAGCTTCTATAAATACCATGAAAAACCCACAAAGGTATTTACAGTCAGGGGTAAAGTCACCAACCTATATAGAAACAGAGCAAAAGGCTTGTTTGCCTATGACCACCCTGATGCGGATTTTAACCCTATGGAAAAAGATCGTTCACAGTATAGACATCATGCCATCGACGCTTTGATTGCCGCCAGACTTTCAGAACAAAAACTGATCAAGGAACTTATGTACATGGACAGGACAAAAAAAGTCGACATTGACACGGGTGAAATCTTAGAAGATGACAATCCGATGTTTGATGAGAAATTGATTCGCTTTTTAAAACAATTATCAAAAGTCGATGACAGTGATTTAAAATTCTCATGGAAAGTCGACAAAAAACCTAACAGACCATTCTCCGATGAAACCATCTACTCGACGAGAACTGTCAATGATAAAGAATGGGTTGTCAAAAAGCATAAGGATATCTATAGTATGGAAAGCAAGGATATCAAAAAGAAACTCATCGACAAGGCCAAGAAAGTTAATCTCTTAGTGTATAAACATGATCCCAAATCTTATGAAAAGCTTGTAAAAGCTTATGAGCAGTATTCTCAAGAGAAATATCCCTTCGCTGTATTCAAGGATAACCACGGGTATATAACCAAATACTCGAAAAAAGGCAATGGTCCTGAACTGAAACAGCTCAAATACTTGGATGGGAAACTCGGGAATCATACAAGTATAACCCATAATTACAACTCACCGGATAAAAAAGTAGTCTTGCTTCAAATATCGCCATACCGAACCGATTTTTATAAAAATGCAGATGGAACAATCAAGTTCGTAACCGTCAGACGTAAAGATTTAAAACCCATAAACAACAACAAACAATTCGTCATGGATGAAAC
>Ga0307967_1001637_pt1 | contig 13490 bp, 20 predicted proteins | sample OrgLakmetagen648_FD_201828 | JGI IMG/M metagenome (GOLD analysis project Ga0307967, IMG submission 201828) | Saline water microbial communities from Organic Lake, Antarctica - #648 | ecosystem: Environmental > Aquatic > Non-marine Saline and Alkaline > Saline | place: Antarctica: Organic Lake... | reverse complement strand
ACTCGAAGGTTGAGCAGCCATTCCAGGTTGAATGCCTTTGTAATCCAAACTAAACTAAACTAACAACAATATGAGCAGGCTAGCAGTCGCGCGCTTTTAGATTTGCATACACTATTTAAAACGAATTGGACAATGGCGCTTTACTAAGGAAGTAGGGTATACCATTTCTCTTTAGCAGTCATATACGCGATGCACTGGCTGGATGCTACGAGCTCGAGATCTTAATCCACTGTTTGTTATCATCACACTGAGCGTACAACCTTGGCGAGCTGTTTGCTACCTATCAAAAATAAAGCAACACAGGTATCTCCACGCAACAGCTCTCGGAGACCCAACTGCAAAGCAACACACATATACAAGGTTAACAAAACAAGGCCTTCAGACAAATAGTGCGACTGCCATCCCATACATCATGATATATACATGTACGCAGCACACATACGCACTTGCGCACACACACAGACACACACAGGTTCTACGGTCCTGTTTACTCACGCTCAAGGAGAGCGCCACCTTTTTAACAGGCACATGGCACAACAGATATATAGTTAAATAGGCATGGACACCATGAATACTTTCCAAGGAAGAGGTGCTTGCACCACCACCACCACCAAGCTATGCACACCGTGCATGAGAGCTGTCTCCCACAATCACATGCTCTTTGTTATCAAAATTTATGTACACTACTAGCTTCAACAGCAGTACCGTGCTGGTAAACGAACTAGACCTCCTGGCGTATATCATTTTTCCTGTTGGGGCGAGCTAAAAGCCCCAACAGCAGGCCTACACAGAGGACAGCCCCCAATCCAAGTCGGTGAAAACAAGAAACGGGATTTTAACACAAACGTCTTGACCCCATTCCAACTGCACGCCCGAACAGAGGTGGTCAGTTGGCCCTACATGATGCCACACCCACATGCTGGCCGAGGCTTCTCAGGACCAGCTTCTGCAGAAGAAGACGCATCTTTCAAGGGGGAGCCTTTGCTACTACTCTTTTTTTCAGCTGTTGACAGTGCTGGTGGTGCTCCCACGTCTGACGGAGAGTCCATTTTAGTAGCACTTGGTTCCCATCCCTGCAAGAGAGATGAATATCATGATGCTTACACTTTGACAGTGTCCAATGATGAGCCCAACACAACAAGTGCAAAGGGAACCCCACAAAAGGCAGCCCTGGACCGCTATCCATCTGTGCTTTACACTCTCATCCTCTGGGTTCGCTGCACATCCCTGGCCACCTCCAAATTTGTTCCACGTGTGATTTCATTCATTTCATGTGCATTAGACATAAGACGAAAGAAGCAAAATGTCCTGTTTGAATGCGCACACATACTCCTGTAAACCTGCACATACACACATATGAACGCACATACTCATACACACATATACACAAATACACATTCACATGCACGTACACATGTGCACGTACAAGAAGGCAGCATGCGTTAGCCTACGCCCTCACCTGGTGCGACAAGCTCTCCTGAATCTCTCCGCCCACTTGCACCACCATTGATTCAAGTGCCATGCTTCCATCCAACTCAGAAGCTGCATCTGCTCCCACATGACTAATGCTTCTTGCACTGTGGGTCACACCACCCGTGCTGCCCACAAATGGCACGCGCGTGTTTGATGATGACGTTGGACTTCCTCTGTGAGTGAGTGAGTGAGTGAGTGAGTGAGTGAGTGGGTGAGTTAGTGAGTGAATGAGTGTGTGTGTGCAAATAGTTCAGGGGTCAGGCATGCACGTAATGGAGCCCATTCGGGCCAGCACTACACACACAACAGTGCTGTGGTGTGAGCACACACACGTGTCGCATTGTGTGATGTGCTTGCATTGCAAATATGGCTTGGTAGGTGCACTAAATCTGGAAGGGAGCTGAGCTGCTGCCACCTCAAAAACGTCAAAATCAGCACTCCTGGCAAGGTCCACATTTTACTACTGATATGGCTGCATTTGAACAAGGTCTCTACCAAATTTGACCCGACAAGGAATAAATGAACCCAGCACTCACAAATCACTGCTGACCGTGGCGTTAGGCTTAACCATGGAGGGCATTAATTTACGAGCAGGTGCAGCCATAGACACATGCGCAGCCGCCCCTGCTTCCGTACTACCTCCCTTCACCCCCTGCTGCTGCTGCTGCTGCCGCTCCTGCTGCTGCTGCTGCTGCTCCTGCTGCTGCCGATGCTGCTGCTCCTGCTCCTGCTGCTGAAACTGCTCCAACTCTTGCTGCTCTTGCTCATGCTGCTGCTGCTGCTGCTGCTCATTCACAACCTCAAGCCTTTGACCGGTAAGGGGAGAAAATCCACCCACTCTTTTGGAAATTGCGAAGGCCCTCCCATTGGGGCTGACAGCTTCCGTGGCTCCCTCTTGCAGCGTGCCTCTCAACCTGTGCTGTGCATAGGACTGCTCTGCCTCAATTCCGCTCACCGCCCCAGGTTGCTTTTGCAACTCTCCTTGCTGCTGCTTTTGCTGCTGCCGCCGCCGCTGCTGCTGCTCTCCTTGCTCCTCAGCCAAATGCTGCTCCTCTGCACTTCCTGAGTGCGCGCTCTCCATGTCTTCGTCGTCATTATCATCCACGCCACTTTCTTCCACGCACCCTGCTGCCGCCATCTGGGGCGACAGCTTGTTGGGGGTGGGCATGGTGGGGGGAGGAGTGCTCGGTGCAGGCGTGGGGGATTGGGTAGGCATGTGTGGCGGAGTCCCTTCTGGTGTGTTGACAACCGACTTGTTTGGGAAGACCTGAGCCCCTGTGGGGGGCCCGCCTCCTCCAGGGGTTCGAAGAGAGGAGGCATGTATCAGTTTTGATGCATAGCCACCTGTGGTGCCCGAGCCAATCTTGCTGCTTTGGACCCGCTCAGGCTGCGTGTGTGTGTGTGTGTGTGAGGTGGGAGAGGAGGGAGGAGGGAGTGAACGGCAAGTGCGAGGCACTATGGCAAATTAACAGGGCACCTTGTTTGGGCAATCGGAGGAGGACATGGCAATGAGTGGATGGAGTGGTGAGAGCTGCTTGCTGCTGCAACAAGAACTACAGATGACAAGTCTGGATATTGGAGGACTCTCTCTCTCTCTCTCTCTCTCTCTCTCTCTCCCCCTCTCTCTCCACCTAGTCAAGGCCTACCACCCAGTAAGGTCAATAGCACCCACCCACCTGCCCACCACCGTTTGCATGAGCAGAAGTTGAGAGGGAGGACGCACTGTGGACCACAGCATGCGCACCACCATTTACCCCTGCTGCTGCTCCTGCAGGGCCTGCTATACCACCAGCACCGGAAGAGTGACCTTTTGGGTTCCTGTGTTTGTTGTGGACGTGTGCATGTGCTTGTGTGTTTGTGCATTGCCTGTGTGCGTTCATGCTTGTGTGTATGCTTGCCGTGAGTGTGCTCCTTTTTGCAAAGTTTGCTTGTGCAATACGTGTTGTCTTATTTTTGTGTGTGTTTGCATACATGCATATTTCCAGTGAGCAACACCCTCAAACACGGACCTGGACATGGAGCCAGGCGCTCTGACCCCTCCTGGAAAGTGGCCTGAAGCTGTGGAGGCACTGCGGCCAAGGTTTGCCCTTACTTCGTTTTGGCGGGCGATACTAGCACGCAGCTCGGCTTGCCTGCGGGGTGTGGAAAGGGGGTTACGCGAGGTTAAGACATACTATATGTCGTAGGTGTGCGTATCCGTGCGTGCGCATGTCTCGGGAAAGCATGACCGTTGTGCACTTTTCCTGGCAGTGCGTCTGACATGATGAAGTAAGTTGTAAATTGTAATAGATCTTGGTGATAAGATCTGACTCCCGCAAGCAATGCTGAGTTCTGTAATAGAAATAGGTCTGCTCATTTGAATTGTGCACTCGTGCAATTGCTACAGTTGCTGGACATTTTAGAGAGTTCACTCATTTAAGAACCCAAAACACCAAGATGGCTTCATTTAATCTAAAAGCTATTACGATTGCAGCAGATGGTATACCACAACGCTGCAAAAATGGAAAGCCCTTGTGGTCCGGCCGAGCCTAATTCTGCTCATACGCCAGAAAAGGCCAAGGCAGACAATTACATGCACATACCATAATGGCATTCCTGGATCCAGATACAGAAGAGTGAGCTAATCAACGCCGCCCACCTGGAGGCCAGATTTCGCTGAGCAGGGTTTGAGCGCGTGCTTGGGGGACCCCCGCCTGGCGTGCGTCCAGAAGGCCGGTAGGGAGGGGTGAAGCCAGGGGGCGGCCTGGGCCCGTACTTGCGTTGGGACGGAAAGGTGGGCATGGACTGGCGCAGTTCATTGCCCCGTGCAGAGGGGGGCGGAGCGTTGGCAGGGCGGGGAATGCGGGAGGTGGAGCTGCGCAGGCCTCTGCTGTTGCCCCCCGGGAAGCCACGTGCGCTGTTGGGTGTACTCTGGAAGTTGGGGTCTGGGGAATGAGCTAAGGGGGGGAAAGCATCTCCTGCACATGCGTGCATGATGCATACAGCAGCAAATGTACCAGCGAGCCTCAACCGAGGGAGCACCACGCAAGAGAACAGCTGCCTTCTTGCTCGTGTCATCGAAACCAGGAAAACAAACAGAACTGGCAGGAGATGGTGGGATGGGTGACCATCAGGACCATTTGTAAATATACATGACATTGATAGGTAGTTGGATAACGACAATATATACGGCCATACATTCATATATGTTGCATAAGAAGTGCCGACCAGCTCTAAACGTGAGCGATGAGGACTGAATGACCGTGCAGGGCTGCCAGTTTTAATTTTGAACAGCTACCTGCCATGCTGCTTCGGCAAGACATGGTCGGGCTGATGTCGTACACTGATCCAGTGTCATCACCATAGACAGATCCGGCGGCCCAATACTGGGAGCACACACTCCCAGCTCGAGGTGTAGGAGCAACCTGTTGGTGGTTCCGTGGTGTTTCATATGAGTGAGCTGCTCATGGTTATAGCACATGCGTAGACAGGCGTCCGATAGAGATATGTCTTTTTAAAAGTTGCTGCAAGTTTAATTAGTGTATGTGATTGTCAATAGACCCAAATTAAAGTAATATTCGAAGAAGGATAGAACAGACGGTTCATTGTGTGCACAGGCACTGTCGATTGAGCTGAAAATAGGTACTTACCAGCCAGCTCTCTGCGTCTTCATTGTCACCTGAGTGTACGTATGTGTATGTGTGTGTATGTGTGTGTATGTTTGTGTGTGTGTGTTTGTGTGTGTGAGTGTGTGTGTGTGTGTGTGTTCGCGCGTGTGTGTGTGTGTGTGTGTGTGTGTGTGTGTGTGTGTGTGTGTGTGTGTGTGTGTGTGTGTGTGTGTGTGCACGCGCGCTTGAGCTCACTGGAGTGTGGGTGCGTTTTTGTGTTTGCTTGTTTGAGGCTTCTGTGGGCATGTTTTAGTTTACTCACTATTAGGCCCGAGGTCTATGGGCTGGAAGGATCCCCTGCTCCATGGAATGAAGTGTTTACGCGAGCATGAGCATCAAAGAATGCACAAGGGAGACGTCTGAGCTGCTGCATTCCACCAATGATAAAGACTTACCGGACAGGGAATGGGTCTGTACCATGATAAAGAGGAGGCGCTTCGTTCATGACGGAGCCCTGTGTGAGATCTTTGAGGTAAGCACAGGATATGGCACCAATGAAGCACACACAACACACACACAGACACAGACACACACACACACACACACACACACACACAGACATGCAAGTTCTTTTCGTTTCGCACCTGCAAGTACAATGTTCACGTTTGCATTGTATAATTATAATATATCGTCCTATATTGGGAAGGACCCTGAGTGTAGATACAAGAAAGATTTTTGTAGGAAGCATGGAAACTAGAGTTGTTACTAATACATACCTCTACATAATTCGTTTTCTTCAACATGATTAACATGTCAGCAGAGTAGCTTTGGGAAACTTGTGTCTTGCCTGTTGTATGCTGCAGCAGCAGGCATGCTCAATCTCTGGTGGGTCAGTTTGACAAATCCAACGGCCAGCACTCGCAGGGTGTCTTGAGCCGCAAACTTGAGTGTGTGGCTCAAAATGAAGGAACACGCACACACACACACACACACACACACACACACACACACACACACACGCACACACACACACACACACACACAAACACACGCACACTCACACAAACCAACACACACACACACACACGCACACACACACACACACACACACATACACACGCACACTCACACATACCTACACACACACACACACACACATACCTAGACACACACACAAACGCAACCACAACCACACGTACATACGATCACTTAGGCTGCCGGCATGCCCTCTAGCGCCTTATCCCCCTCATGAGAGTGGCAAGCAGGCCTGGGCCACATCCCTTGGCAAGCCCTCCAAATTGACACGACGCAATGCCAGGAATTGCCGTGCCAGCAAGCCAGGAGTAAGCCAGCAGACTTCTAGCCCGCCTCCTCCTTCAAGCCTTCAACCCCCTTCTCCAACTCATGCACAATTCACTAAAAGTATTAAGCCTTCAGATCATGCACTACTCAGCAAACGCATCAAGCTATGCACCACCAGTCAGGAGCTGGCTGCCGTGCTGGAGGAGCACGGAGCTCATTTTAACCACATCAACATTTCAGCAGCATTGGTGCAGCTCGCGAAGCTCCCACCGGGCCCCCAACCGCCCCAGCCTGGCTCCAGCAGTGAAACAGATGCACTGGCGTGGGATGCGTACGCAAGCTACGAGGCCCTTCTGCAACGAATGCTGCAGCAAGTAGCCGATCACGTGCCTGGTATGGGAGCACGGCAGGTAGCCAACGTGATGTGGGCAACGGCACGCCTGGGCAGCAGGAGTCCAGACGGCTTCCACCCTCTGTGTGCCGCGCTGCTGGCCCTGTCGCTTCCCCAATCGCAGGTCATGCTCCCCTGGTCTTGTCCCCAAGAGCTCAGCATGAGGTGAGACCAGTTGAGAGAGGGGAGGAAGGCGTACCCAGCGACCTGGGGCAAACTGCACTTTACCCCGTGGTTGCTGTCGTACATCTACCCAACCTGCTGTTTTGCTGTGCAAAGTGTTGTGGCACAGCTGTACGGCCAGAATTCATAGCGTGTCAGCTGAGCACTGCTTCCTCGCTCAGCCACGCAGCCGCAAGTTCTGAGCACTGCAAGTCCTGTGTCCGTATGTGCTCATTCGTGCTACCTTTTGTGCATGACCTCATTGCAGCCTCTGGGCAGTAGCTGTCTATGGAGTCCGCCCCTCAATCGACTGGCTGGAGTCATTCCTGCTCGCCTTTGAGACTGCTCTGCCAGAGCAAGAGCCCCGCCATATTGCGACTGTCATGTGGGGCTTGGCACGCTTGCGTATAACACCAGACGAGACCTGGCTGGTGAGTCCTTGATTTGGCATGCGTGCAACCAGGGGGCTGTGGACACATTCCTCCTGGAGCCGGTGTCAACAAGCATCATCGTCATTATCCTGGGGGATTTAAGTAATGAAGCACGATGAGGCTGGGAATTGTCTTTTACCTGATAAGGGCTGTCTTGAGTGTTACAAAATGGCAGAGTTGTTGTTTGCAGGCACGTACTTGAGGACCAAGCTTCGTGCAGTAAGACCTGAGAAGCTTCCTGAGAAAGTTTTTCCTGCACCAAGCGCTTTGTCTTACATACGTCCTCCCCCACCCCCCTGGCTATGTGCCAGCCTTGAAACACAAATACTACCGTGCTTTTGATGCCCCTTTTACAGGAGACCCTGGGACAGTGTGCGCAGCACCTGCTGCCTGCCTTCTCACCTCGTGACATCGCACAGACGCTTGCAGGCTATGCAAATCTTGAATTGGGAGCAAACTCAAAGGCATTGGATCAGGTAGCGATAATTTGTAGGCTTGATTAACCCAAACAAATTGCGGTGTGTGTACCAGTTTGTATGCAGAAAGCTTCATTATGGTGTATGTACAATGTACATGGTTATGCCCAATTCTGCATGGCGTGGCATTATTGCTCAATTCCCTGACATCCTGAGCTGCTGCTTGCATCTGAAAGTGTGTTTCATTGCTTGTACGGTGGAGTCTGATGTATTAAGATTGTCTTGGCTTGGGTGCATAGGAAGGCAACAATATGACGGAAGCGTTCGAGTCTCAACGTCTACACTTGTGCTCTCATTCAGCTCCCTATAAAATTGGCATTACCAAACGTGTGTCATGTGTCACGTGTCCACTTCTTGCCTCCCTGTTGCCCTCGTCTCATTTCTTTAGTTACTGCAGCATAAGTGATCTGTCCCTGCAAGCCCCCTCTCCAAAATTTGCATGCGCGTGCCCCATGTTCCCCTCAGCTCTCCCCTGTGTGGCCTCGGCACACACAGTTGACACAGCACACGTGTCAATAGCGCTCGTGGGTTCATGCCATGCACTGCTGCAGGCTGCAGTCAGTCGCATGCAGCAGCTGCTGCTGCAGGGCCTTCAACTAGGCATGGGCACGGGGGAGGAGACGCAGCGGATGCATAGCAGGGTCGTCAGCCCAGACGTGCATGCCCCTGCTCCGCCGCCTTTTCGTTCCAAAGGTATGGACGCTTGTATGGATTGTGAGGAAGGAGAGACTCGCCTAAGCAGGGGTGTGAGTCAATCAAAGCCAACACACGTGTACATTACATACACATATTCCTGCACAAAATCACTCGCACACATACACACGATAACCCCTAAACACACACTAAACAGGAAAGTCCTTCTCTGCCAGTGAGCGCCTGGCTCAGCTGCGGCGTCGCCATGAGCAAAAACAGGAGCAGCAGCAGCGGGAGGTGCAGCAGTACCAGCAGCAGGGCTCGGCAGCTGTGCACCAGCACAAGTTGTCGCTGCAGCAGCAGCAGCAGTTTCGCTCAGCTGCATGGCAAGGCCAACTGGAAAAGGTTGTGATGGTGGCCGCTGCGGATGTCCCACCAAATCATCAGCAGCAGGAGGAACCAAGGGCGCAGAGCTCGGGGGGGGGAGTGAACCCTAAAAATCCAGACCCCCAGCAGCAAGAGCAGCAGGGATTGACTGTACAGCAGCAGCAGCAACAGCAGCAGCAGCAGCAACAGCCAGAGGAACCTGAGCCAGTGCTGGCTGCCCCTCTGGAAGTGGCAGACCCTTTCTTAGTCGGGGAACATTTGGATAGCTGGGCGGAGCAGGCGATATATGGGGGAAGTACACAGGTACAGATGCAGGCACACACGCATGGGTTTAGACGCATAAGTACACTTGTAAGAATGTTCACGTAAAGAAGCATGTGGTTACATGCACACTCAATTAGAAGCGTACACACATATCTTGGTACACGTTACACGTTGTAGGGGGAGCGCACACATTCTTGGTGCATGCATGGGTGCACACGAGCGCACTTCTTGGTGTGTGTGCATCGATGAACACACATACTTATATTAACGCACGCATGCTTGTAAACATACCCATACACGTGCACCCACAACAATACATACAGCAGGAGATTGTAGAGGGAGAGCAGGGCAAGAGCAGGGGCAGCAACAGCAGCAGCTTCAGCACCGAGGGTAGGGTTTCTCCTCCCATTGCAAGCAGGGAGGCATTGGCAAGCGCGGAGGGTGCGCATGCTCTGGCCACTGCGTTGTGGTCGCTGGCAAAGATGGGATGGGTGCCCCCGCTGGCATGGATGGAGGAGGTGCGTGCGTGTGTGTATGTATGCGTATGTGGGTGTGCTATGTGTGCATGTGTGGTTATGTCACATAACTTATGTGTATGGAAGTGTGACTGCGCATTCCTTTGTAGTGCGCTGGTATGTGCACGTGAAACAGCGCGCAGTCTCATCAATGTGCAAACTGTCTTCAATGCTTGATACTGGATGCTGGCACCTCGGCTACTAGGAGACCCTGGTGAGCACAACTAGCAGTGCTGGATGGTTGAGGCAGAAGCATGAGAGGCATGGATGACCTGTTGTCACAAAAAGCCTCTTACTCCACCCTTGCATAAAGGCATAAAAAGGAATTATACGCAAGGGGTGATAACACCACAAGCATGGATTTAGGAAACGGAGACAGAGCTGTCGGACAGCAAAGTACTGACGCTACCAGCGGATTGGAACCCGCGATTCCGAAGAGTCTGGCCTGATTACGGACCACTAGGCTTTTAGGGCAGCCACCCCCAACAGGCATAACAGGAACAAATGAAACGCGATTCCACACCTGCTTCTCCCACACCTTCTTGTGCAGCCTTGATAGAAATGTACGAACTGCACAGCCCTCCTTGTTTGCACCCTTCTTACACTGTGTTGGATGAATGGAGGCCAGCAGAGAATATGAGGTGGTGTTAAGACGCAAAGCGCTTGAGCATCATGAGTTTTACGCTAGCATAGCTCGTGGTGACGTTGGCGACATCTGTGTACCTACACCATACATGTGTACCTACACCATACATGTCCATATACCATACATGTACCATACATGTGTACCTACACCATACATGACCATATACTTTGAGGTTACCCTTCCAGCGACTCTGTATGCACACCGCATTCCGTGCTCAAGCCCAGTCTGCCTGTGACCATGCATAGCTAAGTTGCTCGTCTCACCATTAGCCCGAAATGCGTACTACACCACAACGCCCCACGTACGCATCGCTCCCCCTCCCCCACCCAATAGGTGTTTGCGCTGGTGCAAGACCGCCTGCTTGCCTTCAATCCGCGATGCCTGTCCATGATCATGTGGGCGTCCATCACTCTCGGCCAGCGTGTGCCCCTACCTCTCATGCATGCAATGTACGGAGCCACTGAAGGTCACCTTCTCACGTACCCCCCGCAAAGCTTGGCCAGTCTGGTGTGGGCTGTCTCCGTAGGTGCGTGTACTTCCTGTGCTGTTGTCTGAGCCTGTGTATAGGGGTAGGATACAATTATATCAACGAGTCTGCTTGCGTGCCTGGCCACGTGCATGCGTGAGTACAGCATGGGCACAGCATGTACACACGCACACGCACACGCACACACACACACACACACATACACATACACACACATGTGAGGATACATGCCTGCAGCTGAATGTCCCATCTAAGCATACTCCGTCCAGCCCTCAAACTTCTTATCACTGGCCTCGTCCCCTCCATCATATCGCAGCCGACAAGGCCCACAGCTCCTCTTCCTCTGCCTTAGCGCGCCCCATGCAGCCCCCCCCTCAGTGGGCTCACGCCCTGCTCACCAGCGTGTCCACAAACCTGGACCTGTACTGTGGCCAATCCCTGTCGCTGGTGCTAGTGTCTCTGGAAAGGCTGGGCAACACCCCTGACCAGGTGACTCCTGGGGTGCAGGGCTGTGCACGCATGCACACACACACACACACACATGCACATGCACATACACACACACACACACACACGCGCTTCACACGCCATGCAACACATGCACACTTGCACACGTATCCCTTCCCGTACACACGCATGCATGCACGGTCTTACCCAACAACCGCACCTCAGAGCCCTCACCAGCCAGTCGACCCTACTCACAAGGGTGCTCACCCAATTACCTGCACACAGGCTTGGGCTGCACGTATCGTGGCTCAACTCACCGGTCCGCTTGCAGCAGGGCTGGGGCCGCAGGTGTGTGTGTGTACAACTGTTGGCAGTAGCCCCTAGCCCTGAACGCCCCCAATCATTGCTGTTGTAAAGGTCCCTTTCATAAATGGTGTGTTTGAGAGAAAGAGGGTGCGGAGAGGGATGGGTGGGCAGGGAAGAGAGAACGGGGGAGAGAAAAATAAGCGGTAGGGAGGACTGGAATAGGAAGGTGGAGGACAGGAACGCATCTCTGAAGGAGCAGCTTTTGAATGTTTTAAGCTTGCGTCCTGTGGGCTCAAACCCTCAAAAATTGCTCAGCGCACGTTGGGTCTCTCCTGCTGAAGCAAAACCGCACCTGTCCGCACACTTGCTCTTTCACACGCAAACACACGCACACACACACACACACATCATACACTGCTGCAGGCTCTGGCCAACTCAATGTGGGCGCTAGCCAAAATGGGCTTCACCCTCGACCAGGAGGACGTGCAAGTCCTGACAGGCCTTTTGCGGTCCCGCTTACCCTCTCTCTCCCCTCTCCCACAGCCAGCTCCCCTTACACGCGCACCTCCTAGCAAGCGGGGCAACCGGGCGGTCCACAGCAGTGTGCACCCACCGTTCCAGCAGCAGAGCCAGCAGCAACAAGGCACAGACGCTAACACCTTCAGCAGCAGCGCTGGTAACGGCAGTGCCAGGGATGCTGCGTCAATCACTGCCCCCTCGGTCCCTGTCGTCTTTCCCCTCAATGCTCAGGTAAGTCTGCCAGATGCACACGCTTGTGTGGCATGGGCACTATTTAGCTTTGCACACAAGCTTGTATGTCAGTCAACGCACACCCGCACACACACACACACATTACACACACACACTCACTCACTCACACACACACTCACTCACTCACTCACTCACTCACTCACTCACACACACACTCACACTCACACTCACACACACATACAGGAGCTGTCCATGGTGCTGTATGCACTGGCCCGTTTTGGCCACGCACCCAGCGATGCTTTGATGGAGGACTTGCTTGCTGCTGTGAGGCAGCATCTTGGCAGCTTTCCCCTGCCTCAACAACTCCATCCACACTTGCAGGCAGCAGAAGCAGCAGGAGCAGCAGCAGCAGCAACGGGAAAGAAAGCAGCGTCTGGCGCACCCCCTGCTCCCTCCAGCAGCAGTGTTGCCTCTGTCAGCAGTGACAGCAGTGTGTGGAGCAGCAGGGTTGGAGGGCAGGCCTCTGCACATCGCACACTCAATACTCAGGTGCTGCACCCATGCGCTTACTCTGTAGCTAGGTAGTGTGTGCACACGCACCCTGTTGCACTTTTCGCTTGTGGACTGTAGCGAATAAAGCTCAGTTTGAAATACATCCTCTGGTGCATTCACTACAGAGCAAGCCGTAGCCTCACTAGGCAGACGCACCAGCGAGCTCACCCTATGCTGCATTCAAAACATGTGCACGTGCTCTCCTTCACTGAAACCCTCATAATAAACTTCCCATACAAATTTATTCACACAGTTGTGAGAGCGCACACTCATACACACGTGCACCCACACATTCACCCACAAACACACATGCTCACTGTTCTCTCTCTCTCTCTCTCTCTCTCTCTCACACACACACACACACACGCACACACACACACACAACCGTGCAGGAGCTGTCTAACGTGCTGTGGTCCCTTGCGCAGCTGGGTGTTCAGCCATCCCAAGCATGGTTGGCTGACTTCTGGGCCACGGTGCAAAGCCAGATCAGGTGTGAGGGTGCTGGCTGTAAGATTGTGAATATGAATGGCACACACTGACTTTGGAACCCCTATCCTTTGTTGTTGCAATACAACATCTAGCCATTTGACTGGCATTGCTCAGAACCGGTCTGACATCAAGAGCCCCCCTTCTATCTCCCACCCTTTGCTAACTTCCTTTTCACACCCCCACTCTATCCCCACCCACCCACCGTACAGGTCGTTCAATGCCAAGGACCTT
>Ga0307967_1001634_pt1 | contig 13516 bp, 12 predicted proteins | sample OrgLakmetagen648_FD_201828 | JGI IMG/M metagenome (GOLD analysis project Ga0307967, IMG submission 201828) | Saline water microbial communities from Organic Lake, Antarctica - #648 | ecosystem: Environmental > Aquatic > Non-marine Saline and Alkaline > Saline | place: Antarctica: Organic Lake... | reverse complement strand
GAAGGATTTCTCATCACGGCAGAATCTATATGAAACTAACAACAGACAGAACAATTCATCCAAGATTTAATTGGCATGCAGGCTGCGAGTAATGCACCGGGGAGCATACACGAAAGTGACTATGCTCAGTCGATTCGGCTCCGCGCCGCATACGTCTATTCTGCCATCATAACCAGACGGAGCAATGCATGCCGCAACAGTTCGGGCGTGTCAGTTTATTCCAAGCGATTGCGTTATTTTCGTCCGGGATTATGTTTTCTCGGTCACGGATATTGTGGGCAACCTTTTCAAGGTTACGTATCATTTCACAGCCAAAAAACCAGAGGTGCTGAAAAAGCGCCGAGGGAAGGAAAAAGCCATGGCCACCGCTGCTATCATTACGGTCGCCATCACCGGATCGGTTCCCAAAAAGGAAAATAACCCCGCCGTCCCCATCACGGTGGCGGAGCAGATTGAGAGCACGCAGGAGGCCTTTGAGGCCGGCGCGACGCTGGCCCATTGCCATGTGCGCAATGATGACGGCAGCACCACCAGCGACCCGGATAAGTTCGCGGACCTGCTGGCGGGCCTGCGCCAGCATTGCCCCGGCATGATCATCCAATTTTCGACCGGCGGACGCTCCGGCAAGGGGGCGGAACGCGGCGGCATGATCGCGTTGAAACCGGACATGGCCTCACTCGCCACGGGCTCGTGCAATTTCCCGACGCGGGTTTATGAAAACAGCCCCGACCTGATCGACAGCCTGGCCGCGCAAATGCTGGACCAAGACGTGAAGCCGGAGGTGGAGGCCTTCGACCTTTCCATGATCTTCAAGGCGGTCGAGATGGAGCAGACGGGCAAGATCAAAGGCCCCTTGCATGTGCAATTCGTGATGGGGGTCAAAAACGCCATGCCGGTCGACCGCCCCAGCTTCGATTTCTACGTCGATACCCTAACCCGCCTCGCGCCCAACGCCACCTGGACCGGGGCCGGTATCGGGCGGCATCAAAAATCATTGGCCGAATGGTCGCTGGAACGCGGCGGTCATTGCCGCACGGGACTGGAAGATAATATCCGGCTGGATAGCGACACCCTCGCCCCCTCCAACGCAGCCCTGGTTAAACAGGTCGTCGACCTCTGCCCCCAATACGACCGCCACCCCGCCAGCGTCGCCGAGGCCCGCAGCCTTTTGGGGCTGTAGCGCGCGGCCTACCCCACCCGCCGTTTCAGCATGGTCATGGATTGGTAAGTCAGCGCCACCTCGCCATGCCCGTTGGTGACCTCAAGCCCTAGGCGCAGGAAGCCGCGGTCGGGTTTGGATTGGGACGGGCGCGCTTCCAGGACCGTGACGTGGGTTGTCAGCGGGTCGTCAGGGAAGACGGGCTTTAGCCAGCGCACCGCGTCCATCCCCGGCCCCGCCAATCCGGTTTCTTCAAAATGGCCGAGGTCTAGGTAAAGCCGGAACGAAAAGGCCAGGGTTTGAAAACCGCTGGCGATCACGCGCCCGAACGGGCCAAGGGCTGCGAAGGCGGGGTCGGTGTGGATGGCCTGGGGATCGTAATCCCTGGCGAAGGCGATGATGCCGTCTTCGCTTAACGCGGCCGTGCGGGTCGTGAAGGTCTCCCCCACCGTGAAATCATCGATCGTGCGTCCAGGCATTGGGCTTTATTCCTAAAATTTGGTAATTATTCGTCTGTCAGGCGATAGCGGTGCACACCGTCTGCGTCCGCGGTCATCTCAGCGCGGCCATCCCCTACCAGATGTTCCAGATGGGCGATGGTCTCCCCCAACGCAAAAATCATGTGCAAATCGTCCAGCTTGCGCGGGAACAGGCTGGGTACCAAGGCGGCGGCGCTGCGCGGCTCTTGTCGATCCATGCCCGATAGCAGGGCCAACAGACGCTCCGCATGATGGGCGTGCAGTTGGGCGATGCGGGTAGCCACGCCGTAATAGGGCAGCTTGTGGGAGGGCAGCACCAGGGTTTGCGCCGGCACCAGGCCTTCCAGTTTGGTCAGGCTGGCCAGGAAATCGCCCAGCGGGCGCGTGCCCGCCTTAAACCAATAGACGGAGATATTGGGCGTAATCTTCGGCAGCAGTTGATCGCCGCAGATCAGCGTGTCGATTTCCGGGCAATAGAGCAGCGCCTGTTCCGGCGCATGGCCTTCCACCACGATGATGTGCCAATCGCGGCCCCCTAACTGCAAGCAATCGCCATCGCGGATGCGTCTGAAGCTATCGGGTGGCAGATCGACGCGGCCCGCATATTCATTGCCCTCCTGGGCTAGGCGCGCGCGCATGTCCGTGGCCATACCATGGCGGGTGAAAAAGCCTTCCTGGCCGGCCACGAAGCTTTTATCATCCAGGCGCTGCAACAAAACACCGATCACCCATTCGGTTTCCGTCATGGAGAGATCAACGCCATAGGTCCGCACCAACCACCCAGCCAAGCCGAAATGGTCGGGGTGATAATGCGTGCAAATCAACCGGTGGGGTCGGCGATGGGCGGCGGGACCGTTGAAGATTTGGGCCCACAGATCCTTAGTGTCCTGATGGCCATAGCCGCTATCGACAATGGTCCAGGTGGGCGCGCCCGCATCGTCTTCATCTTCGATCAGCCACAGATTGATGTGGTCCAGCGCAAGCGGAATCGGCATGCGCAGCCAATGCACGCCGGGCGCGACCTCAATCAAGCATCCCGGACCCGGCGGGGCGTCGTGGGGGAAGGTTAGGGTTTGGGCGTCCGTCATCTATGGTTTTTCCAGTCAGCTTAAATCGGCCACGAAGGCCGCAGACTCCTTTAATACCGCCTCGCGCTGATCACGGTGGGGGCTGTGCTTGCAGTCTTCTAGTGCCAGACGCTCAATCGGCCCGCTGACACCGCGTTCAATCGCATCCAATTGCGCCATCGTGCCATATTCATCATCAACGCCCTGGATCGCCAGGACGGGGGCCGTGATCTGCGGCAAATGCGCCTCGATATTCCACGCCCGGAAATCAGGATGCAGCCAGATGTCGTTCCAGCCGCGAAAGCTGCGGTCCGCGTCATCATGATAACGGCCCAGTTTGGTGACCAGATCGGTCGTCTGGAACGCCGTCTTCGCCTGCTCGATTGAGGTGATCGTGATGTCTTCGACGAAGACATGCGGTGCCGCCGCAATCAGGCCGGTGACCGCGCGCGCGCCCGCATGGATCAGCGCGATGGAGGCGCCGTCGGAATGGCCGAACAAGATAGGGCTTGCGATTTCCAACCGATCCAGCAATTCCGGCAGATGCACCAGCGCCTCGCGATGCATGTAATCGGTATCGAACGGCCCTGCGAGCGGGGTAGAGCGGCCATAGCCGTAGCGCGAAAAGACGATGACCTGAGCGCCCGTCGCCGCCGCCAGCGCTGCCGGGAAATCCTTCCACATCGCGACCGATCCCAGCCCTTCATGCAACATAACGATGGGGGCCGCACCCGCGCGGGGCTGGGGCGCATGATGGCGGACGCATTCAATTTCGTGGCCCGCCACCTCTTCAAAAAAGGTCTCGGGCGTGATGACGCTATTGGGGCTCATGCGTTAATCAAGCGTCCTTCGCGTGGCGCAATTTAAAGCGCTGGATTTTGCCGGTCGCGGTTTTCGGCAGCGCGTCGGTGAATTCGATCCAGCGAGGATATTTATAACCGGCCAAGGATTGTTTGACGAAGGCCTTAATGTCGTCTGCCAAATCATCGCTGACCGCAACCCCCTGGTTCACCACGACGAAGGCTTTCGGCTTGATCAGATTATCCGGGTCGGGCTGGCCAACGACGGCACATTCCAGCACGGCTTCATGTTCCAACAGGGCACTTTCAACCTCCACCGGGGAGACGTAGATGCCGCCCACCTTCAGCATATCGTCGGCGCGGCCTGCGTGGGTGTAATAGCCTTGGGCGTCGCGCACATATTTATCGCCCGTGCGCGTCCAGGGGCCGCAAAAGGTCTCCCGGCTTTTATCGCGCTGGCCCCAATACATAATGGCGCTGGTCGGGCCGCTTACCTCCAACATGCCAAGGGCATCGGCCTCAATGATCACCGCCCCCTCATCATCAACTAGGCGCAGGTCGTAGCCCGGCACCGGCTTGCCGGAGGTGCCAGGCTTGATATCGCCCTGCTTGTTAGACAGGAAGATATGCAGCATTTCGGTGGAGCCTAGGCCGTCCAAAATCTCAACGCCGGTTTGTTGCTGGAAGCGCTTGAACAACTCGGCTGGCAAGGCTTCGCCTGCGGAGGTGGCGGTGCGCATCTTATGCTCCCCCGGCTTTGGCAAATCGCCACTGGCCAGCAGCATGCCGTAGAGGGTGGGCACGCCGTAGAAGATGCTGACATCGTGGTTGCGCAGGATATCGCAAACCGCCTTCGGCTCCGGCGGGCCTTCCAGCAGCACGGCGGTTGCGCCCACCGCCATCGGGAAGGTCAGGCCATTGCCCAAGCCATAGGCGAAAAACAACTTCGCCGCCGAATAGACAATATCATCTTCGCGGATTCCCAGCACCGGGATCGCGTATAAATCCGCCGATTGGGCGAGCGAGGAGTGCAGATGCACCGCCCCTTTCGGCTTGCCCGTCGTGCCGGAGGTATAGAGCCAGAAGCACATATCATCCGCGCGGGTGGGGGCGGTCACGAAGCTTTCCGGCTGATCGGCCAGCGCATCGCTCAACAACGCGTGACCCTGCGCGTCTGCGCCGGAGACGATGAGCGTTTCCAGATAGCGATGATCGCGGATATGGCCTTCGAATTGGCCCAACAACGCGTCCGACACCACCAAGGCCTTGGCCCGGCTGTCCGTCAACATGAAGGCGTAATCGGCTTCTGTCAGCCGCGTATTGACGGGGATGGGCACGATGCCGGCCTTGATCGCGCCCAGAAAAGTCGCGGGGAAATCGATCGTGTCCGTCATGCACATCAAGATGCGATCGTCCGCGCCGACACCGCGCGCGGTTAGCATGTTGGCCACTTGGCAGGCGCGCTTTTCAAGCTCCGCATAGCTATGGGCACCGGCTTTATCGATGAAGGCGGGCTTATCGCCGCGACCAGCGCGCAGGTTGCGCCCGATCAGATCATCGGCGGCGTTATAAAGCGCGCCTGCCGTTTGGATGGCTGCCATGATGGTCCTCCCTATCGGGCGGCCGTTCTCTTTTTTATGGAACGGTCCGCCTTGGCATATCGCTATGTTGCTATTTTTTGGTGAAGGCGATCTCTCCGTCCGGCAAAAGATACAGCACGATCGCCTCACCGCCCGAAATCGTCGGTTGGTGTTCGGTGCCCGGCGCATAGACCAGCCAGCCCGCGCCGCGGCCATCGAACTGCGCGCCCTCATCCAAGGGCACGATCAGATCAACCTCCCCCTTGGGGTGGCCGTGATGGGGGCCGGCCAAATCTTTGTATTGAACGACATCGACGGAAAATCCATCGGTCTCCACGCCCGGTTTAATCGGGCGACCGAAGCGGATACCGCCGGCTTCGCGCTGACCTAACCAGCCATCGGCCATGCCGGCGCGGCATGCACTTGCTAGGCGCTCATAGGTCGGACTGCCGGGCGGGAAACTGTCGTTTAGATAGCGGTCCAGATCCGCGTCGATCGATTTCCCCGCGATGTCGCGGGTGACGGCGGCTACCGCGTCGGTTAGGTCGGATAGGCTTTGGCTCTCGTTCATAGTCTTAAAGCTCCTCTTCACCGAAAGGATTGGCGGCGCTACGCGTGTCAGGCGGCTTCGCTCAACATATCAAACCAGCCCGCCGCCCATTCCGCCGCGTCATCTTCCGGTAGCGATCCGGCGGAGGCATTGTGGCGCATCACCTCGCCCACGCGGTTGGCACCAAGCGACTGCAAGGCCTCATCGAACTGCTTGCCGCCGAAGCAGAAGGTTTGCGAATAGGTCATATCGCCGAGCGCGAAAACGCCGTAGCGCACGGCGGACAGATCGGGCTTTTGCTGTTGCAGGGATTCCAGAAATTTATGCGCATTATCCGGCACATCGCCCTGCCCGTAGGTGGAGGTGCAAATCAGGAAGGCCCCGCCATCAGCAAAGACCGAGGCGTCGAGGTCATCCATCAATTCGATCTCCGCCTCGACACCCTTATCGACCAGAACTTCCGAAATCTCGTCCGCGACCAATTCTGCCGTTCCGGTCATCGTGCCGACCAAAATCTTGATGCTTTCCGCCATCCCGTCCTGTCTCCAGCAATTATGAGGGCCTCTATTCTGGCGCCTTGTTGCAGAACTGGCGCCTTGTTGCAGATCTGGCGCCTTGTTGCAGATCGGCACTATAGTGCAGGAGTGCGCGCAAGAAAAGCATCATACTGCACGCACCCTACTTGCGAATCGTCGGGATTCGCAGCATGGTTGCGCCATCATGAGCGAACGCCGCACCAAAGAGACTGACGATCCCGACCTCACCGCCTATCTGACGGCACTGGGCGCGCGCGTGCGCGATGCGCGGGCGAAGCGCGGCATGGCGCGGCGCATCCTGGCGCGCGATTCGGGCGTGTCAGAACGCTATCTGGCGCAATTGGAAGGCGGCACGGGCAATCCCTCCGTCGCGGTCTTGCGCCAAATCGCGCACGCGGTCGACTACCCGCTGGCCGATCTTGTATCCGGCACGGCCCAGGCGGACGGCATGCTAGGCCCCATCCTTGATTTACTGCACGGCGTGGAGAACCAGCGCTTACCCGCGTTGCAAAGCACGATTGAGCGGTTTTTAGCCGGCGACCAAGTAACCGCCCCGGACAAGCGCGGGCGCATCGCGCTGATCGGCCTGCGCGGGGCGGGGAAATCCACCCTGGGGCGGCTGTTGGCGAAGCGTCTAGACCTGCCGTTCGTGGAATTAAACCGGATTGTTGAGCAAGATTACGGCGGCAGCATCGGGGAAATTCTGGCGCTTAGCGGCCAACCCGCCTTCCGGCGCTATGAACGCCGCGCGCTGGAAAGTGCTGTGGCACGCCATGACCGGGTAGTGATTTCCACCGGCGGGGGCATAGCCTCGGAAAGTGCGACATTCGGCTATCTGCTGGACCATTGCCATTGCATCTGGATCCAAGCCAGCCCGGAGGAGCATATGAGCCGCGTCATCGAACAAGGCGACTTGCGCCCCATGGCTCGCAATGACGAGGCGATGGAGGATCTGAAAGCCATCCTCACCGCGCGCGAGCCCAGCTACCGCCGCGCGTCCGCCCGCATCGACACCTCCGCCAAGACGGTCGATGAAAGCTTGGCCGAGTTGGAGGTTGCCGTGCACGGCCTTTTAAAGCCCGCACGCCAGCCGTAACACGCACCATATTGCCTTGCGTGCCCCGATCTCATGCATTATAGTGCATAAATCATGAAGGGCGGCGTCAGACCGTCCATCCAACGGAGGGATCGGAATGACCACCACAACAGCCGAACGCGCCACCACCGAAAATGTCGGCAGCGACATCGTCACCTATGACCGCGACCCGTCGGAATATCGGCATTGGTCCTTCACGGTCGATGGCGATATCGCGACGCTGACGCTTACGGTCGATGAGGATGGCGGCATCCGGCCGGGCTATAAATTGAAGCTTAATTCCTACGATCTAGGCGTTGATATTGAATTGAACGATGCGTTGAACCGCATCCGGTTTGAACACCCGACCGTCAAAACCGCGATCGTCACGTCGGGCATGGATCGGATGTTCTGCGCGGGCGCGAATATTTACATGCTGGGCACCTCCACCCATGGCTGGAAGGTTAATTTCTGCAAATTCACCAATGAAACCCGCAATGGGATGGAAGACAGCTCAAAGCATTCGGGGCTGAAATTCATCGCCGCCTGCAACGGCACCACCGCCGGCGGCGGGTATGAGCTGGCGCTGGCCTGCGACGAAATTTTCCTGATCGATGACCGCTCCAGCGCCGTCAGCTTGCCGGAGGTGCCGTTATTGGGCGTGCTGCCCGGCACCGGCGGGCTTACCCGCGTGACCGACAAGCGCCATGTGCGCCGCGATCTGGCCGATGTCTTTTGCACCTCCGAAGAAGGGGTTCGGGGTCGCAAGGCGAAGGACTGGGGTTTGGTCGACGAAATCGCGCCGAAGCAAAATTTCGATGAAAAAGTCCGCGCCCGCGCCGACGCGCTGGCCGCCACCAGCATTCGCCCCAGCAAGGCGGAGGGCATTGAATGGACCCGCATCAAACGCGAGACCAAAGCCGACGGCAGCGGCTACAGCTACCCTCATGTCGATGTCGGCATCGACCCCGCCACCCGCGTCGTCACCCTGCTGGTCAAAGCGCCGGACAGTGATGCGCCGAAGGATGGTGAGGCCGCGCGCGCCGAAGGCGTCGACTTCTGGCCGCTTGCCATGGCGCGCGATCTGGATGACGCCATCCTGATGCTGCGCACAAACCATGACACCATGGGCATGTGGCATCTGAAGACAAAGGGCGATGCGGCCAAGCTTCTGGCTTATGACAAATTGCTGGCTGAGGGCGCCGAAGGCGCCAAGGGTGACTGGTTCCTGCGCGAAACCTTGGGCTTCCTGCGCCGGACCTTGCAGCGGGTGGATGTCACCTCGCGCTCGTTGTTTGCGATCATTGATGAAGGCTCCTGCTTTGCCGGCACGCTGCTGGAATTGGCGTTCGCCGCCGACCGCAGCTACATGCTGGACCTGCCGGACGACCCGTCGGATGCGCCTAAAATCCAGATGAGCGCGATGAATTTCGGCCTGCTGCCGGGTGTCGACGACCGATCGCGCCTCGCCAACCGGTTCTATGACGAGGTTGAGACGTTGAGCGCCCTTGAGGCCAGAATTGGGGAGGCCATCGACGGCCCCGACGCAGAGGCCGCAGGCCTTGTCACCTTCGCACCCGACGATCTGGACTGGCAGGACGAAATCCGCATCGCCACCGAGGAGCGCGCGAGCCTATCGCCCGACGCGCTGACGGGTATGGAAGCCAATCTGCGCTTCCCCGTGAAAGAAACCATGCTGACCCGGGTCTTCGGACGCTTAAGCGCTTGGCAGAACTGGATCTTCATTCGACCCAATGCGGTCGGTGAAAAAGGCGCGTTGAAACTGTTCGGCTCCGGCTCGAAAGCCGATTTCGATTGGAAGAGGGTGTAAGACATCATGTCGATCAATTATCAGGAACTTATCCCGAATAACGTCAATCTCTCCACCGACCGGTCCTTGCAGCGCGCGCTGGAACATTGGCAGCCGCATTTCATCGACTGGTGGACGGAAATGGGCCCGGAAGGCTTCCAGGCCTCCGACGTTTATTTACGCACCGCCACTTCCGTCGATGCCAAGGGCTGGGCGACCTTCGGGCATGTGAAGATGCCGGATTATCGCTGGGGTATCTTCCTGGCCGACCAGAATAAGGACCGCACGATCGGCTTTGGCGACGAATTCGGTAAGCCCGTTTGGCAGGATGTGCCGGGCGAGCACCGCGCGGCGCTGCGCAACCTGATCGTGACGCAGGGCGATACCGAGCCCGCCTCGGTCGAACAGCAACGCCTGCTGGGCCAGACCTGCCCGTCGCTTTACGATCTGCGCAACTTGTTCCAGGTGAATGTGGAAGAAGGCCGGCATCTGTGGGCGATGGTTTATCTGCTGCACGCCCATTTCGGCCGCCAGGGTCGCGAAGAGGCGGAGGAGCTGCTGCACCGCCATTCCGGCGACAGCGACAACCCGCGCATCCTGGGCACCTTCAACGAGCCGATCGATGATTGGTTGAGCTTCTTCATGTTCACCTACTTCACCGACCGCGACGGGAAGTTCCAGTTGAAGTCACTGGCCGAAAGCTCCTTCGATCCGTTGGCGCGCACCTGCCAGTTCATGCTGACCGAAGAAGCCCACCACATGTTCGTCGGCGAAACCGGCATCGGGCGCATTATCAAGCGCGCGCTGGAGGTGATGAAGGAAATCGGCAGCGACGATCCGGAATCCGTGCGCAAGGCCAGCGCGATCGATCTGCCGCTGCTGCAACGCTATGTGAATTTCTGGTTCTCAAGCTGCATGGATTTGTTCGGGTCGGAAAAATCTTCCAACGCGGCCACCTATTTCGCGACCGGCCTGAAAGGTCGCCCGGATGAGGCCAGCTTCGAAGATCATATCATCAAGGATGCGACCTACGATCTGAACGTCCCCGACGGGGAAGGCGGCATGATGGTTGAGGCCGCACCGGCGCGTAACGCCGTCAATGAAATGGTCCGCCAAGCCTATGTGAAGGATTGCCAGATGGGGGTGACCCGCTGGAATCGCCTGATCAAGAAGGCGGGCTTCGACTTTGAAATCCTGCTGCCCTCCACCCGCTTCCGGCGCGCTGTCGGCCCCTGGGCCGGCCATTCGACCGACCCGCAAGGCAATCCGATTTCGGCGGAAAAGTTCGAGGGCATGCGGACCACATGGCTGCCGACAGAGGCCGACCGTGTCTTTGTCAAAAGCCTGATGCAGCAAGTGACGGAGCCGGGCAAAATGGCCGGCTGGATCGCGCCGCCCGACCGGGGCATCGATTCCAAACCGGTTGACTATGAGTATGTGAAGCTGACTTGAGGCGTCACAGGTGACGGTTAAAAGGCGGATTTCATGGGCCTGCTAAAAGTCGCCATCGTCGGTGCCGGCCCGGCGGGGGCTTACGTGGCCGAACGGCTGGGCAAGAAGGCCAAGGCCGCGGTGGCGGTCGATGTGTTCGACCGGCTGCCGACGCCCTTCGGCCTGGTCCGCTCCGGCGTGGCACCCGATCATCAGGGCTTGAAGGCCGCGTCGCGCGTGATGGCCAAGGCGCTTGAGAAGCCGGAGGTGCGTTTCTTCGGCAATGTCGAAATTGGCCGCGATCTGACGTTGGATGATTTGGGCCACGCCTATGACGCCGTCGTTCTGGCGGTTGGTGCCAGCGTTGATAAACGCTTAGGCGTTTCCGGCGATGGTGCGCCGGGCGTGATCGGGGCGGGTGCCTTCACCCGCTGGTATAACGACCATCCCGACGCCGCTGCCAATGCCCCCGATTTGCGGCAGACGAAACGCGCGATCATCATCGGCAATGGCAATGTCGCGGTCGATGTGGCGCGCATCCTGGCCAAGCAGCCGGGCGAGTTGGAGGGTTCCGACCTATCCCCCGACGTCAGCGCCCAACTGGCCGATGCCCCCATCGAGGAGATCGTGATGGTCGGGCGACGCGGGGCCGCGCAGGCAAAATTCACCGCCAGCGAAATTCGCGAGCTGGGGGAGCTGACAGGCGCGCATGTTATCGTCGATCCCGCAGATTTAGGTGACGTCCCCGAGCCAGAGAACACAGACGCCGTGCAATCCTTTGAGGTGTTGCAGGAACTGGCCGCCGCCCCACCCCAAGACAAGCCCGTCACGATCCGCCTGCATTTCTGCCTGCAACCCGACGCGGTGCTGACGGGCGAGGGTGGCGCCGTCTCCGCCATGCGTTTCCGCCGCACCCAAATGCAGGGCGCGCGCGCCGTTCCCATCGATGAGGTGGTCGAGATCCCCACCGATCTCGTCATCCCCTGCATCGGGTTCGACACACGCGCGCCGGGTGATCTGGCGGCAGACGGCGGGCCAATCCAGAATCAAGACGGCGAAATCAGTCGGGGCCTTTTCGTCGTCGGCTGGGCCAAACGCGGCCCCAGCGGCACGATTGCCACCAACCGCCCGGAAGCCCACGCCATCGCCGATCAGATTTTAGACACAGTCGCGCCCAGCGATAAGCCGGGCCGTAATGCGATCCTGCCCCTTTTGCAGGCTGCCAAAACCACAGCCATTGATTGGGACGGGTGGGGCAAAATCGATGCCGCAGAGGTCGCACGCGCCGACACCGATCGCGTGCGCCATAAGTTCAATGACATCGGCGCGATGATTGATGTGGCAACGTAACCCATCTGCCGGATAGGTCGACGGGCTGGTGCCAAGACGGTACTATCGGGGCCGCCCTTCACGTCATCAGGTAACCCCATCCATGGCCCCCGATTTCTCGCGCTATGTCGCCCGTCATAATGCCGACAGTGAAATCGTCGCCGCCGCCTTGAACGGCGCCGACATTCGGATCTTTTTAGAACCGGACGAGACGATAAAAACCCGCTCCGGGACCGAACGCTATATTGAAGCGCTGGAACTGCCGCACCTGATCGTGCGCGATGGCGCGATGTGGGCGACCCAACGCAATTTGGTGTCGGAGCCGGTTAGCCCAGGCATCGTGGGCGAGACCTATTTCGCCTATTTCACCGGCTTGGATATCTTCGCAAGTGTCAGCTATCCGGCCAATACCGCCGTCATGAAGCCAACCCGGGCGCAGATCATGTCGACCGGGCGCTATAAGCGGCTGCGCTGGATTGCGCGGGGTCAGTTCGAAGCGGTCTATGATAGCGAAAACCCGGACAGGTTTGATGCCCTAGTAGACGCAATTGAAGCGGGCGCGCGGTTTAAGATGCGGGTCGATTTCGATAATGGGGGCAGCCAAATCCACCCGGTCATCTACCCCTTCTATTTTGCCAAACAGAAGCAGATCCAAATCGATACGGAAATTCAGTATTTCCCAACCTTCATGCGCGAAAGCCGGGACGCCTTCCTAGCGGCGCTGGGAGCCGATTTAGACGGCTTTAGCGATTACCAAGACCTGGTCAAACGCGAAAAAATGATGACAGTCACGGCCAGCAGCTTCTGCGCCTTCTACCGCGTCTTCAAGGGTGCGCGCGGCAAACGGATTTATGATTTATCCAATGAGGCGGTCCAACCCTTCGCCCGCACCATCGTCTATGCGGAGCGGTGAGGCCAAGGGGGCGTTGAATGGCTATCAACTCGCCCGGAACGGATTGCCAATGACGATGCGGTAGAAGCCGCGCTGGTCATCGATGCCGGTTAATTTCAGATGGACGAAGACGGGCCGGGCGCGATCGTGATCGGGCCAATAGCCGAAATAGCTGCCCTCATTCACATCCGGGCGCAGCGCGTGGAAGAAGGCCGCATCGTCCGGCGCGCGCCGGTTGGTGAAGCCGCCATGGTCGCTGGGCAGGCGGTCTTCGATGGCGGTTGCGACCTCCTCAAACCGGCGGCGTGCGGCGGTGGGGTCGCCGATCGGGCGGCTGTCGATTTGCAGGGCGACCAACCGATCGCCCGCTTGGCGGTCGAACTGCCCGACCACCACGGCAGCGTCCGCCAGCCACGCATCGCTGGTCAGCTTACAGGCGGTGAAGTCATCGCCAATGTCCTTGCAAACCTCAATCCGGTCTTCAAGGCTATCCAGGGTGTCGGTCCAGCTAAGGTTCAGCATCAAGGCGCGGTAGTGCCCCTCTTGGGCTGCCAAAAGCAGGGTTTCCTGCAAGGCCGGGCGCCCGGCGCGGCGCGCCAAATCGGCCGCCGTGCGCCCATCTTCGGTCGACGTACGCGGATCGGCGCCGGCGGCCAAAAGCACCCCGGCCAAATCCGCCCGACCGCGCAAGGCCGCGCGCATCAGCGGCGTCAGCCCCTCATTCATCGCATTGACGTCCGCCCCGCGTTTGATCAGCCAATCCACCGTGCCGGCCAGTTCCGGGCGGTCGGCATTAGCGATCGCGGCA
>Ga0307967_1001633_pt1 | contig 13523 bp, 10 predicted proteins | sample OrgLakmetagen648_FD_201828 | JGI IMG/M metagenome (GOLD analysis project Ga0307967, IMG submission 201828) | Saline water microbial communities from Organic Lake, Antarctica - #648 | ecosystem: Environmental > Aquatic > Non-marine Saline and Alkaline > Saline | place: Antarctica: Organic Lake... | reverse complement strand
CACGGGCTGGCAAACCGCAAGTCCGAGCTTGACGACATTGTCGAAAACAGCCTTCGCAAGGCGGGTTTGTGGAATGAGGCTAAAGACCGCCTGGACGCCATGGCAACCGGCATGTCCGGCGGTCAGCAGCAGCGCCTGTGTATTGCCCGCGCCATTGCCGTCAGTCCGGAAGTGATCCTGATGGACGAGCCCTGTTCGGCCCTTGACCCGATTGCAACTGCACGGGTAGAAGAACTGATTGCCGAGATGTCCGAAAGCTACACCATCGTCATTGTGACTCACTCCATGCAACAGGCAGCTCGGGTGTCCAACCGCACCGCTTACTTCCACATGGGTCACCTTGTGGAAGTGAACAAAACCGACACGGTGTTTACCTCTCCCCAGCACCCGTTGACCGAATCCTACATTACCGGCCGTTTCGGCTAAACCAGCCTGTGCCGGTAGGGCCAGAATATTTACGGAGCAACACAATGCCGAACAACAAAGATCAGGTGTATGGCGACCACATCTCTGAGCGCTTCAACAACGAGCTGCTGGAACTGAAAACCCGGTTTCTGGAAATGGGCGGGCTGGTGGAAGCGCAGCTTGGCAATGCCGTGCAGGCGCTGACGGCCAATGACAGCGTTCTGGCGGAACAAGTGCGGACAGGTGACCGTGGCGTTGACCAGATGGAAATTGACATCGATGAAGAGGCCATACTCATCATCGCCCGGCGTCAGCCCGCGGCGCGGGATCTGAGGCTGGTGATCGCGGTCATCAAAATGGTGGTCGATCTGGAGCGGGTGGGCGACGAGGCCAAAAAAATCGCCAAACTGGCGTTGAAGCAGGAGGAAGAGGGTCAGACATCACGCGGCTCCGTGGAAGTCCGCCACATTGGCAGCCATGTGCACGCCATGTTGCACGACTCCCTGGACGCCTTCGCGCGGCTGGACGCCGAACAGGCGCTGCGAGTGATGAAAGAAGATAAACGGGTGGATGAAGAATACCAGGCCGCCGCCCGCACCCTGCTGACCCACATGATGGAAGACGCCCGCAACATATCCCGCTGCATGTCGATCATGTGGGTACTGCGGGCTCTGGAACGGGTAGGAGATCACGCCTGTAACATTGCCGAAAACGTGATTTTCATGGTCAAGGGTGAGGATGTACGTCATACGCCGATGGAAGAGACGGAGCGGGTGGTGGGGCGCTAAGGCAGCGCCCCACTAAAAGTTCGGGTCTTCGCCAAGCATTACGATGTAACCGTCTAGGTCGCGCTCCACCTCGGTAATGCCGGGGTGCTCCAGTTCCAGTCGCCGTAGTTCCTGATCCTGGGCGGTCAAGATTTTCTGCTGCTTGCGCATCTGGTCGGCCAGCCGGTTGTTTTCCAGAGTCAGTGCTTTGAGCTTCAGTGCCTGTGTGGCGGTTAGAATCAGGTCGTCGTCTTGCCAGGGTTTCATCATAAAGCGGAACACATGGGCCTGATTGACGGCCTGCAATACCCCGTCGAAGTCTGCGTGCGCCGACAGCATCACGCGCACCGCATCTGGATGCACTTTTTTCATCTGGATGAGAAACTCAACACCGCTCATTTGCGGCATGCGGTAATCTGCGATGACCAGATCTATGGGCAGGTAATCATCTTCCTGTAGATATGCGGAGGGGCTATTGCGAGTAATCACCTGCCAGCCCTGCCGCTGTAGGCAGCGCTGGAGTGCTCGGGTAATGGCTGGTTCGTCGTCTACACATAAAATGCGATAGGGTGCTGGCTGAGTCATTCTGAAAGCTCCGGCGAGGTTGGTTTGGCAACATGCACCGGCAGATCAAAGCCATAAAATTCGCGGATACGGCGCAAACGAAGAATGCTCTGGAAGGTTAATGCCTGATCTTTGGAAATTAGCAGCACGCCGCGGTCGGTGACCAAATCCTGGCAGAGCACCATGCCCGGTTCCAGGTCCCGAATGGTTACAATGCGTTCTTGCGGTGCGACCGTCTCGTGCTCCATCGAGATCATCAGGCGATGAAACGCGGCCACCAATTCCGGATCATAGAGTTTTCCAGCCTGTTGATGCAGCACTTTCAGGGCGTCTTTGTTATCCAACGGTGCTTGTCGCATCATCTCGGTTTGTAGGCCAATGTAATGTTTGCACACCAGTAAAATGCGCGCGCCCAGCGGAATGGCCTCGCCGGAGAGCCTCTCCGGATAGCCGGAACCATCAAAATGCTCGTTCTGATGGCGAATCAGCACTGAAGATTTTTCCAGGGTTTTGATACCCCCCAGCGCCATTTCGCCAATCACCGGATAGTGCTGATATTTTTCAAGGTCGCGATTGGTTAGCTGAAATTCCGAACGGCCAAGCAGGTTTTCAGACATCGCCAGTTTCCCCACTTCGTGCAGCAAGGCCGCGTACACAATGTGCTTTTTTTCACTGCTGTTGATATTCAAGGCATCGCAAAGCCGGCCGCACAGGTCAGACACCTGTTGCGACTGGCCTTTGATCAGGCTGGAGCGCCGGCTGATAAAGTAAGAGAACGCCCACACGAAGGCGTCATAGCTGCCTTCAAGCTGGCGTAGAGCTTTGCGTAGCATGCCAGTGCGGTCATTAACTCGTTCTTCCAGCTGATGATTCATAGACTGCAGCTGCTCGGCCTGATCTTGAGCTTGCGCCATTAGCTGCACATTTTCGCTTTGCAGACGGGAAATGCGTACACCGTCTAATAACTCTATTAGAAACTCGTCATCTGCCCAAGGCTTATGAATAAAACGGCTGATACCACCATTATTCAACGCTGCGATAGTAGATTTCATGTCCGATTGGCCGGTTAGTAAATACCGCACGGTATTTGGGTAGCGGCTGCGTACCTGTGCTAGAAACACATCGCCGGTCATCTCCGGCATCCGCATGTCTGACACCACCAAGTCAATGTTGTGCTGTTCCAAAAGCTCCAGGCCGTCTGTACAGCTGTTGGCGTACCAGCACTGCATGGGTTGTTTGCGCATTAGTCGCTTCAACGAATTAAGGATGGCCTGGTCGTCATCCACGAACAGTATGGCCCCATCAACGGCTCCGATTGAATTATATTCGGTCACGGCTCTAGGCTCCTTCGACAGGCGGTTTTGTGGAATCGCGTAAGGGCGGGCGGTTAAAGGTTGGGTGCATCGGTATTTCAATATAAAACTCGGTACCTACGCCCAGTTCACTTTTCACAGACAGACTGCCGCCATGGCGATTCACAATAATGTCGTAGGCGATATTCATGCCCAGCCCGGTGCCTTCACCCGCTTTTTTTGTGGTGAAGAAAGGATCAAAAATGCTCTTTTTATGGTCCGGATGAATGCCACACCCGTTATCTGCGATTTTGATAATGGCCATGTGCCCGCGGCTTAACGCCGCTATCCGGATATGCCCGCGGCGGTCCACCGAACGTATGGCGTGAGTTGCGTTAATGACAATATTCGACAGCACTTGGACCAAGGGCCCGGGAAGTACGTCGAGATTAAGATCGGGATGGCAGTCAACTTGAAGATCTACATCGTATTTTATTTCATTGCGCAGGAAGTTGAGGGTTTTGGTGATAATGGTTTGAAGATTTGAGTGTTGGAATTCGTCGTCGTTATGGTCCAAGCGGGAGAAATCTTTCAGGCTCTGAATGATTTCTTTCACCCGCGAACCGCCGTCTTTGCAGTCGGTAATCAGCGACGGCAGGTCGTTTTTTATAAATTCGACGTCTTTATCGTCCAGTAGCTTTTGAAAGCGAACCCGAAAAGCGTGTAATGATTCAACCGTGTTGCTAGCAAGTTGTTTCTCGGCATCGGTAATTACCTGGCTTAGATCGGTGATGTACTCATGCATACGATTGATATTGCTGAGTATGAAGCTTAACGGGTTATTGATTTCATGGGCCACGCCTGCCGCCAGGTGGCCAATGGACGCCAGCTTTTCCTGTTGAGTCATGGCCGTCTGGGTTTTTTTAAGCTCGCTAAGCGAGTCTTCCAGCGCGTTGTTGGCACGGTGCAACTGCGACTGTTTTTCTAACAAACGGTCCTGAGATTGGCGCTCCTGCTGCAGCACCGTAATCAGTGACTGTTTCGAGTCCTCCAGCGCGGCGGTGCGTTCGGTAATGCTGCGCTGCAGAAACTTAGCGCCTACAAGAATGACTGGCGACATATAGTGAAAATTTAGAAATGCGATCAGCAGCAGGGTGGCAGACAGAATAAAAATGCCCCAGCGGGACAAGCTAAAAGTCTTCTCCAGCTGGCTCAACAGAATTTGTTCCTGAATGCCCAGCTGCATCAGTTTTTCATCCACCCGTTTGCCAAACGTGGTGACGTAGTCCATCACCAATGAAACCTGTTTTTGTGCGGTCAGAATATTGTTGAGTTGCTGCTGCAATAACAGTGTTAAAGGCCGCATACGGTGATCTGTGACGGAAACCGAAACAGCAGCAGGCGAATTCAGCCATCGTTGAATGTCGGGCCAAAACTGCCCCGCGCCGCTTTTGCGCAGAGTTTCAAACTGCTGTTGCGCATTATCAAACATCTCTAGTGATTGCATCAGCAGACGTCCGTCTACACCGTTATCGTCGCTTTGCAGAAGAAAATAATCGCTGATTCTTCGCACTTCCACCGCCACCTCGCGAAAGTCTGCGTGAGCGGTTTGTGGCGACTTCAATAGGGTGTAGTTCTGAATGCGCTCAAGGCTTCGCTGCACATTCAACAGGTCCAGCTTCAGATTCTGCAGGCAGTGAATTTTGGCAACAATGTGGTTATTGATTTGTGAGGTACTGGCTTCAATGCGCGCAATGGCAAAAAAAGTGGCAATCAGCAGCAATGATATCAGGGAACTAACAAGTGCGAGGCTGGCGCGGAGGTGATTCTGATACTGAAAGGCGGTCTTTTTTGTTGGCATTGCAGTTTTCCTGGGGTGCCGCGCTGCATAAAAATATACGCCACCGTGTTGCACCTGAAATGTCAGAAATTGTGACGCATATCACGGCATATTTATAACATTGAGTATGGGTCGGCGGGAGTTTTCTTTGGTTTGTTTCTGTTATTTTTTGAAGTCTTTTGTATCTGCTTGTTGTGCAGCCAGAAGGTTCATCAGCTGGAGGATGGTGAGCGGGCGATAAGCGTAATACCCCTGCACCAGAACCTGGCCCATGCGCTGCACCAGCTGCCACTGGCATTCGTTTTCAAGGCCCTCAACAATGATGGTGGCATAAGCCTGTTGGGCCATAGCGATAATAGAGGCCAAAAAGTTAGCCTTGTCCTCGTCTTTTTCAATACCTTCAACAAACGCCTGGTCGATCTTTATGCGGTCTACCGCCAGCTCGCGAATATACGCTAGCGACGAGTGGCCCGTGCCAAAATCATCCAGAGCAAACTGTATGCCGCTGGTTTTCAGCACGGCAATCAAATGGTTCATGGTCTGGAAGTTCAGCGCCGCGTTGTCTTCGGTGATTTCGAGGCATATCGACGAAGCAGGCAAGCCCTGGGCCAGAAGGTATGTTTCAACATCCTGAACCAGTTCCGGGCGCAGCATCGCCGGGTTCAGGTTAATGGACACGCTGCCCGCAAAATCCAGATTGATGTACAGATTGCAGCACTGCCGTGACACTTCGTGGAATACCCAGCGCCCAAGCTGGATGCCCAAACCATTGTGCTCGCAAATATCAACGATCTGGCGCGTGCTTATAACGGTTTCTTCGTCACTGGTGCATCTTAGCAAGGCTTCGACGCCGGTAATTCGAGTCGCATCCCCAATAGCGACAATGGGTTGGTATACCAGGCTCAGCGTCAGGGGTGTCATTTCACCGCGGAAGAATAGCAACAGCTGTTGATAGAGCTTTTGTTCCAGAGTCAGTAGCTTCAGAGCGGCGTCGTCAAATATTGTGTAAGGCACCTCGGCGCTCTTGCTTTGTGCCAGGGCGCGCGTGGCGTAGCGATGGTATTCCGCGAAGTCCTGGGCCTGGCTGGCCAGCGAATAGGCAGCACCAAATGATCCGGATACATCCAGAGTACTTTCCGCCAGTCGCCATTCAAAAGCGGTTTTTTGCTGGATCGCCTGAATGCAGTCCAATACCGACTGGTGTTTGTGCAACCTGACCATCAGCACGAATTCACCCGGCGCAATATGCATCAGCATGTCCTGGTCTGAGGTCAGACTTTTAAGCCTGCTCACAAACTCACGGATAATGTCTTCCACATGGTCTTTGTTAAAACCTGACACCAAGGACTGATAATTGTAAATTTCGCAGGCAATCAACACTCGGTCGAAGGGCAGTTCACGGAGCTCATGCAAGTAGCGCTCGTTGGGCAGCCCGCTCAGGCTGTTTATTCTGTTCCACTTGCGGAAGTGATGCAGGGCAAGCAGCAGGTACACCAGTAAAAATAAAATGGAGCCGAGCGTAGCAAAGCGCAGATTCGCCAGCCGGTCCCGCGACTGCTGAAATCCGCGCATCAGATTGTTGGTCTCATTGCCCACAAAGTTACTGACCATCAGCTGGCGTATAGCTTCCCGTTGAGCCTGCCATTGCTCCAGAAACTGGTGTGTGCGTGCGGTCTCGGGGGCAGATCCCAGCAATAAAAGATCTGATTCAATGTTTTTAAATTCATCGAACAATTCTTCCAGTTTTACTTCGTTGTCCAGCTGGTTCCGCGTAAAGCGAGATTCGATGCTATGCAACAGGTAGTCGTAGCGCGACCAGAGCACGTCATAGCGAAGTGTTAGCTCGTCAGTCTCGCCCACATTCCGCGCTACCAGCTCGAGAGCTTTATCAAATTCGTAAGATTCATTCGCTAATTGCGTCAGCCCCCAGGACGCCATGCGCAAGCTACCCAGAGACACCGACTGAAGCTTGCGATCCAGCATAAGGGTGTAAACGCTGGCCCCCCATCAGCCCGACGATCACCATCACAATCACTGCTGTGGTGGTGCGGGAAAACAGTCGCCTGCTGAGCGAGGTATCCACAGTCACTTGAGCTCTATGCTAGATAGCTGCCAGATCATTAAACGGTGGTTGTCAGGATTGTCTAGGGCTGGCTGCTGCGCGAGCGGCAGCATGACCCAGAATGGTCCGCGGCTGCGCACCGACATCACACCGCTGTCGCGACGGGTGGCGATAATGGCATTCAGCGCCAAAGCATCCTGCAGCGGCGTTTCAACGGCGTAGTTATTCAGCGCGCGGAACAGAATGCTTTCGCTACCTGGCTGCTGGTAAGTGTCAATCAGCGTTTGCAGACTGGGGCCGGAAAATTCCTGCGTGCCTTCAAAATAAGGGCTGGTGGTGGCGATACGCTGCTGAGGCAGGCTTTCCAATTCGGAGCGCGACAGGGTAATGGTTTCGTCCCCAACCACAATCGACAGAGTCGGTTCGGCATTGGCGACAGAACTGATAAAGCTGACTATCAAAAACACGGCAAAACGAAGAAGCGGCATTTTCTTTCCTGTGGGTCTTCGCGAGGCGTGAGATTGCAATAACTGCCGGTTCAATACAACAAAAGAAATGTATTCTTACTGTACGGTTTAGTGGCCGGTTTGGACCAAGGAGTCGTCGTGTGGAGTCAAGTTGCCTGTTATGTCTTGCTTAAAATGATCCACTTCCAAACGAAGACGTTAAAACTCAAATCTCTTCCGGCCGACCAAACAGGTACCCCTGAAAATTCTTGCACCCATGATTAGCCAGCCAGTTTCTCTGCTCTTCCGTTTCTACCCCTTCGGCAATGACTTCCAGATTCAGCCCCCTGGCAAGTCCGATTATAGATTCCACAATGGTGGAGCTTGCCAGGTTGGTTGTTAACTCATTGATAAATGACTGATCTATTTTGATTTGATCCAGCGGCAACTGGTTGAGATAGCTCATCGAAGAATAACCTGTGCCGAAGTCATCCAATGAAAAACGAACGCCCATGGAACGAAGGCGCTTCATCATTCCGGTGATTCGCTCGGGGTCATCCATTAGCAGGCTCTCGGTTACTTCAAGTTTGAGCAGGTGTGGTGGTGCACCTGTTTTCTCAAGAATCCGGCCTACATGGTCTACGAAGTTATCACTCTGAAACTGAACGATGCTGACATTAACCGCAAGACTGAGCTCAGAGCTGGCGGGTTCTGACTGCCAGGCCGCCAATTTTTCACACGCCTGTTCGATAATCCATCGGCCGATAGGCAGAATAAGCCGGCTCTGTTCGGCGATCGGGATGAAAACGCCCGGGGATACTATGCCCCGTTTCGGGTGACGCCAGCGCAAGAGCACTTCGTAACCGACCAGCCGATCCGGGTTGCGGATCTGGGGCTGGTAATAGAGCACCAGTTGCTCCTCTGCCAGGGCGTTCCGCAATTCCTCTTCCATAAGAACGTGCTGAACAACCTGGGCCTGTATTTCAGAATCGAAGAATGAGATGCGCTTTTCACCCCGAAGCTTCGCCCGTTCTTTTGCCTGCTGGGTTGCCTGCTCGGCTTTCTGAAGTTGTTCGTCAGGAGCTGCGGTGTGCCCGTCAATCAGGGTAATGCCGATACTGACACTGACCTGGATTGTCTGCTCCAGAACCTTAATCGGGAAGGCAAAGGCGCTAAGGATTTTTTCCGCAACACTCTCTGCAGAACGCGCTGCCACTTCCTGAGAGGCGTGCCGGCTGGACAACAGGATGGCAAATTCGTCCCCCCCGATGCGCGCAAGGGTATCACTTTCACGAACCACGCCAGCCAGCTGCCCGGCCAGGGCTTTCAGAACCAGGTCGCCAAACCCGTATCCCCTGGAATCATTAACCGCGCGTAGCTGTTCGACATCAACATACAAAAGGGCAGCGTGGGCATTCTGCCGGATAGGATTTTTGCAGACCCCGGAGATCCTTTCATCGAGCAGCGCCTTATTTGCGAGCCCTGTCAGTGGGTCGTAGAAGGCCAGCTGATGCGCTTTCTGTTCGGCTTCTTTGCGCTGGGTAATGTCGTGAAACGTTCCTACGTAGTTCTGAACGATGCCTGACTGTCCGTAAACGGCGGTGATGGTCAGCCATTCCGCGAACTCCTCTCCATTTTTCCGAAGGTTCCATATTTCACCCTCCCAAGAGCCTTCCTTCCGCACCCGGCCCCAGAGATGCTGGTAAAACTCAGGGTCTTGCAGCCCGGACTGAAGCATGCGCGGGTTCTGTCCCACCACGTCATGTTCGGTGTAACCGGTTATGCGTGAAAACGCTTTGTTGGTTCTCAGTATCCCTCCACGTTCATCGGTTATCATAATGCCCAAATGGGTCTCGAACGCAGTAGAAGCAATACGCAGTTCAGCCTGTTGAAACTTGCTCTCAGTTACATCACGCACCACAGCCATGTAACCGCCGGACTCGCCCGTTATGTCTCGCAGCGCACTCACCCGAGCTGCGAAATCGCGCGCTCCGTCTTCAAAAAACAACTGGTATTCAAAGTCGAGGGTCTTCTCGGTTTTTCCAACGTCTACCTTTAACTGGTCAAGCCGGGCAGCAAGCTCGGGCGGTAGCACCTTGCTGTAATGCAGGCCCGGCAGTTTTTCCGCAGGCATCAGTAGCTGGCTTTTGTCCTGCGCATGCACAAAGGTGAACCTTCCCTGTTCATCGAACACGAAGATCAGATCTGGAATAGAGCTCACAAGGGCCTGCAATCGGCTTTCATTGGTTTGTGCGCTTTGCTGTAAAAGCCTTCGTTCCCGGTTTTCGTGCAATAGCGCATTCTCAACGGACAGTCTTCGGAAGAACTGCCTCAGAAAGAACAGGCCAATGATCGCAACCAGTAAAATGCCGGTGGCCCCAACCCAAAGACTCTGGTACCAATCTTGTAACGCCACTGACGCTTTCTCGCCAACGACAACAATGTAGGGCGCACCCGGAACACGTTTGAACGCGTAAAATCGTGATTCACCATCATCAGGAATAGGCCCTTCGATCATCACCTGGTAGCTGTCGGACCCGCTATCAATAAAACGGCGGGCCAACGAATCCTTAAGGACTTGCCCCGGGTTGACGGCAGCTCCGGCGACAACCGGAAGGCGGGCCACCAGCGTCATTGATTCGTCCAGAATGGCAATGCTCTGCCCTGCAGACAACGATAGCCTTGCCAGCGATCCCGAAAGCATATCCGGCGATTGACGTGCCACAATCACAGCCTTCACGTCGCCCGTTTCGGAATGTAATTTACTCAGCATCCAGATCCCCAGCTCTCCTGTTTTGGGATCTTTATGCAGAGGCGTTACAACCTCCCGGTTTGGGTTATTAGACAGGTATTTTGCAATAAAGGGCCAGTCAGGAGCTTGGGTTACTTTCCCGGCTAACGATGGGTAGAAAAAATTACCAGCGGGATCGGCCACGAACAGTTCGCCCACGAAACCGAGGCCGGATACCCCCTGATCCAGATACGGTTCTATGTTTTTAAGGCGAGTGTTCACGGGGGTGTATGGCTGCAGAACCAGAGGCTGAACAAATCCGGCGAACGTTCGCAGGCTGTGTTCAGTAGAAAGAAGCCGGCTAAAAACCAGTTCAGCGGCAAGATCGGCATGGGCGGCAGAGCGATTCGTTGCCGTCGCGGCCGCCTGCTGGTAGGTATTCTGAGCGACGTAACCGGCAGAAAGCACGAGGCCGAGCAAAGCGAGAATATATAACGCGATGGGAAGGCGGTAAGTTACTGGTGAATCCAATCTTCTCATATTTTTCCGTTCTGTCATTCAGGCTACCCACAAGCCATTATTTTTGGCGTTTGGCGACAAACCCCAGCATGAAAAACCCTTTCGCATTCCTGTTCAAAAAAGTTCCGTAAATGAACGTTGAACAGCTGCAAAAAGGGGCGCCCGTTGCAGGCGCCGCTTTTCATTTTCTCAAACAGTGCTTGCTCTACCCCTGCTTCATTTTGTCAGAGTAAGGCGGCCATCCCATAGGTTTTCCGGCCAGCAAGTGCAGGTGGATGTGAAACACCGTTTGGCCGGAGTTTTCACCGCAGTTCATGACGGTTCGGTAGCCATCCTCGGCGAAGCCCATCTCTTTGGCCAGTTTGGCGGCCACGTAATACAGATTGCCCACCAGCTCCCGATCGTCTTCGGTGATGTCGTTAATCGTCGCAATGTGCCTTTTCGGAATAATCAGCAGGTGCACGGGCGCTTGCGGGTTAATGTCCCGAAACGCCAGGGTGGTGTCGTCTTCGTACACGATGTCGGCGGGAATTTCCCGGTTGATGATCTTGGTGAAAATAGTTTCTGACATAACAGGCTCCTTGTTAAAAATAAGGTAGAAAGTGAGTTAAAAAGTAAGGTTCAGTCCAGTCCCATGGCGTAACGGGCGACGCGGTTGCGAGCGAAGGGCAGTGCCTGCGCGGCGCCCAGGCCCAGATTGCGCAGCAGGTGCAGGGGCGGAACGCGGTTGCTGAACAGATGGTAGAAAGCATCCATAGCCAGCATCATACGGCGGTTAGCCGGTCGGCGCTGGTGTTCGTATTGGCTCAGTAAGGCAGGGTCGGCCAGGTCAGTGCCGTTGTTGCGGGCAACGATCAATAGCTGTTGCAGGCATTGGGCGTCTTGAAAACCCAGGTTCACGCCTTGGCCGGCCAACGGGTTAATGGTGTGGGCCGCATCGCCGGCCAATACCACACAGCCCTGGTAATAGTGTTTGGCGTGCTGGCGGGCAATGGGGAAGCTGGCGCGGGTGTCTATCTGCGTTAGCTCTGGTAGCGGTTGGGGAAATTCCCGTTGAATTTCGGCCATCAGCTGTTCGTTAGGCATAGCTTTTAGTTGTGCCAGCCGGGCGGGGGCGTCGTACCACACCAGCGAGCCCCAGCTTTCACCGGGAAATTCTTCGCCGGCTGTGTGCAGCGGCAAAAAGGCCCGCGGGCCAGAGGGTAAAAAGCCCTGCCAGGTGATGTCTTCCACCGCGCCGCGGTAGCGTACAGACATCACCATGGCTTGTTGGTCGTATTGGCTGCGGGTGACGCCAATGCCGGCCAGATCGCGCATCCGGGATTGGGCACCGTCGGCGCCTACCACCAGGGTTGCCCTAATGGCGGTGTTGTTATCTAGATCCAGCTGAGCGTGATCGTGATTCTGGATGAGGTCTGTAACCGCAACGCCCGGTATTAAAGTGATGTTCGGCTGGGCACTCGCGGCCTGCCAGAGAGCTGCCTGGGTAACGCTGTTTTCTACGATGTGGCCAAGGTGGCTGGCGCCCAACTTGTCGGCGTTGAATTCCACCCGTGCCAGGGGTTTTGGCAGCAGCCGAGTAAGCGGGTGCGAGGACTGGTCCCACACCGCCAGGCGGCGATAGGGCGTGGCGCGCATGGCCAGAACGGTGTCCCAGGCCTGCAGGCTTTGCAGGTAGCGTTCACTGCCGGCGCTGAGGGCCGACACACGAATATCTGGCGTGCTGCCTGGTACAAATTCCGGGGCGTCAGCGAAGTCAATCAGCGCGACGCGAAAACCGTTGCGGCCCAGGCCTGTAGCAAGGGCTGCTCCCACCATGCCGGCGCCGACAACCGCAATATCAAATGCTTGAGTCATATCGGGTTCCTGTTTGTTGCTATCAGTTTACGCGATGGCAACAAACAGGCAAGCCGTGGAGAGATTGTGCAGTTACAGCGCTGGAGCAATAAGGTAAAAGCTACAACACCCGGGCAGACTCGAGGGCGGTCGGTTGTTTGCGTTTTATCAGCCACGCCGGTTTGGCAGCACCGGGTTTGTTAAAACCCTGGTTCAGAATCATCGGCTGGGCAAGAGCCAGAAAGTCGGCGGTTTTCATGTGAATGGATTCGCTGTGGCTGCCGGCGGCGAACGCCAGTTCCGGCTGCTGGATCAGCGCTTCGGCGCAATACACGTTCATGCCGTAAAGCTCGCCAAAGGGGGGCATGGCGCCTACTTCGCATTGGGGAAACAGGTTCTGGAATGTCTGTTCGTCGGCCAGTTCAACAAAATCGGTGTCCAGAATCTGTGACAGTCGGTGCCAACGCACGCGCCAGGTGGCGGGCATCACTAGCATGGCCATTTTGCCATCCAGCTCGATGATCACGGTTTTAACCACCCGGTCCCCGGCAATGCCAACGTGCTTCGCCAATTGGCGGGCGCTGAATGCGGGTGGGTGAGGCATGCACAAGTATTCTACGCCTGCGCTTTCGAGGTATTGTTTTAACGCGTTTGCGGGCATGGTAGCGGCCTCCTCATCAGTAACGGCACCTGCTGTTACTGATGAGCTTAGCCGAGGTTTCAGAGATTGCGAAACTCGACTGTAGGCTTTTTGCGCTCAGCCTTAGTCGGCCTTGTACATGTGCACATCGCGCTGGGGGAAGGGAATGCTGATGCCTTCGGCGTCGAACGCCTTCTTGACGCGTTCCTGCATGTCCCAATAAAACGGCCACAGGTCTGCGTATTTGGTCCAGACGCGCACGGTCAGATCAACAGAGCTGTCGCCCAGGCCGCCTACCACAATCATCGGTTCCGGGTCTTTCAGAGAGCGTTCGTCTTCTTCAACCAGGCGCTTGATGGTGGCCTTGGCTTTGTCGATGTCGTCACCGTAGCCAATGCCAAAGCTCATGTCGCAGCGGCGG
>Ga0307967_1001632_pt1 | contig 13527 bp, 14 predicted proteins | sample OrgLakmetagen648_FD_201828 | JGI IMG/M metagenome (GOLD analysis project Ga0307967, IMG submission 201828) | Saline water microbial communities from Organic Lake, Antarctica - #648 | ecosystem: Environmental > Aquatic > Non-marine Saline and Alkaline > Saline | place: Antarctica: Organic Lake... | reverse complement strand
CGGGCGGGATACCGCTTGGGCTATGGCGGCGGGTTTTATGACCGAACGCTTGAAGGGCTGCGGGCCCACAAGCCGGTGCTGGCCGTCGGCATCGCCTATAGCGCCCAGGAGGTCGACGCCGTCCCGCGTGAGGCGACGGACCAACCCCTGGATTGGATCGTGAGCGAGCGGGAGGCCTTCCAGCCATGAAGTTTTTGTTCCTGGGCGATATCGTCGGGCGACCTGGGCGCGACGCGATCAAGGCGCATCTGCCGCGCCTGCGCGACCAGTTGAAGCTGGATTTCGTGGTGGCCAATGGGGAAAACTCAGCCCACGGATTCGGAATCACGAAAAAGATTTGTGACGAGCTTTTCGACGCCGGCGTCGATGTCATCACCGGCGGCAATCATAGCTGGGATCAGGCGGAAATCATCGGCTATATTGATGATGAGCCGCGCCTGCTGCGCCCTGCCAATTTCCGGCCCGGCACGCCGGGGCGCGGCACGGCGGTTTTCGATACCGATAAGGGCCACCGCGTGTTGGTGATCAACGCGATGGGACGGCTTTTTATGGAACCGTTGGACGATCCCTTCCGCGCCATTGATGACGCCTTACCTGACGGCGCACCGGGCGATAGCGGTTTGGATTTCGTGCTGGTCGATTTGCATGCCGAGGCGACGAGCGAGAAATATGCGACCGGCCATTTCTGCGATGGCCGCGCCAGCTTGGTCGTTGGCACTCACACCCATGTGCCGACCGGTGACGCGCATGTGCTCGTCGGCGGTACGGGCTTTCAATGCGATGCGGGGATGTGCGGGGACTATGATTCGGTGATCGGGATGAAGAAGGATTTATCTCTCGACCGGATGTTGGGTCGCCTGCCGAAGCCGCGCATGGAGCCGGCGGAAGGCGAGGGCACGCTGTGCGGTGTGATGGTTGAGACCGACCCCAAAACCGGCCTGGCCGCGCGGGTGGAGCCGCTGCGCGTTGGCGGGCGTCTGCGCACCGCCTGGCCGGGGTGAGTGTGCGGGGGTAAGTTTGCCTGGGTAAGTGTGCCTGGGTAAGTTAAGACAACCCGTGCTTATCGAGATATTTCTGAACCGCCTGCTCTAAGCCATCGGCGATTTGCGTGCCCACGGCGCCGCCTTCGCCATGCACGCGGTTGCTGATCACCGCGCGCATGGCGTTCACGTGGGTTTTCAAGATATCGATCCCGCCTTGATCCATCTTATCCATCTTCTCCGTGAAGCGGCAGAAGGAACTGGAAAGGCGGGTCATTAAGGGATACCCAAAGCTGCCGCCTTGGCCGCGCATATCGTGGGCCATGCGGAAGGCTTGGTTCACATTTTCGCCCTTGGTGCTCTCACCCGGCGTGATCGCGGCGACCAGCGCATCCAGTTTTTCAACATCGCGGCTTGCCCAATCGGGATAGTCGCCGCTCATCTTCTCAATCGCTGCCTGGGCTTTGGCCAGCATCGCGGCGCTGGGACCGCCGGCCCCAGAAACCTTTTGCTTCAGCTTGTGCGGCGGATTGATGATCTCCACCGGCTCGCGCTTTTTGTCGGGATCGTCGCTCATGGCCTCTCTCAATCAGGCACGCAACCTCATAGGCTTAAAGGTCGCGACAAATATATACCTTCATACGTGTACGGTAATCTGGTGTCCGACGGCAAGTGCTCGCACCGGTTTCGGCCTGAAAAACTGCCATAGCGCGCGAAAATCTCTTTCGTGTGACCCCAGTAGTGCCGCTGGGATGCCGCTCCTCGAAGCCTGCTCACGCCGTAAATCCGCCATAAAGCATCGCTAGGACGGCCAAGATTACGGGACCGTGCTCGATTGGCAAGAGACTGCAGGAAAGCCGTGCGCCTCTACCACATATCGGCTAGTATTGAAGAAATGACGCTAGACTTGGTGTAGCCACCGCGCGGGCTTTAAGGGTTCGGGCCCGAAAGCGCGGTTAAGCCCGAGAATACGGTGAAGCAGGAAACGATCAGGACGAGCTTAACGATGGCAGGCCATTCAAAATTCAAAAACATCATGCACCGCAAGGGTGCGCAGGATAAGAAGCGCGCGCAGCTTTTCGCGCGGTTTTCCAAGGAAATCATGATCGCGGCCAAGATGGGCGATCCCGATCCGGCGACGAACCCGCGGCTGCGCCTTGCGGTTCAGGCCGCGCGCGCCCAATCGATGCCGAAGGATAATATCGAACGCGCCATTCAAAAGGGTGCGGGCGGCGGCGATGATGTCGATTACGAAGAAATCCGCTATGAAGGCTATGGGCCCGGCGGCGTTGCCATCATCGTCGATGTGATGACCGACAACCGCAATCGCTCGGCCGCCGACATCCGCTCCATCTTTAACAAGCACGGCGGCAATATGGGGGAAACGGGCTCCGTCTCCTTCAACTTCGAACGTGCGGGCGAGGTACGCTACAAGCCCGACGTCGCGGGCAATGAGGCGGTTTTCGAAGCGGCGTTGGAAGCGGGCGCGGAAGATGTCGAATCGGATGAAGACGCCCATGTCATTACCTGTCAGGCGGACGATCTGAACGATGTCGCGACAAGCATGCAGGAAACCTTCGGGGAGGCCGAGCAAGCACGTCTTGTTTGGAAGCCGCAAAATCTGTCCCCGGTTGAAGGCGACCCGGCGGAAGGGCTGATGAAGCTTCTGGATGCGCTCGACGATTACGACGACACCCAGAATGTCTGGGCCAATTACGACATATCCGATGCGGAGATGGAGCGGCTGACCGGCTAACGGTTCGGCGATTGCTTCGACGACGCGTGGGCCCTAGATGCGGGCCAAAACCCGGCCAAAACCCGGGTCCACAGATGGATGAACGGACAGCATGCGCATAATCGGATTTGATCCGGGTTTAAGGCACACAGGCTGGGGCGTCGTGGATATGAACGGCTCGCACCTAAGCTTCGTTGCCTGTGGGACGGTGGATCCGCCCAGCACCCTTGCCATGGCCGATCGCCTGAAGGTGTTGCATGACGAGCTGATGGTTGTCCTCACGCGCTTCCAGGCCGATGACGCGGCGGTGGAGGAGACCTTCTTGAACAAAAATCCCGGCACCACCTTAAAGCTGGGCCATGCGCGCGGCGTTGTGCTGTTGGCGCCGGCCTTGGCGGGGCTAAGGGTTGCCGAATATTCCGCCAAAAGTGTGAAGCAGGCCGTCGTCGGCACCGGCGGGGCCAGCAAGGATCAGATCGGCATCATGGTGCGCACCCTGTTGCCGGGCGCGCGGCCCGATAGCGAAGATGCGGCGGACGCCTTGGCCGTCGCCATCTGCCACGGCCACCATAGCTCTACCCAGCGCGCCTGGGGCAGCGCCGGCCCCACCACCCAAATGGCGCGAGGCTGAGACGCTATGATCGCGAAGCTGAAAGGCCTGTTGGATAGCAGCGACGAAGACGGCCTGATCATCGATGTGGGCGGGGTTGGCTATCAGGTTTTCTGTTCGCGCCGCACGCTCTCGCGCCTGCCGGGCAATGGCGGGGCGGTGGCCTTGGATATCGAAACCCATGTGCGTGAAGACCACATCCATCTTTATGGCTTTGCCGAGCGGGCGGAGCGCGATTGGTTTCGCGCCCTGACCACGGTCCAAGGGGTCGGCGCGCGGGTGGCGCTGGCGATCCTGTCGGTGTTGGCGCCGGACCAGTTGGCCCAGGCGGTGGCGGCCCAGGATAAGGCCGCCGTCACGCGCGCCAATGGCGTCGGCCCGAAGCTGGCCCAACGCATCGTGGCGGAGCTTAAGGATAAGGCTGGCGGCATTGGTCTTGGCCCCGGCGGCGCGCTGCCGGCTGGATCTGAAAAGCCCGCGGGTGGCGATACGGGCGGTAGCGGCCCCGATGGGTTGGTCAGCGGGGCGGCCAGCGAGGATGCGGTTTCCGCCTTGGTTAATCTGGGCTATGGCCGATCGGAAGCCTTTGCGGCCATCGCCAAGGCGGCGCGCGGCGCTTCTGATCCGATGGATACCGCCCAGCTAATCACGCGCGGCCTGAAGGAGCTATCGCGATGATGGCGGCTGACGGCTTTGGCGGGAATAGTTATGGCAGACCGGAAGACATGGCCGCAGACCGCGCGGTGACGCCCGAACGCACGCCCGAGGATCGCGAGGAAAGCCGCGACGGCGCGGTGCGCCCGTTGAGCCTGGATGCCTTTGTCGGCCAGGGGGCGGTGAAGGAAAATCTCTCCATCTTCGTCGCTGCTGCGCGCCAACGCGAAGAGGCGATGGACCATACCCTGTTCTATGGCCCGCCCGGTCTGGGTAAAACCACGCTGGCGCAGATTGTTAGTCGCGAGCTTGGGGTGGGCTTCCGCGCAACCTCGGGCCCGGTGATCGCCAAGGCGGGCGATCTGGCCGCGCTGCTGACCAATCTGCAGCCGCGCGATGTCCTCTTCATTGATGAAATCCATCGCCTCTCGCCGGCGGTTGAAGAAATCCTTTATCCCGCAATGGAAGATTTTCAGCTGGATCTGATCATCGGGGAGGGGCCGGCGGCGCGTTCCGTGCGCATCGATTTGTCGCCTTTCACGCTGGTCGGGGCGACCACGCGCGCGGGCCTGATCACGACGCCGCTGCGCGAGCGCTTCGGCATTCCGCTGCATATGAATTTCTATACAGAGGATGAACTGACCCACATCGTCTCGCGGGCGGCGGGGATTTTGTCGATGGTGGTCACCGTCGACGGCGCGCGGGAAATCGCGCGACGCTCCCGCGGTACGCCGCGGGTTGCTAACCGCTTGTTGCGCCGGGTGCGCGATTTCGCCTCCGTCGACAATATTGCGGAGGTGGATGCGCCCGCCGCCGATAAGGCCTTGTTGCGCCTGGACGTGGATTCGCGCGGGCTGGATGCGATGGATCGGCGCTACATGCGCTGCATCGCCACCAATTACGGCGGTGGACCGGTGGGGGCGGAGACATTGGCCGCCGCCCTTGGCAATGAACGCGATGTCTTGGAAGAGGTGGTGGAGCCCTTCTTGATCCAGCAAGGTCTGGTGCAGCGCACCCCGCGCGGGCGTATCCTGACCCAGCCCGGCTGGGGCTATATCGGGATGCAGCCGCCGGCCGCCGTGCTGTCGCAGCTGGATATGCTGGCCCAAGCGCGCAAAGCAACGGACGGGGAGGGGGAGGATGTCTGATCCGAAGCCCCACCGCCTGCCCGTGCGCGTCTATCCCGTGCGCGTCTATTACGAGGACACCGATGCCGGCGGCATCGTCTATCATGCCAATTATCTGAAATATGCCGAGCGTGCGCGCACCGAATTGCTGCGCGATGCCGGCTTCGATCACACCTCCTTGATGGCTGATCACGGCGCGGGCTTTGCGGTGCGCCGCTGCACGCTGGAGTTCATTAAGCCGGCGGTCTTGGATGATGCGCTGGTGATTGAAACGGACGTTGCCAGCCTGCGCGGCGCCAGTGTTGAGATGCGCCAGTGCATCCGGCGCGGCGATCAGACAATCGCGCAGGTCGATATTCACGTGGCGCTGATCGACCGGCATGGCCGACCGATGCGTCTTCCCCCGGCTTTGGCCGCGGCGATGCGCGGATTGTCCGCGCCAGCCGAGGCTTGAGGCCCCCGCTTTCAGATAATCCACGTTAAGAGACCGGAGAGACCATGGAACAGGACCAGACAGGCGCAGACGGTATGATCGACACCCTGATGATGGGAACCGATATGGCCAGCGCCCCAGACATGACGATGATCGGGCTTTTCCTGCGCGCGGATTGGGTTGTGAAGGCGGTGATGATCATGCTGGTCTTCGCCTCCATCTGGTGTTGGGCGATCATCTTTGAAAAACTGACGCGGATGCGCAAATTGCATCGGCTGGCCGGTCGCTTTGAAGAAGCTTTTTGGTCGGGCGGGTCGCTGGACGATCTGCATCAGCGCATCGGGCAATATCCGGCGGACCCCATGTCGTCGGTTTTCTCTGCCGCGATGCGAGAATGGCAACGCTCCGCCAGCCGGGGCTATGTGCGCGAAGGGGCGGCTGGCTTGCAACAGCGCGTCGACCGGGTGATGCAGGTAACGCTTGCGCGCGAGATTGAGCGGTTGGAGAAATATTTGCCCTTCCTCGCCTCCGTGGGATCGTCGGCGCCGTTCGTCGGGCTGTTCGGGACGGTCTGGGGTATCATGAACAGTTTCACCGCCATCGCGGCGACGAAGCAAACCAGCCTTGCGGTCGTCGCCCCCGGTATTGCCGAGGCGCTGTTCGCAACCGCCCTTGGGCTGGTCGCGGCCATCCCTGCGACCATCGCCTACAACAAGATTTCCAGCGACCTGGCCCGCTATGCCGGGCGGTTGGAGGCGTTTGCGGGCGAGTTCTCGGCCATTATCTCGCGGCAACTCGACGAGGAGGGCTAGGGTCATGGCCGGTGGAACGCTTGGATCGGGCGGCACTAACACCGCACGCGGTGGCTATGCGGCGCGCACGCGCTACCGCCCGATGTCGGACATAAATGTGACACCTTTTGTTGATGTGATGCTGGTTCTGCTGATCGTCTTCATGGTGACCGCACCACTTTTGACCGTCGGCGTGCCCGTGGATTTGCCGGAAACCAAGGCGGCGAGCCTGAATGATACGGTCGAGCCCGTGGTGTTGAGTGTTGATCAGGATGGCAAAATCTACATTCAGGAAACCGGGATTGAGTTTGAGAATCTGGTGCCGCGGCTGCGGGCCGTGACAGGCAATAATCCGGACGTTCGGATCTTCGTGCGCGGCGATAGCCGCATCCCCTATGGCCAGGTGATGGCCGTGATGGGGGAAGTGAGCGCCGCCGGCTTTAAGAAGGTCGCGTTACTGGCGAAGCTTCCCGGTCAGGCAGAAGGGGTCTCCGGCCAGTGACCGGTTGGGGGACGAGACTTTTTGAGGGCGTTTTCGGATATGACGGGTGTGATCTGACGTGATGCGCGGTTCCGTGGTCTTTTCGGTCTTGCTGCATGCGGGCGTGGTGGCCTTCGCCTACGCCACCTTTCCGCGTGGCGATATTGAAATTGAGCCCATGGGCGCGGTCCTGGACGTGGAGGTTATCAGCGAGGGCCAGCTTGCCGCCTTGCAACAGCCGCCGGAGCCGGACCAGCAGCTAGAGCCGCCACCAGAACCCGAACCTGAGCCCCCGCCAGAACTGGAACCCCCGCCTGCGCCCGAACCCCCGCCGGCGCCCGAACCCCCGCCAGCACCTGAACCACCGCCGGCACCTGAACCGCCGCCTGCGCCGGAGGCAGAGCCTGTGCCCACGCCTGAACCGGAACCGGTGCCCACGCCTGAGCCCGAGCCTGAGCCCGAGCCCGAGCCCGAGCCCGAGCCCGAGCCTGAGCCCGAGCCAGAACCCCAGGCGGACGCGCAGCCAACACCGCCGACGCCCCGGATGAAGCCAAAGCCGCCGGCGCCGGAGCAAAATTTTGCCTCCCTCCTGAAAGATCTGGAGAAGGAGTTGAAAGAGGATGCGCCCGCACCCCGGCCCACGCCCGACCCCACGGCCCAGCCGGAGGCAAAGCCTGAGCCGTCACTTCAAGACAAGATCAAACAAGCCTTGGCGGAGCCGCAAACACCCCAGGCGCCGAAAAGTACGATCCGCGCGGAAGGGGCCCTGAACGCCAGCGAATTGGACGCCGTGCGCCAGCAAATCGCTGGCTGTTGGGCCGTGCTGGCTGGCGCGCGCGATGCCGATGATCTGGTGATTGAGATGCGCGTCACCGTGCGACCCGACCGAACGGTCAGCTCGGCCGAGCTTCTGAATCCCGAAAAGGGATCTGACACATTCTGGCGATCGGCTGCGGAGAGTGCAATTCGCGCTGTTCGCAATCCAAAGTGTAGTCCTTTAAAACTACCGCCGGACAAATATGATGTCTGGAATACGATAATTTTCACCTTCAACCCGAAGGAGATGCTCGGCTAATGGCTAAGCACAGCGAGACTGAGATCACCCACAGCGTGGATGATCTTGCCACCACGTCCCTATCTGTCACCCGGCGCGCGGCCTTTGGGCTGCTGGGGGGCGGCAGTGCGCTTGCGCTGTCGGGCGTGCGCCCGGCAGCGGCTGAGGTGCGCATCGATATCACGCGCGGCAATGTTGAACCCTTGCCCATCGCGATCACCGAGTTCTTTGGTGTCAGCGCGCAGGAGGACCAGATCGGGCGCGATATCGCCAGCGTCGTGACGGCTGATCTTGAGCGCTCCGGCCTATTCTCCGCCATTGATCCGCGCGCTTTCATCCAAACGGCGGCCAGCATGAAGGTGCGCCCGCGCTTTTCCGATTGGCGCGTGGTCAATGCCCAGGCCCTGGTCAACGGCACGGTGGAACTGCGCGAAGATGGCCGGGTGCGGGTTGAGTTCCGCCTCTGGGATGTCTTCGCCGAAGCCCAGATGCTGGGCCGGGCCTATCAGACCGAACAGCCGCATTGGCGGCGCGTTGCACACATCATTTCGGACGCGATCTATCAACGCATCACGGGCGAACAGGGCTATTTCGACACCCGCATCGTCTATGTCGCGGAAAGCGGCCCGAAGATCGATCGGACCCGACGCCTTGCCATCATGGATCAGGACGGCGCCAATCACCGCTTCCTGACCGATGGGCGGGCGATGGCGCTGACGCCGCGCTTCTCGCCCGCGCGCCAAGAGATTACCTATCTCAGCTACTTCAACAACACGCCGCGCGTCTATTTGTTCAACATCCGTACCGGGCGCCAAGAAGTGCTGGGTGCCTTCGACGGCATGACCTTCGCGCCGCGGTTCTCGCCAGACGGCAATTCCGTGATCATGAGCCATGCGCAGAACGGCAATTCCGATATCTATATCATGGACTTGCGAACCCGTACCCCGCGCCGGCTGACCAGCAACCCGGCCATCGATACGGCACCTTCCTTTGCGCCCGATGGCGCGCAGATCACCTTTGAATCGGATCGAGGCGGCTCGCAGCAAATCTATGTGATGGATGCCGATGGCGGCAGTGCGCGGCGGATCAGTTTCGGCGATGGCAGCTACGGCACGCCGGTTTGGTCGCCGCGCGGTGACCTGATCGCGTTCACGAAAATCCATCGCGGCGCATTTTATATCGGGGTTATGCGCCCTGACGGCACGGGCGAGCGGTTGCTGGTCGACGGCTATCACAACGAGGGGCCGACCTGGTCGCCCAACGGGCGCGTGCTGATGTTCTTCCGTGAAAAGCGTGGGGAGATCCCAAAAAGCACGCTCTATTCGATCGATTTGACCGGCTATAACCTGCGCGAAGTGGTCACGCCGGGCGATGCGTCGGACCCGGCTTGGTCGCCGCTGAACCCGTAATGTGCGCACTGGCGGAAATGGTGGGGCGATCTGGGAAGCGCAGATCATAAGAAAGTAATGAAAATCCCGACTAAATCACCGTGAATTCAACGCAGTTTCTGTTGATATTGGAAAGAGCGCGTGCTTAAACTACGCAGCCGGAAACATGCAGTGTTCCGGGATTGAGGCTTGGGTGTCCCTATAAAGGGCACTTCGGCGTCGTGATGGCGCAGTATTTTGTCCTCCGTTCTTCCCTTTCCATCGTCCCGTTAGACGACCTTGGAGTTGGAAGGGGAGAGGGCCCAAGATACTGATCGCAATCCTGGGCCCTTGCGGTTCGGCAATGAGATTTCGACCGACAGTGGTCGGAGAGCTGGCGAGAATGCGCGGTCCGGTATGGTCGCGATGGATCGCGAGTTTAACGGGACTTTTGGGCGACGGTAAAACACTGTCGGCCCTTCCTTTAGGGGGTGTTTCTATGCGCGTGAAGATGATCAGCCTTTTGGCGGCTTTGACCCTGGTGGCTGCCTGTGCCTCGGAACCCGAGGAAACGGCGGATACCAGCGGCCAAGGCACGACGACCACGACCAGCAGCACGGAATCGGCGCAGCCGTCGATCACGCCGGGCTCGGAAGAAGAATTCATCACCGAAGTGGGTGATCGGGTGTTCTTCGCCTTGGATAGCTCGGAGCTGTCCTCCGCGGCGCGTGCCACGTTGGCGCGGCAAGCTCAGTGGCTGAACCAATACCGCTCGGCTCAGATCGTGGTCGAAGGCCATGCTGATGAGCGCGGCACGCGGGAATATAACTTGGCGCTGGGTGAGCGTCGGGCCAACTCGGTCAAGGAATACCTGGTTTCCCAGGGCGTTTCCGCAGACCGCGTTCGCACGATCTCCTACGGCAAGGAGCGTCCGGCGGTTGCCGGCTCCAACGAAGCCGCCTGGTCCCAGAACCGTCGTGGTGTTTCGGATATCGTCAGCGGCGCGGCTAGCTAATCTAGCTTCGCGGTGACGAGAGATCGGCTGGCCTTCTCTTTGGTGAGAGGGCCGGCCTTCTTTCGTTGTGCTGGGCGTTGTCCGGGGCGTTGTCCGGGGCCTTGTGCCGGGCGTTGTCCTGGGGCGTTTGGGCAGCGGGCACCCAGAGGTGCGCCATATTGCCGACAAATTGCCCCGTCTAATAGAGGGTGTAACCTTCGTAAAAATGGGTATCCTTGATCCTATGAAAATCCGAATGACCCCCTGTCTGTCGCTCGATTCCCTGGTCACTTCTATCGCTCGCCTGTTTGCGGTCGGCGCGCTGGTTGGTCTGGTTGCGGGCACGCTTGCCCCGCCGGCCCTGGCCCAAAGCGATCTGGCGCGCGAGATGGAAATCTTGAAGCGCGACTTGAAGGATCTACAGCGCTACATCTATCGCGGTGATGGCGCGTCGCTGCCGTCTGCCCCTGCTGTGCCCCCCCCAAACGCCGGCGAACCGCTGCCCAATGACATGGCCGGGCGCTTACAAATTAAGATACAGCGTCTTGAGCGTGAGATGCGCAGCGCCACGGGCCGGGTGGAAGAGGCGGAGTTTCGCGTACGTCAGCTCGACCAGCGGATGGAAAAGCTCTCCTCGGACATTAATTTCCGCCTACAGCGTTTGGAGCAGGCAACCGGTATCAGTGGTGGCGCCGGCGGTACGAATACCGGGGGCGGGGCGCTGAGCGGATCGAACGGCGGCAGCGCCGGCGGCGATCAAGGCACCACCGTGATCAGTTCCCAAGGCGCCAGCCAGGAAGCTGAAGGCCAGTCTGGATCGGGTCAGCCACAAACCCTCGGCGCGCTTCGCACCAACAGTGCCGGCGAAGTGATCGGCGCCGACGCGGCGCCCCAATCGTCACAATCCGCCAACGCGCCAAGCGAACCCGCACCCTCTGCCTCGCAAGCGGCCCCCCAAGCACCCCCACAACCGGGTGCGGTATCGGGCGCGGATGCGACCGCGGCGGCCGCAACGGGCGCCTTACCCGACGGCACGGTGCAGGAACAGTATGACTACGCCTTCTCCCTGTTGCGCAAGCGCGATTTCGCCGGCGCCGAAGGGGCGATGCGCCGCTTTGTCGACACGAACGGCGATAGCGAGCTGGCGGGCAATGCGATGTACTGGCTGGGCGAGACCTATTATGCGCGCGCCAATTACCGCGATGCGGCGGCGACCTTCCTCGACGCCTATACCGGCTATCCGAGCAATGATAAGGCCAGCCATAGTTTATTGAAGTTGGCGATGTCGCTCGGCTCGCTCGGTAAGAAGGATGCGGCCTGTCAGGCTTTCTCGACCTTGCAACAGGATGGCAACGCCACGCAGCGTATTCTGGCCACGGGCCGGGAAGAGGCCTCGAAGCTGGGCTGCAGTTAAGAGAGCCAGAACCAGCGAGAGCATTTGTGCGCAATGCCAAAAGTTACCTCTCCTGCAGACGACCCCGCCGTCGCCCGGCTTGATGCCGGGGGCTTCGCATCGGCCATGGCCGCGTGCCTAGGGGAGCGGCAACTCACACGCTTGGCGGTAGCCTGTTCGGGCGGGGCGGACAGCATGGCCTTGGCCCTTTTTGCGCGTGATTGGGCCCGCGATCAGGGCGTGTTGTTGACAGCCTTCATCGTCGATCACGGCTTGCGCGACGAGGCGCGTGCGGAGGCACTTGGCGTCCAGGCGCGCCTTGAAACCCTGGGGATTGCGGCGGAGGTTCTGCACGCGCCGGGGCCCCAAGCGCGCCCGACCCGCGATATTCAGGCCCATGCGCGCGATCTGCGCTACCATCTGTTGCTGCGGCAATGCCGGGCGCAGGGCATCGACTGCCTTGCCCTGGCCCATCATATGGATGATCAGGCGGAGACGTTCTTGCTGCGCCTTGCCCGGGGCAGCGGGGTCGACGGCCTGTCCGCGATGGCGCCGGCGACCGATTGGGGCGGCGTGCGGTTGCTGCGCCCGATGCTGCAGGTGCCGAAATCGGCGCTTCTTGCCCGCTTGCGCGATGCCGGCGTCACCTGGGTGGAAGACCCCAGCAATCAGGATACCCGCTTTGCCCGGGTTCAGGTGCGCCTTGCGCAAGACAGCCTGCGCGCGCTTGGCCTGACGCCGCAACGGCTTGCCGGCACGGCGGCCCGCATGGGCCGGGCCCGCGCGGCTTTGGATCAGGCATCAAGCGCGCTGATTGCGGCATCGGTCCGCGAAGACCCCACCGGATTTGCCCTGGTCGATCGCGCAACGCTCTGCGGGGCCCCGGAAGAAGTGGCCCTGCGCGCGCTTGCCCGGTTGGTTGGGCGCGTGGGTGGGCGGCTCTATCCTCCCCGGTTGGATAGGCTGGAGCGGGCGTTCTTCGCGCTGCGCGATGAAGGCGCGCGTTATAGGGGCAGCACCTTGGCGGGCGTTGTGTTGCGCCCGATGGCGGGGAATTGCCTGATGCTGTGCCGCGAGGCGGCGGGGCTGGATGCAGCCGCCCCGGTGGCCAGCGAAATGCTGTGGGATGGTCGGTTCGTGATGAGCTTTGCGCAGGCGGCGCCTGAGTTTGAGGTGCGCGCCCTGGGCCGTGCGGGGTGGCGCCATCTGCGCCGTCTTGATCCCCAGGCCGGTCGACGGGGCGAGGCCTTGCCCGGCCCGGTGCGTGTCACTTTGCCCGCAATTTGGCAGGGCCGCGACCTAGCCTTTGCCCCGCATTTGCAAAGTGGCGGGGCCCTGATCGACGCGTGTCCGCGCCCGCATAGCCTTCATTTCGCCGGCCCGCAGCCATTCGCGACGCTGTCGAGAGATATTTAATGGGGGCTAAAAGGGGGCAGGGCCCGCATAAAATGTCCTGCGACGCGTCGCTTTGACGCGCGCGGGCTCTTTTCCCGGACGGTTCGCCACCCTATCTAAGGTCAGGGGTCGACGTGCGGGGGCAACGACTGCGCTGGACGGCGGGTCTCAAAAGGCGTTTAATCCGTCCACAGTTCCGGAAAATTACGGGTCCAGGGCTGGATTAAGGGACATGTAATCGGCCATCGACACGGGCCATCGACACGGGCCATCGACGAGGGCTATCAACGAGGGCTATCAACACGGCCCATCAACACGGCCCATCAACACGGGGCGCGGCACGGGCAAAGACGCCGCGCTTTAGTGAGGGCTAGTTTTTCGACCGGATCACATCCGGTCCATCAAGGGCGCGCCCGATAGTGGGCTGCACGTCCCACCAGGGGTAGGCTCCCCGACAGAACGAGAGGCTTTAACTCGTGAATTTTTTTGGGAAGAACTTGGCGTTATGGATCA
>Ga0307967_1001630_pt1 | contig 13537 bp, 10 predicted proteins | sample OrgLakmetagen648_FD_201828 | JGI IMG/M metagenome (GOLD analysis project Ga0307967, IMG submission 201828) | Saline water microbial communities from Organic Lake, Antarctica - #648 | ecosystem: Environmental > Aquatic > Non-marine Saline and Alkaline > Saline | place: Antarctica: Organic Lake... | reverse complement strand
ACATTCATGTATATCTAAAAGTTTGTATCTTCGATAAAACATTTAGCAAACAGGCCGCCGCAAAGGCTCATCCGTTAGGTGCAAGCTGAAAAAAAAAAGAAAAACCCACCGCACGGTCAAGCACATTTAATTTTGCTCGTGCCTCACAAAATAAAAAGAGCTTGCCCTTCTCCATCGCCACCCAATAATATACAGGGATAAAACTCACTATATTTCAATGGATTTCATTAGATTAGTGGCTCAATTAAAAAAAGGTTTAAAATGAACCGAATAAAGGAAGTTCTTAAAGACAAAGGAATTACTCAGACTTGGCTTGCCGTCAAAATGGGCAAAAGTTATAATACGATTAACGAATATGCTCGTAGCAAAAGACAACCGAGTATTGAAGTCCTTTTTAGAATAGCTGAAATATTGAATATGGAAGCTAAAGAACTAATTGAAAAACGAGATTTGAAAGAAAATAAATGAATTTAGATACACAAAGCTTACAACCCATTATCAACTTTATCTGGACAGTAGCAGATGATGTATTGATAAATAAATACCTAGAAAACCAATACCAAGACGTTATTTTACCAATGACAGTTTTAAGACGTTTGGATTTGGCTCTAGAACCAACAAAAGACCAAGTACTTAAAACGCACAATGAGTTTAAAAGTAAAATGGACAATCTTTCTGGATTATTAACCAGTAAAGACCACGGTTCTGGATTAGAGTTTTATAATACGTCTCCATACACAATGAAAATGTTGTTGGACGACCCTAAAAGTATTGACTCTAACTTTTTGGATTACCTGAACGGCTACTCCGAAAATGTACAAGACATTATTCAAAAATTTAAGTTTCGTAACCAATTAGAAACTTTTGAAACTACAGGAATTACCTTTTCTTTACTTGAAAAATTCTGCAGCCCAAAAGTAGAATTACGCCCAGAGAAAATTTCTCCAATGGCAATGGGTTATATGTTTGAGGACCTTATTAGAAGGTTTAACGAAAAAACCAATGCAGCCGCAGGACGACATTTTACACCTAGAGAAATTATAGAATTAATGACGCACTTGGTGTATTTGCCTGTAAAAGACAAAATACAAAAAGGGACTTATTTGGTTTACGACCCTTGTGCTGGTTCTGGAGCAATGCTAACACAATCTAAAAAGTTTGCTACTAATCCAGAAGGAGATATAAAATCAAAAGCAAGTTTTCATTTATACGGACAGGAAAACACAGGAGAAATGTATGCGGTTTGTAAATCTGATATGTTGCTAAAAGGAGAAGACCCTGATAAAATAAAATTTGGCTCTACACTTAGCCAATATGGATTTGACCCTAACCTAAAGTTTAACTTTATGCTTACCAACCCACCTTATGGTACAAGTTGGAAAGAAGACCAAAAAGAACTGAACGTTGGAACAGCAAAAAAAATAGAAATAAACGATACACGTTTTAACTTAGAAATTAAAAACTTTAAAGGCGAACTAGAAAAACAATGTTTGACTTCTCGCAGTAATGACGGACAGTTAATGTTTATGCTACATATGTTATCTAAAATGAAAGCCCCAAAAGATGGAGGTAGCCGTATTGCTTCTGTTCACAATGGCTCTGCATTGTTTACAGGTGATGCAGGTAGTGGTGAAAGTGGCATACGACAATACATTTTAGAAAACGATTTGCTAGAATGTATTATACAATTGCCCAACGATATGTTTTACAATACAGGTATTGCTACCTATGTATGGCTATTAAGCAATAATAAATCTAAAGAAAGAAAAGGAAAAGTACAATTGATTAATGCTTCTTCTAAAGCTTTTTACAAAAAAAGAAGAAAACCTTTAGGTAGTAAAAGAAATGAATTAGCTTCTGAACATATTTTAGATATTCAAAACCTTTATTTTGATTTTGAAGAAAGCGAATATTCCAAAATATTTGACAATGAAGACTTTGGCTTTTACCAAATTACAACCCACCAACCCCAAAAAGACGAAAACGGTAAAGTCATAAAAGACAATAAAGGAAAACCTAAATCAGACAAAGATTTAAAAGATACCGAAAACATACCAATGAAAGAAAACATTGATTCGTATTTTACTCGTGAAGTAGTTCCTTTTGCAAAAGATTCTTGGTACGATAAAAAGAAAATGAAAGTAGGCTATGAAATCCCTTTCAATAAATATTTTTATGAGTATGAAGCTTTGAGACAATTAAAAGAAATTGCCAATGATATTTTTTCTTTAGAAGCTGAAACAGACAATTTATTAAAAGAAATTGTAGAATAATGACTAAAGGAAAATATAAAACATACAAAAAAAGTGATGTTTCTTGGTTGGGAGATATTCCAGAACATTGGGAAATAAGAAGAATTAAATATGTCTTCAAAGAATTAAACGACAGAAGTGAATCTGGCAATGAAGATTTACTTTCGGTTTCGCAATATACAGGAGTTACCAAAAAGTCAGACAAAGTAACAGAGGGCGAAAATATTTCAAATGCAAAAACTTTAGAAGGTTACAAATTAGTTGAAAAAGGTGATTTAGTAATTAATATTATGTTGGCTTGGAATGGTAGCTTAGGCATTTCTCCTTTTAACGGAATTACAAGCCCAGCATATTCAGTTTATAGATTAATTGAGGGTAATGAAAAATATTTTGGGTATTTATTTAGAACCCCAAATGCAAAGCAGGAATTCAAAAAGCAATCTACAGGTATTATTGATAGTAGATTAAGAATGTATACGGACAGTTTTTTTGATATTAAAACGGCTCTTCCCCCAATTGAAGAACAAACTGCTATAGTCAATTTTCTAGATTACAAACTTGAAAAAATAAACCGTTTTATTGCTAAGAAAAAACAGTTAATAGAATTACTTACCGAACAAAAAACAGCCATTATTAACAAAGCCGTTACCAAAGGGATTAACCCAAACGCTAAACTAAAAACTTCTGGTATTGAATGGTTAGGTGATATTCCTGCACATTGGGAAATCAAGCCTTTAAAATATTTTGTTACTTATAATGATGAGGCATTACCAAATAGTACTGATAAAAACTTCAAACTAAATTATATTGATATAAGTAATGTTAATAAAGATGGAGAAATAGACGAAATAGTTGAATATACCTTTCAAGACGCTCCTTCAAGAGCAAGAAGAATTGTAAAAAGAGGAGACGTAATTCTCTCTACAGTAAGAACCTATTTAAAAGCAATAGCAAAAATTGAAGATGATGAAGACGTTATTGTATCTACAGGATTTGCAGTTTTAAGACCTAAAATAAATATAAATTCTGAATTTCTAAATTCTGCTGTTAGAGCAAATTATTTTATTGAAGAGGTTTGTGCAAATTCATTTGGAGTTAGTTATCCTGCAATAAATGCAAGTGATTTAGTTACATTGAAATTAGCAGTTCCTAATTCCGTTCAAGAACAAAAAGAAATTTCACATTTCTTAAAAACAGAAACTTCCAAAATAGACAAAACCATTTCAACCATAGAAAAAGAAATTACTTTAGTAGAAGAGTACAAAACAGCTTTAATAGCAGAAGCGGTTACAGGTAAAATAGATGTACGAGATTTTAAAGTTCCTGCAACAGAAGTGCCATTGGCAATGGTTGCGGAAGAAGCCATTGCTTATAATATAAAAGAGTAATAAATGAGTAAAACCACTAATACAAAAGAAAACGGCTTTGAAATACACATTGTAGACCATTTGGTAAATACCAATGGTTATGTGTTGCGTACTTCTAAAGATTACGATACTATAAATTGTGTAGATAGTGAACTCTTGTTTCAATTTTTAGATGCTACTCAACCAAAAGCGGTGGAGAAGCTGAAACGTTACCATGAAGAACTATATCAGCAGAAAATACTAAAACGCATCAATGACCAAATACAGCTAAAAGGTATTATTGAAGTATTGCGTAAAGGTGTTACAGATGGTTTTACCGATACTAAAATCCGTTTATTTTACGACAAACCTGTCTCTGCTTACAATACTAAAAACAACGAGCAATACAAAGCCAATACTTTTTCAGTAATCCGTCAAGTGTATTATTCCAATAAAAACAAAAAATCTTTAGATTTAGTTAGTTTTATTAATGGTTTACCTGTTATAAGTTTTGAACTTAAAAACGAGCTTACCAAACAAAACGTAAAACACGCCATAAAACAATATAAAACAGACCGTGACCCAAATGAAGAATTGTTTCGTTTAGGTAGAATGGTAGTTAACTTTGCAGTTGATGCAGAAGAGGTTTGGATGTGTACCCAATTAAATGGAGACAAATCGTATTTTTTACCGTTTAACAAAGGCAATAAAAACGGAGCAGGAAACGAACCTAATGGAGGAATAAAAACAGATTATCTATGGAAAGAAATTTTAACCAAAGATACGCTCACTAATATTCTACAAAATTACGCCAAGTTAATTACAGAAGAAAAAGAATACAAAGATGTTAAGGGTAAAAATAAAATAAAGAAAACCAAAAAATTAATTTTCCCTCGTTTTCACCAATTAAACGCAGTTTCTAAAATATTAGAAGATGCCAAAGAAAAAGGTGCAGGTCAAAAATATTTAATACAACATTCGGCAGGTTCTGGTAAAAGTAATTCTATTTCTTGGTTAGCTCATCAATTGGTAGGTTTACACGACAAAACAGGTTCAAAAACTATTTTTGATACCATTATTGTAATTACTGACCGTAGAGTTTTAGACAAACAAATACGAGAAAACATAAAACAATACCAGCAAGTAAAAGGTGTTGTACAAGCCATTACAGATGGTAGTAAGCAATTAAAATCTGCTTTAGAAGAAGGTAAAAAAATCATAATTACTACCATTCAAAAATTTCCGCACATTGTTGAGGATATTGGAGATTTACCAGGTAATAACTTTGGTATCATCATAGATGAAGCACACAGTAGTTTGAGCGGCCAAATGGCTCGTAAATTAAATGAAACACTTGCCAAAGTTTCAGATGAAGAACAACTACAAAGTGATTTAGAAAACTATGATGAAACAGAAGATGGTGAAGTAACAGGAGAAGATTTTATAAGAGCAATGGTAAAAGCTCGTAAACTATTGCCGAATGCAAGTTATTTTGCTTTTACAGCCACACCTAAAAATAAAACCTTAGAATTATTTGGAGAACCATTTGAACAAGATGGAAAAACTAAATACACGGCATTTCATTTATACTCAATGAGGCAAGCCATTGAAGAAGGTTTTATTAAAGATGTATTATTAAACTATACAACATATCAGAGCTTTTATGCATTACTTAAAAAAATAGAAGACGACCCAGAATATGATAAGAAAAAAGCACAAAAGAAACTAAAAGCCTACGTAGAAGGACACGACCACGCTATAAAAAAGAAATCTATTTTAATGATAGAACATTTTATGGATAACGTAGTACGCAAGAAAAAGATTGGTGGTAAAGCTAAGGCTATGATGGTAACAAGTAGCAGAGCCAAAGCAGTACAATACAAACAGGCTTTTGATGCTTATTTAAAGTCAATTAATAGTCCTTACAAAGCAATTGTAGGTTTTTCAGGGGAAATAGACGGAGAAACAGAATCAAGTTTAAATGGTTTTCCAAGTGGAAATATTCCTGAGGAATTTGAAAAAGACGAATACAAGTTTTTATTAGTAGCCAACAAATTTCAAACAGGATTTGACCAACCACTACTCCACACTATGTATGTAGATAAAAAATTGGGAGGTGTAAATGCTGTACAAACTTTATCTCGTTTAAATAGAAGTCATCCTTTAAAGCAAGATACTTTTGTGTTGGACTTTGCCAATTCTTCTGAGGATATAGAAAAGGCATTTAAACCTTATTTTGAACACACTATTTTAGGAGAAGCGACAGACCCAAATAAATTATTTGATTTAAAAGATGCTTTAGACAATTACCAACTGCACTCTCGTGAGCAAGTAGAAGAATTTTCAAATAAGATTTTAGCAAATGTACCTGTAGACCAACTGCACGATATTTTAGACCAATCTACCGCTATTTTTAGAGATGATTTAGAAGAAGAGCAACAAGCAGATTTTAGAGCTAAAGTCAAGACTTATGTACGTTTATATATTTTCTTATCACAAATTGTTGACTTTGAAAATGCCTATTTAGAGCGTTTATATATTTTCTTGAATCATTTACAAAACAAATTAGGAACAGAAGCTGAACCAGATTTTTCACAAGGCGTTTTAGACAATATTGATATGGATAGTTACCGATTACAATTGGAAGCTACTACAAATATTGCAATGGAACAAGGAGAAGAATTAAGTCCAATTCCAACTGAAATGAGAGGTGGTGTGTCTGACCCAGAAATTGACCAATTATCAAATATTATTCAAACTTTTAACGACCGTTACGGAACTGAATTTCAAGATGCTGATAAAGTCCGACAAATGGCTGAAAGTATTGTAAACGGAGTTGCTAAAAATGAGGATATGCTAAACTCGATACAACATTCTGACGAACAGAACGCACGAATTACGAGCGATAAAATTGCACAAGATGAATTACTAAAACACGTAACAACCAATTTTGATTTTTACAAAGTAATAAATGACAATGTAGAAGCGAAAGAGGAATTTAACGCAATGGTTTTTGGAATGGTAAAAGAAATGTTGAATAAAGCCGTGTAGAAAGCCAACGCAAGTTCAAGCACATTTAAAGTTTGCTCGTGCCTCACAAATTTAAAAGAGCTTTCACGCCAACGCTAGCAAGTTTGCGGAAAGAAAAGCCAGACACCTAACAATGTATAAAAAACATAGGGCGTTTGTGCTAAACCTAAAGGTCTGTGAGTATTAATGAAGTCCGCTAAATATAAAATTTGGCGTTTATAGAAGAAAAAATAAAAGCAAAATATTTATATTTAGCTAAGTGATAAACTGAAACAATAGTGCTTATTTACTGCCCTACGTTTCTTATACTAAACGTTGGCAAACATTAAGACAAACACAAGTATGAGTAAAAACTATTCATCAAAAGATTTAGAAACCAACTATGATATTGAGTTAGAACACATTCTTCTCGAAATAAAAAATCAAAGAGGAAACCATATGCGTCACTTCATAGACCAATATTTCTGTTACAAAAATGAATATGTAACAAACAATTGTAAACCTGTCTGGGATAAAATTAATTGGAATGAATACGTTTCTGAAGAAGCAGCCAATAATCCTGACACTAATATCACCAGAGATCACGTAGTCCCGCTAAAGGTACTCACCGAAATGTTACTGAATTTGGGTGCCAAGGCTACAAAAAAGCAGATTCAAGATATTCTTGATGAATTTTTATGTTTTGCAACTATTACTAAAATGGAAGACCAAAAACTAAATGCGGCTGGATTAAAAAGTAAAATGCCAGACGATTGTTACAAGAACGGAAAACTTCCTAATAATGAGAAGTTTGCTAGATACCAAAAGACTGAAATTAGTATCAATCATGCCGTTAAAAATATTAATCTCTAAAAAATAAATTATGAAGAAAACTGCAACCATTTTATTAATGTCAACACTACTATATTCATGCGGTAGTGACTCAACTTACTCAGAAAACATGTCTTCGGAAGACCTCAAAGATATTTCGGCTGATTGTAATTGTTCAGAAGTCGATTTTAAAAGAGATGTCTTTGGTAATTCCGAATTGGATAAAGAAAGACAAAAAATAGAGTCTGGAGTTTACAAAAAAGACCTGCTCGGTTATCAAAAATCTATTAATAAACCAACCCCTCTCAAATATAGAAATGGGGAAATATTTACTGGTACTTGTGAGGAAAAATGGGGAGACGAATCTAGAAAAGAAATACAACAATATTCTCAAGGAAAGTTACATGGAAAATTAGCAAAATGGGGTGAGCAAGGAAACCTAAGATTACAATTAAACTTTAAAAACGGTAAGCAAGATGGTAAACAGATGTCTTGGCATGAAAATGGTCAAATGAACTCACTACTTAATTTTAGTAACGGGACAAAACATGGAAACGAAAAGACATGGAACGACAAAGGGAAAATAATATTTGAATGCGAAAGAAAAGATGGGGATATTATTGAATCCGGGTTTGAGTATGAAGAATTAGGAATGGTTAAAAGTATTTGGAAAAATATTGACTACTCTAAAAAAAACAATAAGAATGTCAAGTCTATTCAAATTGAAAATGCTAGTAACTCAGGAGAATATAATTTAGAAATCAATGATAAATTGGCAGATAAGCAAATTATTGAATTTATTAAAGAGGATGTCCTCAAAAAACATTTTAACAATGACCCAACAAAATTTGTTATTAGTACTGACGGAGGATGGCATGAACCTCATATTTATTTGGCCTCTGATGTTTACGGTAAGGGATATGAAAAGAATAAAGAAAGTTTCAGAATTGCCACCATGTTACTAGATAATATTAAAGGGATTCAAATTCCATTATTTGAAAAGAAAAAAAATGTAGATTATTATAAAGTAAAAAATGGTTGTGAAAATATAAGAGTTTTAGTAAAGGCAATAAACGGTAACTATTCGGTAAATCGCTATAGAGATGTTTGTGACTTTGAGTGGTTTCAAGTTAATAACGTAGTTGAAAATCAAGCAGAAATTCTATTAACAGGGAATATTAAAGGCTTCATTTTGGCCTCTAAAATCGAACGAATCAGTGGAGACAAAACTATTGAAGTTGAAAAGAACGAGCAGGTCCAAAATTTTGAAAACGACAGCGATTTTTCCAAAATTTCAGACCCAGACGGTTACTCAAATCTTAGGGATACTCCAAATGGTAATGTAATTCAGAAAGTATACGAAAATGAATTGTTTGAGGTTATTGGTGATGAGGATGGTTATAAAAAAGTGAAGTTCTCTGACGGAACAGTTGGTTATATACATGGTTCAAGAGTTATTAAGAATTAGAGAACGATTTGCCAACAAAACCTAAAAATAACCCTTCGGGTCGCTAACGCTTATTTTTAGCCTTAACGTTGGCAGCAAGGCTAAATAACAATTTGAATATAACTTTAATAACTTCATAGATTAAAATCAAATGCAATGAACAAATATTTAACTTTAATTATTATATCACTGTTATCAATTATTATATCACTATCAGTAGGATGTGTTCAGAATGATAATGAAGCATCAAGAGCACTAAAGGATAAAGACTATTATTTAAACAATTATGAAGACGAAAGGATAAAAATTGAGTACTTGTGTCATGGTTGTGAGCTTATTGATGAGCAACTTCTAACTTCAATAATTGAAAATCAAAATAATACCTTGACTGAATTAATTAGAAATCCACTCACCTATGAGCCTAAATCATTAAATGGTAAATGTGAACAAATTAAAAATGCTGTGCACATGGACACAGAAGAGGTGCTTTCCAACTTATATAGATTGTCTTTATCAATTAAGTACCAAGCAATGACTGATATGGGAGTGAAAAAGGAAGATTCCTTTGAAAATGTCTATAACATTCACAATGGGCAAATAAACGATACAATTTTCGGAAAAATAAAGTTGGACTCTATTAAGTTTTTAAGTGAGGAAAAAGAGTATGTCAGTAGGAAATATGAAGTGGTAGATTTTTCGAGAGAAAATTCTGTGACCATTACACCCGTTATAAAGAGTAATTCTTTATTAGTAAAGTTTGGAGATCAGTGCGTTAAACCGAATAGTAAACTAATATTTAATTTTAGAGATGAAACAGATATTGTAGTAACCACCAACGACTATTCTTGTGCAGCAATTACGCGTATTGAATTGACATCTTCATTGAAAAGAGAACTAGGTAGGAAGCAACTTGCTGGTATTGCCGTTATACCTGAATATGGTAATGACTATATTTTTACTGATACCCCTGATAATCAGAAGGACTATTTCATTCAGTTGATTAATCTTATTGAGTAAACAAGTTGTTTTTAGTACATAATCTTGATCTGAGGCAACGCACTAATCTCAACCCAGAGTATATTTAAGAGTATATTTACTTAGCTGACACTACAGATGAAGATTATTTTAATGAATGTTGATATTTTTAAAATGGGTAGTGAAGAGTATGGGATTTCTCGAATAATCCAAAAGGTGTTTGAGAAATATATTAAGAAAAACTGAACTGGTGTAGTAAAAGTTATTAATGATTAATTGGGGAAATTTTGGCATGAACACAGCCCAGCCTGCCAACAGCAAATAAGCACCAGCCACAATTAATGCTTCGTTTTAATATTTTACGTAAAGATAAAATTTGTATCTTCGTTTAGTGCTTAAAGTAATGATGTGACCGTTGCCTATTTGCAAAACGTTAGCAGCAACAAATTAAAACCATAAATAAAATGAAAATCATGAAAATCTTAATAAGCATTATTTTTACAATCTTAATCACATCAATATTCTCACAAACATCACCAGAGTATATAAGAGAACTCGAAATACTAAGGGCAGAGCAAAGAAAGGAAGAACAATCTGTAGATAGTCACTTGCCTTCACAACAACGAGCAGCTTTGTTATCACAAATTCTTGCAAAATATCAAGGAAAAGAAGGTGAATTAAGTGTTAAATACAATAAAATAGAGGCTCAAAGTAGAAATCAGCAAGAATATGACGAATCTGTAAAAAGAAATTCTGAAACTCAAAAACGAAATGATCAACGCAATCAGCAAGCAAAAAATTATCAAGCTGAATTGGACAGACAAAATCAAGCAAGTAGCCAAGCTTCAAATCAGGTTCAACGCTTTTCAAATTCAATGTCAAATGCCTCAACTGCAATGAGGAATGCTATGATTATTTCAGAAATGAATCGAAGAAATAAAGTTGCTTTAAAATTCATTAATTCAAATAGTTCTGATTTAACAAGTATAATTGAAGCACATAAAAGAATCCCACAAGAAAACTTCAACAAATTAATATCAGGTTCGTATATTGCTCAACTCGTATCAAACAAACAATTTTCTTTTTTAAATAATCAAAGTACTGAATCAGTTGTTGAATGTATCGTGATTGTTGAAAATAATCTCGTTTCTAAAGTATACCCATTTAAAAAACAAAATTTTGAAATAAGTTTTATTGAACCGATTGAGTTAATAAATGGAATTTCTTCATTTTACGATGAAACAAGCAAGGTAGAAACCATGCTAATTTTAACTTCCCCTTTCCTAAACCAAAATGCTACTCAATCTGAGATAATTAAATCCGAAACTGCGGAGATTTCTATATGGAGCAAAAAGAAAAAATTAGAAGGCCAAAATATATATATCCAAGAACTCGACAAAAATGGATTCATAATAAGAGAAATCAAAACCCAAATTATCTATGCAAAGAATAAAACAGAGATATCAAGTAATCAACAAAGCAAAATCACAATAAATACAGGGAATAAAATGCTAGTTTTCTGTGAGCCTACAACACTTAGTATAGGTTATATGTCTCCATACGCCGCTCCATCCAAATTGAGTTCCATGAAATCAGACACATATAAAGCAATAAAAATAAAACGCTATATATTTTAGTTATAATTCTTTTTGTAAAAAATTGATAACTAAGGATTAGGTTTAAAAAATTAAATCTTAGAAAAACAATTAGCAAACAGACCGAATAATTGGATAAACTTCTAATGCCAACCACAATAAAAACAATTCTAATATTTAATAACTAATTGTCAAACTCAATATTACAATGAAAAAATTACTTTTGATATTTACATTGATTTTACTTAGTTTTTTTAGTTTGGCACAGAGCCGTTATGTTTCACAAACAACAAAAAAAGTTGTATACTCAAGAGATGGAGGTATATGCCAGTGTTGTGGCAGTTATTCAAATTTGGAATATGACCACATAATACCATATTCTTGCGGAGGTAGTAGTGATGTGTCAAATATTCAGTTACTTTGTTTAACGTGCAATCGAAGTAAATCAAATAGTTGCTATTGTAAAGTACATAATAAAAAAGTTGGGTTTAATTGTTGTGATGGAAAGACGATTACACCAAATCAATCTTCAGCCACTGCCACACAATGTTCAGGCTCAACACAGAAAGGAGCCAGATGTAAAAATAGAACCAAGAATTCAAGTGGTCGCTGTCATCATCACCAGTAATCAAGAAATTAAATATTTAGGAGATATGAATAAGAATTTTTTATTTGCAATAGACATAAATACAGAGGAAGTAATTGTTTCTGATTCTTCCAAAGGAAGTAATAAAGTGAATTTTATTGAGCGTATTAAAAAAAGTGATAATGAAATGTTTTTCAATGCTGTTCTAACTTTGACAAGTATTACAAAATCGCCAAGTTTTGATGCAATAATTTTTAAGTCAATGGATAAAGTTTGCCAAATCATGTACAACAAGAATAAAGAAACAATTTAGTTAATGGAGATAGTCTAGATTAATTAAGAATCAAAGAAAAACATAATCTAATGACAGCTGCTAACACAGCCTTTGCCGTCAGCCTGTAAAAACCTTCGATTTTTACATTAATGAAAAGAAAATGTTTGTATCTTCGATAAAACATTTAGCAAACAGGCCGCCGCAAAGGCTCAAACGTTAGCAATAATTAAAAACTAGATGAATAAAAAATCAATACAACGAATCATGCTTTTTTATTTGATAGGAATTTTCTTATCAAATGTTTTTAGATTTGACTTATTTCATATTAGAGAGTCGACAGATACATTAAACATTTTACTTGTTTCACTAATCGCTCCTTTAGGAGCAATTGGACTTCTACTAGGGGCTTTAATTTCTCTCCATTTATTAAAAAAAGAACGAGTAACACAATATAGCCTATTTGGAACATCAAAAAAGTGGAGCCTTATAATGATATCAATTCCTATTATTCTACTTGTAGTAATTGGAGTAGAGAATTCTAATAATGAAAACATACACTATTATGGTTTGATGGGAGGAATTGGAACATTACTTTATTGTATATGTGAAGAATTTGGTTGGAGAGGTTATCTTCAGGATGAACTAAAACCTTTAAAAGAGTGGCAACGAGTATTGCTTATTGGTTTTTTATGGTATTTATGGCATTTATCATTTATCAACAATCAAGACATATTAAGTAACGTGAAATTTTTAGGTTGGATGATTTTAGGTAGTTGGGGAATTGGAAAAGTAATTGATTCAACTAAATCAATTTTAGCAGCAACTTCCTTTCATATGATTATTAACTTAGTAATGTTTAATCAAATTATAAAAAACGGAATAAATGAGAATCAAAAACTAATTATTGTTGGTGTTTCAATCGTGATTTGTTTCATAGTTATTAAAAAATGGGAAAGAGAAAATAAAACTATTGCTAACAAAGTATAAAATTAATTGCTGGTTTTAGCCTATTTACGAAAGTCATCGCGGACTTTCTTGTTCGGTAATTATTTACTAAATTAGTTGCTTAAAATACGCAACTAATATTATACAAACCGTTGGCAATAATTATGAAAAACACAATCTACATAATAATTTCATTAATATTTTTTTCTTGTCAAGGACAAAATAAAGATTTGAAAACTAATAAAAACGCAAATCCGAATAATTCTGACTATAAAAT
>Ga0307967_1001624_pt1 | contig 13572 bp, 11 predicted proteins | sample OrgLakmetagen648_FD_201828 | JGI IMG/M metagenome (GOLD analysis project Ga0307967, IMG submission 201828) | Saline water microbial communities from Organic Lake, Antarctica - #648 | ecosystem: Environmental > Aquatic > Non-marine Saline and Alkaline > Saline | place: Antarctica: Organic Lake... | reverse complement strand
CAGGGCTGTTTCTTGCTCAGGGCTGTTTCTTGCTCAGGGCTGTTTTCGGTCCGTACCGCTGAGTGTTGTTGGAAGGCGTTTCGCAGTAAACACCTGATTTATTGACCTTATGGTCACTTCTTTTTATTGCCTCTTCTTACAAACTACTTTAAGTAGTTTTCTTACCTTGCTGATAAACAATTTGTTTGTCTTGGCGCTTCGTTTGCTTCCTCAAGTTCTAGCAATTTTTCCTGTAATTTCAGGCGCTTTACGTGCTGGAAAGTACAAATAGTGCTTGCGCTTGCCTATGGCTGTGCATATAGTGTCGAAATGTGGCAGGAAGTGGGAAAATATGTACTAAAGTGGGTTTGAGGGTGACGGCGGTGGTATGCCGAACTCGAAGCTCCGGAGCAGCAAGGTGTTCAGAGGCGTCAATACAATCAATCTCGATGCAAAGGGGCGCATGGCCATGCCGGCGCGCTACCGGGATTTATTGACGGAAAAATACGGTGGCCGGCTGGTGGCGACCGTTGATTATACCGGCCGCTGTCTGCTGCTCTATCCGATTGACGAATGGGAAGTGATTCAACAGAAAATAGAGAGCCTGTCCGGCTTTGATGAGGACAGTCGACGCGTCCAGCGCATGTTGATTGGTCACGCGCATGATCTGGAAATGGACGGCAGTGGTCGTTTGTTATTGCCACAGATCTTGCGCACTCGTGCTCAACTGGACAAACACTTGGCGCTGGTTGGTCAAGGTATGAAATTTGAGATCTGGAGTGAAGAGAACTGGAACGAACAGGCAGACAGCTGGTTCGCCGATGGAACAGGGCAGACGCAACTGCCTCCCGAGCTGCTAAGTCTGTCGCTATAAGTTGGATGTTTATTAGTCAGTCTTCTCGGAACGGTGCGTTATGGCTACACAGTCCCATGAAACGGTATTGCTGCATCCCGCTGTGGATGCACTGCTGATCGACCCGGCCGGAATCTATGTGGACGGTACGTTCGGTCGTGGTGGTCACTCTCGTCTGATTCTGGAGCGTATCGGGCAGGAAGGTGCCTTGCTGGGGATCGACAAGGACCCGCTGGCAATCGAAGTCGGTTTAGCGCTGATGGAGAGCGACAAGCGTTTTACCATACGTCAGGGTCCCTTTGATGAGCTGGATACAATGCTTGCTGATATGGACATCGCGACGGGAGTCGACGGGATATTGCTGGATCTTGGGGTGTCTTCTCCCCAGCTTGATGAAGCCGAACGTGGGTTCAGTTTCACTCAGGACGGCCCTTTGGACATGAGGATGGATCCGCAATCAGGCGCGAGTGCTGCAGAGTGGCTGGCGAGCGCCGCCGAACAGGACATAGCAGATGTCATTTATCGCTACGGCGAGGACAGGTTTTCACGGCGTATTGCCCGGGCCATTGTTAAAGAGCGGCAGGTGGCGCCAATCAATCGGACCCTGCAACTGGCAGAGATTGTGAAACACGCCAATCCGGCCTGGGAAAAGCACAAGCATCCTGCAACGCGCGCATTCCAGGCAATCCGTATTCATGTCAATAAAGAGCTTGAGTCGCTGGAGAATGTGCTGGAGAAAGCATTGCTGGCCCTCAAACCAGGTGGTCGGCTGGTCGTTATCAGTTTTCATTCGCTCGAGGATCGCCTGGTAAAACAATTTATTCAGAAGCAGAGCAAAGGAGACGACTTTCCGAGAGATTTGCCTGTACCAGCGTCGGCATTGAACCCGAAACTAATCAAGATAGGAAAGGCTGTGAAGTCGTCGGAGCAGGAGATAAGGCACAACCCCAGGGCGCGCAGCGCGATCATGCGGGTGGCGGAGAAACCGGCCTGACAACAGGGCCCGATGCAGGAAAATCTATAACAGACAAGATGTCATTATGAAAACAGAGCAGGCCAGAGACGAATCAGTAGCACCAGCGACGATCGGGGTGACTAAGACCCCTGTGTCTGTGTTTGGCTGGCTGCAATTGTTCAGCCCACGAAACCTGGGGCCTATGATATTGCTCGCGGCGATCATGGTATCTGCGTTGGCGGTCGTTGATACCAGTTTCAAGAGTCGAACCGTGTTCCACGAACTGCAGAAGTTGCGGGCTGAGAGCAATGAACTGGATGTGCAGCAGGGACAGTTGTTGATAGAGCAAAGCACCTTCGGCTTAGAGGGGCGGATAGAACAAATAGCCATCGGCGAGCTTGATATGACGCTGCCGGATTGGTCAAGAATAATAATGGTGCGCCATGAGTAATTCGCAGACAGTGAAACGATTCAGTGGCTGGCGTTTATCGCTGGTCTGGTTTGCGCTCGTGCTGGCGGTGGTGGCACTGATGTGGAAACTGTTGACCTTGTTGCTGGTTGATCGCGATTTTTTGCAGGGTCAGGGTGACTTGCGCACCATTCGTATTGAGCCTTTGGTGGCACATCGAGGCATGATTACCGATCGCAACGGTGAACCGCTGGCGATCAGTACCCCTGTCAAATCTATCTGGATAAACCCGCGTGAAATTGCCGGCGACCGCAGTGCAGTTAGCCGCCTGGCTCAGTCTCTGCAGCTTAATGAGGACAGTCTGCATGCCTCTGTGCAAGCCAATGCAGAGCGCGAATTTCTATATGTGCGCCGCCGCATGCCGCCAGCGGACGCTGATGCAGTGCTGGCGATGTCCTTGCCCGGTGTTTATTCGCGTCAGGAATACCAGCGCTATTATCCGCAGGGCGAGGTCACCGCGCACGTGCTTGGTTTCAGTAACGTCGATGACATTGGTCAGGAAGGTCTCGAACTAGCCTTTGATGAGTGGCTAAAGGGTGTGCCGGGTCGTCAGCAGGTCATCAAGGATCGTCGCGGCCGCATCATACGCCAGCTCGACACCATTCAGACGGCGCAGCCCGGCAATACACTTGAGTTGAGTATTGATTTTCGGGTTCAGAATCTGGCGTACAAAGAACTCAAGGCGGAGTTCATTCATCGTGATGCGCGAGCTGCCTCTGTCGTTGTTCTGGATATAAAAACGGGCGAGGTGCTGGCGATGGTTAATCAGCCGTCATTCAATCCTCATAACCGTGCCACGCTGGCAGACTTTGGTGCGCTGCGTAACCGCTCGGTGACGGACCTGTTCGAACCCGGGTCGACCTTGAAACCCTTTACCGCGATCGCAGCACTGGAATCCGGTTTGTATGATCGCAATACGATTATCAGCACCCATCCGGGCAGGATGCGTGTCGGTCGAGATGTGGTGCAGGATCGTGGGCTGAACTTTGGTGACGTAAACCTTGAAGGCATGCTGGTCAATTCCAGCAATATCGCTGCGGCGAAGATTGCGCTGGCCGTCGGTCATGAGGCATTGCGGGACGTTCTGCTGCGGGTCGGTTTTGGTGAAAACCCCGCCAGCGGGTTTCCTGGTGAGCGCGCGGGTGTGATGCCCAATCACCGCATCTGGCATGATATTGAGCTGGCGACATTGTCCTTCGGCTATGGTATGTCGACGTCCGCATTGCAGCTGGCGCAGGCATACTCTGTTATCGCCAACGGTGGGCTGCGGGTGCCAGTGACACTGCTGAAAAATGGCAATGAAATGGTCGGCGCCGGAGATCCACCGCGCGTTATTGATGCCGATGTTGTTGAAGAAGTACAAAATATGCTGGAGGCCGTTGTCGACCCGAAGCAGGGTGGGTTCGATGGCGCCAGTGTGCCCTTTTACAGTGTAGCCGGCAAAACTGGCACAGCCCGTGTCGTTGGTGCCAATGGTTATGAAGCCAATCTTCACAACTCAATGTTTGCCGGGTATGCGCCGGCTGATGATCCCCGGATAGTCGTCATCATCATTGTCAATGAACCCAAAGGTGCTCAGCACTATGGCAGCCAGGTTGCGGCGCCGGTATTCGCCCGAATCGCCGGTGGTGCGATGCGTCTACTAAATGTTACGCCGGACACAATTGATCCATCACGCATTATGATCCTGAGCGCGAGGTGAGAACTGTGAATACCGCCCGACAGACCGCCGTTGAAATGCCATTGGTTACACTGCTTGAAGGTCTTGCACTGGATGCTGAGTGCCGACAGGCATGCGCTGGCATATCGGTTCGCGGGATGACACTGGATAGTCGCAAAGTGAACCCTGGCGAGATATTTGTAGCCCAGTTCGGCAAGAATCATGACGCCCGCGATTACATCGATCTGGCGTTGAAACGCGGTGCGTCCGCTGTCCTGGCCGACGAAGGTGGCTCTTGGCAGGGGTGTCGCTGGCATGGCAATGTGCCAGTCATCGCTGTCAACAGTCTCCGTGTTTGCCTGGGAAACATCGCGGCTCAGTTTTATGCCCAGCCATCTGAGCAGCTTCCGGTTATTGGTGTCACTGGCACCAATGGCAAAACCAGTTGCACACAATTCATTGGCCAGATTTTGACCGGGCTCGGGCAGCGCGCCGGCATTGTGGGCACATTGGGCTATGGCATTTTCCCCGAGCTTGAGGACACCGGCTTTACCACGCCCGATGCGATTATATTGCAGGCCGCGCTCGCCGATGTGCTGCAGCAAAGAGCGACTTGTGTGGCGATGGAAGTTTCCTCCCAGGGCCTGCATCAGCACAGACTCAATGGAGTGAGGTTCCACAGTGCCCTGTTTACCAACCTGACCCGGGATCATCTGGACTATCACGGCAGCATGGCCGCGTATGCGGAAGCCAAACGCAGGCTGTTTGAGCATGATGCGTTGCACGTGGGTATTGTCAATGCCGATGATAGTCATGCTGCCTGCATGTTGAACGCATTGCCGCGCACCGCCCAGAGTCTGACTTACAGTCTAAACGACAGTCGCGCCGACGTTTATGCCCGCGAACTGAAGTTTGAACCGGACGGATATCAGGCTGTTGTGCATACGCCTTGGGGTGAAGGCGAGATCCGGGGGCGCCTGCTGGGGTCCTTCAATTTCAGTAATGTGCTGGCTGCGATCACGGCGGTAATGACATTGCCACAAGAAATGAATCTGGAGCATGTGCTGTCGCAGGCCGCGTTATTGAAACCTGTCAGCGGGCGCATGGAGCTGTTGGGCGAGACCGCATCCGATGTTACGGCCGTTGTTGACTATGCGCATACCCCGGATGGTTTGCGCTCTGCACTCAAAGCCATGCATGAGCATGTCGACGGTCGCATCTGGTGTGTATTTGGCTGCGGCGGTAACAGGGATCAAGGCAAGCGCCCATTGATGGCCGAAGTCGCCGAAGAACTGGCGGATTTTGTGGTGTTGACAGACGACAACCCTCGCAATGAGAACCCGGACGATATCATTCGCCAGATTCTGTTGGGTTTTACTGATCGTGAGGGTGTGCTTGTCGAGCGTGACCGGGCCAGTGCAATCGCGCATGCCATCTCTGCGGCAGCGCCTGGAGATATTGTCCTGGTTGCCGGCAAAGGCCATGAAAGTTATCAGGACATCTGTGGTCAGCGAATGGCGTTCAGTGATACTGCGCAAGTTCGTCTGGCATTACAGAAGCGTTCACGACGTGGCCCGGTTAACGAGGTGCAGCGATGATAGGGACGATGAATCTCAGCGCCGTTAAGGACTACATGCCGGCTACCTTGACGGGTGCGGATGTGTCGTTTACCCGGGTCGGGACAGATTCGCGTCAACTTGAGGCAGGTGATCTTTTTGTTGCCCTGAGCGGCGAGAGTTTTGATGGTAACCGCTTTGTAGCGCAGGTTGCCCGGAAGCAGGCAGTGGCCGCAATTGTTAACCAAGAGCAGATCACCTCGTTACCGCAGTTGGTTGTCGATGACACCACAGCTGCGCTTGGCTGGCTGGGGCATATCAATCGTCAACGCTCCCGCGCCAATATCGTGGCAGTAACCGGGAGCCAGGGGAAAACCTCAGTAAAAGAGATAGCCGGTACCATTTTATCTCAGCAATACAATGTTCTGGTAACGCGTGGCAATCTGAATAACGCCATTGGGGTGCCGATGATGTTGCTTGAGCTGGAGCAGGAACATCAACAGGCAGTTATCGAACTTGGCGCCAATGCCGGTGGTGAAATTGCCTGGACCGTCAAGCTCACTGATCCGCACATTGTGCTGATCAACAATGCTGCGGAGACACATCTGGAAGGTTTCGGCAGTCTGGACGGCGTGGTGCAGGCAAAAGGCGAGATTATCGACTCGGCGCCATCAACCCACACCGTGGTGCTCAATGCGGACGATCCAAACACAGCCAGCTGGTTTGAGCGTGCCGGCAGGCGACGTTGTGTAACATTTGGTCTGGATATGGTCGCCGATTATCAGGCAGTCGATCTTATCATGACAGCTAATGGCACCCGTTTCGATATCGTATACGCGCGTGGCCGGATAGCCTGCTTTTTGCCGTTGCCCGGCCGCCACAATGTCGCCAATGCTTTGGCCGCTGCCGCGCTGTGTATTGAGGCTGGCGCTACCCCCGCAAGCGTTTGTGATGGTCTGGCTCGTGTTACCGCAGTGCCCGGGCGCTTGTCTCCGGCCACCGGTCTTCACAACAGCCGGCTGCTGGATGATAGTTATAACGCAAGTCCCTCATCATTCAAGGCGGCCATTGATGTGTTGGCAGCAATCAATAATAGCGTCGATATTCGCCGTATTCTTGTCATGGGCGACATGGCTGAATTAGGGTCGATGACGGTGCAGGCGCATCGTGATGTCGGGCTTTATGCGCTTAACAAAGGCATCGACGCGCTATGGAGTACCGGCGCCTACAGCGAACTGGCACGCCAGGCATTTGGTTCAGGTGGTCGGCATTTTGATGATAAAGAAGATCTGCTGAGGTTCGCCGTGGAAAGTCTCAATGAAAATTCCGTGGTGCTTGTTAAAGGCTCGCGAAGCGCCGGCATGGATTATGTCGCCCAAAAATTGCGCAGCAGGGAGAACGTTTGATGTTGGTGCTGCTTTCTGATTACCTGATGCAGATCAATTCCGGCTTTGCTGTCATTCAGTATATAACCGTGCGCGGGATCATGGGTATTCTGACCGCCCTGATTATTTCCTTGCTGATAGGTCCGTGGATGATCCGGCGACTGAACTATCATCAGATTGGTCAGGTCGTCAGAAAGGATGGACCGGAAAGTCATTTCAGCAAAGCTGGCACCCCGACCATGGGTGGTGCGTTGATTCTGGTCAGTATTGTCCTGAGCACACTGATCTGGGCGGATCTGAGCAATGCTTATGTCTGGGTCACCATGCTGGTAACTGTGCTATTCGGCGCCATTGGCTGGGTTGATGATTTCCGGAAAGTTTTTCGAAAAGATCCCAAGGGGCTGCCGGCCAAGTGGAAGTATTTCTGGCAGTCGGTCATTGGGCTGGGTGCCGCACTGTTTTTGTATTACACCGCAACTGATCCGGTACAGACCGCTTATATTGTGCCTTTCTTCAAAGACGTTGCAATTGAGACCGGGCTGCTGTTTGTAGTCATTACCTATTTTGTCATTGTCGGCAGCAGCAACGCCGTCAATCTGACAGATGGTCTTGACGGCCTGGCGATCCTGCCGACAGTGATGGTCGGAGGGGCGCTGGGCATTATTGCGTATCTGTCCGGGCATGCCGAATTCTCGGTTTATCTGAATATACCGACCGTAACCGGGGCCGGTGAGCTGGTCATTTTTTGTGGTGCCCTGCTCGGTGCCGGACTTGGTTTTCTGTGGTTCAACACCTATCCCGCGCAGGTGTTCATGGGCGACGTTGGCGCACTGGCACTCGGCGCAGCGCTGGGCATTGTTGCCGTGATTTCGCGCCACGAAATTGTGCTTTTTATTATGGGTGGCATCTTCGTCATGGAAACAGTTTCGGTGATTCTGCAGGTGGCTTCTTTCAAGCTGACCGGCAAGCGTATTTTTCGCATGGCACCGCTGCATCATCACTTTGAATTGAAAGGCTGGCCGGAACCGCGCGTTATTGTGCGCTTCTGGATTATTACGGTGATGCTGGTCCTGTTTGGACTGGCCACACTGAAGCTCAGGTAACGGGTTCGACCAAGAAGTTATGACAACGGAGACGCGTTGATGACCCAAGCGATGGAGCAAAAACCTGCTGTGATAGTCGGTCTTGGAAAGACCGGGCTGTCATGTGCGCGTTACTTCCATGCGCGAGGCCTCCCGTTCAAAGTTATCGACAGCCGTTTCAGCCCTCCCGCGCTGGCCGAATTCGAAATCGAATTTCCCGGAGGAGTCATTGAGATGGGTGGCTTCTCGCAGCAAAGTTTATTGCAGGCGGGCGAAATTGTACTGAGCCCGGGCATCAGTCTGCAGACTCCGGAAATTGCTTTTGCCATCAATCAGGGTGTGCCGGTGACCGGTGATATAGATATCTTCAGTCGTGAGGTGAAAGCGCCGGTAATTGCCGTGACCGGATCCAATGGCAAAAGCACGGTAGTGACGTTGGTGTCGGAGATGGCACGACAAGTCGGCATCCGGTCTGCAGTTGGCGGCAACCTTGATGGCCTGGCCAGCATGCCGGCACTTGATTTGTTGCGCAGCGGGGAGCGGGATCTGTATATCCTGGAGTTGTCGAGTTTCCAGTTGGAGACCACCACCCGGTTGAATGCGGAAGCTGCCGTGATACTCAACCTGACCGAGGATCACCTGGATAGATATGCTTCCATGCAGGATTATGCAGCGGCCAAACAACGGATTTTCAACGGTGCCCGCCAGGTGTTGGTTAATCGTGATGATCCCGCAAGCGAACCCTGGGTGAAAGATGCTGGTCGGCGCTCGACCTATGGTATGGGAGAGGCCACGGATGAACAAAGTTATGGACTGTCGCATAAAGATGGCGAGACCTGGTTGATGCGTGGGTCGAGCCGCCTGATGCCTTTGCGCGATATCAATCTGGTTGGACGGCACAATGTCGGTAACGCCATGGCGGCCCTTGCACTTGGCCATGCCGTGGGCATACCGGACAGCGCCATGGTGACGACACTGCGCGAATTTTCCGGCCTGCCACATCGATGCCAGTTGCTGCGAAATTTGCGTGGTGTGAATTATTACAATGATTCCAAAGGCACCAACGTCGGTGCGACGCTGGTGGCGATCGAGTCCGTTGCCGAGCGCGCGACTGGCGAGATCGTTCTGATTGCCGGTGGTATTGGCAAGGACGCGGACTTTTCCCCGTTGTTGCCAGCGTTGGAGCGCTACGTTAAGCGTGTCGTTTTGATCGGCCGCGATGCGGATAGACTGGCCAGGTTGATTGGTAATCGCGCAGACATCATGCGCGCGACTTCAATGGACGAGGCGGTCGCCGAGGCTGCCAGCAGCGCTGTTGATGGCGACGCGGTGCTGCTGTCACCTGCCTGCTCCAGTTTTGACATGTTCAAGGATTTTGCGCATCGCGGTCGTGTTTTCGCCGCCGCCGTGGAGGCCTTGCAATGAGCATGTTCATGCGTAAGGAAAAAGGAGCCATCCGGGTTAAACCTCAAGTTGCTCAGCAACCGATCAACACCTTGTTGCTGGTGTTGTTTCTATTGCTCGGCACCGGCCTGATAATGATGACATCTGCGTCCATGGAGATCGCCAATAGTCTTGCCGGCGATCCATTCTATTTCTTCAAGCGCCAGGTAATATTCATTATCTTGTCGCTGTCGGTGATGCTTGTCACGCTGCATATTGACATGACCATCTGGTATCGCTGCAGTCCACTTTTGTTGTGTTTGGCGCTGGCACTGCTGATTATGGTTCTGGTGCCTGGTATTGGTACCGTCGTTAATGGCAGCGCACGCTGGATTGATCTGGGTTTTTATCGGCTGCAACCATCGGAGATGGCAAAGATTTCAATGGTGATTTACATGGCAGCGTATCTACAACGACACCGCGATGAAGTTCACGAGCGCTGGTCCGGGTTCCTGAAGCCGATGGTTATTCTGGCGACGGCCATCGTACTGCTCCACTTCGAGCCGGACCATGGTGCGATGGTTATCATGATGCTGACAACCTTTTCCATGTTGTTCCTGGCGGGCGCCAGATTGCATCGATTTGTATTGATCGTAATGGTCTGTTTCGCCGGGGTCGTTGCGCTGGCGATCATGAAGCCTTATGTAATCAATCGCCTGACGTCTTTCTTGAATCCCTGGGCGGCGGAATATGTTTACGGGGAGGGATATCAACTGACGCAGGCACTTATCGCTTTTGGACGTGGGGAATGGTTAGGCGTCGGCTTGGGTAACAGTATCCAGAAGTTGTATTTCCTGCCCGAAGCCCACACCGATTTTGTATTGTCGATTATTGCCGAAGAGACGGGGTTGCTAGGGGTACTGTTTGTTCTGGCGCTGTTCGTTACCCTGGTGCGCACAGCCTTGCGTCTGGGCCGGGAATGCGAGACCAGGGACCGTTACTACTCGGCTTACGTCGCCTTTGGCATTGGCATGTTGTTTGCGACGCAGGTGTTTATCAACTTTGGTGTTAATACCGGCCTGCTGCCAACTAAAGGACTCACGCTACCGTTTCTGAGCTACGGCGGCAACAGCCTGCTGATCAGCTGCTTTATGGTCGCAATCCTTATGCGTATTGAATATGAGCTGCGTGCTAAGCCCGATCCGGATCCTGCCGGAGGTGACGCATGAGCACGCGTACTGTGTTGATTATGGCGGCCGGCACCGGAGGCCATATCTTTCCGGCGCTAACCATCGCTCGTGTCCTTCAGGCACGCGATATTCAGGTGGAATGGCTGGGTACGCCAGACGGCATGGAGAACGATGTCCTCAGTGATACCGGTATCAAGTTGCACAGACTGCGAGTCAATGGTTTGCGCGGCAAAGGCAAAGTGACTCTACTAAAGGCACCCTTCATGTTGCTGGCGTCCATATGGCAGTCGTTGCGACTGTTGCAGCAATTAAAGCCCTGTTGTGTTCTTGGCATGGGTGGCTACGTGACCGGCCCCGGTGGTGTTGCAGCCTGGTTGTTGCGTCGGCCCCTGGTGATTCATGAACAAAATGCGATAGCCGGCTTGAGCAACCGTTTGCTAAAGCCACTGGCGAACAGGGTGCTGGAGGCGTTTCCGCAGACCTTTGCGGTAACGCCAAAAGTCGTGCATACCGGCAACCCTGTGCGTGCAGAAATTTCTGATTTGCCAGTCAGACCAGGCGGCAGCGCAGAAGCGCCAGGTCCACTGCGTTTGCTGGTACTGGGTGGCAGCCTGGGTGCGGCAGCCATCAATCAGGTAGTGCCTCAGGTTGTGCCAAATCTTGCTGGCGGTCGTGGTATCGAGATCTGGCATCAGACTGGCCGCAACAAGCATGAAGATACGCAGGCGTCGTACCAGCATCTGGCAGCCGCGGGCGGTGCACAAATCAAGATAACAGTGGAGCCCTTTATCAAGGACATGGCAGCGGCATATGTCTGGGCCGATCTTGTCTTGTGCCGTGCTGGTGCGAGCACGATTGCAGAGCTCGCAGCAGCGGGTTTGCCGTCCATTCTGGTGCCTTTTCCGCATGCAGTTGATGACCACCAAACTTGCAACGCGCGCTGGCTGTTGGATGCAGGTGCTGCGGTATTGATGCCACAGGCATTATTGAACAAAAACAGCCTGCAGCAATTACTTGGGGAGTTTATGGCAGATAACAAACGCTTACTGGAGATGGCGCAAAGCGCCCGGTCGCTGGCCATTCCTGATGCCGCAACCCGCATCGCCGATGTCTGCATGGAGGTCTGTCGTGGCTGATCAGCGCTATTACCAGGTGCCTGAAATGCGCCGCATTAAAACCATCCATTTTGTTGGCATCGGTGGTGCCGGGATGTGTGGTATTGCAGAAGTCTTGTTGAACCAGGGATACAAAATAACCGGGTCTGATCTAAATGCCTCGAGCGTTACCGAGCGCCTGGCAGGAATGGGTGCAGAAATTTATATCGGACACGCCCCGGAGAATATCGCTAAAGCTGATGTTGTGGTGTATTCCAGCGCTGTTCGTGGCGACAACCCGGAGCTGGCTGCAGCAAAGCAGACTGGTAAGCCGATTATTCCGCGCGCCGAAATGTTGTCGGAACTGATGCGCTACCGTCATGCGGTTGCCATTGCCGGCACACATGGCAAGACCACAACCACCAGTCTGGTGGCGTCGATATTTGCGCAAGCCAGTCTGGCCCCGACCTTTGTTATCGGTGGTCGATTAAACAGCGCTGGCGCCAACGCCGGCCTTGGGGAAAGTCGTTATCTTGTCTGCGAAGCTGATGAAAGCGATGTGTCCTTTCTGCATTTGCAGCCCATGGTGGCCGTAGTTACTAATATCGACGCGGATCACATGGGCTCTTACGACGGTGATTTCAACAAGCTCAAAAATTATTTTGTTGAGTTTCTTCACAACCTGCCTTTCTACGGTTTGGCAGTGCTGTGTATCGATGACCCGGTGGTTGAAGAGATCATGCCGCGAATATCGCGCCCTGTGTTGACGTACGGTTTTTCGGACAAGGCTGATTATCGCATTGCCAATCTGCGCCAGGAAAAACAGTATACCGATTTCGATGTGTATCGTCCGGACGGACGCCAACCGTTACATATCAGCCTGAGTATTCCGGGGCGGCACAATGCCCTGAACGCAACGGCTGCGGTTGCCGTTGCAACTGATGAAGGAATCGGTGATTCGGCAATCTGTAGCGGTCTGGCTGAATTCGCCGGTGTGGGCCGACGCTTTGATATCCAGGGCGACTTCCCGATTGCAGGCGGCAATATAATGCTGCTTGACGATTACGGCCATCACCCCAGCGAGGTTGCGGCGACTGTAGCCGCGCTTCGTGCCGGCTGGCCGGAGGCGAGGCTGGTGATGATTTATCAACCGCACCGATATTCCAGAACCAAAGATCTGTATGACGACTTTGTGCAGGTACTTTCGCAATTAGACGTATTGCTGATGCTTGATGTGTACTCAGCAGGTGAAGACCCGATACCGGGTGCCGATTCGCGCAGTCTGTGCCGCAGCATTCGTTTACGGGGCAAGGTGGATCCAGTTTTTGTCAAGAGTGAAGAAGACGTGCGCGGGGTTTTGAAGGATCTCGTGAAGAACGGTGACATTGTGATTACCCAGGGCGCCGGCAGTGTCGGTGTGCTGGCGCGGACATTGGCCGCACAGGGATTGATGTGATGAGTGTTGTTAAAAGGACCGGGAACAAAAACATAAAGCCTGCGCGGGTCGCTGTCCTGATGGGCGGCGATTCTGCGGAACGCGAAATATCCCTGCTCAGTGGGCAGGCTGTATTGACTGCGCTGCAGAGCCAGGGCGTCGACGTTGTTGGTATTGACGTAGGTCCGGATATTGCGGAGCGGTTGCGCTCAGAAAAGATCGACCGGGTATTTAATATTCTGCACGGCCGCGGCGGTGAGGACGGCAAGCTACAAGGCTTGCTGGAGATGATGCGCATCCCCTATACCGGTAGTGGCGTTCTTGCCTCCGCACTGGCCATGGACAAGGTCAAAACAAAGCAGTTGTGGGCTGCAAGCGGATTGCCGACGCCACAATTCAGCGTTTTGCATGAAAACAGCGACTGGCAAGGCCTGATTGATGAATTGGGTGAGGTGGTGGTCAAGCCGGCGCATGAGGGCTCCAGTATCGGAATGTCAATGGCTTCAGATGCGGCGGCGCTGCGCCATGCGT
>Ga0307967_1001623_pt1 | contig 13574 bp, 14 predicted proteins | sample OrgLakmetagen648_FD_201828 | JGI IMG/M metagenome (GOLD analysis project Ga0307967, IMG submission 201828) | Saline water microbial communities from Organic Lake, Antarctica - #648 | ecosystem: Environmental > Aquatic > Non-marine Saline and Alkaline > Saline | place: Antarctica: Organic Lake... | reverse complement strand
CCCCTCACCCCCCCCTACCCCCGCTCCTTCTTCCTTCACGTACCTGCAGCAACAGGAGCAGGCTCGTCTGCAGGAGGAGCAGGTGCGTGAAGCACCTGGCACGCTTGTGCTGGTCTACATGCGCTGGACTGTGGCCACGCACACTTTATGCACACATGTGTTAAGCTTGGCCTAGCTAAGGACAGTTCTCTGTAATTGAAGCAGCGCACACGTGCACACATGCACACAGACATACACCTTGAAATGCTTACATACAGACACACATATTTGGGTGAGCACACGTACAAACACATGTAGAAACACGCACATACATCCACACAACTGTGCGCACACACACACACATGCAGCAGCGCGTGGCTAAGGAGAAAGAGCGCTTCCAAAGCGGGAAGGGAGTACCTTTTCCAAACCCTTTCCTCGAGCAGCACACGCCCCCAGAACCGGAGGTCCCGAGTGCACCATCCATGATGAGGTGAGACAGCTGCACGACGTGTATGTGTTTATTGTGTACATGTATGAGTGAGTGAGTGTGTGTGTGTGTGCGTGCGTTGTGTGTGTGTGTTTGCCTTAATGTGTGTGTGTGTGTGCGCGCTTGTGCATAGGTTTGTGAATGTACTGTACATGTCTGTGCCAAGTATGCTCATACTCGTGAATCAAGCTAACGTCCTATTCACGGACATCCACGGACATCCTGTCCCTGCGAGTGATCAGGACTTGTCCTTTGTTGCCACCATTCTGGCACACACATACAAAGCACGCTTAAGTGGGCGGTTCATGTTAGATTGGAGTCATTAACTTTATTCACGTTCGCACATGCGCACGTGCACGAGTACTCACATTCACACACACGCACAACACTTGCTCCACACAATAGTGCCCGTGAGGCGGACCAGCAGCTGCGGCAGCAGCAGCAGCAGCAGCATTACGAGCAACAGCAGCAGAGGTTGCAAATGCAGGAGCGACGACAGTGGGAGGAGGCCAGGAGGGCAAAAGAGGTGCAGGATGAAGAGAACAAAAAGGTGCACGAGGAGCGTGAGGCACAGGCAGCTAGGGAGTGGGCTTGGCAGCAGCAGCAGCAGCAGCAGCTGTATGAGGCACAGCAGTATGAGGCACAGCTACAGCAGCAGCAGGCACAGCAGGCAGAGCAAGCGCTGCAACAGCAGCAGCGGCAGCAGCAGCAGCGTGCTGCACAGGAGGTGGAGGAGGAGGCAGCACAGAAGCGCCAGTATGAGCAGCAGCAGGCAAAGGCACAGTGGCAGCAGCAGCAGCAGCAGCAGGAGCAGCAGCAGCAGCAGCAGCAGCAGCAATTAAAGGCAGAACAAGAGCACAAGCTGCAGGTGGAGCAGTGGCAGCAGCAGCAGCAGCAGCAGCAGCAGCAAGCTCAGCAGCGGGCAAAGGCAGAGGAGGAGCACAAGCTGCAGATGGGGCTGTGGCAGCAGCAGCAGCAGCAGCAGCAGCAGCAGGAGGAGCAGCAGCGGCAGCAGCAGCAGGAGCAGCAGCTAAAGACGGATTTGGAGAGAGAACAGGCACGGCAGCGGCAGTTTGAGCAGCAACGCATGCTTGCTCAGCAGCAGCAGCTGAAGGCAGACGAGGAGCGGAGGGAGGCAGACAGGTGTGTGCGGGAAGAGGGGGGGGGGCAATGTTGGGGGAAGGTGATGGTATGTGTTTGTGTGTGTGTGTGTGTGTGTGTGTGTGTGTGTGTGGTGTTTGTGTGTGAGTGTCTGCATGTGCATGTGCGATTTTGTGTGTATGTGTGTGCCAACAAAAGCAGCTTGAGGCAACGAAAGATTTAGACCGTGATATGAGTGACCTTCAGCTTCTAGCCCATGCGTGGCAATCACAAAAAGCACACACAAGCACAAGGACACATGCTTTTTCTCTCACTCTTCCCTTTACACATTTACTGTTTCCTTCTTACGTGCTCGTGCACGCGCACGCACGCACACAGACTCACACACATACACACACTACACATTTACTGTTTCCTTCTTACGTGCTCGTGCACGCGCACGCACGCACACAGACTCACACGCATACACACACATGCTTACAAACCCACCACCAGGGTATCTGCCCAGCGGCAGCTTGCACAGCGAGAGGGGGAGCGACAAAAGGCACAGCTGCAGAAGCTGCAGCAAGATCTGAAGCAGCGGGAGGAGCAGCGCCTGCAGGTAAGGAATGCGTTTCACGTGACTTCGTGCTTGCTGTGGCTTCATGGTTTGAGACCCAGGCTATGTTGCACCAACATTTTGAGGTAGTGAAACGTGTGGACAGCACGTGACACCATACAATAAAACGTGTGGACATCATGTGGCACCATACAATGAAATGTATGGACAGCACGTGACATCACACAATGAAACGTGTGGAAAGCCTGTGATACCATACAATAAAACATGTGGACAGTACGTGACACCACATACAATGAAACGTGTGGACAGTACGTGAACCAGGTACTGAAACGTGTGGAAAGCATGTGACACCATACAATGAAACGTGTGGAAAGCCTGTGAAACCATACAATGAAACGTGTGGAAAGCATGTGGCACCATACAATGAAACGTGTGGAAAGTCTGTGATACCATATAATAAAACATGTGGACAGTACGTGACACCACATACAATGAAACGTGTGGACAGTACGTGACACCATACAATGAAACGTGTGGACAGTACGTGACACCATACAATGAAGCGGGTCAATTGGAGTGGATGGCAATCTACTTGCGTACCCAGGCTTTGCACATTTTTGGGCTCCTGATACATGTGTGTGGAAAGCAAGCTCCTGAAGTCAATCAACCAAGTGTCTCAATTGCAGGAGATGGTAGTCTTGTTGCTCGCACAAACCTGACAGCTGCCGTGCCACTGCTGCCACAAACAACTGTGCCGTGTCGTGCCGCTGCTGCACAGACACAGAAACCCTTGCTTCGTTTGCGGCATTTTAACAAGCAATGCTGAACCAGCCTGTTGTCTCTCACACAGCAGCCGCAGTACAAAGCTACGTCATCAATTGAAGCTAGCTGCTTCCTCTGCTACATCTCCTCCTCAGCATAAAGCTTGCTTTGAAACTTTTGAAACTTAGCCAAAATGCATCACTGACATGGAGCTCTCCTCTGCATCAGCGGTCTGCCTCATGATTCTCAAAAACCAGATGTAGAGGGAAAATGTTACGCAGGCAGCAATAAAACACCCCCAACATCACGTGCAAAAAAAGGAGCCACCCAGGTAGTCCAAGTCCTGTGAAACTCCTCCTCCATAAAAAGAAAGGGGAAATATATGGAGATCAGGAGGGCGTTTCAAATGAATGCTTGATGTTGTTACCTACAGGTAGCCTCTGGCAGCCTAACCTCAGATTCAAAAGGCATACCCAAACTTCAGCCCTCCCTCTGCACTGCATCCCTTTAAAACAAAACATGTTAAAGTGTGGAAACGGCCCTGGAATGCCGTGTGAGGAGGGATGCATGTTTGTATGTGAAAACACACCTGCACACATGCATGCGCGCAGTAGTGTTATGTTGCCTTTGCAGTAGCTTTTTTGTGCATCAGAGATTGCAACGCAGTCAGCATCAGCTTCCTAATAACAGCACTGTTACTACTGGACCTACTTGTTTATAGGGTTTCTTCTATAGGGTTGCACATCAGTAATGCACAACCATCAGTGTCGTGCACTTTACGGTTGACGCCGTCGACCTTCATTTGACGGTCAGGTGTAACTTACGGTTTTGACCGTCAGAAATCCATCCTCAGGCATAATTTACGGTGATTTTATTTTTTGACGTCTGACGGTCGGCTTTACAGTTATTTACGGTGGGAAACCGTCAGGAATTAATTATTTACGGTGGGAAACCGTCAGCAGCTGGCCAGGCCGGGCCAGGCTCGACTGACTCAGGGCCACACGAACCCTCTTGGCCTGATTACCGGAGGACATTTTATATTTACCGCAAATCGCAAATCGCAAATGTTGTTTGTGAGGAAATTGGAGCTTGATTTGGCACTCTGAGCCACTGAGAACCTGACGCCGCACCGTTACTTACGATTTCCCACCGTCAGTATGAATCACCGTTAATTACGGTTATGTGACGTAGACGTCATTTAAGCACCGTAATTTATGGTGCCATTTTCTGATTGACGCCGTATGTGCACAACATTGACAACCACGCAGAGACTTACCGTACAAGAAGTAGGCAGCAGCAGTAGCAGCAGCAGTAGCAGCAGTAGCAGCAAAAGCACACACAAGAAACGCATCATTGTGTTGGGCATTGCACGCCTACCATTGCACTCGTATACACTTGCATTAGACAAGGAGTCCTCTTTCATATCAATTAAATCAACATGCACAACCATGCTTTTTGTGTATTCCTTTAGAGTTAGGTAAGAGTATGCTTTTTGTTGTGCACCGCCCTTTGTGCCAGATGCATCCTTGTATGTGTAATGCGCACGCACACACACACACACACATACACACACACACGCACACGCGCACACACACACGCACACTTAAATCATGCACACATGGAGCAGGTACAAACGCAGCAACAGCAGCAAGAAAGAGAACGCCTAGCCGTGCAACAACGAGCCCTTCAAACCCAAGAGCAGCAGCGGCTGCAGCAGGAGCAAGTCAGGGCCCAAAAGGCAGCAGCCGACCACGCTGCCGGGTCTATTGCGCCTCTACCCCCTCCTATTCCAAACCCGTCGCTCCCCCCTGCAATTACGAGCTTTTTTAAGAAGCTCGCCCCTCATGAGCAGGTGGGTTGCCTGTGGGGAGGGGAGGCACGGGGGGTCAATGCTTATTCCAGAGCAGGAACACTCGCATGCCCGGCAGACACAGTGAGAATGTGCCGCGTAAGATGCACCCCCCTGCAGTTCTTGCCCATGTTCAGCAGGCAGAGCTGGAGACGGGGAGCTGGCTTACTTGACCTTATTTTGGGTGGGGAAACCCATATTACTTGTACTCCAGCAGGAATAAGGATAAGTATTCAGCAGCGATGTGGCAATCAATGTGGCATGTACACCGCGCCACCTTTAATGCTTACAGCGGTACATCTACTCCTTCGTCGAGTCTCTGTCAACAAGCTCAGCCCCTGTGTTTCACTGCAATGATTTGAAACAGGCCGAGAAAGAGCGCCTGCAGAAGGAGGCAGAGAGGATGCAGAAGGAAGCAGAGAGGCTGAGGATGCCGTAGCATGTATGATCTGGGTTCCGTCCGTGCCGTGTTTTCCTAGTAGCGTGTTCCTTTCTTTCTACGGTGGTGGCAATGTGACTAGGTTGAGCAACCGCAGAAAAGAGCAGAGGACTTGGAGGGTTTTGTGCATGCAAGTTCTCGGTGTTGTGCATGTGTTGTATACGTCAAGCAGCGCATGTACAATTTTTGGGTTACGCCTGCGTTATGTGTGTGTAAGCAGTGCGCATTGGTATGCCAAAAACCTGAAACCTGGATACTTGTTGCAGGTTGTAACTCATGTGGAAGGTACTCCAACGAAGATTGACGACCCCATCCGGTTGTCCTTGGACAGGGTCCAGGAGAAAAGTATGTGGCCCAGAGCACTGTCTCTGTAACATCCTTATCATTTTTATGGTGCTGTGAATATCGTGAGGCTAAGTAAAAGAGAAAAGGGGGCGGTAAAGTGTGTTATAATGCGGCTGCCTTATATTGACTACTATGTGATTTGTTCTGTTGTTTTATATTTTTCTTTGGCAAGAGGTGCTCTGGCTAATGCGTGGAAGGCTGCAGAGATGCTATGAGGTGCAACGTTTTTTAGGATGTGTGAACTATGCAGCGAGAAGAGGAGCGGATGAAAGGTAAAAAGAAATATGTATATTTGGGGTAGCTGCCCTGAAAGCCTAGTGGCCCGTTGTCAGGCCAGACCCTTCGGTGTGTTGGGGTCAAATCCGCCTGGTAGCGTGAGTACTTAGCTGCCCGACAGCTCCGTGTCCGTTTCCTTAATCCATGCTTGTGGTATCACCCCATGCGTAAATTTTATATATTGTGCTTTTTAGCCCTCTATGTTTGCTGCAAACCTACTGCGCGTGATGATTTGCAGACGTGTGGTCTCGTATATTGCAAAGTTGATGAGTAAAGGCAGCGGCACTACCAAAATTAAATCCCAAATCCCCTTAACCATTTTATGCTGGTGTTAGTCTCTTGAGCAATCAAGCAGCTCTTGAGCAATCCTTGTCGCTCGCTCGCAGTCTGGTGAGAATCAATTTCTGCAGCCCCAAGATTTAGTAGAAGAAGAGAGAAAAAGAAAGGCCAGCTAGTGATGATAACGCAGCTTGCATCACAAGAGGAAGGGAAGTATTCCTATTTTGATTTAGCAGAGAGAGCAGAGCACCCCGGTTAGCCAGCCACAATTAAATTCATAGCTTAGAAACAAGGAAATAAATCAGTGTTACTCTTTATGACAGATCAAGTGTTGAATATATAAGAGGGTAAAGCACACGCTCCCTGTCAACTACACAGCCGAACTTAATATACTTACTAGATAAGTACACCTTCAGACTTTTCAGTTCCTTTCATCCAGAGCAAGGTTCATCCTGAAGTTTTTCCAATATTATCTCGTTCTCTCTCTCTCTCTCTCTCTCTCTCTCTCTCTCTCTCTCTCTCTCTCTCGTTCTCTCTCTCTCTCTCTCTCTCTCTCTCTCTCTCTCTCTTTATATATATATATACATTTACGTACGTGTGTATGTGTTTGTGTGTGTGTTTATGGTTCAAAACTGGCTTAGTCATTATAATTGCATTGGCTTAGGTGTCGAGCTTCAAAATTTATTGCTCTTCTGTATACGATACGAGTTTTAAGAGAAGAGGAGAGTGGGAGGCAGCTTCGATCAGGAGGGAGTGAATTTGATTGACATAAAGCAGAAACACTAAACCTTACATCACCCTATTTATGAGTGGGAGCTATCCAGAAACTGATGATTTGTTAAGGAAATCTTTATTTTGGACTAACTAACAAAGGACACATATGTTCACAAAAATACACAAAAACACACACACTCACACAAACAAATGCAAAAACACACAGACACACACCTGTACCCCTCTAGCATCTGCTGCTTTTCCTCCGAAGACAGCACCACCGAAAACACGCGGCCGTGTGTCGGCTGGTAAGTGCCTTGCTTCATACACAGCTGCACTGCACGTGCACATCGAAGTGCCTCTTGCTGCTGTTGCTGCTGGGGGGTTGACTTCCCAGGGCTGTTGCCTCCTGCTGACCTGCGTCCCCCTCCTTCCCCCTGCTCCTGCTGCTCCTGCTGCTGTTGCGGCTGCTGCTGCTGCTGCTGCTGCTGCTGCTGCTGCTGCTTCTCTACTCTCGTGCTGAGCAGCAAGATGCTGCGTTCAAGTGCCAAGTGTACGTCAGCGCTGCCTGAGAGTGTCAGCTCCAGCTTTCCCAGCTTGACGAGCAAGCGTGTGGCAGCTGCACGGGTCTGGAACAGGCACAAAAGCACGGGTCTGGAACAGGCACAAAGCACAGGTCTGACACAGGCACAAAGCATGGGTCTGTAATAGGCATAAAGCACGCGTCTGGAACAGGCACAAAGCACGGGTCTGAAACAGGCACAAAGCATGGGTCCGGAACAGGGCACAAAGCACGAGTCTGGAACAGGCACAAAGCACAGGTTTGGAACAGGCACAAAGGACGGGTCTGGAACAGGCACAAAGCACAGGTCTGAAACAGGCGCAAAGCACGGGTCTGGAACAGGCACAAAGTACGGGTCTGGAACAGGCACAAAGGACGGGTCTGAAACAGGCACAAGCACAGGTTTGGAACAGGCCCAAATTCAAGAGATCAAAGAGGTGGTATTGACTCTAAGTTATCTGTGTGTGATGCGCTAATTCAGAAGATCAAAGAGGTGGTATTGACTCTGATTCAAGTTATCTGTGTGTGACGCAACGCATCAAACAAACGGTGGGTATGGATGCTGACGGTCGCTGTCATGCAAATTGAAAAGAAGGTGCGTGATGAGTGAAAGACGCCACGTGCAAGTTGCGTTTGCGTGACCGATAACAGAAGATTGGGACCTGCATACTTATATGGCCTGAGAAGGGCACGGCATGCACGCATGGCATGCACATCGTGCTACAGTGGACAGACTACAGCGAAAGGCTCATTGTGTGCGTACTCCGCTCAGAGGAATAGAGACCAATGCGAATGAGGCAAACAAACGTCTTGTCAAATGGAGCCAGGTGCAAGACATATTGTCCAACATTCTCACCTTTTGTTCACATGGAGGAACGAGGCTTAGCAAACTCTCTGTGCGGTGGCTCAGTCCCACATACACGCTGTACCAATCATGCAATGCGCCTGCCCACTGCACGCACTCATCCAGAGGCGCATCCACAGACAGTGCAGCTTTGGGGAGGAGTTCAGTGAGGGATGGCAACGCGCATGTGTGGGTGTGCTCAATCAGCAGCTGTGTGGCTTGTGCTGCTGCGCTGGAGGGCAGTGTGGAACTGCTCACGGTTTGCGCTTCAATAGAGGCATGCGGGAGGCTTTTTATCAGGAGGACAGTCTTGCGGCGCATTGGAAAAGCAGTATGAGGCGCGGCTGCAGCTGTGGCTGGCTGGTGGGAACATTGGTGTGCAAGGGATACACAGGGACGGGCTAGCCGGGTGCAGCTGGGGAGAGTTGTAACTGTGGATGTGGATATGGGAGGGTAGGAATGTAGGTTCATAATTGGAAAGGCCAAAAAATGGCATGACCTTTCAAATTCTGAATCTCATAATTTCCTTGATAGCTTAAAGTTTTAAACAAAAATACAATTTAGGTTCCAGTTTCCCTCTTACTATGCCTTGCATTGGAACGCCGGGAAGTGGGCGTACAAGGTGCTCGGCCAAGCACATACATACACAAATTTATAAATCTTTTACATTCCCAACGCACGCAGCGACAGTTTTCTGGCAGGGATTGCCACCAAACAGCGTCTCCATCCGTGCATATGTTCTACCATCACGTTACCAGTACAGGGATATAATACTGCCAACATTTTTTGGTAGAGTAAGTTCAGCTTTTCATAAGAAGCACAGACAGGACGCACAACGTTGTTGCAAGTTTGCATTAACAAATTAAAAAAAACTAGGTTTGATTTGCATTTCTGTTTGAATGAGCTTGCAAGTATTCGAAACTTAAACACTATGTCCGGCACTACCTCACCAGCAGCTGCACGGCTTCATAATGCTCTTCAAGCTGTGCTGGATTCAGCTGTTAAGGCTCTGCAGGCGGAAGACAGACGAGATTTGAGCAGTGCGTGGGACAGCTACCAGGAGGTGCGTTGATTCAGCTTCATAAACAGAGGAGCATTCTGCGTAGGACAGTTTGAAATCCCCTGATTCAGGGCTGAAGCAAGAAGCCTGAGAGAGCACCTGAGGATTGAGAGCTCATTTAAGAAACAACGCTGCGTGCTGCGCGTGCTGTGCGTTCAATCGCAAGTCCTAATAACCTAAATTGAATGCGACGCCTCTCCGGGCCGACAGGCAAAATGCGGGATGGAGGCAGTATGTGATGACCTTGTGCTGATGAGCATGTCCAGCGGCAGCAGCCTGACGTCCCCCCAGAGCGACAGCTGCTACGCGGAACTCGGAGGCGGCTGCCCAGCTTTACAAGGCAAGTCAGCGAGCAACCAGGGCCTGCATTCACTGTCTGTTTATAAGCCTCGTTAATTGTTCTGGGCTTGCACCGTGAAGGAGATTGTACAGGAAGCTGTCTTGTGCAGGCGACGACAGGCATTCATCATAGGACTGCACAAGACTCACAGTCTTTACTTTCTTTATTCCCGTAGCTTGAGGAACAAGCTTGCCCCGATCTCTGTCTTATCTGCTGAGACTTCCAATGATGCACAATTTGATTTTGGAGGCGCGCTGCTCAAATTGAATGCGTGTGTTTGCTAAGGCTTAGTGTGGAATCTGTTCTTTTGGGGCCGCGTCAAACTAACAGGCTCAAAGCTGCAGATCTGTAGGCAATAAATTAACATGCCTGCGCAACTAGTGATAACACCGCAAGAAATGGAACATGACTGTAGCAGCAGGTTGTTGCTGCTGCTGGGCGGCAAAGTGTGCCCACGTTACTCACGTTGCAAATCTGGACGACCCTCGGCTCCAAAAATTGGCCCCAAACAAGCAAGGCCTGACCTCGTTTTACCTGAATTCAAACCTGCCCTTAGGCTACTCAGGGTCAGGCAATTAAACTGTTCCTAGAAACTCTTTACCTTGTCATCCTAAATGGGGCCTCGGTTGCTGTGTGCAATTGACGTGTCTCCAGGCACACAGTACGACCCATTCACTAGCATGAAAAAGTAAGAAACCACGCAGGCAGCGAAAAATCACTCCCTATATTTAAAATTAGAAGATGATTGTAAAAGCACTGATTTATTCTGTCACACTGTCCTGTGCACGCTGGGTGCAGGAGGCAATGAGCTGGATAGCAGCGAACCAGACATGAGCGGTTTCCAGCACACATCAAGCTGCGTGGCTGATCTTCAGGAGTTTCAGCTTACGCTCCCCTTATTGAGTGAGGTTTGCAGCAGCCTGCTGGCTACGTACAATGCGCGCTTGGAGGTACGAATTGAATGAACTACCTTACAGACGCCGATACTCGGTACTTTATAAGCAATTATATAGGAAGTGGTGTCTGCATGGATTTGAGTTTTTCCTTAAACACACCATTGGTAGTGAAATCTCGGTTAACGCAAAGCCAGAAACTCACAAAATGTGTAGGGTTGGCCAAAACCGTACATATGCATCGTATATGACCATATATTGGGCGATTTCCCTTAACAAATAACGCATATACATATACACTGTATATATATAGATCTAGCCGACCTTAAAAATGTGGCATCAATCTGAGACCTGCTTTACATTAATATGGATGGAATATGTGCACACGTTTGTTGATCTCAACAAAACCTATTGGTATTGTGAGGAAAGAAAAATTAAGCAAATGAATGAATGGAAAAAAGGAAAGGAAAGCAGGAAAAACTGCTGGTAGGAATAAAACGGTCAGCATGATGAAAGTGTTGCCTTGTTGGAATGATGTATAATAAGTTATTTTGGCACCTTCAGTTTATGACCAAATGCTGTACCTTGTGTGTGTTTGTGTGTGTGTTTGTGTGTGTGTGTGTGTGTGTGTGTGTGTGTGTGTGTGTGTGTGTGTGTGTGTGTGTTTGTGTGTGTGTGTGTGTGTGTGTGTGTGAGCCAAAATGGCTTAAGTACCATCCTTTTATGGTCACGTTCCTGCCACTATTGTATAACACAAGTAAACAAACACACACAAATACACACATACGCACATGGACAGGACGTGCATGCCATTTTGAGTAACCAGCACAAGTGTGAAGAGGAAGACTTCAGACGGCAGGTGTGTGACCTTGGCAGCAAACCTGAAGAGAAATGCAAGCCTCTAGGTTCTGCTTGTCTGACACAAATTCTACAGGTTGCATTCAGGTTGCAAATAACAGGGCATTGACATACAATACACACATACACACACACACAAATCCATTGGTCATTTTGTGCTCGCGTATCTCTCACTTCAAGAGTTGTGTGTATCTACACTTTAAACTACGTGTTGGACAATCATGTGAGACGTTTTTAAAACGTCCTATCGTTCAAGTAATCATTTGCTGTGTCTCAGCTACACACAACTTTATGAATGTCCTCAGTAACTGAAATGAACACGCACTCTCTTTGATGTGTCTTTAGCATTGGGCAATAACAAATCTCTGTAGCATACCCCTTTAATCTGAGAGCCCATACCTTTGGCCTTTAAACACACCACTGTTTGAAGCCCAACACATAGGAGTGTGCCTCAGCAACGGAAATGGAAAATCTGAAAGTGTGACGTTGAATCATGATGGCTGTGACCACAACAAACGGAGCTTGTGAACTGTTTCTCTTGTAGCTGGACCGCCACACAGGAGCAGCAGCAGCAGCAACATGCTACAACCTGCCTAGCCGTGGGCCCCAAGAAAGCCCCTGCTCCGCACTTTTCCCAGCCACAGAAGGGACCTTCACCCAGCATCACCAATCGCAACACCAACAACATCAGTGCCTCGTGCAGCAGATGGAGGATGGCGTAATAGCAGGCAGCAACAGTAGCCTCTTGTGGCCGTCAGCTTCCCCACCTTCCTCTGATTCACACCAACACTGTCACCCCCACTCCTACCTTGACCCTAACCTACACCGCCGTTGCCGTCATGACCAGCTGCAGCACCAACAGCCGCAGCAGCAGCAAGGAGTTGTGCGTAGTGATGTGTGCACTGCCTCCGCTCCCATGAGGTTCAGCAGCAACTGTTACTCTGCCAGGGGTCAGAAAGATCACCCGCTGCACTCACAATCACAGCAGGGATGCCAGATCAATGGCAGCCGCAGCACGCAGCAAGGTCATCCGCTGCACTCACAATCACAGCAGGTATGCCAGCTCTATGGCAGCCACAGCGCCCAGCAAGGTCATCAACCGCGAGATCAATCACAGCAGGAATGCCAGATCAATGACAGCCACGGCGCCCAGCTACAGCAGCACCAGCAGAAGCAGGGGCAGATGTCCCCCACTGCCCCCGCCTGCCACGAGCACAGAGGCGGGCCCAGTCCCAATTCTTCGCAGCAAGATCTTGGTCAGGGGCAAGCCCCAAGATCAGGCCACCAGGGGAACAAAGCGTGCGCAGCAGGCGTAGCGGCGGCTGACCCTGCTGTGGCGCACATCATCCAACAGTGCAAGCGCGAAGTGTTCGGCAACTTGGATGAAGTTGCTGGCTTGAGGTGGGTTCTGCGTAGGCTTGGCCAGCACTACGTGTATAGGGCTCACGTAAAGTATGGTTTTCAACACGAATTATTGAGTTGTGCAATCATAGACTGAGTCACGGTTTGCCTGAGGTGGGTTCTGCGTAGGCTTGGCCAGCACCATGTGGAGAGGGTGTACAAAATAAAGTGTGGCTTTAAGTACAAAATCTCAAGCTGTACAATCTTAGACAGTTACGTCTTGCCTAAGGTGGGTGCTGCGTAAGCTAGGCCAGTGTTATGTGTGCAAGGCACGCATACAGCCTGCTTTCTAGGATCTACACGGTCATAGACAGAGCAACCTCGGTTTGTTTTGTGCAACCGTGTGCATTCTATGTGCTCTATGCAGGTAGGACGCTACTAATGTTACTTTAGCCTGCAGCAAATGCGCTGCAGCACACATGCTGTTGTAGAATTGCTTTGATACCAGACGTACAAAACAAATTTCTGGCAATTGTTTAAGTAATTTGATTTCAATCCTCTTTGTGTCTTAAGCATATACAGTACCTGGTCATAATGGGCTCTATCTCTTAACCTGTCGTGGCAGGGAACTATTTCACTGCGTGCAAAGCATTGAGTTAATCCCAACGGCATTGGCTTTGATCAGATCACATCTCCTATATTCTGTTCTGTTTCATCTGCAGAGATGCAGGGTTGGCCATAGCCGTATATAAACGCTGCATATGACCGTATATTTGTTAAAAATCCCCACCGGAAATACCGTATATTCATTTTATATATATGGTCCCAGCCAACCCTACAAAGATGCGGGACAGTGCTGCAAACACAAGTTTGATCAGGCTAC
>Ga0307967_1001618_pt1 | contig 13594 bp, 10 predicted proteins | sample OrgLakmetagen648_FD_201828 | JGI IMG/M metagenome (GOLD analysis project Ga0307967, IMG submission 201828) | Saline water microbial communities from Organic Lake, Antarctica - #648 | ecosystem: Environmental > Aquatic > Non-marine Saline and Alkaline > Saline | place: Antarctica: Organic Lake... | reverse complement strand
CGGGCGCCCTCGCCAAGCAGGTCATCGACCAGCTACGGGATCACTGCGACATCGTCGCCGTGGATTTCCGAGAGCAGGTCTATCTGGGCGACGATATTCCCAGCTATTGCATTGATTTCAACAAGCGTTCTTTTGAAGACCTGTTCCGGCGCTACAAGTTCGACGGTGTTATTCACATGGGGCGCATCATGTCGAGCCAGCTCACCCGCATGCGGCGCTACAACGCCAACGTGCTGGGCACCCAGAAACTGCTGGATCTGAGCCACAAATACGGCATAGGGCGGGTGGTGGTGCTCTCTACCTTCCACGTATACGGTGCAGTCGCCTACAACCCGGCCCTGATCGACGAAGAGGCCCCCCTGAAAAGCGCCGGGCTGAGCGCGGATCTGATTGACTCGGTAGAGCTGGAGAACCTCGCCACCATTTACCTCTGGCGCTACCCGGACCTGAACATCACCCTGCTGCGGCCCTGCAACATTGTCGGACCCGGCGTTCGCAACTCCATCAGTACCCTGTTAGGCAGCGAGCGGGCACCGGTGCTTGCCGGGTTTTCCCCGATGATGCAGTTCATCCACATTGACGACATGGCAGAAGCCATTGTTCTCGCCTACAACAAAACCCAGCGGGGAATCTTTAATGTGGCACCGGAAGACTGGGTGGCCTATCAGCATGCTCTCAAGCTCTGTGGTTGCCGGCGCATACCCATACCCTCCATTCCGCCGGTGTTAACCCGGTGGATACTGCAAACCCTGAGGTTGAGAAGTTTTCCGTCGTACCTGATGCACTTTTTCAAGTATCCTGTCGTTATAGACGGCAGAGCGTTCGCCCGGGAATTCGGCTTCCAGCCCAAGCGGCCGCTAAAAGAAATCTTCCGGTTCTACCGAGATAACAAAAAGCCGGTCTGACCCGGTATTGCGCGCAGGACGCGAGCTATGCTCAATGATTTAAGTCTGATCAGCCACGCCACCGCCGCCGTCGCCTACGCGCTGCTGGCCGGCCTGGTGGCCACAAGGTACCTGCGACGGGATATTGACCGCTCAATTTTCCTCGCGGCTGTGGTGTCGGCCATCTGGGCCGGCTCTCTTGTCACCCAGTCGATGTGGCAACAGCCCGGCTTTTTCATACGCTATTTACTGGAGCTGCTGCGGGATGCCGCCTGGGTGGCCGTTCTGTTCACCCTGCTCCGCGACGCCTTTCGCACCGCAAACGTGAAAGGGCAGCTCCGGCGGACCATGGCAACCTCCACAATGCTGCTGATTGTTGCGCTGCTTGGGTCCGGCGCGCTGGAATACCTGTTCAACGTCAGCATTCTTGACGGCAAAACCAAGATTGTCGGGCAGATCGCCCTGTCACTGATGGGCCTGTCGCTGGTGGAACAGATCTGGCGCAACGCTGTCACCTTCGGCCGGTCCAGCATGAAATATATCTGCATTGCCGTTGCCAGCCTGTTTGCCTACGACTTTTTCATGTACGCCGATGCCCTGCTGTTCGGGCAGATCGCCGACTCCTTCTGGAGCGCCCGCGGCCTGGTCAATGCCGCCATCGTTCCACTGTTTGCGGTGAACGTGATCAATACCCGCAAGCAACCGGTGGATTTTCAGTTGTCCCGGTCCGCAGTATTCCACGCCGGGGCACTGGTGCTGGCCGGGTGCTACCTGCTCTTTCTTTCGGTGGGTGGCTACTACGTCCGGATGATGGGCGGCGACTGGGGCGAGGCACTTCGGGTGCTGTTCCTGAGCTCGGCACTGATATTCCTCGTCACCCTGGCCACATCCCGTCGGATACGCGCGCGCCTGATGGTGTTCATCGGGAAGAACTTCTTCGACTACAAATACGATTACCGGGACGAATGGCTGAAAATGACCCGCGAGATGGCCAACGTCAGTAACAGCCATCCACTGCCGGAACGGGTGATCAGAATTCTGTCCGGGCTGGTGGAAAGCAACGCCGGGGCGCTCTGGGTCAAAGACGAGCGTGGCGATTTCGCATTGAAGAGCGCAATAAACCTTGCACCGTCCCGGTACACCACCATTGATGCCGGTTCCGAACTCGTTCGATTCTTCGGCGATCGGGAGTGGATCATCGATCTGCACGAATACCGGCGGGACCCTGTCCGCTATAACCTGCTCGAAATCCCTGACCCCATCCTGCAGATATCCGGCGCCTGGCTGGTCATACCGCTCTATCTCGGCAACGATCTGTACGGCATTACCGCGGTCGGCAACCCCTATGCCCGGGTGGAACTTAACTGGGAAAATTTCGACCTGATAAAAGTGGTTGCGCGCCAGACCTGTAACCTGCTGGCTCAGGCGGATGCCCAGAGCCGGTTATCCCAGGCCATGCAGTTCGAGGCCGTCAGCAAAGCCTCCGCCTTTATGGTCCATGACCTGAAAACCCTGATCGCCCAGCTTTCGCTTCTGGTGAAAAACGCGCCCCGTCACCGGGACAAGCCCGAGTTTATCGACGACATGATTCAGACCACGGACCACGCCGTCCGGAAAATGGCCAGCCTGGTAGACCACATCCGCAAACCGGCGGACGAAACCCTGGTTACCGAAGTGCTTGAACTGGGAGAAGTCGTCGAATCCGTGGCAGAACAGTATGCCAAAGGCAAACCGGCTCCCCGGATTGTCGCCCATCCCGAAAGCATCTATATAAACGCAGACCCTGAGCAGCTTTACAGCGTGTTGGGCCACCTGATCCAGAACGCCCAGGATGCTACGCCCCCGGAGGGTGAAGTTACCCTCACCTTGAAAGCCGCCAGGGACAACGTGGTACTGTTCATTCAGGATACCGGCGCAGGAATGACTGAGGAGTTTATTGACTCGAGGTTGTTCAAACCTTTCGAAAGCACCAAAGGCTTGACCGGTATGGGCATCGGTGCCTACCAGGCCCGGGAATACGTGCGCAACGTCGGCGGCAATATCGACGTCACCAGCGAACCGGACGTGGGCTCCTGTTTTACGATACGCTTCCCGCTGGCCCGGCCGGGCTCCCTGGCAGACTCCACATCCGCCAGCCTGAGCCCTGAAATGCTTGTAATAACCGACAGTAGCCCCAAATGATTGGCGAACAATGAAATTGCAGCCCTCGACCATTGCAAACTGTCAATGATCGGTTAAGAATCGGGGGCCGAGATCCGATACGATGTGCCAATCTCAAAAAAGGACTTTTATTCTTTGTGACTAAACGACTCTTGATTGTTGAAGATGATCCGGGCCTCCAGAGCCAGATGCGCTGGTGTTTCAGTGATGATCTGGAAGTAACCCTGGCCGCGGATCGGGAATCCGCGCTGACCGCCCTGCGCCGTCTGGAGCCGGAGGTGATCACCGTGGATCTGGGCCTCCCCCCCCGACGCAGGCGGCGCAAGCGAGGGTTTCCGGCTTATAGAAGATATCCTCAGGCTGGCACCGATGGCCAAAATCATCGTCGTCACCGGCCGTGAAGAAAAAGAAAACGCCGTCAAAGCCATTGGCATGGGCGCCAGCGACTTCTATCAAAAGCCGCTCGACGCCGACATACTGACCTTTGTGGTCAACCGCGCATTCCGGCTGGCGGAACTTGAAAGAGACAACCGCGAACTCTCCCGCCAGCACAACGGAACCAACATCAAAGGCATAGTGGCCGCCAGCACCCAGATGCTCACCATCTGCCGCACCCTGGAGAAAGTCGCCCCTACTGATGTCACCACCCTGATCACCGGCGAAACCGGCACCGGCAAAGAACTTCTGGCACGGGGCCTTCACGACCTCAGTCATCGCGCCGACAAACCCTTCGCCACCATCAACTGCGCAGCCATTCCCGAGAACCTGCTTGAAAGCGAACTGTTCGGCTTCGAGAAAGGCTCCTTTACCGGCGCAACCCAAAGTAAAAAAGGCAAGATTGAAAGCGCCAACGGCGGCACTCTGTTTCTCGACGAAATCGGCGACATGCCCATGGCGTTGCAGGCAAAACTCCTGCGGTTCCTTCAGGAACGCGTCGTCGACCGTGTCGGGTCGGTAAAGCCCATATCGGTGGACGTGCGGGTTGTCTGCGCCACCCACCGCGATGTACGCCAACTGATTGACAGCGGCGAGTTCCGGGAAGACTTGTATTACCGGATCAGCGAAATCACACTGGACGTGCCCGCCCTCCGGGACCGAGACGGAGATGCCCTGGTCATTGCCCGGTCGCTTCTTAAATCACTGGGCAAACACATGGACCGCGCTAACCTGGCGTTCTCGGAAGACGCGGTTGCCGCCATCAGCGCCCACCCCTGGCCGGGTAACGTCCGGGAAATGATCAACAAGGTGAAGCGCGCCATTATCATGGCTGACAGCAAGCGGGTCACCGCAAGCGATCTTGAGCTCATGTGCGGTGCCGATGAAGCCGACGATCAGCTTAATCTGCGGCAGGTTCGGGAACGAGCAGAACGCGGCGCGATCTTGCAGGCGCTTCAGTCCTGCCAGTTCAATATGGCCCAGGCATCCCGTGTACTGGGAATTACCCGCCCGACCCTTTATAACCTAACCGACAAATATCGGATCGAAACATCCTCTGAAACGGAATAACAAAATACGACCCGCAGGACAATAAGGAACAGGGCCATGAAATCAGCATCAGTCGTTAAAGCCACACTTCTTACCATCGCCATTGCGCTTGTACTCGTCGGATGCAGCGAAAGCAATGAGATGAGTCAGGACGAAGTTCAATACCTGAGCCACCTGGATCAGTCCCGGTTTTTCCAGCGCCAGGGCGAGTTAAAAGCCAGCACCCTGGAAGCACGCAGCGCCATCGAAATGCAGCCCGATCGGGTCGACCCCTACCTGGTTATCATCAACAATCTGCTGACCGCAGGCGACGCGCGCAATGCAGAGCGCCAGCTTGACAGCCTGATGGACACCGTTGACCCGGCCAACATCAGCCAGCAAAGCCTGAACGCCGCGGCCCTGGTGCGAGCCGAAGCAAACCTGATGCAACAACAGTATGATGACGCACTTACAGCCCTGGCATCCATCAAAGACCCGGACCGTGCGAATCAGTCCGAAGCGGCCTTACTGAAAGGCCACACCCAGCTGGCGTCTGGCAATCCGGATGCCGCGCGCCAGGCCTACCAGCTTGCCCAGGAACTGGCGCCCAGTTCTGCCGAACCGCTCGTCGGCCTCTCCAAAACCGCCTTCAGCGAAAACAAGCGGGAAGAATCCGCCGAATTCATCCAGCAGGCTAACGACCTCGACCCGCAAAACGTCGAACTGTGGCTCTGGAAAGCCCGTCTGGCGCACTCAGACAAGCGCTGGGTCGACGCCGAACAAGCGTACATCAATGCCCTGGAAACCATCGGCCAGTTCGACGTGATGACCTTCAGAAAGTTTGAAACCATGTCCGCGTTAATCGACGTACTGCGCCAGCAAGGTAAAGCCGCTGAAGCCTTTGTGTACGAAGAAATCCTCGCAAAATCCGCGCCTGGCACGATCCGGAGCAACCTGGTCGCTGCCCAGGAAGCGTTCAATTCGGGCGACCTCAACACCGCTGCCCGGTACCTGGAAGAAACCCTGGCCCTGGCCCCGCGACAGGAACAGGCGGCGCTGATGCTTGGCATCGTTCGCTACCGCCAGGGACGTCCTGAGGAAGCAGAAGCCCTCCTCGAACCCATTGCCGCCCTGAAAGAATCCGAGCAGGCGCAGAAGCTACTGGCCGCAACCCGCCTTCAGCTCAGAAATCCCGATGGCGCAAAAGCGGTATTGGCAGGCCTTGAAAACCAGGATTCAGACCCTGAAACCCTGGCACTGGTCGGCATCGCATCACTCGTCAGCGGCGACGATGCAAGCGGCCAGCAAATGATTGAACGGGCTCTGGAACTGGCCCCGAACAACAACAGCCTGCGGCTGCGTTACGCCGCCTACCTGATCCAGCAAGGCAACACAGGCCGCGCGATTGAGGAAGCCGAGCAGGCTCTCAAGAATGATCCCAAGCTGGATCAGGCCCGCACAATTGTCATTCAGGCCCACGTATCCGCCAACGACCTGCCCGCAGCCAATCAGGCGGCTAATAAATGGCTCGAACAACAGCCACGCAGCATGAACGCCATGATTGCCCTCGGCAACATCGCCGCTCGGGCCGGCAACCCTGATCAGGCCAGAACCTACTTCCAACAAGCCTCCAAAGCCGAACCGGAAAACGCCGCGCCAGTGGTGGCCCTCGGCAACCTCGCCCTGTCCGAAAAGCAACCAAAAGAGGCGAAATCATTCTTCACCCGTGCCATCAAGCTTCAGCCCGATAACCAGCAGGCGCTCAGAGGCGTGGCCGCCGTCATGGAGCGCAATGAACTCACGTCGCTAATGGAAGAAGTTCAGGCGGAAAAGCCAGAAGCCATCGGGCCAAGGCTGGTAATGCTGGAGTCGGCGCTGATTGCCGGCAACAAGTCAAAAGCAGACGAACTGACCGCTGGCCTGCTCGAACGTGAAGATGAAGACAGCCCGGCGCCTGCTGAAAACCTGGTGGCCACCGTTTACCACGGCATAGCGTCACAACTGGCCCAGCGGGACCGCACCGACGAAGCCGCCGACATTCTCACCCGCGGCCGCGTGCTCTTCCCTGACAACGAGCAGATCGGGTTGCAGGCTGCGATTCTTGCATTTTCTGAAGGCGACTCGAAAGCAGCCCGTGAAATCCTGAGCGACGTCAAACAAAGCCACCCGGATTCCGCCGCACCCTTCGTTGTGGAAGCAAGGCACTTCGAGCAGCAACAGGAATTCACACAGGCCGCTGACCTGTACCAGCTTGCCCTGGCCAAACGCAGCTCATCCGACCTGGAAGTGTCTTACGCACAGGCCCTAACCCGCGCCGGACAGCAGACAAAGGCGCTGGAAAGCCTGAAAGCGGCACAGCAACGCTTTCCCAACGCAGAGCCCCTACTGACCAACCTGGCCATTCTGCAGCAACAGAGTGGCGAGGCTGAGGCTGCAGCGCAGACCTACGCAAAGCTGATCGAAACGACCCCCAACAACGTGGTTGCACTTAACAACCTTGCCTGGCTCTATCACGAACAGAACGATTCACGTGCAGTAGAACTTGCCCGCAGGGCCTATGAGCTAAGTAGCGACAATGCAGCGGTTGCGGATACTTATGGCTGGATTTTGTTCAAGGCCGGCAAGACAGAAGAAAGCCTGCCGATTCTGGAAAAGGCTTACCAGCTGCAACCCGATTCCCGGGAGATTGCGATGCACCTGGCAGAGGCCTATCGGACCGCTGGTCGCGACAATGAAGCCAAGCGGGTACTGGAAAGCGTCAGCGATCAGAGCAGCTAACACTCACAGTCACTGACAAGAAAAATGAAAGGCCGCAGGTTCTCCAGAATTGCGGCCTTTTTCTTGGCTGTCAGTTAAATTTACACATGGCTCTTTTAAAGGCCTCAGAATTCCAGGACCGCACCTACAACCATTTGTTTGAATAGACCTTTCAGGTATTGGCACGAGTTAAGCTAATAGATTCCGTACAGCAACTTCGCTGACGTATTTGAACGAATATAGAGGGATCGACAATGAACAAACTACTTCTTTGCGCTGGCGTACTTTCGGCTTCACTGGCACTACCTGCTTTCGCTGCAACGATTTCAATTGATAGCGTTACAGGTTCCTGGTCCGATGTTGTTGGCGGAGCCAACGTATCCGGCCAGGGTTCCAACCAAATCCTCTGGGGCGTTCCAAGCAACGAATTCGATCGCCAGAGCGGTTACACGTTTGACGGTGCGGCACCTGCGGCCTTTGAGGTCGATCTTGATACCCGGTTTACCCTCGGAGACTTCACTCACGACAACTTCACCATTCGGAGTGGCGGAGGCATCGACAGCGCCGTTCTAAGCCTGACGCTTGGCATCAGCATCGATAGTGAGCCTTTTGGCGACCTGCTATCTTTTAACTTCTTTCACAACGAAACTCCGAATACCGGTGAAGGCTGCTGTAATGACATCGTGACGTTCGATGGGCTGAGCACCTCCGACACGTTTGTAGTTGGTGGCACTGCCTATACTCTTGACTTGGTAGGATTCCGGGTTGACGACGTATTAATGCCTGAATTCAGCACCCAAGAGGGAACCTCAAACGTTGCCCAGTTGCGCGGCATCTTCACCGCTGCGCAGGTTCCGGAGCCAGGCACCCTGGCACTGCTGAGCCTCGGCCTCGTTGGGCTGGCAGCGTCACGTCGCCGTAAGATCTGATTGAATATCAGGAGCTAAATGACTCAAGGATGAGTAACAAAAAATCCCCTGGTAAATCTAGGGGATTTTTTTGTTACTACCTCAACACAGGACTATTCCTGGAATAAAATTGATCAAGATATTCCTGGGTGCGCTCTCTGATAGCGGGGCCTAGTTCAGACAAGACTTCCGGTGCATCACACTCATCACAGCTAAAACCAATCACCAATAACGATGCATCAGTGCGGGCATTGAAGATCCCCGGAAGCTGAGCAAGTTTCGCTCGAAGGTCATTACTTTCCCAGTGGCCTTCAACGTAATAGCCATAGGCCAGATGAATTAGCTGTTCACTTCGCCGGTATCGTAACGTTAGCCCGGAAAGGCTGATATCGTCACCTCCATCTACCGTGAATGTTTGCTCCGGCAACTGCGCCGATGAGTCATATAGCCGGTTACTGTATTGCACCACTTCCCGGCCGGGTCTTTGGAAGTCATAGCTGTAAAGAGCGACAAACAACTGCCTGTCAGCATTTCCGGTATCGTCCAAGGCGCCTCGTCTCAGGTAACTGTTTTCCAGAATACGGTCGGGGCGATCAATATCCGGGCGCCAGCCCGCAAGTTGCCTTTCAAATAAAGGTAGCCACTGATCAGTTTTAACCAACGCCACACTGTGTTGACGAGCAGTAGAGTGAGATGACGTTCTAGCCTCAGACGGGATGACAAACCAAGTCACCCCCGCCACGACAAGAACCGGGAGGACGACCAGAAACTGACGTAGAAAATTGTGCTTGGCCAAGCCTGCTTGGTTAGTCCGGCGAGCTGGAATATCCGCTTCACCAGAGTATTCTACGGACTCCCGCTTTTCCAGCCAACGGCCAACAAAGAACAGAGGCACCAACGTGGCCGCAAACACCCACCAACCAAAAAAGTCGTGCTCTTTGATCAGTGAGGAAGTCATGTTTGACTCATACCCCATATAAATAATGACGAACACCCTCACCCAGTTGGCAATGAGGGAAAACAGAATACCGGCCAACAATAGCCAAAAACGGTTGCTCCATTTTCGATAATTCAGCTCACCATAAAGAAGTGACAGTGTTGAACCGACTAATAAGTAACGCAGACCTGAGCAACCATGAGCAATTTCAAATGCGCCAACGCCGGGAAAATAAACAAAAACACCTTCAACTGTAAATTCGATGTCAAACCAAGACAGCATAAACAAGATTAAAGGCAACCGTAATTAACTGCAAAGACCAGGAAAGGTAATCCCAGAATGGTAGAGTGAAAACCATTAATCCGATTGGCACAACAAAAGGAAGCGCCTGACGCCAGCCCCACAACACCATCAAACCACTGAGCAACATCGGAATTAACGCAACTTGCTGGAACGCTTCAATCAATAGAATGCTACCAGCCATATAGACAAAGGCGGAAATAACCAAGGGGAGCAGCCATGGCCAGTAAAAACCAGACACTGGCTTTACCCGTTTCCATGTGCCAACACACAGCACGATACTGACCAAGAGTATTAGAAAGCCGTGGGAGTAAGACTCATCAAACTTAAGCCAGCGGCTGGAGAGGCCAACCAACGTAGGCCAGGTTGCCAGAATGAACGTAACCAAATAGATCCAAAGCGGAAAAGTGGGAGGAACTGCTGACTGCGGGCTAATACGTTCCATGTAAACGGCTCTCAATTCCAGATTGGGTGGCGCAATAAGTTCAAATGTACCTTTTTCCAAGGCACTTCGCATTAACAATGCTCGTAAAAAAATGATCTAAAACGACTTTAGGCGAAATTGCCAACTGGAACACTAGGCTGGAAGAGGGGGCACTCCTGAAGAACCTCTGTAGTGAAACCAAAAATCAGCTACGTAATAACGCCCACCGTCTATTGGCGCCAAGTCCTCTGGAAAAAGATAGTCGATTCACGTACAGTTCTGCACCAAATCAGGGATTTCGGAGTTGCAGTTAAATGGGTTCTCTCTTCAGGACGTTCAAAAGTCTCGCACGCAGGTCATTGAACGATGAATTTCTTATCGCCAGACAGTTCCGTAACTCCTTTGGCAGGGGAATAGATTTTTTTAACCCCCAAACGTTCAATGAAAAAATACAGCTTCAAAAACTCTACAATCGAAACCCCCGGATGACCTATCTGGCTGATAAGTACCTTGTCAGGCAGCATATTAAAGACTTGGGACATGCCAATATACTGAATGCATTAATTGGTGCCTATGATCGGCCGGAAGACATTGACTTTGAGTCATTGCCTCAGAGTTTTGTTATTAAATGCAATCACTCCTGGGCCACCAATATTATATGCGAAGAAAAATCTTCTGTTAATGAGCAAGAAATAATTTCTAAGCTTAATGAATGGATGCAGCAGAATCACTACTACAAGCTGCGTGAGTGGGCATATAAAGATATAGTACCAAAGATTATTATTGAGCGTCATCTCGGCAATGAACTGAAAGATTATAAATTTTTCTGCTTTTCAGGATCGCCATTATATATTCAGGTGGATTCCGAACGATTTGGTGCTCATACGCTTGATATTTACGATATGGACTGGACTCATCTCGATTGTAGCAAAGGCAACAAGAAGCAGGGCATCACGCCAGAGAATCCGCCCCCCTCCTTCAAACAGATGGCAAGTATTGCGACCGACATAGCCTCGGAATTCAATTTTTGTCGAGTCGACTTTCTTGCCACCCCCGATACGTTCTTTTTTGGCGAGGCCACATTTTATCCCGCCGGTGGCTTTTCGTCTTTTCAGCCAGAATATTTTGACTATCTATTCGGAGAGAAATTTAACGTCGCTGACCTGAAGATACCTCTCACGTCCCGTTTGAAAATCGGTGTCATTACCTTGCTCGATCGAATGGGCATGTTATGAGCGGCACAAACCACTTTCCGGAGCAAAGCCCATGTCCACTCTGAGCAAATTGGCAAGAGGTTCCGCGTTAAGGATCACGGAAACCCTGGTTGCTATAGCGACAGGGTTTATCATGCTCCCCTTGATGATCCACTATCTGGGGGAGTCGCTGTATGGACTCTGGATCATCATCGGTGGATTTGTCGCGTCACTCTATTTGTTCGATTTTGGATTTTCGGCCTCAGTCACGCGCTATGCCGCCAGAGCTATCTCCCGTAGTGATCATCACGACGCTAACGTCACTATCAACACCGGGATACTCGTTTACAGCTTGCTGGGGCTCATTATTCTAGCTGCCACAGTCATCATCATATTCTTCACTCCGAGCATAATGGACGACCAGAGCCAGGTCCCCCTTGCTCAAACCCTGGTACTACTTTCTGGCCTGAATATAGCAATTGGCTTCCCGTTCAAGGCTTTTACCGGCATTCCAGATGCCTATCTCCGATATGATTTGCTGTCTCTTGTGCGGGTAGTTATTAAAATACTATCGACCGCAGCGTTGATACTTGCACTTTATTTGGGGTACCAACTGATCGCTGTCGCGATCATCGGCCTGATCACGTCACTTGTTTTCGATTTCGTTTACTATTGGATCGCCCGTTATTTATACCCGCCCCTGAAATTGTCGCCCTCACTTATCAGCCGCGAGCGTCTTAAGGAACTGAGCTCCTATAGCGCATGGGCATTCATCATCGACATCAATCGGTTAGCCAGGCAAAAAGCGGATATTTTTGTAATTGGTGCCTTTTTGGGCACATCACTATTGACGATCTATTATGTCAGTTCCCGTCTTGCAGATTACGCAATTCAGCTATTGAACCGTGCCACTAATATGGCTACGCCAATCTATATAGAGCAGTTGACTAACCAGAAATTTCAAGAGGCCAAAGATACACTTTTCCTGTTTCTGAGAATCCATTTTATATTAGGATTCGCCATGTTCCTCTGTTTTATAGTGGGAGGAGACCTACTCATTCGTTTATGGATGGGCAACAGCTTCGACTATGGCTTGTCCTACGCTATATTGCTCTCAATGTTTATGGGAAGGACAGTCACTTTTTCCTTTATGCCGTTCCAAAGCATGATGATGGCTGCGGGCACCCACAAATACCTGGCTTATCTGAATATTGTTGAAACTGCGATCTCTGTTTCGGCGATGATTATTGTGGTTAAGGTATTCGATTTAGGTTTATTGGCGATAGCCTTATCCGGAGCGATACCTGCCATCTGCCTCCGGATATTTTTTCTTCCAAGCCTTGTTAAACAGATACTCGACGTCACTCGCTGGGAGATAATCAAAGCGCTCTCCTACTTTGCGTTATGTTTCTTGGTCTCCACAAGCATCGGATTGGGCGTGAAAACCATACTTACATGGCCAGACTGGGCAGAGATGTTAATCGCAACAGGCTTGGCCCTAGCAGTGCTTTTTGGCCTTGTTTTCCCGGGGCTGAGCTCCAAGGAGAAAGGATACGCAAGGAGAATCCTGAGGCGAGGAAAATAATGTACGGCCTCGGTCCCCATCAATTCTTTGATTAGGAGTGCGATATGAATGGAAACTCAATTACGATTAGCGTGGGAAGTGACTCCAGTAAAGACCTATTTTCAAGATTAGGGACGATTAACCCCACTCACTGTGTTGAGAGTGATCTGATATCAATCCGCACAAATGGAACTGTGTTTGATAGTGAGAGGCATCTTTTTATCGTGCTGGGTACACCGTTGCCCTTTCCAAAGACTGGAGTGGTCAAGCACTTTGTGACAGCCCAGTTAAGCGGCTTTCCTCAGTTCGACACGCGCTGCTTCGTAACCCATGGGGCTGATATAGCCCAGCGTAGAGTGCAGCCGTCGACTGTTATAAAACATCACAACGTAATTCAGAATGTCCCGCTGTGACTCAATGCGAGTCTGGTAGCTTCGCCACTGCACACGCTCCTTTTTCAGGCTCGCAAAAAAGCTCTCAGCAACCGCGTTGTCCCAGCAGTCGCCTTTGCGGCTCATGCTGCCAACAAAGCCGTTCGCTTGCAGCAACCGCCGATAAGCGTTGCTGGCATATTGAGAGCCCCGATCCGAATGGACGACTAAACCGGGTTTCGGTTGCCGCTGCCAGATGGCCATGTTCAGGGCGTCTGTCACCAGCCTGGCGCTCATCCGCGATCCCATGCTCCAACCTACTATCCGGCGGCTGAATAAATCGATGAACACCGCCAGATACAGCCAGCCCTCCCGGGTCCAGATGTAAGTGATGTCACCGACGTACGCCCGATCAGGCTCAGCGGCGGTAAAATCTCGTTCCAGTACGTTGTCGAACACCGGCTGTTTATGGTCGCTGTTGGTGGTTACCTTAAACTTCTTCCGATACCGAGCTTTAACGCCTGCTTCGCGCATCAGCGACCGCGCCTTTTGCCGGCCTACTGGATAGCCCAGAGCGTTCAGGGCGTGCTTCATCCGCCTGGAGCCATAGCTCTTGTCGCTACTTTGAGCGA
>Ga0307967_1001613_pt1 | contig 13624 bp, 18 predicted proteins | sample OrgLakmetagen648_FD_201828 | JGI IMG/M metagenome (GOLD analysis project Ga0307967, IMG submission 201828) | Saline water microbial communities from Organic Lake, Antarctica - #648 | ecosystem: Environmental > Aquatic > Non-marine Saline and Alkaline > Saline | place: Antarctica: Organic Lake... | reverse complement strand
TTTATTAATTATAGGCTGTGGGTACAGGGGGGGGCTGGTGCTGTGTGGTACGGTGGGGGACAATTGTTCGTGTGATGCCTTCTTGATTACTGAACCAATTCAAAATGATTCCATTTCTGACGCAAGCTGTGTAAATGTCTGACGCGAGCTATGTAAATATAGCATGAAGCCTCCGTTGTTAGGCTGCTTCTTTTAAAACGTAATTTACAGCTCAGAGCTGCCTTGCTTGCCAACCTACCTGTGAGCCTACTTACTTCAATCTCCGATCCAACATCTCTACTACACGCCTGCCTGAAATGCGTACACATTTCAAACACAGCACATGCACGTATGCACCAACAACTATGTTCACGCAGGCAGCGCCATCGGAGGCAAACCACGTTGGATGCTACCGACTTTTTACCAGACATAGAAGCCCCCCCCATGGCAACCGCACGAACTGCAGCAGCACGTTCCCAGCTAACAAGAAGCAGATGGCGGTCCAAATCAACCTCAGGCATGGGCCTTGGCGGCAGCACAGATTCTTGGCCACAATCACTGCCGCAACCCTCAAATCAGGGCCAGAGCAGATCGGCCTCCAGGCCAATGTTACTGCAGCAGCAAACACTACCGAAATTATCTCCATCACCACAAGACCCCAGCGATCTATCTGTTACGGCTCCTGGGGTGCCCCCCTTACACCTACCCCCTCAGCGCCCCAGGCAGCGGCACATGCGGCAGCAAGAGCAGCAGCAAGGACACGAGCAGAAGCAGGAGGAGGGCCCTCAGCATCAGCTGCAAGAGGAGGTGCAGCCTCCAGTCTCGCAGCAGCACAGACAGTATGTCCAGAATGAACAGCAGCTGCCTCAATGTCCACAGCAGCAGCAGCAGCAGCAGCAGCTTGTAGACCAACAGGAAACCAGGTCCTCTGCTTCTCTAGCTGTACGCTCGATAGGGGCAGAAGCCCTTGCTGCTGAGGGCGCTGTGTGTGCTGCTTCGGTTCAAGCACACACGGCATTTGCTGCACCCAGCAGAAACCCTAGCTTTGGTGGCTTTCAGGGTGCGAGTGACAAAAAGGACTTCAGAAGGGGTGAAGAGAGGGGCGGGGGTGGAGATGCTGAGTATGGCATCAAAGATGGAATGGGCATCAGTGGGAGTGATGGGTGCAGTGAAGGGAGTGGGAGTGGGAGCGAGTGCGACAGTTTGGTGGATGAGACGACCATGGAATGGGCTGAGATTGTGCAGGTGAGAAGGGGGGCGTCTCAGTGCTTGGCCCAAAGAGGTGGCGCCTGAGACATGTGCGTTGGCTGCATCACAGCTTTCGCATGCGTGTGTGGCGGATTCAATGTGGGCATTTGCAGGCGCACACACACACACACACACACACACACACACACACACACACACACACACACACACGTGTGCCAGGTCCACCGCACAAAATCACAGGATACACTTGCCTTGTCCTCAAATCCCAATAATCCTGGCTCAGACTCTGAGAGAATTTGCACACTAGCATCTACTTCTCACCCTCCTTTGCTGTTGTGATCACACGTTTTTAATGGTGCACAATGTCTCACTGTCTGGTGCACACAGCATCCGCAGCCTTGTTCATGCGTACCACCTTCTGGAACACATTTGTGCAAACATATCTGCTAAGCGTACCTTTTTCAACTTGCATACATCCACAGCCCTGTTTGTACCATACCAGCCCCTCATGTTCATGCTGCATAACTTTTTGGAGTACATTTGTGTGAACACATCTGCAAAGCGTACCATGTTCCACTCGTGCGTACTTCCACAGCCCTGTTCATACCACACCAACCCCTCATGTTCATGCTGCATAACTTTCCTGAGTACATTTGTGTGGATGATATCTGCGGAGCGTACCTTGTTCAACTTGCATACATCCACAGCAATATCTGTATTATACCAGCCCCTCATGTTCATGCCGTACCACATTCTAAATTACATTCGTGGACATTGCAATCTGCTGCTGCTGCTGCTGCTGCTGCCTGTGATTATGCAACAGGGCAAGGTGCTGCTGGTGTATCACCAACGCAACGCTCGCCTGATGTGGATTACCTGTGCTGCTGCCTGTGATTATGCAACAGGGCAAGGTGCTGGTGTATCACCAACGCAACGCTCGCCTGATGTGGATTGCCTGGTCAGGCCTCACTCGATTCCTCACGGTAGCCATGTCCCTGACAATGCCTCAGGTGCGTAACAGCTTGCCACACACATTGCGGTACCAACCGCTACGTAAGTCGTCCGGTGCACGCTAAAAAAGCACGGTGGAGACATAAGGCTTTTTTTGCTGCTGCCACTATCATCAGCAATAAGAGAGCAAGAAAGTTGCCCTTCTGCTTGAGCACCTGACAGACAGAGACCTAGTAGAACTGCTTGTGATCAGACATAGTAATTTTGTGATGGGAGTTAAGCAAATAATTTCACATAGCTGCTGGACCTCTGCCTGCAAAGCCTCACCTATAGAAGAAAAAAAACAAAAAGAAGCATATAGCTTTTTTGGTAACAACTCTCCCTGCCTCGATGCAATCAATAATAGGTGCACAGTCATCTCAGGTAACGACTCACACTGTTTAATTGTAATGGAATTCACAATAAAATTCACGATGAAAATCACAGGTAGATCGAAGCAGGGTTCCTGTTTCTCCCTTTGCGTATGCATTGGCGATGCCGGTGGTGGCCCCTTGCACACTTGCACTCTACTTCCAGGTGGGCACAGCTGATATGCGCGCACATGTGTGCGTGTGTCGGTGTGTTTATGTTTTCTCGTTTTGTGTATCTGTATTGCGCGCACATGTGCGTTTGTTTGGTGTGTTTGTTTTGTGTACTTTTTGCATACCTTAATATGCGCTCACATGTGTGCAGTTTTTTGGTGTGTTTGTTTTTGTGTACGCTTTGCATACCAAAAATAGCACGCACATATGTGCGTGTGTCAGTGAAACTTTGTGAATGTTTTGCGTAACGGAATTTGAACACACATGTGTGTGAGTTTTTTTGGTGTATTTTTGTGTGTATCTGTGTTTGGGATCTTGTGTGTGTACAGACGGGCATGCCTTTCCTCTTTGACCATCAAATTCTGTTCATCATTTGCCATGACAAGGTGGCTGCATGCGTCCAAATACTGGTTAATTTAAATTGATCTCTGTACTGCTGAAGCAATTTGCTTTTGCACGCTCTGCTTCTTCCCGTCCTGCAAGGGTACACGGTCTCAGACTTGTTTTAATTCGAAAGTCAGCTCCCTGCATGCTCATTGGTCTATTTACTTGACTTTCAGGCGTATGACAAGAAGCAAATCGTTTCAATTCCTTTGTTACTTTTTGATGGAAAAAGTTGGGTAACACCCAATTGTTGTTCTGCCGCCTGTGTGTGTAGTGGTGGGCCCCTTTCTCTAGCAATGGCAGCAGCAGCAGCGGTGGCGTCAGCAGCCGCAACGGGGTCTTTGATATCCCTCATCCTGTCTCATCAAGTGACCAGTTTCATCAAGCAGCTGATCAGGACACCGCCACGGCCCAGCACAGCTGGCTCCAGCTACACTCCTCCCCATCTTATACTTCATTGAGGCTACTGGCATGCACGTGTGGTTGCGTATGGCTGCTGATCCTGGCAAAATGGCCAAGGGATGGAAAGCTGCACGGGCATCTTCTCGGTGAGGGGCAGCCTCGTGTGGTGTGGGCGTGGGTATGGGTGTGAATGGAGGGTGTGGGTGTGAATGAGGGTGTGGGTGTGGGTGTGAATGAGGGTGTGGGTGTGGGTGTGGGTGTGGGTGTGGGTGTGGGTGTGGGTGTGAATGTGGGTGTGGGTGCGGATGTGGGTGTGGGTGCGGATGTGGGTGTGGGTGTGGGTGTGGGTGTGGGTGCGGGTGCAGGTGTGGGTGTGGGTGTAGGTTTCAGTGTGGGTGTGGATGTAAGTGTGGGTGTATAGTGTGGGTGTGGGTGTGGATGTGTTCATGCTTATCTGGCAATCTACAAATGTTTTTGTCGGCATGCAGGCGTGGCTGTGGCGCTTACATTTTGTGGCTCCATGCTCTGGATGGACGCAGCAGCAAATGAGCTGGTGAGTGCTGATGCGCATACCGTGGATTTGACACTCGTTTTTTTATTGGTGAGTGTTGATGCGCATACCGTGGATTTGGCACTCATTTTTAAATTGGTGAGTGCTAATGCAACAGCTGTAAATTTGGCATTCGCAGCACCTCCATCATCACGCTCACCAGGTCAAAAGGAATTCCGGTGCCTTTTGAAAGAAGCCTTGGGTGCCTTGCTTCCAAGCATGGTCCTCGTCTAACAAGCAGACGCTCACACACATATTTGCATGAGTGGTGCTTGACACCTAAAATATTCGGCAAGCTTATAAGTGCAGCTGCCGATCTTTTTTGTTGGGATCCTTGTAGGTTGAGCAGCCATGCCAGGCTGGAGGCCTTCATAAATCAGACTACACTAAACTAAACAACCACTTCATCTTATAGGTGGGCCTGGTGCTAGCTGTGGGGCAGATCCTTCACATCCCGCTTGCACTGCTAGGTGCTACCATTCTATCATGGGGCAACAGTATGTGCGACGCAGTGTGCAACCTCACGATGGTGAGGCGGTTCTTAGCACAGAGACACCAGTCTGCTGCATCTTCAGTTGGCCGCGTGTTTCTGTGGTGTTAGAGTAGCTTTTGAACATAAGTGCTAGCAAACCATCTCAATTCTCCTCCTGTCACTATGCTTGTTTGGAGGTTTTGCCTCTACCGCGCTGATTTGTTTCAGTGCTTCTTAAATCCTGCAGGCAAGGGATGGTTACCCCACCATGGCAATCACAGCCTGCTTTGCATCTCCCATATTTATCCTCCTGGCAGGTGGGTGGTATGTTTTGTTAACTTGTTTATGGCACTGCCACAAGCCAACTCATTGCAGTAGAAGCGACCGCATGGTTGCTAACTGTTAGTGTTAGCCAAAGTGGTGTTTGAGGTAGTGCTCGTCATCGTCATGTCGTCATCATCATGTTATCATGTGGTCATCATCATTGACGCGTTTATCAAGCAGCAGCAATAACACGCATTGCCCACACACGTGCCTGCACCTGCACCTCCGTCAAAGCACCTTTTTCCAACATGCACTCAGGAATGGCCTGTGTCATGATATTTGGATCCTACATGTCTGAGGACGGTGTCTTGCTGATGCCAGATGATGTGCCGACGCGTGCGCTGTACATCACAGCTCTCATCAACATGTGTATGTGGGGCCTGCTCATCCCCTTCCTGTTCAAGTGAGTAGCCCTGCCTGCTTGATGGTTTGTACCTTTGAATCGCAATGCATATCTGTGTGACCTCTCTTATTGACATCTGCAATGTAGTATTACTTTAGTGGTTTTCCAGAGCTTGCGTGGATCTGAAAACATTTATGGGCAAACTTTTTTACCAAGCAACGTGTTCCCATCTTCTTACAGGTTTCGTCTAAATTACAGGACCGCGGTCATCGGTTTCCTCTTTTACGCTGGGTTTCAAGCAATGTTTGTCACTCTGTTACTGCTCCAACCATGAAATGTGTAATTTTCCTCTTTGTGCATCAACAAGGGTAGAGAGTTTTGGGTTTGCATACATCACAACCGAGCACCTAGGTACAAAGGGCCTTGCTGAGCACTGGGCCAGATTAGCAATGCTCTGTGATGCTCCCTGGTGCAAGCAGTGCTCATTTAATTGTCGGATTTCTTATTCATCAACTGCAATTCATTAGCAGATTTTCAAGTATTTATTTCGTAACCTATACGTACTGACCGTAGCTTACAACTAATTAATGGCTTTGAACGCTACAATTTTGTGAATTTGGACTGCTTGCCACCTTGGTTGAGATTGTCACTTACACCATCATTGATTTTGCACTTTTTGATGATCTACTTGAGTGAGCTTGAGTGAGCTTGAGTGAGCTTGTATCACCTTTGACCACACTATCAATCTTGAGTTGTGTGCACCTTGTGCTTTAGTGCCACTTCCAGCAAGGAAACAGCCAACAGTTGACATGCATTTGGGACAGTTGGGATACCTACCTAACTGTGTAGGTACGCTAACTTCGAAGGTAACGACGCAGCAGGTACTACTAATAGCGATGCCACCTGCACGTATCTTCACGTTTAATGCCTGTTCCTTTTCCTGATTATAGAATAGGGTGCGTGTGCTGGGGATGGGGGCAGCTTAGATCCTACAACTTGGATATCTAGAAGTGAACATAAAAAGCTTAATCCTTACTTTTGACAGGCGCAAAATAATTTAATTGGTAAGGAGCTGCTTGACCGAGAAAAGTGTGCTCCTTGGTTTGTCTCTAAACACCACCAGGCAATTACTAGGCTTTCTGCAAGCGCACTGCAACCCCAAACCGATGAGGAGGACTGACGGTCAGATTATGCTGTCCCTGGAACAAGAAGAGCTGCTTGCTCATAATCCTCCAACTGTCTTACCTTCCTTTCTAGTATCCGAATTTATAAAGCAACTCCCAACTCTCTTTTGCAACACCTAGCAAGTTTAGACACTACATGTCTGGCCAAACACACCTCTGCATTCCAAAAAGGAATCTTCTCCTTACATTGTTCACGCTGACAAGCAACGAGCCAAACAAGATAAGCAGAAGCAAAAATCTGTGCTGAGAATTTGGGCAAAGCGAGGAGGAGCGCGCACACTAGCCAGAGCTCCTCAATAAAAAATGGAAGCTACCCATAGCGGTCAAGAGGTCTGCTCTGCTTTGCCCACACATGAGTGACGTAATCGTCTAAATCTTCAAGCAAGTCTGCCAGCTGTGTCGTTTCTCCAGTCATTTCTCCGCTGCCATTAAGAAGGCGAGAGCTGATCACACTTCTCAGCACCTGCAGCAAGAAAAAGGGTTGGCTTGTATCATTGGAGCAACAAGCCGAAGTTCCTACAAGTGCATGCAGAAAAGAGTAAGGAGCACATCACGTCAAGGCATTCCTTTCCTCTTGCTGTAGGAAGTGCCATATATTTCACTACTAACACCTTCTGTTCCCCACTAAATATTATCTTTTGTCAATGCGGGTCACCTTGTTAGTTTCTCATTGCTTCAATTTTACACTGCCATGTGGCGGAGGGCTCAAACCCAAATGTAGAAGTAGTTTTGGTCACATTCGGGTGATGGTGTCATATGATAGTGCCATGATAGCACTATGAAAGCTAGCTGTTGGTGCCCTCCTACATCAAAAATCAGCTGTCGGAAGCACTCCTGGCGCTTGCTGCTTCTGTTCAGCATTATCGCTTCACTTGCAAGTACCTCTGGAGTGGTGCACAAAAGCTGCTCCCCCGCCATTCCCTGTCATACCCTTGTAAGTAGGAAAAAACTACGCAGGCAATAAAAAACCACTCCCCACATCATTTAAGAAAAAGGAGCCCTTGTGGGTACCTCTGGTGTGGTGCACACGCGCTGCTCCCCTGTCAAACCCTGTATGCCAGGGGGGTAGAACGCTTCATGCATCTGGTCTGCCCAGCCGCCACGACCCCATTCTTTCCCTGTGGCTAGCAGGGCCTGAAGGACAGAAACCTGCAGGAAAAAGGAAAGGAACAGCCACGCACTTGCTTGGAATGAATCATAAGAAGGGAAATCATGCGCTGAAAGGTGTCAGCGTGCAGGGAAGACTCCAAGTCAGTGCTAACACTAGTCAGAGCCCTGCAAAACCTATCACCTAATCAAAAAGGCAAAAACGAGGTTGCTTTCTACATCAATCTTCGTGTACTTTCTCAGTCAGATCCAAATGAGCTAGATTGGAACCCAATCACAAAATTGAGCTGTGGCAGGTCATTATGTGCCTGGGCCCCCCCCCTCTGCTGCACTCACCGCAGAACTGGCATTGTCTTCATACCCCACAAGCCTAGATCGCATCCTTGCCATTGCCATGGCCGCCATTTCCTGTACAAGGGATACGCAGGCGCAAAACGGCATGCTGAGGCGACAAACACAATGTTGACAAGTGACTCCCCCCTACGCATGCCGTCATCACAAGAAGATGGACCACCTCCTACACATTTAATGACGTCATACTTGCTTTTTGCACAAACATTGCACATGGGATGCCTCAAATACATATGTCCAGAAATCACAAGCATTTTAAGAGCTGTAACATTTCGATCATCACCTTGAAGGCTTCATTCCCAGGACGCTCTGCAAAACCGGACGGGCTATTTGCGCTGTCCCCATTGCTGGTAAGCAGCCCTCCTCCCTGGTAAATTGAGCCACCTGATCAGCCAATGGAGCTTAGCAGATTGTGGAACGTTGATTGCAAGGAAAGACTTCTCGAGGTCACATGAGTTGTAGCTAGAATTGGCCAGAGCCGTATACAAACACCATGTATGAGTAGGGTTGGCCAGAACTGTATATATGCACCGTATATGACCGTATATTTGGTGATTTCCCTGCCAAAAATACCGCATATACACCGTATATATATGGTCCTGGCCAACCCTATGTATGAGGCATGAAAAATTCCCGCTACAATAATCATGTATACATACATATTTGTGTTGTTCTATGAACACTGATCTATAAACACAGCTAGGAATCGAATGACGCGCTTACCAGTGCTTTCATTATTGTTGACATCCCTCCTGGCGGCTTGTTTAATGCTGCTCAATGATATCCCAACCAAAACAGCACACAGGAGCACAAAACAAAGACGGGTACACACAATGCAGACCATGATTTCTGAGCATGAATGCAAAGGGTCTTGATTTTAAAGAGACAGAATTGAGGCGTCGAGGAAAATAAGCAAGGTGGAAGTGGCAAAGGAAACAAAGACTGACTCACTTCTAAGCTGCTGCTGCTGTCGTGATCTTGCCAGCTTCTGTTGCTCCTGCACGTGCTGTTGCTCCTGTGTGCCAGCCAAACAATAGGAGCACAAAGGCTAAGAAGTCATTGGTATTTACTGGATTTACCCCCTGTGCCTGTTGTGATAGAATGGCTCTACAAGGCTGGAACTTGAGCTCCCCTGTCCTGTTTGTTTTACCTAAAGTGTGTTTTGCGGGCTACCTACAAATTTTGCAGGAACCTTCTTTACATCCTCACAAGTCAAGGTTGTACGCTTCAGTCAGCCTTCTCTTCATAAATCATCTTACTCTCCATTTTGCCTCCCTCTTCCTGACCTCAAAAAAGCAACCCACTTCTTTCTCCCCGAACCTCCCTATTTCTAAATCTCATTGAAGTAGATCGCCTCTTCCTTGATCCCACTGAAGCAACCCACCCACCTGTTTCTCGCCAGCCCTGTAGAGTTCCTCCACGGAAACACCCCCCACTGAAATGTCATTATAAGCGCTCACAGACGGCTGGTCGTCTTCAGATTGCTGCTTCCTCCACCTCAATAAATTGTCGTACGCAAGTGAGGATGCCAAGGAGGGCAGCAGGTGGCTGCTGGCTTCAAGTTCTGTGAAGGGCAGAGCATAGACTTCAGCATCCTGATTGTGAAAACCTAGACCCTGTTGGGTTGTCAGTGCAATGAAATGAGAGGAGTTCTCCTGTGATCACAGCCAACATAGAGAGAATAATACAACGGTGGGTGTTTTATTTACAAGACCGGTAAGGTATCAATGGGAAGTGCTGGTAGTGGAAATACGTTCAAAGGTTTCTTTGTATGTGTGTATGCAGCGTGTAAACTGCTACTGCTAGAAAGGAGCCTTCAGCTTCACAAACCTTAAAGGTTCCAAAAAGTGATTGAGAAACATTCAAACCGTGCAATGACTGAAAAGCAATTATATTGGAAGCTAAGGGCGCACACGGCACAGGGTAGAAAAGGCCCGTGACGCACCCTGAGATTCCCTAAATGCCACCAGCTCAGCTGCGACACGCGCAATCCTGTCAGATGAAATGATGTCTTGCACTTCGGGCTCCGATCCACCCGTGAGACCAACAACGCCTGTTCACGTTGTGGTGGCAGGAAACACAAAGCTGGGCATGTAAAGCCAGCACATGAATACTTTGCCATACAAAAACACATTGTTGCATTTCGGTCAGCCATGCTTGTACGCATGCATCCTGTGTGACCATATATGCGAGACGTGACTCCAAACAAAGTGAGCAAAAAGCGTGTCGCAGACCGCGTACGTGGCATTAGCAATTAGCAAGTAGTTCAAGTAGTTAGACTACTTTAGGTTGTTGACTAAATGCGGTGCTTAAGCTTCAAGGGTAGCAAATGGAATATGTCTTCACACTCCAGCATTGGCACTGAACTACTCCCAGCATATCAGCACAACACCACGCAGTCATAGCCTCATTGGTCGGAAATGCGCTCTCACCGGTACAAGAAGGAATCTCTTGCTGTGCCGGCACCCACACTGCAGCAGAGGAATTTGAACTGACGACGTAATGCAGTGCATCAAGCTCAGGACTCTGGGGCTGCGGTTGCTGCTGGGTTTGCTGCTGATACTGTTGTTGCTGTTGTTGTTGATGCTGCTGCTGATACTGCTGCTGTGAAACAGAGAGTGGGGAAGCGCCGTGTGCCTGTTGAAAAAGTGGTGGTCTACACGAGTGCGCCCCCACAAAATCGGACGAAATTAAAATCGTCAGGGCACACCCCATTTTACTGTGCACGCAACACAGGGATTATAAACTTTAACAAAGGGCACCCTGTTCCTCCTGAACCTGTGCTGATGCACTTAGGGTAGAGCTGATCTCCTGGGGTGCAAGCTGAGTGCAGAACTTGCAAAATCAAGGCAAAACCAGCTCGAACAAACCACACACACACACACACACACTCCCTCAGGGGGTCGAAAACATGGAGCTAAATGCGTGCTACACGTCCATTGTGTCTGTACAAGCCGTTCTGGGTACCATGCTATGCGCGCTGTAAATCGACCAAATTGTCTAACACACACAGGGCAAATGGTGCAAAACCGACGCTTTGTGTTAAATCTCTAGGGCCCCTAGAGGGGTCGAAATTACAGCCTACAAGAGCATGAATAACTACATGGACCACCAACCTGGGAGCCTTGCCTGCTGGCACAGGAAGGCGCCTCAATACTGCTGACAAAGCCTGTCTGTGCCGTCTTGCTGGCATCTGCTTGTCTAGCTTTCCTCCTGCCTGCTCCCTTTTCAGACTTGGCTGCCTGCTGCTCCAAGTCCCTCAGGTAAAAAAGAAATTCGGAGGAAGTGGCGGCAGGGTTTTGGGCAGCAACCGCACGAAGCTGGTGGAGCGAGAGAGGGGCAAGGCGCTTATACAGTTCCTGCTGTGCAGTAGAGGTGCATGTATTTGTGAGTAGTGTGTGCGAGATGAGTGTGGGTATGTGTGTGTGTGTGCGTGTGTGTGTGTGCATGTGTGTGTGTGTGTGTGTGTGTGTGTGTGCGCGTGTGTGTGTGTGTGTCTGTGTGTGTGTGCGTGTGTGTGTGTGTGTGTGTGTGTGTGTGTGTGTGTGCGTGCGTGTTGTGTGTGTTTCTTAGTGACCTCGTGCTTCTGAGGCGCAGAACCCTGGGATGGGTTCCCTGCTGATGAACATTGCACTCTCGCTCGTACACTGCCCGCTGCTGTCAATCCCTTGTATACTGCAGTGCTTTGGCTGCGATGAAATGAAGCATGTTGCCCATATGTGCTGCTTTTCAAGTTGTGCATCTTCATCCCAATTTATTGGTTTGTGGCTAATATTAAAAAAGTGGTGCTTCAGAGCACAAACTTTCCAGGCTTCTTCCCGCTCACCAGCCCGTGCATTATTACTAGGCGTAATGGATCTGGGCCTGAGCAGGCTCCACGCAGGCCCACGCCCGTCCCATGGCATGTGCACGGGCGTGGGCAAGGGCATGGCCACCCACAAGCACAACAGCATTGTGCACCGCTTGAAGCCTAATAGAGTTGGCGCACAAGGACTTGTGCGTGTGAGGTCAGGTGCAAGGAAAAAGGAGAGATTATTGTCATCATTATCAGCAGCAGCAGCAGCAGCAGCAGCACCCCCTGGAGTACAGGTGCCTGTCACTGTTGGTTTCTTATGCCTGCTGCCTGCCATTTTATGGAGTGCCTCATGGTACGTGTTTTCGTGTGTGTGTGTGTGTTAGCGCGTGTGTGTGTGTCGATGTGTGTGTGTTTGCGTGAGAGTGTGTGTGTGTGTGTGTGTGTGTGTGTGTGTGTGTGTGTGTGAGAGAGAGAGAGAGAGAGAGAGAGAGAGAGAGAGAGAGTGTGTGTGTGTTTGGATTGGGAACTTGCAGTATGCTATTGCCCGTCTGTCACCAGTCTGTCATAGATTCTGTTACGGCAGCTGTGTGCTCCTCTCAATCACGCGCAGCACTTGCCCCCATACTGCACACTTACTTGAGCATACAGTAGGGTTGAGCATGCAATGCACCTGAATGTTTGGGACTTCCCCCTCTAGAATTACCGTACATATGTAAGATGAGGGCCCTCGCTCACCCTAGCTGTATGCCTTCCTCCACTATCCATGCCGATCAGACTACTCAAAGGTCATTGACCCTCCTTGGACCGACCAGGTTCATCTCAGTTGGCATGGGCTTGATGGGTTCTTACAGCTGTCTGTGGGCTTGCACCTTCCTAGCCGCGACTGCGTGGGCTGACATCGTCCCACAAAGTGCCGCAAATTTAGACTTCACAGACATGGTGAGAGCTGCGCTCCTGCAAATTGCAATCTGTGTACACACATGTATATACACGCATGCATGCACGTGCACACACATATATACACATGCACACGCACGCACACGCACGTACATGCATGGGCATACACAAACATACAAACACAGGCGCTTCGGAGTGTGGAATCTGATGGAGGGCCTTTTGACCCTCTGCGCATACTGCATGCGCCCTCCCGTTTACACTACTCTCATCAAGGGCTGCCGTGGTAAGTTCTGTTCATGAACAAAGAGCGACACAGAGACAGTTTGCTCATCATACCACGTGACCAGGGTCTGGCTGTGATTGTTTGGATTGTGTGTCCTCAAACAAAGAAACATTAATGAGCACAGTGGAACAGTCAAACAAATAAGCACACGTGCACATCATGTTTTGCGCTGAGAACCAATAATTGCTCCAGAACGGAACGCGTAATTGTTTGATGTTAGGTTTCAGCATCAATTGTGTCTGAACATAAATTGTGTCTGAACATAAGGGATGCGTGCAAGTGCCCTTGTTTACTAACCCAAACTTGCCATTTGTGATCTCAGTGTTATGATGTACACCTTGTCACAGGGATTTGGATGCTCGGCTCGTGCGCTCCCTGCTGCCTTTAGCCCACTCAGGTTGGCTTTTCTGCAGGGCCTGTACCACAGGTAGGCGCTTTTGTGAAAGCTTGTATACTTCTCAAGTTGTCTCATTGCCCAAAAGAAAATACCCTCCCGGCCACAGTTGGGCTGAGATTCCTTCTGACTCATTACATTACACGCAAGTGCAAGGCCTCCCGAATATGGGGAGGCTTGTTGCAGATTCCCTTGAGCTCTCTGCTTGTCACCTCTGTCCCGTCAAAGCACAAACAAGAGTGATGAGTCTATTTTGACAAGCGATGTTGCTGAGTTTATGCTGCTCGTTGCCTAGATATATATCGTTGCCTAGATATAGTCTTCCAACTTGCTTTGATACTACGCATATCACATGGGCAGGGTTGGCCAGAACCATATAAGTGTATATATACGGCGTTAAAATAATGCCGTTTATGT
>Ga0307967_1001611_pt1 | contig 13639 bp, 15 predicted proteins | sample OrgLakmetagen648_FD_201828 | JGI IMG/M metagenome (GOLD analysis project Ga0307967, IMG submission 201828) | Saline water microbial communities from Organic Lake, Antarctica - #648 | ecosystem: Environmental > Aquatic > Non-marine Saline and Alkaline > Saline | place: Antarctica: Organic Lake... | reverse complement strand
CGGCTGTCAAGAGTAGCCACGAGCATGTGGTAGGCGGTTTAACGGAGCTTGCTTTAAATAGCAGCTTCTCACGTGTATTCTTCTTTTAACGTGGTGAGACAGTTTACATCCGAGATACAGAGGCCTTACGGTCAGGCCAGCCAGCCGTCCCTGTGAGAGTTCTTGCCCCAAAGCAAAAAAGTACATCTAAGTATGTAGGAACTTAAATTAGATATATTATAGCACCCCTGCACACTCAGTTTGTGGCGGGAGGTGCCCAGGTGGGCAGGGTGGAAATCCCTATCAGAAAGTGGATTTCCAACAGCTCCTCTCCGGTACCACCAACTTACCAGGGGTGTTTGCAGTACTATTGGGGACATTTTGGTGAAGGTCCGGGGGTCTGGGGTGAAGGTTCGGTTTTCGACCCCCTTATGGCAGGGAAATTTGCGATTTACAACAGGCACCAACCGCTGAACCGTTTAGGGTCGCTTTTTTTTTTTTATAAGCCTTCCCGCGTATGTCTGAGTGGCTCAGTTTTGTAAAATAGTTATTCTGGGCTTGTTTGTCAAAACAGTTTGTACTCGGAGGGGCTGACAAGAGCCTGGTGATTTTTGAAATTTCAGCTGTCGCTGCCCAACACGGCCCAACCCTCGCATTCTAGACCATAAAACTTGACAGGGCATGCCTTAGGAGCATACTGAAGGACTCCCAACACTCAGTTGGTGGCCAGAAAGCGTGTTTCCAGGGTTTCCAGAAATGCACCATTTTTTCCCAGCAAACAGGCCCACGCACCAAGTCCTTTGGGGGCATACTTTCAACCCCCCTTTTTTTGCTTTGATGGGTATGGTTTGGCCCTAAACCTACCTGGGGACAAGATATTTGGTGAAATTCGGACTAAAACCCACATTTCTACACCCATGCCACCTTTCTGGCAGGGAAACAAACGGCACAAAATCTGCCCCCCACTCACACCCTTGACCCTAAATGTATTAATTTTTATGCAGAAGTGTTACATTTATATATAGAAACCATTGTATGACCTTAGATGTGCAATTCAGGAAAGGGGCTTGGCTGGGCTAACGGAGATTTAACATGCTATTCCTTTTTCCCCCAGTGTCATGTGGACGTAACCTTTCATTTGATTGGTAACGCCATGCTCCAAAGTAATTAATGTGTTGTGCGTTGTACGTCTGTGCCACGCCCATATGTACCCAAATCTAAATTGTTCTTGTATTGTTGCATACTTTACACAAACATTCCCCCAAGTGTTAAATCAACTTTCCAAAGTAAATTGTCTGTGTACAAACTTGCCAAAACTCAGGCATCCTGCTTGGCCGCAATTTTGAAACACATGGCAGCAGTGTTTAAGGAACCCTTAGGAATCCAGGTCATTTGCCGTGCTTTGGAGTTTGGTCTGCCTTCAACGTGCCAACAGGTATGCTTGGGAGCAATCAGTGTAGTCACCTCCTCCCCTGTAGTAGCGGTAGGGAAATGAAAAGAGAGCAAATCTGTGGCTTGCTTACTGTTTCTTATGATACCATTATTTCCTTGCTCCTCCAACAGATCTGCACCGCTGTAGCACCTGATGTTGTGTACCTGTCTGTTGACAAGATTGCGTACGAGGCCATCGAGATGTGCTTCCAATATGGCGGGGAATACATGGTATGGCATGGAATTAACGCTGATTGAGTTGCTTTGCGCAGTACTCTCTCATGGTTGTCAAAAAGGCCCCCAGCAATTCAAACCCCATTAGTGTATATAAATATATTTCTTTGTGGCACGTTTTCTCGTAAGGCTCTTAAGTCCTGGCAAAAGCTCCAAAAAGGTGCTTGGATTCTCAGATTTACTCCTGAGTAAACCGCTATAACAGCGTGTTTCATTTGCAAATTGCTTGGCTACATCCTAACAGAACAGCTTTGGGTAATTGTGCCTTGAGTGCCTTGACATTGCAACACAGGGTCCTTGCATTCCAGACCTTGCTGACAGTGTGGAGAGCTTGTCCACGAATGAATACGGTAGCAGGGTCATTTGCCGTGCTCTCCAAGATGGTCAGCCACCACACAAAATGCAGGTGGGATGTTTGCAATGTTGCTTTGTAAGAAGCCTTCCATATTGCTAATGCCACTGCACAGTATTGGTGTGTACCCTCAGTGGAGAGGCCATGCTGTGATTTTTTAGACGTGAAAAGCGCTCTATAGCATCCCATTCTTTTGCAATTTCTAGGGTAAAAGGGGTTTTTCCCCTTGCAAACAAAATAAGAAGCTAGCTGAGCACTTGTACCTCGTACCAGCATACAGTATACGTAGACACATATTACCGCATATTTAAACGTTTGCTTTAGGCGCTGCAAGACATTACGAAGACAGTAGGGTTTGAAGACGTGTTGCAAGGTCAGATAGATTGAAGGTGAACAGCTGACAGCAAAACTCTTAACCAGTTTTCCTGGTCTACAGCTTTTTGAAAGGTAGGAGGTAGTACTAGGTTGGTAAGATGGCTGCACACAAGATGCATATTTATGTGTGTGTCTGCTTGTACGTGTATAAACGTCAACAGGGCTCACTCAGCCATAATCAAGCCGTTCATTTATTTGTAACTAATTCGTTGCAGTTCTTGAAATTATTAGGGAGAACCTCTAGGTGGAACTTCTTCCCCAACCGAACAGCATTTGAGTCCAGGCTGTAATTTCCTCTAAAAACTTCCCTAATTCTATTTTAGAGAGGATGGACTGTTTGTGGAAAGCCCTGGCTCATCAGGCCTCTTCACCAACCATATGCAAATATTGTCCCTCAGATTTGCGCAGCTCTGTTTCTCTGTGCCCCACATTTGATGATCCATGCAACTGGCAACAGAGTTCTTCAGCAGGCCTGCGCTCTTGAGGAAGACAAGGTAGGAACTGGCATGCAGCATAAAATCAAAGGAAAAAATACTTGCAGTGATAGCCTTACATAAAGTACAGGAAGTACTGCCAATTCCTTTCTCATTAACAACAGTAAGAAAGAATGCCAGAAGGTATCATGTGTATGATTGTACCATTGCCAAGATCACTTCTACCAAAAACGCTAGGATTTTGGCCCTATGCCGATGAGAGGCGAGTAAGGATATATTTGCCCTTCATCCAGATAAGGATATGAAGGTCGTCACAGCTCTCATAATCTAGTAAGTGCTCTTTGTAACTACGCTTTACAATTAATCCAATCTGTAGGGATCCTTGGTCTAGCTGCGGCTTAGCACAAGTCCATATCTAACACGTCCTACCTTATAAAGCCAACATTTGTTTGTAAATGTCTGTAAATGCAAAATTCAACTTTGTTTGCATTGTGAGGTGGCAGTGAATTAATGACAAGGTCCGATCGCGACTTCTAAGGAGCTAGGGTCCTCACAACTACCCAGAATAAAAAGGGCAGAACAACTCAAGAAAGAAGGACCAACGAAAAGAAATAAAAAAATGAGAGAAGCTTGCGAGGAACACAGATATAACAAGAGTGGCATGAGTGTTATCACTTTGCTTTACTTCAAGAACTGGAGCTCAAGTATTACACACTGAACTCAGCAGTTTTGATGCAATAATTTGCCTGATGGCTACGCTCTTCTGCCTTGTGACTGTATTTCAGGGATTTTGGATGGATGGAGACTTCAAAGACTTGATTGCCCATGGCATCCTGACCGAAGTTCTAGCTTCCATGGGGGTTTTTGATATGATGGCCTTTCGAAGGAATTGCCTGCCTACAGATCACAAGGTAACGTCAGTGATCCAATTCCTGCTCAGATACGTAATGATTAAAAAGCAGGGAAGATTGCGCATGGTTAGAAAGTTGTGCAACAGGTTGATTGCATATTGTCCTCATGTTTGACTTATATCCCCCTTTCTTGCAGTTTTTCCCGACATCATCAAAGCCCAACGTGTACCAGCCTGCAAACCAGGAAACTTCACACTTCATCACAACTTGCTTTGAGTATGGGAGCGCAGAGATGAGAGAGCGATTGATCGATAGCTTACTGCAGAACACAAGCCGGACCCTGTCTGGACACGATCCCCTGCCTGTGCTTTGGGAATACCCACCTGGCGCAATGGTACTGAGAACGGTGAGGAGAAGTCGTCGCCATCGAAGATGCAAGAGCAAGCTCGCGTATTTCCCTTGCTTTAGCCAGGATTTGATGAAAAACGTCATACCTCTTTCACCTTGCCATGTCGAGAGGTCCTACGCAGCAAGCTGTGATTTGGTTATACATGATTGATCAACCTTACAACCATGTGCCACCTCCCAGGCAATGAAAACAGGCCAAGACCTGCCCGTTTACAGCCACCTGCTAGAGCGTTTAAGCGTCTTTACCTCTTGTGAGACTGTTTCTCGTCCACCTCCGCTTGCACCCACAGCCCTTTCCCTCCCAGTCATTGATGCGGGTAGCAGAAGCAGATCTCTACCAGTAGTAGAAGCAGTGAATCAGCAGCACCAGCCGCAAGAGCAAGAGCAGTGCCACAACCAGCAGCAGCAGCAGCAGCAGCAGGAGCAGCAGGAGCAGCACCACCACCACCCTCAGCAGAGCAAAATCAGGGCAAGAGCACCCTACTATATGCAGTTCCCCTGCCTGTTTTACTAACGTGCTGAGATCAAATGAGTTTCAGCTGCCGTACACAAAAATTAAGATGCACTACATAAGTAACATGTACACCACGTATCTGTACCTCATGAAAAGACGACTGGCACATAACCTTCTATAGTTAGAGAGTCAGTCATGATCTGCTACGGCCATTTGCTGCTTCTACGTTTCCTGGCGTGAAACATAGCAAATTCTTTTAGAGCAAATGAAGAGTCAAATTCTAGAGAGTTGCACTTTGTGGTGGTCATGGAGGTGGCTATAGTGGACAATTTGAAGAGCTTAGCAATCTGGCTCTAAAAATGTGATTACCTTTTAAAAGGAAAAGTATGGATGGTCAGAAGTAACGCCTACAGCGTTACTAAGGTGCTCTAATGGAACAAAGTATTGCACTGAAACATGATCAATGGTGGTTGGGAGCCATACTGGTTTGCTTAGCTTTCTTGTGCTCGACATTTACATGTTATACATGGGAAGTGATCCATATTCCGGCCTTGCTTTAGCACTATCTTACATTGGTGGAGGCGCTTCTTTATTCTCATGCGCCTCATTTGCTCCGAGTCATAGTTTGTTACACTTTCCCTTGTATCTTCAAGCAGACTCGTCAGAATTTTGCCTGACTATATACCTTGTTTAGGCAGACAAATCAATGGACTTGTCGTTCAATTTTCGCTGAACAGCTGTCCACAAAAAGTGTCCACGTGGAACAAAGGGGCAGCTGCTTTGTGTGTAGTGTATGCAAAATTAAATTCTCACAGCAGGCTACTCTTTGGTGGGGTGCACACAAATATGATTTGTGATTGTAAAGCAAGAAAAGGACGAATAAACTACGCAGGCAGTGAGAGTCACTCCCCGCATTAACTAAGGAAAAGGAGCCACTTTATTATCGGGTACCGTAAAATTTCTTCACCAAAATAAATAAGAGAGATGAATAGGGATCAGGAGGGTCACAGGCTTGACCTAAAACCGACTCCTGATCAGAGTTGAAATTATTGCTGGAAAGTGCGCATCTGATGTGGACAAGCTTGGAAGCAAGTTTATTTTCTCTACGAGAATTCCTTAAAAGGCTCCAGCATGTGACTGTTGTAGATGGTGCCACCCACTCCCAAAAGGATGGTGTGGAGAGTAACGGAGGCTCCTTGAGGTGAAGAGGCCTTTGTGCTGTTCCTGCGTGGCGCTCAGCTGGCTCTGAGGTCTAGTGTCCTCTTTGTACTTGATCTTGATGAGGTGGATGTCACATTGAATAATGCTGAGATCTTTGGGTCGGCGCTGTCTGGGGAAGGTGGATCTGCTGATGGCTGGCAGTGCAACAGAGGTGCTCCTGGTCGTCTTCGCCATTTCCCCCCTGCCGCTCCAAGGTATCCACCCCCCTATTCCTAGCAGTCTGTTGCTTTTTTGCTTTCGTGGAGATGGAAAAGACTAGGGTAGCCAGTACAGCATCCGAACAGTTATTGGAGGTAAACCTGTTTTGTCTGAGAAGCGGGGTGGAAAGAGCCATCCATATATATATAACCTTAGTTTCAGCTCTACCAGGTATCTGATGATCTTGCATACTACCAGCCAGTCATTTGCCTACTACTAGCCAGCCATTTGCTACTGCCTAGTATATCCATGGAAACAAAGCTCCTGCTTTAGGATCCTTCCTAGGGAGCCTGTTTTGCTGATGGCTTTTATGATCATGCTGAGCATGCATGCTAAGTTATGTCTGTCAATCTCAACGATCCAAATTTTGGTGTGTTGGCACCCAGACAGAAGGTGCAGGGCACTGTCTAGATGAGGGCGGAGGAGGCAAGTTAGGCTAGTTGAGCGCTTAAACCATACTGTATGTTTTTGGTTGTGCAGGGTTCCTGTTCTGTACTTCATAATGATGCATTTGGTTTCAACAGGGACAAAAGAGGTTGTTAGGTAAGTGTTGCTAGCGGCTCCATTAGCAGTGCCATTTTGATAAGGGTCGAGGGTCTGGTAGTGGAGATGATAATCTACTCCGGTATTTGCATTTCCTAGTTTGTGGAGGGGGTGCTTGTGTGCTTGCGAGGCGTCATGGTAATTGGAAAAGGTACCAAAGCCTTGAGGTAGGTGAGTGGGCTGTGTTTGGGTGGTTTCGTACGATTTTATTTCAGACATAACTTCAGGCACCATCCAAAATTCTGGGATTTTCACAATTTTCCTGTTTAGTTTTTCCTAGATAGCTATGGACAACATACCAAGAATTGGCAGAGGGGGGACACTGGGCCCTATACTGGGTACGATCTTTATTGGATTGGAATGGAAGAATGGATCATATTATTTGCAATTTCTCAGTTCAACCTTCATAAATATTTGCATTCCAAAAGCAGCCAGGCTTCAAGATTGCAAAGCATGAGGCTCATCATGATGTTAAAAATTGCCTGCGGCATAAGAATTACATTTCAGGGAACTTTCTCTGAGTTTCCTGTAATTTATACCAAATAAATAATCGACCAAGGTTGACTAAGTCAGGCACACAGGTCAGTAAGCAAGAGATGCAAGTAAGGAATGAAGCAATAGGATAAGATGCAAATGATTTACACCGGGATTCTGGCAGCCTCAAAGACCAAGCACCCACACGTACATACACAAGCTCACCGGCACAAAGCCTCAAAGCTAAGTCCTCTAAGTCCAGAGAGCTGCGTTGTAAGGGGCGCAGCAGTTTTCATTTTATATCCTCCCTGTCTTTGTGTGTGCATGAATCTCATCAGTTAGAAGTTACAAGTTTCACTTGAGTTTCACTTGCTAAAGTAGCACGGTGAGTCTACTTGTTCCTTTCCTGGCAAGCAGGTGTGTGGTCTAGCAGGGTCCAACATATATCCATCTATCAGCTTTATAGAATCCAGGGCTTGGGTCCCTGAGAGTCCACCCCCCCTCTGAGTCTCATAGGATCCTGGTTCAATGTACCTGCTCTGCATTTTGTATCCATACTTCAGCAGGTAGATTTACGTCCATCACGTAATGTTTTTTTTCCTACGCATTCCTCGACTGTTATCTCCTGCAATTCTCTCTCTGCCCGTCTTCCTCCCCTCTTGTTCATGTTGGCCGTTTCATTCCTTCCCCACCCTGAGAACCCCCTTGGAGCAAGTCCTTTCCTGCCACGTTAGAGCTATGGACCTGGCTTCAAGAAAAGGCTGCTGCTCAAATATGAAGGGGGAGGACAGGTGGTTTTAAATTTGCTTGATCTATCTGCTGTAATTTTTTGCTTCGTATATTTCTCTGGTTCTTCTCTGGTTGTGGGCTGAGGGGAGTGTTCTTACAATTTGAGTGAGTTCTTCTTCTTGTTGTTGGTCATCAGTGATACTTTTGGATGTGCTATAGCAGGTTTTGAGGGCTACCTTGGGTACTGACTCAATAATATTTGTCACTGATATAGCCAAAATGTCAATTTGCTCTTCTGCAGGCTTTTCACTCAGGTGTTGCAGCCTATCAGTGTTTCTGGTATTTTTCTTTTGGAGTTCATTAAGACACCAGGGTTGCGTGTGGGCGGGAGTGAGTACAAGCAGGGTTTCTTCAAGTCTTGTATAATGCCACGGAAGGGGTCAGAAAGGGCATGTGTGAATTTTTAACTGGTCCGAAGCACTGACAGGGCAAATAAGGCTGGTTTGTTTGGCAACTTTTTTTTCTTGGGATTTTGCATGTGAGGGATCCGCAGGTTTAGATTGCAGAAGGCCTTGTTGTGCAACTCTGCTTTATATCTTCTTTTTGCGTGGCTTTGCCTCCCCCGCCCTATGCCTCCGCTTGTGCTCTGCAGGCGTCATTGCTTTCGCTTCTATCAAGGCATTTCCATTGTTTTTGTTGGCACCTGTAAGCAAGGGAGGAGGAGGAGGAGTACACTTTATGCTCCATTCCAACCTAGGAGAGAGAGAGAGAGAGAGAGAGAGAGAGATAGAGATAGAGAGAGAGAGAGAGAGAGAAAGAGAGAGAGAGAGAGAGAGAGAGAGAGAAAGAGAGAGAGAGGGAGAGGGAGAGGGAGAGGGAGAGAGATTAGGGATCAGTGAGACGCGACTTTGGAGTGTACGTGCACGTAGCTGGCGGCGCGTTTGAGCTGAGACAGTCTTGCGTACGCAGTACAAGCCATAGATATGCATGTGAGCGGGCACATGGTACAAAAGTTCATGCACTATTACCAGCAGGGGACACAAGAGGCAAATTATTATTATTCTTGGGCACGGAGTGCGTGCGGTGATGCAAGTGCGCCACAAAAAATAATTTAAGTAACAACAGAAGCAGAAGAAGTATAAAACACTCACAAGACCACACCTCCCAACATACCTCCTTTGCTACAAAGATATTTAGACACATGGTCTATATTATTTGGATCCAAGTCAAACTCATTCATCTTCTTCACATCCTCGCCCTGTACCCCTGTGTGTGTGTGTGTGTGTGTGTGTGTGTGTGTATGTGTGTGTAGCAGGAAGTACAGATCTGAACCTTTTTCGAAATTAAAGCAGCATGGAATAGCAGAGAGGAATTAAAGAAGTTTGAGAAGCAAACACAGATCAGTCTACACATGTGTGTACAACCGAAACTTGGCCCCCCCCGGGATCATCTGCCACTCATTGGGGTGAATGCCCCGCAGCTTTGCCAGGCCCTTCAGCACTTAATCCACGCCTTGAGGCACCTGCTTAGCATTGCAGTTAGCAAGACCATTGCAAGGCCTAAACGTACTTATAAAACAAATTTTAGGGTATGAACACCATGTCACACACACGCGCGCGCACACACGCACACACGCACACACGCGCACACACAAACACACGCGCACACACACACACACGCACACACGCACGCATGCACACACGCACACACACACACGCACACGCACACGCACACACACACACGCACACGCACACGTACACGCACACACACACGCACACGCACACGCACACGCACACGCACACACACACACACACCAGTGCTCACACACACCTCCAGAAACATTTTTTCCTTGGACATCCGTGCCAATGCAATGGCGTATGCTGCTGGGTGGACAGCAGACACCCAAATCTGCGCTCATGGCGCGTTTGCAAAGTTGACACAAATGGCGTTGCCGTCTTTCAGCCCAAACGGCTTGTCCGTGGGCCCTGTGTGCAGGAATTAAGGTCAAGCACGGGCACACTTGTTTGTTGACCGTTGACGTGTGCGGCTCAAACTGCACAACATGGCCAACACACCATTTTCGTTACATTGATACCAGCACTAGGATGTCCAACCAGGAAAGAGGGAAGCGTGAAGTGTCATTATACCTATAAGCAGGTCAGTGACGTCCACGCATGCACTGCCCAGAATGTTTGGAATGCATCTGAATGCATCCAAATTTAATCAGACCCATATTGGCTTTGGCGTTGTCAGCTCCCTGTGTTTGGGTTTAGGTGTGGAAGGAGGTGAGAGCGTGATATGTGTCTTGCGTGTCTTACCTCCGTGCATGCGCGGCATGCGCTCCCTCACTAACAATACACGCACGAGCATGTCAGTAACAAGCAATTTTAAGCAAAAAAATACTCCTCTTAGCAAGGCCTTGCTTTACTCTCGCCATGCAACCTGTACCTGCTTTGATGTTATCTGTTCTACTGTTGGTATAAGAACGAGTGGAAAGTGTGCCTAATATTCCATTACCAGATCATGGCATCGGTGCCATCACTCACATAGAAAATGGCTATTTTATTGACGGCAGCGGCCTCCGGAGAACTCAAGATCTCCAGGGTAGTGCTGCGCCCAGCCGCCACAGCCTCCCGTGAAGGCACGTTGTCGTGCAGCTTCACTCCATTGTTATGGAAGCGTGCCTGCAATATGTGCACATTTTCATGTGTGCATATTTGTAAGTTGGTGGAGCCTGCCCGCTGCGTGCATGTGTATGCACACACGTGTATAATTAAAGCACCTATGTGCAAGAGTGTGTGCGCGAATTTAGATCGCAACTTAAGGGCAATTTAAGCCATTTTCACTGCACGCCGGATAGATTGTATTCCAAAGCAATGTTTACGCCGGGATCAATGCATGTCCAAGCACCACGCATCTGCTTAACCCACCTGGAAATCGTTGTGTGGGGCACCATCAAGCACGAGCTGCGTGGTGCCCTCTGCCCTGGAAAAAACCCACACACTCCGAGAAGACTCGTTGCACGAGCTGCACAAGGGATTGGGGGGATGCGCAATGTATGAAAAACTCATGCGAGATGGAAAATGCAGGCAGTTGGAAGGCTCTGCACACCCTTTTACTGCAGTGCCCCTGTACCAGCTCTTCAAGCAGCCTTCTTACATAACTAATGTGCCTCACACAGTCAGCTGCAAAACCCTGGGCCCCTGAAATAAGGGAGCAATGATCATCCCATCTGGAAATCTGAGATTATCCGCTATACGGCCAACCTTTGTGCCACATACGTAACAACACAGGAAACAAAAATACAGATCTCCGTGCATACCTTGTCACCCATGTCAACGGCATACATTTTGCCGTTTGTGTGTTTTTCACGCGCTGTGTGTGTGGCGGACAGCAGGGAAGGCTGCTCATCGCTTGCAGCTGGGAGGACAACAGCCTGCAAGATGGACCAGATCGTGACATAGATGAGGGAGGAAAGGAAAGGAAAAAAATAGCAATTGGCCATAATGGCCATAGCAAGAAGTGAGAATGGAAGCAATGGAAGAGGGAGAGAGCGAGAGGTGGACAGGCCAAAAGGCAAGAGATGCAGCCTCCACACCTCATTCATCACCCACCGATTCAGTATCAGTTTTTGAAGGATGCACGAAGCCCCGCGCGTAGTGCGGGACGTAGCTATAGATTGCGGTCACTAGGCCATATGCCTGGGGCAATGTAGGCTGCACGGGAGAAGGGAGACACATCTTTGTTATACTTACACTATGTACTTGTCGTCATGCATTCTTGATTATATACACACACCCCCACGCATACACACTGGGGTGGGAATTGCATCACTCACCATGCTGAGAAATCCACCATGCACACTCTCTCGCAGGCTGTGCAGTGTTTTTACGGCCAGCTTTCAGAAAGTAACCTACAATCTATGGCGATGTCCCCCACCCACCATCACCTCCTCTCGGACAGCTGCTGCCTCATTGTCTCATTGTGTTGCACAACACGGCGCCACGGAGGGTCTTCGAGACGTTTTTCCACGCCTTGCCACGAAACGGCACGCCACGTACCACGCCACGGAGGAAATTTTGGAATTTGTAAAAGTTTTCTGCCTTGTCTTTTGACCTCCCCCCTTTCCTCCCCTCCTCCCCCCTCCTAGCTAATGGTGAAACTAATTTAAAATGTTCAAGGGCTAGAATATCCCCTCTTTGAGGGGCAAATGAAATGGAGGTGCCATGGATGCAAGCAACTTGTAGGGGAGGAAGGTTGAGAGCCCATGTCTTCTTAGATGAAGGGCAGAGACGTTTCAATCTATTTCAGACTGAGACATTTTGTCTTATAGTTACGGATTTTCATCCTATAATTGATTAACAATTCAAGATTTCCCAGCAACATATTTCCAGGGCTCGATTGCATCTCCCAAAATCTCAAGCCCTTCTCCTCCCACGCTGCTGCTCACTTGCAGCGGTGCAAAAAATGAACCAAAGCCAAGAACAGCAACCAGTGCATCTCCAGACAGCACGCAAGTGCTGTTGCCGTTGATGGTCACGTCTTGGGCCACTGCTGCAAGAAAAAAAGGAAACAGCAGAATGCTGATTAAGCAAGGATGGACCTCCAGACAGTAGGCAAGTGCTGTTGCCGTTAGTGGTCATGTCTTGGGCCACTGCTGCAAGAAAAGAAAGGAAACAGCAGAATGCTAATTAAGCAAGAAAGGAACTGCCGCCACATCTTGGCATCACTTTAGCACAGAGAGCTGTTCCTAAACTGATATATTCTCCATCCCTGTTTTGGCACAAGAAAACAAATTTGCTAAGCATGCCTGTGACCCTCTTGGTCACCGTTGCTTTCTCCTTTTACATTGTAGAGTGGTATTCATGTGGGGATTGGTTTTCACTGCCTGCGTGGTCTCTTCTTTTTCCCTGTCCTGCTACGTACATTGGACAAGAGTGTGTATGTGTATGTGTGACATCAGGTTTACCATTACCTGTTGGGAGCAGGGCGGCTCTTTACTCTGGATCCAATCCCAAGGCTTGCACAATAGTCTTCGGCACTTCTGGATCAGCCTGTTGTGTGCACAGTTGTATGAGTACAGAAGGTGTCAGGCTGCTCCTTGTTGCTCCACGTGCCATATGTAGGGTTGGCCAGAACTGTATATACACACCGTATATGATCGTGTGTATGGTGATTTCTCTGCCAAAAATACCGTAAATACACCGTATATACCTACAAATGTATGGTTCTGGCCAACCCTAGCCATATGCCATATTAGTTGAAGCTCATGGCACCATCTTTGTGCGTACTTGGTTTTATATGATTGAAGTTTATGGCACCATCTTTGTGCATACTTGGTTATATATGAGTCGAAGTTCATGGCACCATCTTTTTGCGTACTTGGTTATATATTATATATGAGTTGAAGTTCATGGCACCATCTTTGTGCATGCTTGGTTAAATATGAGCTGAAGTTCATGGCACCATCTTTATGCGTACTTTTGGTTTTACATTTCCGCAGGAAGACTACCCCGACTGGCTCTCCTTCAATTTCAACACCTGGCTATGAGTCTCCATGCCCGGATCTGACCATTCATGCCTTCCGTAGCTGCCTGGAGAGTGGAAACAATGGGTCCACATCCAAACAAGCAGCCTTTACTTTTACTAAGCATCCTCAACTTCCACACCTGACTATGACTGCCCTCTGTAGCTGCCTGGAGAGTGGATGTGGCAGGTCCACATCCAAACAGGCGGCCTTTAATATCAAGAACGGCGGCACCCTGGAAAGCAAGCCTGGGTTTTGTAAGTGTAAAAGGTCACGCTTATTTGTTTGTTGCATGTCAAGTGATGAAACAGAGCAAGGACAGAGTCGTTGTAGGTCAAAGCAAGCATTTATAGTGTTAATCTATCACTGAGTACTGTCTAGACAAAGATTAAACTTCAAGACACGTGCTCTATTGGCCGGTTTCTTGCC
>Ga0307967_1001607_pt1 | contig 13651 bp, 11 predicted proteins | sample OrgLakmetagen648_FD_201828 | JGI IMG/M metagenome (GOLD analysis project Ga0307967, IMG submission 201828) | Saline water microbial communities from Organic Lake, Antarctica - #648 | ecosystem: Environmental > Aquatic > Non-marine Saline and Alkaline > Saline | place: Antarctica: Organic Lake... | reverse complement strand
CCTTGCCTGGCCGAGGACTGGGATGCCAATGCCGCCGTCGCCCGGGTTTCGAAGGTGCCGCTGATGCTCGATGAGCCCATCTGCACCCTTGCCGATATCAAGCGCGCCGGCAAGTTAGAAGGTGTTCGGCTCTGCAAACTCAAGCTCAAGCGCTTTGGCTCCATGCAGGGCCTCAAGGATGGACTAGATGCCGTTCGCGCACATGGCATGGAGCCCGTGCTTGGCGATGGACTGGGTAGTGAAATCACCAGTTGGATGGAGGCCTGCGTAGCGCAGAGTACCATTCGCAATGCTGGCGAATTCAATGGCTTCCTCAAACCTGTCTATCGGTTGCTCGATACACCACTGACGTTTAGGGATGGCGAAATCATCCTGACCAAGGGATATCGGCCAAGTGTCAATCGTCAGTTGCTGGATGACAGTACAACGGAAAGCCTGAATTTCTCATAAACAAGATTAACAAGATCAGGAGTTGAACATGGTACATGATGACATCATGAAAGATCTGGAAAGACGTCGTGAGAATGCACGCGCCATGGGTGGTGAAGAGAAACTCCAGCGGCGTAAGGAGCGTGGTAGCCTGAATGCTGAGGAGCGACTGGCATGCCTGGTCGACAAGGACAGCTTCATTGAGGTGGGACTTCTGGGTGCAGCATCCGGGGGCAATCTCGACCCCGCCAAGACACCACGCGACAGCAAGATCACCGGCTTCGGCAAGATCGATGGCCGTGACGTCGGCGTCTGTGTCAATGACTTTACCGTCAAGGGGGCATCCACCGGTGGCACTAACTCCAAGAAGCTGGGCCATATTCGACGCTCCACCGTGGAAAGGGGAATCCCCTTCATCCACATCGGCGAGTCCACCGGCGCCAGGTTGCCTGATGCTATGGGCTCCAGGGGCATGGGTGCCATGCTGGGCAACGATACAACCCAGTTCCGGCGCCTCCGCGAGAATCCCTGGGCGGCGGCAGCTCTCGATACATCCTTCGGCTCATCCGCCTGGCTGGTCTGCTGCTCAGACTTCTCCGTGATGAAGAAAGGATCAATCCTGTCGGTCTCTAGCCCGGGCCTGGTGTCGATGGCCACTGGGGAGCGCGTCGACCCTGAAGATCTGGGCGGCTGGCGTATCCATGCAGACATGACTGGCTTGGTAGATCGCTTCGTCAACACCGATGAAGAGGCAATGGAGGAAATCCGGCGCTTCATCAGTTACATGCCCAATAACAACATGGAACTGCCACCTGAGTATGACATTCCGGCAGGTTCAGGAGACTTGCAGGAAGATATCCTCAACATTCTTCCTGCAAGTCGTACCCAAGTCTATGACATGCACAAGATCCTCGAGGTCATCGTCGATAAGGACAGCCTGCTGGAATTCAAACCACGCTTCGGCAAGCCGGCCATTGCCGCTCTGGCTCGGCTAGGCGGCAAGACCGTCGGCATTATTGCCAACAATCCCATGGCCGGCGGCGGTGCCATGTCAGTCGAAGCCATCCGTAAGCTGATCGACCTGACGGTTCTGTGTGACTCCTTCAACATCCCGATTGTGCGGTTTATGGATACCCCTGGCTTCGTGGTGGGTACTGGTGCGGAGAAGAAAGGCGCGCCTGGCCACATCATGAACCTTATGAACGCCACCTGTTTGACGACGGTTCCCCAGCTTACCGTTCTCGTGCGCAAGGCCTACGGGCGTGCCTATGTTGCTCTGGGTGGCGGTGAACATAACGATGAAATGGTCGCCTGGCCGACCGCCGAGGTCAGCTTCATGGACCCGGTATTCGCCACCAAGATCGTGCATGGCCTGAGTCCAGGTGATGATGGTTTCGATCATGCCCTGGCGGAAATCCAGAAGGACATCGAAATCTGGGATATGGCGTCTACGTTCTCTGCACATGACGTCATCAAGCCGCAGGAAACTAGGGACTATCTGATTCGTATGCTGGATGTCCATCGCCGCCGCCGTGCCAAGGGTATTGGTCAGCATCTGATGCAAACCTGGCCCACCAGCAGCTAAGGGTGAATTCCATGAACGATTCGTTGAACATCATTATTGCAGCACGTAAGGCCGAGCGTAGTTCGCTGACCGAGGCAGAAGGCAAGCGACTCCTGGAAGGCTTCGGTGTCCGGACCCCGCGCTCCGTTCAGGTCAAGGGAGTCGAGGGTGTGGCGTCGGGTCTGCGCGATATAAAGGGGCCCTATGTCGTCAAGGTGGTATCACCGGACATCCTGCACAAGAGCGATGCCGGTGGCGTGGCGCTTAACCTGCGGGATGCCGGCAATGTGGTAGATGCCATCCAGACTATGGCCGAACAGCCCTTGATCCGTGAAGCCAATGTCGAGGGCTACCTGATCGAGGAAATGCTGCCTCCCGGGCAGGAAATCGTTGTCGGAGCGGTGCGAGATCCCTATTTCGGCCCGATGGTAATGGTCGGTCTCGGTGGCATCTTCGTCGAAGTTCTGAAGGATGTGACCTTCCGGATTTGTCCGATCAGCGAACAGGATGCCTGGCAAATGCTCGCGGAGCTCCGTGGCGCGGCCATTCTCGACGGTGTGCGCGGCGGGGAAGCCGTCGACAAGCGTGCCATCGTCGACGTCATCATGCGCCTGGCCGGCCCGGATGGCCTGTTGATGGAGCTCAACGAGGAGCTGTTGGAAGTCGATATCAACCCGCTCATCGTGTCCAGTGCCGGGGCTATCGCTGCCGATGCTCGATTTATTCTGTCTTCGCCGGATGCCAGTCAGTCCGTAGCCGTTCCGGATGCGCCTGATGACGGCCTTTCCATCATCGACCGGTATACGCCGCTGTTCCAGCCAAAAGCTATCGCGGTTGTCGGGGCATCCACTACCGGCATAACCATGGCCAACACTTTCATCCGACGTATGAAGGCCTATGGCTACGCCGGCAAACTCTACCCCATCCATCCCAAAGCCGATGAGGTCGAAGGGTTAAAGGCATATCCGAGCCTTGCCGAAACGCCCGATCTCATCGATTACGCCTACATCGCCATCGGCGCTAAGCGCATCCCCGAGCTGCTTGCCTCGGCCAATGGTCGCGTAAAATTTGTCCAGGTGCTGTCCAGTGGTTTCGGCGAGATTGAAGAGGGCAAGGCGCTGGAGCAGGAGCTGGTGAAGAGTGCGCGTCGGGGTGGTTGCCGTGTCATCGGCCCTAACTGCCTAGGCATGTACTCTCCCCGAGGGAGAGTCACCTTCCCCGTCAATCCACCGGAAGAAGTGGGAAGTGTCGGTATCATTTCCCAGAGCGGTGGCCTGGGTACCGATATCATCAAGCGTGGCCAGTGGCGTGGTGTACGCTTCAGTGGAGTCGTGACCATGGGCAACAGCGCCGACCTAGAGCCATCGGACCTTCTGGAATACTATTTCGCGGATCCACAAACCAAGGTCATCGGGCTTTACCTGGAAGGGGTAAAGAATGGTCGCCGACTCTTTGAGCTGCTCAACTCGAAGGCAGCTACCAAGCCGGTGTTGATCCTCAAGGGCGGCCGTTCCGCTCAGGGCAATGCCGCCGCTGCCTCGCATACCGGCGCGCTCGCTGGCGATCAGCGAGCCTGGGATGCGCTTTGCAAACAGACCTGCTGCTCGATGGTCGTCTCCGTTGATGAGTTCATCGATACGCTGCTGACCTTCCAGAACACTACCCTGAGACCAGAGCGTCCGACTCGTCAGGTTGTGCTGTTCGGCAATGGCGGTGGCACCGGGGTGCTAGCCACTGACTACTTCGCCGAGCTGGGGCTCAACATTGACCCCTTCGGCGCGGAAACTCGGACCGCCCTGGAAGCGCTGGAACTGCCGCCGGGCACCAGTGTGGCCAACCCCATAGATGCGCCGGTAGGGACCTTGCAGCAGGAGAATGGGTGGATTGCCGGTACGATCCTGGACAGGGTCTACGATACGTCCGAACCCGATGCCATCGTCATGCACCTGAACCTTGCTTCCTTTGTTGGTCGCGGTGACAAGGATCCTGTCGATAACCTGATCAAGGTCGCCGAGCATGTGCAGGTAACCCATCCGGGAAGGGCCCATTTTTTGCTGGTGCTTCGTTCCGATGGCTCCCAAGAGCTGGATGACATTAAGCGCAAGTATCGGGAACAGGCGCTGGCTGTTGGCATCCCTGTCTATGACGAGATGACCAATGCCGCTCAGGCGCTGTCGGTCGTCCGATCCATGGAGGTTCGCTTCGCCGCTCGACAGCGGTAGAGGCGAGATCGATGAGGCTGGCCCTAATGCCAGCCTGTTCTTATCGATGCCTGTACCGATCGATACATTAGCTCTGGACGGGCGAGCAACCATGAACAACTACTCTGCGGCGACCCATCGTTCTACCCATCTCATCGATGGGCTATTCGTCAACGAGGTCGTGCCTACCTGTATTTCCCCGCCGATGCCCACCATCGTATTCCTGCATGGTGCCTATCAGGGCTGGTGGGTCTACGAGGACTGGCAAGCATATTTCGCGTCGACCGGCTGGCGCACCATCGCCTTCTCGCTGCGCAATCATCCTGGCTCTTACACGCTCGAGGATCATCAATTCCTCGAGCTCCAGCCTGCTGACTACGTCAGTGACCTGCTGAAAGTCGCCGATTGGCTCGATACGCCTTTTGTTCTGGTCGCACACAGCATGGGAGGCGTGGCGGGGCAGAAGGCGGCCGAGCGGTTGCCTGATCTTGCGGCGCTGGTGCTGTTGGGCTCTGGCCCGCCCAAGGGACTGGGGGCCAGCAGGCCGAAGGATCTGCCTTCTGGCCGCCCTTCGATACCTGACTATCAGCAGGTGAGGCGGCACATGTTCGGCACTATCGAAGAGGGGGGCTATGCCGACTTCTATTCAAGGCTGGTACCAGAAACCCCCAGCGTCATGAACCGGACGGGGCGTGGTCATGTGTCGGTGAACCCGGCACTGATCCACGCGCCGGTACTCGCAGTAGATGCCGAGAATGACCGCAACCAGTTCGGTCCCGCCTTCGTCGATTTCTATTCGGGAGACTACATCCGTGTTCCGGGTGCCTCACATGCGCTGATGCTGGGCCCTTGGGGAATGGAAGTAGCTAATGCCATACACTGTTGGCTGAACTGGCGCCTTCCAAGATTCCAGTATGACAATCGCCCTAAATGGTATAACCCCCGAGCCGGAAGCGGGGGTAGAAAAGACAATCCTGGGTCATGAGCAACCACAGTGACGGGTAAAGTATCGAGCCTGTTTTATGGCATGCGGGTGAGGTCGGGTGAGCTCAAGTCAAGCTGCTGTTGGAAGCGCTCTAGCTGTTCAGGAGTAAAGCGCGACTCACGCAGTGACTTCAAATGTGGGCCAAAGGATTCCTGGATCTCGTCGCTGAACCGAATCATGATTTCGGCCATGTAATAATCATGCCTTATCAATGAATCGGCCGTGGTGATAATCGGCTGATTGCGAGTATAGGAAGCGAATACCTTGCCCTGCACATTGGCGGTCAACAGCTGTTCATGATCCACCGTGATCGTTAAGAGATTATCGGCGGTGCCGATGCTCTTGCCGTTACCCTCATGCAGAAATATCTCGACATTATCGGAGTAGCGAAACTCTTCCGGACTCTCTCCGAAGAGGATAATAAATATCTCGATACCAGAATTGGCCATCTTGCGCAGCACATCTTCGTGACGTCGAAGCACCTGATCCTGAGCCTTTATCCAGATACACTTTTTCGCACTAAGGACTATCTGTTTAATGCGCTCATCCACGGCTGGTTCGCCGGAAATCGTCCAGACGTACTGGGAGTCCTCACTCTTGCTCAGCGAGTTCAGTTGGAACGTTAGCTTGTCGCAACGCCTCTGGGTAGAACTGGCGATGCCTTCGAACAGAACCTGGGGAGGAACAGGAACAAAGCGCACAGGATCTTCGCTCACAGGTTGTGCGGCTTCCTTGCGAGTCAGGCTCTCAAGCGAGTGGTAGGCATTGGCGCGGGGAACCCCTGTGATCTTGCTCAACTCATAGGCAGTGACCGGATGCATTCGGAGAAGCTGGATGTATATCTTGGCTTCATAATCCGTGAAGCCCAACTTCTGCATCTCCCTGGATAATCCACTCGTGACACCTTCGTCAAACCGTAAGCGATTTGCCAAAATTAACCTCCGGTAATGCCTGTGATGATGAACCCCATTCCTTCAATTCCGAAGTCAAACCAACAGAGATCAGTTGTCTTAGTCATTATAAATTTGAATCGATCGCCTACATATCTCTCGACTCTATGGCTTCGACGAGTCTCACGATACGTTCGGCACCTTCAACATGAAGATTCTCTATCAGCTTACCATCGACCAGCACAACAGCACTACCCCGCGCTACGGCATCATGATATGCAGCAATGATCTTTCGAGCCCAGGCGACATCTTCTGCGCTCGGAGCAAATACCTCATTTGCTACTTCGATCGTCTTGGGATGGATGAGGGTCTTGCCATCGAAGCCCATTTCCAGGCCTAAACGGCACGATTTTCGATAGCCATCATCGTCACTGAGGTCGAGGTGGACGCCGTCGAGAATCGCCAGGCCAGCGGCACGCGCCGCCAGCACGCAGGTGGACAGGCTATGCAGCATGGGAAGGCGCATCTCGGTATGCGCACAGTGCAGATCCTTGGCCAGATCAGAGGTGCCCATCACCAGCACAGCCAGGCGGCTGCTAGCGTCGGCGATCTCCCCGGCATTAAGAATTGCCCGGGGGGTCTCCATCATGCACCAGATAGACAGGGAATCCGGCGCCCCTGCTGCTTTCAGGATTGACTCGGCACGCCTGACCATGTCGGCACTTTCCACCTTGGGCAATAGAACAGCATCGGCATTGGCACGCGCCGCCATCACCAGGTCGTCATGGCCCCATGGGGAATCGAGCCCATTGACCCGGATGACGATTTCCCTGTGGCCATAACCACCGGCTTGAAGAGCTTCCAGTATAAGGTCTCTGGCTTCCACCTTGGCACCAGGCGCAACGGCATCCTCCAGGTCCATGATCAAGGCATCGGCCGGCAGGTCGCGTCCCTTGCCCAGCGCCCGGGCATTGGACCCCGGCATGTAAAGCACACTGCGACGTGGGCGTTCGTTCTTTGTCATCGTTCTTTTTCCTCTATCTTGTTAGCGCCAAGAGACGAGTGTCTCCTGCCATGAATAACATGCCATCCGGAGTCTACTTCCAGGACACGTCAGCTTGCATAGTCAGACCGCCGTCGTTGGTGCAAGCCCAGAGCATAACTTCGTTTCCAGACTCGGCCGGCTTGCCCTGGGCCTTGAAGGTCTCACCGCAGAACAATGGACTCATGGCCTTGAATGAGAACCGGGTCACCGTATCGTTCGGGTTGTTGCGCTGCCAATTGTCGAGCAGGAAGGTGGCAATAAGCTGACCATGCACGATGAGTGCGGGATAGCCCTCTACTTCAGTCGCATAAGAATAGTCATAGTGAATCTTGTGCGCATTGAAGGTGACGGCCGAGTAACGGAACAGCAAGGGAGTGTCCGGATGGATTTCCCGGCTCCATTCGGCGCCTTCAGGGGCGGGTTTGCGCTCGGGAACGCCGGTTGCGGCAGGTGGATTATCGCGATAGACCAGATCCTGCTCCTCTTCCAGGGCAACACCTTCGGAATTGGAATAGGCGTGCTTGACCGTGACAAAAGCCAGGGAACCGCTCCTACCCTCCTTGACCTTGATATCCTGCACGGTTGAAGTCTTGGTAACTTGTTCTCCGATAATCAATGGATTGTAGTAATTTATCCTGCTCCCGGCCCACATCCGTCGTGGCAGGGGAATTGGCGGCAGGAAGTCGCCTCGCTGAGGATGCCCATCCGTGTCGATCTTCGATTGTGGCACTCTAGGGACGAAATAATTCCAGTGCGCCGTGGGCGGAAGCGTATCTCCGCGCTGCGGCCAATCCTCGGCAGGCACGTCAAGCGCCGCCATCATGGCCGTCACCGGCCAGAGCTCCAGCTCTTCCTCTGCCTTCTCGGTGTTACCGATCCACTTCTGAAGATACTCTAGATCCAAGGCCATAACTCTTCTCCCGTTGCCTTCGCAGGTGTGTGATAAAGCGGTATCAGGCCCGCCTTTAAAGGTTTGATCCTAGTCGAAGGCATTAGTAGTTGCAAGAACGACCACCACGATTGTATTATTATCTAAAAGTGCTAGCCGTGCCGCTGAACAACTATGCTGTCTCAGCAAAGGCTTTGCCCGTCTTGGGGGATGCTTTTCGCCCCCTGTCCACTACCACCAATAACAAGGCACTGGAGAAAAGCTCATGGCCATGATCGACGTGAAGACAGAGATCACAGGAAACGTATGGAAAGTCAAAATAAATGAAGGGGATGACGTGAAAGAAGATCAGGTTCTGATCATCCTTGAATCGATGAAGATGGAAATCCCCATACTGTCACCGGAAGATGGTGTCATCAAGGAGCTCCGTATCAAGGAAGGGGATGTCACAACCGAAGGTGATGTAGTGGCAATCCTAGAAGCATAAGAACTTTAACCTTCCAGCGAGTGCGAGGAGCTCACCATATGAATAAAGTGCTGATTGCAAACCGCGGAGAGATTGCTTGCCGCATCATCAAGAGCTGCAAGAAACTTGGTCTCGCCACAGTAGCTGTATACTCTGAGGCTGATGCTGAGGGGTTGCATGTGAAGATGGCTGATGAGGCGTATCCCGTGGGGCCCGCCTCTGCGAAGGAAAGCTATCTGGTTGCCGACAATGTTCTGAAAGTTGCCCTGGAGTCCGGTGCCCATTTCGTTCATCCAGGATATGGATTTCTATCAGAAAGCAGTCGATTTGCGAGAGCGGTGGAGGATGCTGGCCTGACCTGGGTAGGGCCGAGCCCTCAGAGCATCGATGACATGGGCGACAAGGAACGAGCCAGACAAATCGCCAAGGCGGCCGGGGTTCCCGTATTGCCCGGGAGTCCTCGCTTCGATATTGGCGAATTGGATACTATTGAACAGGCCGGTAAGGCGTTGGGTTATCCGCTGCTGGTCAAGGCCTCGGCAGGAGGCGGTGGCATCGGTATGCGTCTGGTCGAGCGGCCTGAGCAACTCCTGGAGATCGCACAGTCCACTCAATCCATGGCCGAAAAGGCGTTCGGGGATGGGACGATTTTCCTGGAGCTCTTCATTGCGAATGCCCGTCACGTGGAAGTGCAGGTCTTTGGTTTTGGCAATGGCGAGGCTGTCCACCTCTATGAGCGTGACTGTTCATTGCAGCGCCGCTATCAAAAAGTGATCGAAGAGAGCATCGCACCCGGGTTGCCCGAGGCGGTCCGTGAAAAAATGGTAAACGTGGCGGCTTCACTCTGTCAGCATCAGAAATATTCCGGTGCAGGCACGATAGAGTTTGTCGTCGACGCCGATACTTTCGACTTCTTTTTCCTTGAAATGAACACCAGGATCCAGGTTGAGCACCCGGTCACCGAGATGTGTACCGGCACAGATCTGGTTGGCATGCAGTTAATGTTGGCACAGCAGAAGCTCTCCCCCATCGAGCAGGCGTCCATCGTTCACCGAGGCCACGCAATCGAGTGCCGTATCTATGCAGAGAACCCCGCCAAGAATTTCATGCCATCGCCGGGGTCGCTGAATCGCTTCAAATTGCCAGATGAGAGTCATGATATTCGTATAGACTGTGGGTTCCAGGAGGGAGATCAAGTCACCTTCTTCTATGACCCGATGATTGCCAAGATCATATGCCATGCAGCTACTCGACACCAAGCCATAGACAGGATGCTCAAGGCCCTTCATGAAGTCGAGATCGAAGGTGTTAAAACAAATACACAGTTCCTCATAAGTTGTCTAAAACATAAGGATTTCGTGTCGGGAAAAGTATCTACCGACTTCATAGACAAGCGACTTCCCGAACTAATCAGCAGCTGATTTTCTTCGCTATTACTATTGTCACTTTCTGCCGGGGTGCCGCCTAAAGCACCCCGGGCACTAGGAACAAGCTGCACAAATCCCGCCGCTGCCTGACAGTCGTCGATTGGGTAGGCTATTGTCTTTCTGCCGCCGTCTGACAAAGTTGCCCGATGAAACAGTTCTCGTACACCCTCGGCTATATGGTGCTGGCAGGGAGATGGGAAGGACAGACTTAAGGAGTCAGGGTGTTTTGAATCTGGCCAGGCCTCAGATACGCCGGCTGCCAGGAAGTTGACAATGACGACGCGAGTGGTATGAAAGGCGACGATGTCGGCGACATTCAAGTCCAGAGTGATGGCGGTGATCATCCTTTATGCGAGTCCCCCGAGGTGCGCTGGCAAGGGTAATGATAGGGATCGAGATGCCCAGAGGCCCGGCAATCAAGAGGCGGGATGCCACGATGATGGCCGAGGTGATCATTGCCTGGGTACTGAAGTGGTCCATGCCTTTGACCCTGGGCATACCTCAGGGCGAGAGGGATGAGGGTACACACGCCTGCATAGGGAGGTCATGCGCACGGCTTGGACCGGGGAGATGGCAGAACCGGCACGATGGGTATCGCCTCCGAGGAAAGCCAGCTCGGCTAAACCTCCGGTTAAGTTGGCGAGCAGTGCAGTGCCGCAGTCCAGTCACCCCTAGCGTTCCAGTAATTCGGACAGGTCGTGGCCACCAACAACGACCAGAACTTAAAAAGGCCATTCAGGACAACGTCCACATCAAGGATATTAGGATGGCCGCGGCAAATCCATGCCCTACTTCAGTTCCCACGATGACCTGAGCCCCCCTTGCCCACCAACTTATATTCTACCAGCGGATGGCTACTCAAAAGGTAAAAGGCGACCATAACACCCGCCAGCATCGGCCCCTGTAGCTGCGGCAGGGGGATGCTGGCCCCTGTTGGCAACCCAAGCCGCAATGAGGGTAGGCGGGCTGGTCAGAACGCCTTTAGGCCTGACCGTCGACTCTAAGGTAGCGAGGATACTGCCTTCAGGCGGTGACCCGTGTTCTCTCGAGGCCATCCCGGTCGATGGTCAGTCCCAGGCCGGGAGCATCCGGTATCGTGAGGACCCCGTTCACGGGGCTGGGGGGATCGACGAAGATCGTCTCGCCGACAGACACCATTCCCAGGTGCCATTCCACTAGCCAGCCATTCATCAGACCGGCCATGCTGTGCATGTTGAAGAGTGGCCAGCCGCCGCCATTGGCAATCGGCAGGTTATAGATCTGTGCCAGGTGTGCGGCCTTGCGCACCTCGGTGAATCCTCCGCAGTATGTGCAGTTCGGTTGAAGGATGTCCACTGCCTGATGCTCGACCAGCTCTCGCAACCTCCAGCGGTGGCCCTCCATCTGGCCAGCCGCCAGCGGAATGCGGGTCGAGGCCCGCAGGTCGGCCAATGCCCGGGCATCGTTCTGGTACAATGGTTCCTCAAACCAGGTGATGTTGCAGTCCTCGACAGCGCGGCACAGCATCTTGGCCTCCACCGGGCTGAACAGGTAGTTGGCGTCCATCATGATATCGATGTCGTCACCCACCGCCTCGCGGATCACGCGAACCCGGGCCGCATCCTCTCGCCATCCACCCTTGTCGACACCGACCACCGTCTTCAGGGCACGGAAGCCTTTGTCCACGTGCATCCTGGCGGCCTCGGCGAGCAAGTCTCGATCGTACTGGGGGAAGCCAAAGGTAACATAGGCCGGGGCGCTGTTCTTGTTGCCTCCCAGCAACTGCGCCACGGAGCGATCGACATGCTTGCCGTGGATGTCCCACAGGGCGATATCAAGGCATGACAGCGCCATAGAGACGGTGCCGGTCATGGCGCGAGGATTAAGCTTACTGAACACCCGCTGGTGGATGGCCTCGATATCCCGGGGATCCATGTCCCGGACCACCGGCAGGAAGTGCTTTTCCAGTGCTACGACCACGGAGTGGGCCAGGAAATGCCCGGTGAGGCCGCAACCGATGATGCCTATGTCAGTTTCGACCTCACAGAAAACGAACAGTTTCTGCTCTTCACGACCATAGCCAGCCACCTTGCCCTCGATGAGCGGAATCTCGATCGAGGTGGTGTGCAAGCTGGCTCTTATATCCTTGATCTTCATATATGTCCTCACGATAGCTAAGTGGCGCCTCGGGCAGGCATGCGCCATATGGGCAGTGAGATGGCCCGCCACTGGATTATATTGCTAACAGTTGACAGTAAAGTCAAACCTACAGTTGTCTTCACTGGTAACCCTGCCCAATACGGGTCTCGGACAGTAAATTGGTCATAACCAAACATAAAACTGCTATCCCGAATGGTCGATAAATCACCCTTTTGCTCTCTGTGCATAGCATTGGCTGACTATTTTTCAGCCTAATGTCTCGACTATGGCTGAAAAATGGGACGTTCATAGACGTGAAGAACTGGTGTTCACGTTCGACCGTAATAAGTGTTCATGATGGGCTAGAATAGGCAGTGAGAGAAGAAATCAATTAAATACCTGAGTGGCTGTCAGTTTTTATCGAGCTTTTTCAAGCTCGCTGAAAGTAGTTATCTTCATTAGAATAATTTGTGCTAACTGTTGACAAAAATAAAAGCCCCGTTAGTCTTATATTGACATCGGCTGTCGCGATCTGCGAGACATCGCCTAGCTGCGGCGTCATCCCAGAGTGATAACCGAGTCCGTAAAACAAGAAAAACAGACGAAGAGGATGAAAAATGAAATCTATACTTAATCTAACCCATGCTGTCAGTCATCAGCGCCAGCTCCTGGCAGGCTCTATCGCCCTCGCCATGGCCTCCTTTCCACTTATTGCAGCCGCTGAGGATAGCGAGAAATGCAACCCTGACGGCTGGCCCCATGACACGATAGAGCTCGTCTCGCATGCCTCGGCCGGTGGTGGCACCGACACCACCATGCGCATGTGGATGGATGGCGCATCCGAGCAGATCGACGAAAACATCACCGTCGTCTACAAGCAGGGCGGCGGTGCGCGTGCGGCTCAACAGTACATGGCGACCCGTGGCGTCGATTGCTACACCATCGTGGCGCTGACCCAGACGCACCTATACACCATTGCACGCGGCAAGTCGCCGATCGGCATCGACGACATCAGAGGCCTGGTTCGAGCCATGGACGATGCCTCAGTGATCGTGGTACGTGCCGACAGCCCCTACCAGACCTACGAAGAGTTGGTTGCTGCTTCCCGGGAAGAGGCACTGACCTGGGGGGTCGCCCAGGTCGGGGGCACCGAGCATATCGGTATTGAGCGTTGGGCTGACAAGGCCGAACTCGATGCGCGCGTCGTACCTTTCGGTAGTGGCGGCGACATGGTCGCGGCACTGCGGTCTGGCGCCGTCGATGCCACCGTGGCCAACATCAGCGAGGCACTTCCGCTGATCCAGGAAGGTGACATTCACGCCTTGGCATTGCTGTCCGAAGAGCGTGTCGGCGAACTGCCGGATGTGCCGAGCACCTATGAATTCGATCATGGAGTGCATGTCTCCACGACCCGCGGCTACTACGTCCTCGCCAATACCCCGGACGAGATAGTCGAGCAGATGGAAAGCATGATTCTCGCTGGCATGGCGACCGATCGCTTCCATGAATACCTGATCAACAGTGGTCTCGACCCGGACAAGAACATCGCCGGCGCTGATGTATGGGATGCGCAGATCAAGGAAGAATACAAGGCATCCTATGCGGCCATGGACAAGCTTGGTCTGCTCGACAACTAA
>Ga0307967_1001586_pt1 | contig 13724 bp, 12 predicted proteins | sample OrgLakmetagen648_FD_201828 | JGI IMG/M metagenome (GOLD analysis project Ga0307967, IMG submission 201828) | Saline water microbial communities from Organic Lake, Antarctica - #648 | ecosystem: Environmental > Aquatic > Non-marine Saline and Alkaline > Saline | place: Antarctica: Organic Lake... | reverse complement strand
AGGCGTCGGGTAGATCGCGCCAGGGAGCGCCTGTCCGGGCAATCCAGAGAATGGCTTCTACGAATAGCCGATTGTCCTTGGCTGTCACCCCGCGGTCCGAGGCCTTGCCGTGAAGGAGGGGCTCAATGCGACGCCATTGATCATCACGCAGGAGTAGCCGAGCCATAGTCTATCCTCAAATCTTTCCATGCTAAATCAGTTCAACGCTCATCATCAATTGTTAACGCCCCCTAGCGGGGGAAGCACCAAGGCCAACCATCGCGCAGTGACACAATAGCGGCCGCAGACACAAAAAAAGGGCCTACGAATTAACGTAAGCCCTTGAAAAACTGTTTTTAAAATCTGGTGCGCCCAGCAGGATTCGAACCTGCGACCCTCGGCTTCGGAGGCCAATTTTGCCTCTTGATCCCCTTCCAAACCCTCGCACCAAGTTAACTCTGAAACACCCATAAAACCAGCTTTATCAGCATATTAGCACAGAGGCTAACTTTCCCGGCGGCGAATCGCTACGCCGTTTAATGCCCGCCAACGCCATACGGCTTCGTACAAGCTGGCACACAGCGTGATTGGAGGATGTCCGAAATTTGGACACTTTTGACCCTTGGCCACTTAGACCAGCTAGATTTTTTGGCTGTTCTAACATTGCTCTGCGTCTTGTTGGTTTCTGATAACTAAGTGTCGGGTCCCGTGTGATTAACCACCCGTTTAGTAAATAACTCAGGCCGCTTGCTTTGCCACTCCTTCATTGCAGCTAGCGGCGCTTGATGGTGCAGCGCCTTCTGCGGGATATGGTGATTGTACAGCCAAGCATAGCGCTTGAGTGTCTGCTCCAAGTCATCGCCTGAAACATAGCGACGAGTCGCCAGCACATCGCTGATACGACCGTTAAAGCGTTCCACCATGCCGTTCGTCTGTGGGCGCCCCGGTTTGATCAAGCGGTGTTCAATGCCATGGATCTGGCACTCCTGGTCGAATAGATGGCGACCGCTGGGCTTGCGCTCACCAGCCCGCGTGAAACGATCGGTGAATGACTTGCCATTGTCCGTCAACACTGTCTGGATCTTGAAGGGAGCTTTCGCCTCCACTCGCTTCATGAACGCCCGTGCATCCTGCGCGGACTGGCTGTGCCTGATTTCCAGATAAACCCAGCGCGTAGCACGGTCGATGGCGACGTACAGGTAGCGTTTCTGCTTCTCGTCGGGCATCTGGGGCAGGTGCTTGATGTCGATATGCACGTAGCCGGGTTCGTAGTCCTTGAAAGGCTTGTACCGAGGCTTCTCATCCTCTCCGGCGTCCTGCCGAGCCAGTTCAGCCAGCGTCAGCGCCTTGCGCCGCTTGAGCATGCGATGCAGGCCAGAGCGCGACAGCCGAGGATTCAAGAATTCACGCGCCACGACGAGAAGGTCATCCAAGCCGAGGCGCAGGAAGTGGCGAGACGCGATCAGCACCTCTTCCTGTTCGGGTGTGAGCGTAGCCAGCAGGTTATGACGCGTGTGTGGCCGGTCCTGGACATCGTCACGATACCGCCAACGCCGGATAGTAGCGGTGGCGACGACGTATTGGCGGGCCAGCTCGCTATTCGTGATGCTGGTGGGTACTGACTGGATCTCGGCACGGATCTTGGGTGTCGTGGCCGCTTGCTTATGTAGCTTGATGTCCATGAACCTGCTCCCGGATGAATGGCTGAAGAAGCTCCCTGGCTGCTAGCAGAGGATAACTCCTATAGGCGATTCGATCATCCGGCACCCTACACTTAGCGACTTACAGCCACTCCGATTAAGAAAATCATCGCTCCTCTACTTATACTGCAAATGCACTTAACGGTATCAATGAAAAAAACTATCATATATACGATAACGTATTTTTAGGAAACAACTCTCCGTGCTAAAAACACAGAGAAGTTTTTTATAAAAAAATCGACTCAGGGGTTGTGCGAATAAAAACCTATGGTAAAACTATAGTCATGAAATGATAAAAGGCACTCGCAGCGTGGCTTTCATGCCACTCTGGATAAGCGGAATTATTATGATAACTGATGCTGGCTCTAGAAGAATTGCGGTATCTCACATTGATATCAGCGACGATATTACGCCGCCAATCAAGCGCATGCTGATGGCCTACCCCGCTATGCTACGGGATGCCAGCTGTTTAACGCTGGAAGCGATTCAAATGGCAGCGCTGCAGGCACCGCCTATTGTCTATAAAAAAATAGATAGCAGTGGAAAGACAACCTATCAATGCATTGGAAATCTGAGAACGCTCTTCTTAGCTAAAATAACAGGAAAAAATATCAGTATTCGATCCACTATCATTGAGACGCCCAAAAAAACTCACGCTGACAGTATGGCGATGAGTCTGCTTCTTTCAGAAAAATCCTGTTTTCTCGTTAACCCCGAACATAGTGCCAGCCTCTTAATCGACACATACCTATTTTTAGACAGCAAAAGAAGCTCTGTTAACCCCACCGCTATCTCGCCTAAATTCAAAACCAAGAAAGCTTTTCTGGAATCTTTTAGCATCAACCGAAGAAGCAAATAAAAGGAATGAAAATGACGACAAACCAAGAAAAAACCATTTTTTTGGAAACGCTTATTCAGCCACGCGAGGACCATTTCGCCCTTGAAAGCGTGCGGGCATTGCTGCCCCCTGTTATTGAACACGTGGCAGAGATTGGTTGCGCAGGGTGGGATAAAGAAGCGCTATGCAAGCTGGCTGATGATCTACGCTCAGGCAACATGCTGCTCGAATCCAGTGCAACGCGAGGACCCAAGGGCTTACACGGCAGCCACCCGATGCACGGTGCCTTACTGAAGATCGCTGAATATAATCCAGAAGAAATGAAAAAACGGCTATATCTGCTTGCACACGTCATCAATGTAGCCTATCAGTGGCGTGAAGATATTAAGTATGCTGGCCCCCATAATACATTTCTACTAAGTGATAAGAAGCGACTGACGTATGAAACTTACCTAAAAAACTTGGAAACCGCCTGTAAAGTCGTGCGAAAAATAGATGCAGAATGGCTGGACGATATTGCTGACGGGCATGAAAGCTCAGAAGGCTTACAGCAACAGCTGCATCGTTTTTCCGTTGATCCGGAAATTCTTGACGATAGCTATATTCAGCAGTTGGAGCGGTTCCTCGCATACGGGTTGCATAGTCGCGGGCCGCGACAAGGGAGTTCTAAAGGGGGCAAGACTTCAAAAAAAAGCCGCAACCATTCAGCGTAAAAGAGCCAATAGACGACACCTCTGACGCAGCGATAGATGCGCCGAGAAGCTCCCGGTTAACGTTTCGTCAGTCCAGCAAGGATGACGACAAAATACGCCAGTCGGGCCTCTCTTTGAATGAAGGGTCGGGGTCGACTGAACTGCAGAAAAGCAATCAGCCTATTGCCAGCAAGCGTGGGGATTCATCCCTGCAAGCCGTATACCGTGCGCGCGCTCAACGCCAGCACCTGGATAAAGCTGCTCAGTTGCTGCCCGGCAGGTGGGAGCAGCTGAGCCCGTATGATCTTCATCACCTGGCCTATCGACTACGTGATCAAAAATCAGGAATGTATAAGAAGCTTATCTGCCTCGTTGGGTTAATGCTGGCCACCGGGCGTGACTTGACTAGCGTTCTTGGTGCGCATGTCATCAAAAACTACCATAACATACCGGAAACAATTTGTGACCAAGCGCTGTATGTGACAAATAATGCCACAGAATGGCTCTCTGGTGTTTTCAAACCGGAAAACGGCCGACGCGTTAACAGTAACTGGCGTGATGCCATGCGTCCCACGATAGAACGACTTCCCTTGCCCATAAACGCAACTTTACAGTCTTTAATAGCGCCACACGCTTGGCGTGTCGGAATGCAGGTCAAACAACACTCAGTGCAGTTATTTAAAGAACCGACACGCAAGCAGCTGAAAGAAGAATTTGTTCAACTATTATCTGCTGTTAGTCGCGAAACAGGTGCCCGGCTGACGGAACAACGCCTGAGCTTGCATCTTTTCAATACGCTCAATGTGGGGGAAGCGGACCTGGCAGCAACCTGTTTAATTACCGCCCGAATGCCGACCGTTGGCCAGCAATCGCCGCTGTATTATTACGCCCCGGCAGTGGCCAATCTGGCACAGCAATACACTGCTGCCCTGCAGCGTATTGAGCGGCAGCTGTCGATCGCGCTTGATACCGGCACAAGCCCAACAAGCGTCCAGCCGGCGGCTATCGAGCCTGCCACTTTCGAGGGCTACATTGGTTCTCAAATGGTACCCACCGCCCAATATGTCACCGAGCTGGTGGCACATTTGCTAAAGCACCAACACGAGGTTAAAAAGCAGCCTGGGCTATTTCAGCAATTGACAGCGTTTCACAACGCCTATACCGCCTACACGATCGCGATGCTGATGTTCTGCACCGGATATCGCAGCATACGCGACCCGTTGCCCAGGCTGGCACATATCAGCCTGTCACGCGGCGTTATCGTCATCGCCGATAAAACCAACGATCACCAGAGCAACGCCAGATTTTTGCCGTTGCCATCGGTGATGGTCGAGCAGTTCCGCGCCTACCTGAAGCATCGAAAAGCTATGCTGAGCCGACTGCAGCTATATCTTGGGCAAGACTGGGATACCCCGTTTTTATTTCTGGATACATACGGCAAGCCCAAGCAAGTAACCCCTGACCGACTGGAAAATCATCTGCAGTGGCCGCAGTCACCACCGCTAAATATCAACCGGCATTATCTGCATACGCAGCTGAAAGAGCATGGCTGCTCAGCGGCGCTCACCGATGCCTTCATGGGCCATTGGGACATGGGCCAAGAGCCATGGGCAAAATACTCGACGTTTTGCCCGCGGGAATATCGCCAACGTATCACATCCCGGGTGGAGTACATGATGCGAGAACAGGGGTGGGCAGTGATTGAGGGCATCGCGCTATGAGTCATGCAGCGATTTGGTCAGGCTGGAAGCTGGTTCAGCCACAAAGGGCGAGTACCGACGGCGAGGCCGAGCGGAAGTACCAGCGTGAACAAACGCAATATCGTCTGAAATCCGACGCGCTGGCTATATTGGAACGGAAGGCCCCCGGCACCAGCGAAGGTCGGCAGGGGCTTTCACTTGTTGATGATGACATTAGTGACGTTTTTGATATGCTGCATGAGACCGGCAGCCCGGCTTCGTTACGCACGCAGCATAATTTTTTGGTGGAAGGCTTGGAACGCGGTACACATCAGCTTGGCTGGCAGGTCAATATACCTAGCCCGCTGGTAAAGCTGCCACAACGCTCACCGCCGGTAACCACCGAGACCTTCAGCGAGCTTGAGCCGTGGGATGTCATCGTTGAGGCACACGATACCGTGCCGCCCCCGGGCAGCCTGAGCGGCGCATCGCTGAAGAAATGGCTGGCCGGGCGGCTGGTATTCCAGCTGATACGCGAAGGCGCGGTACTTCATCGGCGCTGGCTGGACGCGCTGCCAAATGCCGTGGTTCGCGGCGTCATGTTTGAGGAAGGCCTACCGTTTTTACTGCTGACATCGGCATCTGTTAACGCTGAGGAAACCGCCGATACCGATGAGCTGCCAGCTGACGCGGCTGACCCAGCAGCAACCGAAACCTCTGCAGCGCAAGAGCTAAATGCTGAAGCCGACACACTGTACCGGCGGCTATTTTTAAGCCCGGTGAGTCAGCTGCTAGTGCTGAATTATTATCAGCGGGAGGGGCAAGCGTGGCCCTCTCGGGCCAACGTAGACACGTGCTTTTTGCATTACGCCAAGCATGTGGCGCCGTCGAAGCCGCCAAAAAGTCTTGCCTGGTTTATCACTGCTTCCTACACCTCAACATCGCTGGATATGCTGCCACTGCTGACGTACTACGCTGGCAGCACAGATGCCGCGCCGTCGCTGCGCCCCTCTACCTGGCACCGGCTCAACACTGGGCAGATGCCAAGCTTTATGACAGTAGATAGCGATGACCCTGAATCAGGACGCTGGAAATACGTTCCAGTGCCGAGTAAAGCACCCGAACTGCCCGATCAGCTACGACGACTGCGTACGCTTCAACGGTGTTTTTCCAATGCCAATGGTAGCAAAAGTGACTTAAAAACTGCTTGTCGAAACATTGAGCAATTTCTCAAGGAATCTGATGCCAATGGTCCTGTGGTGACGCTACTGGCAGGCTGGGCCTTGGCTCTCATGCAGCGTGGTGGGCGAGTAAAAAACACGCTGGCCGTCAGCACTGTGACTACTTACCTATCTAATATTGCAACGCGACTGACAGTACACGGCCATGAAATCGATGATATTCAGGCGCTGGATGCCGGTGAGTGGCAGGCGCTCTACGATCGCGTGATTAGCGATGCCAAAACGGCCAGCAGCCGAGCACGAGTGCAAAACCGGCTACGGGATTTTCACGACTATGTCATCGACACCCAGGCCGCACCGGATGTCGAATTGGAAGTGGGTAAGAGCACCGCTTCACTGGCGGATACCAACATCATTACCCCGGCGGAGTATCGGCGCGCCCTGGAGCTCATTGAGACCTCTCAACAACCCGAGCGCTTTCGCACCATGCAATCGCTCGCGCTGATGCTGGGGTATCGGATGGGATTACGGCGTAGCGAGTGCGCCTCGCTGCTGGTGCGTGACGTGGCCTACGTGTTTGATCATGACGAGGTGCCCGGAGAGCTGCTGATTCGTGCCAATCAGTTCCACAAGGGTAAAACCTACTCGGCCAAGCGGCGGCTGCCGCTATGGCTGCTGATGCCGGAAGAAAAGCGCCAGCTGATCAACTGGTGCCAACGCCGCCGTGGAGAAAGCACCACGAAGGCTGCCGAAAAACACCTGCTGTTTTGTCACAGCGGTGGCGGCACCCTGCCGCTGGGTAACAAGGAAATTTTCAAGCCCATTCAGACGGCTCTCAAAGCGGTAAGCGGCGACGCCAGTGTGCGTTACCACCACCTACGCCACAGTTTTGTAAGCGTTACGCTGCTTCGCCTGCTGGAGCGAGCGCCTGGCGAGCTACTGCCCCGACGCTGGTTGCAGGATGACCAAGGGCATGTCGCGATGCCTAACACAGATGCTGATATTTCGGCGCAGGCCGGTCTGGCGCCGCAGACAAGCCCTTCGCGCAAGCGGCTCTGGCAGCTGGCACTGTGGGCCGGGCATGCGAGTCCCGATGAAACCCTGGGCACATATTCCCACCTGGTGGATTGGGCGTTAGGCCATACCCTACGCGAGCGCATTGATCCGTTGGTAACCATAGACATGCAGCTAGAGCTACTGGATATGAGCTCCAAAACCGCGCTGACCAGCTGGCGTAACCGGCAGAAACTCGGCCGGGAAACCCATGCCAGTGATCTGCTGGAACCGGTCAAGGATGACTGGAGGCATTACCTCGCGGCTATACCGCTAAATGATGCTTGGCAGCCGTACCAGGCGCCGGCGATTAATCCGCTCGACGTCGCCACCACGGCGGCGTTTGAATGGCCGGAGGCCATCACGATTTACCAGAGCCTGCGGCTTATCGAGCAGCAGGAATACTGGAGCATCGCCCCGAACACTGCGGTCGAACAGACGGCCAGGCGGTTTGTCGTGGCCCCCGACCAGCTGGTGACATGGATGGATAACGGTGAGCGGCTGATGCAGCAGAAGACGCGCCGCAACAATCAAAGCTTTAGTCGCCGAGAGCAGCAGGAGCGGCGCGATGAGCTAGCGGCAGCACAGCATATCTACATGCCCGAGCTACATCGCTGCATGGCACCGCCTATTAAACCCGCCGTTCTTAAGGAAGCCGGGCAGTTTTTCCATCAGCTGCTGGACTGGCACCAGGAAGACCCCGATGAAGCCGAAGAAAGCCTGGCAGTATTTCGCCAGCACATGCAGCGCAGCACCGGGCATATTACGCTGCCGGATGCCCATGCGATCTGCTGTATTCGCCGGATGCTCAAGCCTCTGCGCTGCATGACCCATACACGGCTAGTGGTTAAGGCGGAAAACACCGCTAACGAAAAACAGGTAAAGCGCTATTGGGCGCAAGAAACGGACATCCCACAGCGTCATATAGAGCTTGTGCCTGCGACATCGGTATCAGGCAAGACCCGACATTGGTATGGCAACGCTGACCTGAAAATTACCCGCGAAACCAGCCATTCGAGCACGCAGCAACCGCTTTGGGAGGCAGTGCGCTTTTCGGCCTTTATGGCTCTGCTGGTATTGGGCCTAACTGGCAGCGAGGATTCAGAGGTGCATACGGTAGATGCATAAAAATATCCCCAACCTGCTGTGCCTGCGGGCTGGGGATAAGTGCTGCAACGATCAGCGTATCGTCACCGCGGCAGCGGGTCGCTCACTACGCGGTACTGCGTAATAAAGCACAGCCGGACGCTGATAAACTTGGCCCACTTGGCCGTCGTTTGGATGCGCTGCCCCATCTGCGGCACGCCATATTCGTTGACGTGGCGATCGGTAAGATAAAAGCGGCAGCCACCCTTGGCTCCAATGACATACAGCGACCATACCCGGTGCCCCATCAGCCATTCGGGGCCTTCCACGCCGGCTACGTAAAGCTCCCCGTGAAACACGCGGCCTGCCTGTGGCTCTTGAGCTGTTTGCGTTAATGCCATGCCTGATCCTCCCATGCCCACAGGGCGCGCTCCAGCTCGGCAAGCAGCAATGGAATGGCCTGCCGGTTGGCTTCGAGCTTCAGATGGTTAAGCGTATACCCCGTCCACGTCACCAAGGCGTCGAGATTGCTCTTTTCATCGCCTTTGCCCAGCCACATCACCAAAGCGCTGCCGTTAGCAATGCTGGTAGCCGCTGCCAGCGACTCTGCCAAACGGCGTTCCACGCGACGCCGAGCTTGCCGTGACAGCGTGGCCTGCATGGAGCTTTCGATTTCTTCGCGAGCTTTTTTGATGGCATCCAGTGTGTACATCATCTTCTCCTTAAGCCTTTTTCTGTTCCAGCATGCGCTCAAAAGCTGAGCCGTCTTGGCGCGTGAGGTTGGGCACAAAGCGCGAATAAACGCGGAAAAGCATCTCCGTGGTGGTATGGCCCATCTGCCGGGCAATCCACTCCGGGCTTTCACCGGCGGCAAGCCAGAGCGTCGCGGCGGTGTGGCGCGTCTGATACGGCCGACGCGGGCGCAACCCCAACTCTTCCAGCAACGGATACCAGACCCGCTTGGTGACGTTGCGATGAGATAGCGCGGTACCCTTGCGCGTGGTGAAGACCAGGTCGGTTTTTCCGGTGATTTCGTACTGCGCTTTCAGTGCATCAAACACCGGCTGCGACATATCGATGGAGCGAAACGAGCCGTCAGTTTTGGTGGGCACAAACTCACCCACGACCAGCGCCTGATGCACCAGGATCTGGCGCCGGGCGAAGTCAACGTGCTCCCATGTCAGGCCGTCGATCTCGCCGGTACGCATACCGGTAAAAAAGCGCACCGCGTAGTACTGACGAAAGTCCTCACGCACACGATGAATAACCTGCTGCACCTCCTCCAGGGTAAAAGGCTCAACGTCGGTGCGCGGCACGTTGAGCGATTTGATCCCGCGAAACGATGAGCTAAACTCATAGCGGTCGGCGGCCTCATTCAGCATCATGCGCAATGGCGTCATGATGTGGTTGATACGGCTGGCAGAGAGTTTATTGCCGTTCCGGGACCGGACTTTGGCGAGTGACGCCCGGAATTCAAGAATCTCTGCACGGGTGATGCTGCCGACCTCTTTATGGCCCAAGGCCGGCAAAATGTGCTGATTCAAGCACCCCCGCACCGTCACAATCTGCGTTTCACGCCATTCGATCTCCTTCTCGGCAAACCACGTCTCAGAGAACCCCCGCAACAACGGTGTCGCGTGATAGCCGCTCGTCTTGATCAACGCCCGCTTACTCAGCGTTTTGGCCCGTGGGCTATCCGGAAAGTAACGGCCATAGTCGAACGACTCCAGCGTAATTTCCGCTTCGATCTTCCCCAGCATCTGCTCAAGCTTCTGGCGATTTTTTCGTGTATCAGGCAGCGTGGTTTGCTCACGGCAACGCTTACCCAGGTAAGTAAAATCAAAAAATAGCTTACCGGTCTCTTTACGTGCAGCGATCCTACCCATGGCATACACCTCCGCCAGCCATCGGAACCCCAAGGCTCTCCTCTTTGGAGTGCAGCTGCATATCCCGCTCAATGGATTCCCACATGTACAGAATCTTGCGGCCGCCAAACGGGCGAATGTAGTGAATACCCTCGATCAATACGTTGTCCTTCAGCTGCTCGCGAATGGTGCGGATGTCGTACTTGATCCGCTTGGCGAGCTCTGCCGTTGTTAAGTAGCTGGTAGGCATCTTATGTGCTCCCTAGTGGCCTTATGTAGACTACACGCTACATAATAGCCGGCAAAAAGAAGCTGTCAAGCATCTTTTGTTGCTTGTGTGCTACATAAGATGCGAGTAAGCCATGTTTTTGGTAGGATGCGGATAACCAACTAGGGCTGTACCTATGATTAGATTCCGCTTAAAAGAAATGCTTGCTGAGAAGGGGTTCCAGGAAAATCGCCGAGTAACGCTGGATGAAGTGTCCAAGGCAACGGGGATACATCGAACGACGCTCTCCAAGATTTCCAACCAGCGTGGCTACAACACCGGCACGGAGCAGGTAGACCGCCTGTGTGCCTATTTCGAGTGCCGCGTTGAAGACATTGTTGAGTATGTGCCGCTGCCCAATCAGCCGGGCTAACGTACCCAAGACTCTCTCCTGCAGGGGAGCCAATGCCTCATATCTCAATTCAATGGAACGATATCCCGCCCAAACGAGCACCATGAACAAGGCACTGGTAGGCCTGAGAGACAGAGCCTAACCGGGTTTGGAGCAGATCGACCTCGCCTGTCAGATTAGCTCTACCACTCTGCCACGTGAAAGCTGCGCGAACGGCTCACCCACCAGCTGAGTCATGGCAAATAGAATCACAGCGCTTATATCTCCTGCATGAGGCTGATCCATACCAAGACGGGGCAGGGATCAGCAATGATCCCATGCAGTACAAATAGCATGAATGGAGGGCAAAATGATCAAGTGCCATCTATCCCGAATCATGGGAGAAAAAAGGCTGAAAATCGTCGATATGGCGCGTGAGACAGGAATCAACCGCGGCACCATAACGCGCCTGTACCATGGAACGGCCAGTCGCGTGGAACTGGAGGTGGTGGCAGAGCTATGCCGCTATTTTGACTGTCAGGTGGGGGAGCTATTTGAGTATTTCGAAAGCTCTTCAGTAAAAGGTAGGGGTTAGGAAGGACGGGAAGCGAGGAAGGTCAGTCTATGTAACGTGCTCTACGACAATGGAAATGTCCCAGCGCCCGAAGCCAGATACTTCTGTCTTCGGGCGCTGGATACGACATTTTTGCTTTACCTACTCTCCCTCGAATTCCGAACTGCTGAATTTCAGCACGCTGCAGTTTTCCTTGATGGTGCGCTGCAGGCCTTCATCGAAGCCGTCTTGGCTGGCTGCCTCGATCTCCACGGATATTTTCACCTCGACGCCGGTGCGCAGGGTGAATTGCTCGACGACTTCGTCGATTAAGGTGGCGAAGTCCATCTTTGCCTTCAGCGGGTCTAGGTCGATAGTGCCATAGAAGTGCTTCTTGGCAATATCAGCAGGGGTCGGCTGGTGAGAGCTCGGCTGCGAAGCAGCACCGCTTCCCCCTTGTGTCGCCCCCATTGGGGCGGGTGAACCGCCGGGTGCCCCTTCGCCCGTTCCGGTTGTTGAGCCTGTCGCAGTAGGCGGCAGCTCATCGTTACGTGCCGCTTGCTCTCTGGCACGCTGTGCGGCTTCGGCCTCGAGCTGTTCTTGGTAGGCTTTGGCGGCTTCGCGTTCGATGATTAGCGCTTCATTGTCGAGACCGCCGAAGCCATTGTTTCCGAAGGAAAAGCCAAGATACTTATCGCCTTCCTTGCCCGAGGCGTGACCAAAGAAGTCTTCTGAAGCGATGCCCTGGTTCATGGCGTTTTTGAACACCTGATCGTTCACCAAGCGAGGCAGGAAAAGGTAATGGCAGCAGTCTTGCCAGACCTTGAGAGCGCCAACCTCGGTCACGCCATTCTTGAAGTACCACTGGTTAAGCACGTTACGCAAAAAGATGGGGGACCACTCGTAGATCAGCCACTCTTCTTCGTGGAGCTTGTTTTCAATGGTCTCTATCAAATTGGTCGTGGTAGTGGATATCTGCACTACTTCCCACTCAAGGCTGGGTTTACCGCGCACAAACTCCTCTACCGGCGCCATCAGCCATTTATAAGTCTCGCGTATCAGCTGAGATAGCGACTTATCGGCGCCGTCACGGTTCTGCTTGGCCTGGCGTAGGTGGGTCAAGTCCTGGTTGAGAGAGCCGCTTTCGATATCGTCAACGATAGATTTCCAAGCGAGGAATGTGCGGCCTTGGTCTTTCAAGCGGCTGACGACATCAAAGTCCGCCGCTAAGAAGATCAAGCGGTTCTGCTTCTGGCGGGGTTGCTCGCCGCGGTTGCGCAGAATTTCCTCGGCTGCTTTGTAAGCTTGATTGCTTTCGCTACGGCTGTAGGCCGCGTTGCTTGGCAGCAGCACCAGGCGTGGGCCAGCACCGTACTCATCGGGAATGTCTCCCGAGGATGTAAAAACGTGAATGCCGGCAAAATGGTGTTTGCGGCCCATCGCACGCGTAGTGCGCTCTTTTAGCAGGGGGAGCAACGCGTCGTGATCATGGATGTTTTGCTTGCGGCTCTCCATCTCGCGGCGCAGGTTGGGCTTGGTGTCGTACCAGAAGCGGTCCTGCTCAGAGTAGAGGTAGTGCAGGCGGTCACGAAGCCGCTTCAGCACGTCTTCAAAAATACCAACCGACTGGCCGGGTTGCACAACACCCAGCAAAATACGCTCTTGCTTGATGCCGCGCGCCGTCTGATTGCTGCTCGAGGGTGCGCTACCCAAGAAAATAGCGCGCGCCGAGCGCCGCGCCGCGTGCACGCCGCCAAACAGCGCGACATGGCTGTCCAGCTCCTGAGTGGCGGAGCGCGGCCCGTCTACTTCGCGCTCGATCACCGGCTCCCAGCCCTGGGGTAGGTAGTGAATGCTCTTGTCGCGCACGTTGCTGTCTTCCAGCGGCAGCGAGCCGGGCATGATCAAGGCATCGCTGGTGCCAGAGACCCACAGCCGATGGATAACGATGGCCATGTACTGCAGTACGCCGCGGGTGCGCTGGAATTTATCCAGCGTCGACCAGTCTTCATAAAGCCGGTCGAACACTTCTGGGTGAATGGGATAAGAGCGGCACAGCCGTTCGAAGTATTCGTTTGACTGAGTCTCTGCGGGAAACTTCTCGGCGTGCTGCCGGTAGAAGTCCGAAAACTGGCGGCTGATACCTTCCACCTCGCCGCGGTCGCCGGCGTGATCGAACAGGCGACGCCGGACAATCTCGAAGGCTTCTTCCGCGCCTACGGGCTTCCATACTGACTCCACCCGGCCGAAATATTTTTCCAGGGCGCTGAGGGTTCGCTGGCCCATGGTGCCGCCCACCTCCAGCTCTGACTGGGGCAGCGAGGCCAGCAGAATGGCGTTGGGCACCGCCTTCATGGCTTCGGTCAGCGCCTGGATAAAGCTGATGTTGCTGTCGTAGGTGCCGGCGGGGTACGACTGGCCCAGTTCAAGCTGGCGAATAAACGCCAGCAGCTCGTCGATCAAGATGACGCAGGGCGCGGCCTTCTCCAGCAGTTGTAT